>WNGI01007548.1_pt1 | contig 15062 bp, 14 predicted proteins | sample 5400621 | NCBI WGS metagenome assembly WNGI01 (sample SAMN13153374, study PRJNA577476) | soil metagenome | isolation source: 20 cm soil or saprolite under Garry oak tree replicate 1 | place: USA:California | collected 2016-06-15 | reverse complement strand
TCTCGATCCGCCGCACCTCGCGCGCGCTCGGCCTCCGGACCGACGCCGCGTATCGCTTCGAGCGCGGCGCCGACATCGAGGCGCTCGTGGTCGCCTCGGCCCGCGCCGCCGAGCTCATCGCCGAGCTGGCAGGCGGCGCGATCGCCCGGGGCATGGTCGACGTCTATCCGCGACGCCGCAAGCGCGTCCGCGTGCGGCTCCGGCTGGCGCGCCTGAAGCGCGTCCTCGGCGTGGCGCCGCCCGCCACGCGAGCCCGGCGCATCCTCGGCGGCCTCGGCCTGCCGACGCGCGTGCGGGGCGCCGTGCTCGACGTGGCGATCCCGAGCTTCAGGCGCGACCTCGCGATGGAGGACGACCTGGTCGAGGAGGTCATCCGCGTCTGGGGCTACGACAAGCTGCCGTCCCTCGGCACCCACGGGGCCCGCGCGGCGACGACCGGCGCCCTGCCGATCGAGATGCGCGGGGCGCTGACGGCGGCGCTGCGTCAGGCCCAGACGGTTCGCCGGGCGCTCGTCGGCGCCGGCCTCTCGGAGGCCATCACCCACGCCTTCGGCGACCCGGCCCGCGCGGCGCTCTTCCGGGCCGCCGACGCCGGCGAGCCACTCCGGCTGCTCAACCCGCTCGCCCAGGACGCCTCGGTGCTGCGCTCGCATCCCCTCGAGGGCCTGCTCGGCGCCGTGTCGGTCAACGTGCGACGCCAGCAGCCGGACGTCGCGCTCTTCGAGCTGTGCAAGACCTACGAGGCTGCGCGTGGGGCCGGGCGCCCGGACCCCGCGACCGTCGAGCCGCGCTGGGTCGCGATCGCGCTGACGGGCCGCCGTACCGCGCCGGCATGGCACACGCCCGACGCGCCCGCCGACGTCTACGACGCGAAGGGCCTCGCCGAGCACGTGCTGGCGGCCCTCGGCATCGCGGCGCGTCCGGGCGAGGCCCCGCGGCTCGGCGGCTTCGAGCCCGACTGCCACGCCGCGCTCGTGAACGACGCGGGCGCGGTCGTCGCCGAGTTCGGCGAGGTCGCGGCGCCGGTGCGCGTGGCGTACGGCGTCGACGCGCCCGTGTTCGCCGCCGCGGTCGCGCTCGACGTCGCTGCCGCGACCGCGGCGCCGCCGCTCGTCTACCAGGCGCTGCCGCGCTTTCCCGCCGTGCAGCGCGACCTCGCGTTCGTGCTCGACGCCGGGCAGGCGCTGACCGCCGCAGAGATCGAGGCCGAGCTCGCGCGCGAGGCCGGGCCGCTCCTGCGGCAGCTGACGCTCTTCGACGTGTTTCGCTTCCCCGACGGCCGCCGCAGCCTCGCCTGGCGGCTCACGTTCCAGGCCGAGGACCGGACGCTCACCGACGACGAGGTGAACCGGATCCAGGAGCGCGTGACCCGCCGGGCCACCGAGACCCTCGGGATCGCGCTGAGGAGTGCTTGATGGCGGAGGGCATCGTCGAACGGCTGGCCGAGCTGGAGGCGGCGGTGCGCCGCGCCGTCGACGCCCTCGGGCGCCTGCGCGAGGAGAACGCCCAGCTCAGGCGGGAGGCGAAGCGCGTGGCCGACGAGCGCAGGCAGGTGGTCGCGCAGGTGGACTCGATCCTGAAGGACATCGCCAAGCTCGACCTGGACAAGCAGGAATGACCGAGCCCCGACGGATCGAGTTCACGCTGCTCGGCCAGACGCTCTCGCTCCGGACCACGGAGTCGCGCGACTACATCCTGTCGCTGGCCAAGTACATCGAGGAGCGCGTGACCACGCTCAAGCGCTCCGGCATGAAGGACCCGACGACCGCCCTCGTGCTCGCCGCGCTCGACATCACCGACGAGCTGTTCAAGGCGCGCGAGGAGAGCTCGCGGGACCCGGCGGACGTCGGCCGGCGCCTGTCCGCGCTCGTCTCGATCCTCGACAAGGCGACGCCCAAGGAGCCGGGCGCCTAGAACTTCCCGTGGCGGCCGGCGCCCGCGGCGAAGCGCGCCGCGCCGGCGAGGCTCTCGCCGGTCGCGACCGACGCGATCCCGAGCGCGTGCTCGCGCCGGAGGGCCCGGCCGAGCGTCGCGCCCAGCGACTCGTAGGCCGATCGGCGGTCGCTCCGGACGCAGTGCGGCGGGAAACCCGCGATGGTCCTGGCGAGCGCTTCCGCCTCCTCGCGCGCCGTGCCCTGCGGCACGACGCGATTGGCCAGCCCGATCAGCTCCGCCTCGCGCGCGCCCACGGGCCGGCCCGTCAGGATCAGGTCGAGTGCGCGGCCGAGCCCGACGATGGCCGGCAGGCGCACGGTGCCGCCGTCGATCAGCGGAACGCCCCAGCGGCGATTGAACACGCCGAGCGTCGCGTCCTCCTCGACGACGCGCAGGTCGCACCAGAGCGCCAGCTCGAAGCCGCCCGCGACGGCGTAGCCGGCGACCGCCGCGATCACGGGCTTGCCGAGCCGCATGCGCGAGGGGCCCATCGGGCCGTCGCCGTACGCGCGCGCGAGCCGCCGCGGCCCGGTCGCGAGCGCCTTCAGGTCGTAGCCGGCGCAGAAGGTGCCGTGGGCACCCCAGAGCACGGCGATACGCGCCTCGCGGTCGCGCTCGAACTCGCGGAAGGCCGCGCGCAGCGCCACGGCCGTCGGCGGGTCGACGGCGTTTCGCCGCTCGGGGCGGTCGAGGATGATCGTCGTGACCGCGCCGCTCGTCTCGCGTCGGACACCAGGTCGGTCCATGGCTTGCGTCCTCCTCGGCGCCCATGGTACACATTGGCGTCCCTGCGCTGTACGTGATGCCGGGGGGAAGTTTCAACCTCGTAACTACAACGGGAGCTGTGTAAGAGGGTGGTGCGCAAGCCCCTCTCGAAGGGGAAGCCTGAAGCCCTCGAATTAACGGCGCCCACCTGGTCATACCAGGTTCGAAACACCGTCGGCACACGGCAGAGGCGGGGATTTGACTCCCCTGCTTTCCGACGCCTATACTCTTGAAATGCAAGACCTTTGGCTGAGTCTCGACGCCGCCATCGCTGTCCTCTCCGTCGTCGTCGGGTTCTACCTCCACAAGCGGTTCAGCGAGCGCAAGGTCGGCGATGCACAGCGCCGCGCCGAATTGATCATCAAGGACGCGGAGCGTGAAATCGCGAACCGTCACAAGAGCGCCGACCTCGAGGCCAAGGAAGCCGCCCTCAAGGGGCGCGTGGAGCTGGAGGAGGAGGCGCGTCGGCGTGAGCGTGATGCCCAGCAGATCCAGCATCGCATCGTCTCGAAGGAGGAGGATCTCGCGCGCAAGCTCGACCAGCTCGACCGGCGGCTGAACGACTCCACGACGAAGGAGCGCGAGCTCGTCGCGCGCGAGAAGACGCTCGGCGAGAAGGAAGTCCGCCTCGCCTCGGCGTTCGAGGAGCAGCGGCGCAAGCTCGAGGCCATCGCCGGGCTCACGGTCGACGAGGCCAAGCGTCAGCTCCTCGCCCAGATCGAGCCGGAGACGCGCCGCGAGGCGCAGCTGCTCGCCATGCGACTCGAGGAGGAGGCGCGCGAGGTCGCCGACGTGAAGGCGAAGGAGGTCCTCGCGACGACCATCCAGCGCCTCGCGCCCGACTACACGGTCGAAACGGCCGTCTCGGTCCTGGACCTGCCGTCCGACGATATGAAGGGGCGTATCATCGGCCGGGAGGGGCGCAACATCCGCGCGCTCGAGCTCCACACGGGCGTGGATCTCATCGTCGACGACACGCCCGAGGCCGTCCTGATCTCCGCCTACGATCCGTATCGCCGGGAGATCGCGCGGCGCGCCCTCCAGATCCTGATCGCCGACGGCCGCATCCACCCGGCGCGCATCGAGGAGGTCGTCGAGAAGGTCAAGAAGGAGATGGAGCAGCACCTGAAGGACGAGGGGGAGAAGGCCTGTTTCGAGGTCGGGGTGCACGGGCTGCATCCCGAGCTCGTCAAGCTCGTGGGCCGCATGAAGTTCCGGACTTCCTACGGCCAGAACTGCCTCCAGCACTCGAAGGAAGTGGCGTGGCTCGCCGGCATGATGGCGGCCGAGATCGGCGCCGACGTGCAGCTGGCCAAGCGCATGGGCCTGCTCCACGACATCGGCAAGGCGCTCACCCACGAGCAGGAGGGGAGCCACCCGGAGCTGTCGCTGCAGGTGCTCACCAAGTACAGCGAATCCCCCGCGGTCATCAACGCGGCCCTCTGCGGCCACGAGAACGTCGAGCCCGAGACGATCGAGGCGGTGCTGGTCGAGGCGGCCGACGGCATCTCGGCGGCGCGGCCGGGCGCCCGGCGCGACGTGCTCGAGTCCTACATCAAGCGCCTCGCGAAGCTCGAGGAGATCGCGATGTCCTACAAGGGCGTGGAGCTGTGCTACGCGATCCAGGCCGGGCGCGAGCTCCGCGTGATGACCAAGGCCGACATCGTCTCCGACCTCGACGCCCACCAGCTCGCGAAGGACATCACCAAGCGCATCGAGGCCGAGATGCAGTATCCGGGGCACATCAAGGTGGTGGTCATCCGCGAGACGCGCGCCATCGAAGTGGCGAAGTAGCCGCATGAACATCCTGATGGTCGGCGACGTCTACGGCGAGCCCGGGCGCCAGGCGGTCACGAAGCTCCTGCCGCGGCTCCGCCAGGAGCACGCGATCGACTTCGCCGTCGTCAACGTCGAGAACGCCGCGGGCGGCTTCGGCGTCACCGCGCCGATCGCGCGCCAGATCCTCGAGGCCGGCGCCGACGTGCTGACCTCGGGCAATCACATCTGGGACAAGAAGGAGATCGTCGAGTACATCACGAAGGAGAACCTGCTCCTGCGCCCGGCGAACTTCCCCGCGGGGACGCCGGGCGTCGGCCACGTCACCGTGAAGTGCGGCCCGCACAAGGTCGCCGTGCTCAACCTCATGGGGCGCGTGTTCATGCTGCCGATCGACTGTCCCTTCCGGGCGGCCGACGCGATCTTGCCCGAGCTCCGGAAGGATACCCCGATCATCCTCGTGGACATGCACGCCGAGGCGACGAGCGAATCGCTCGCGATGGGCTGGTACCTCGACGGTCGGGTGAGCGCCGTCGTCGGGACGCACCGTCACGTGCAGACGGCCGACGAGCGCGTGCTGCCGGGCGGCACCGCGTACATCACCGACCTCGGCCTCACGGGGCCAACGGACGGCGTCATCGGGGTGGACCGCGACCAGATCATCCAGCGCTTCCTCCAGCAGATGCCGATCCGCTTCGAGACCGCGAAGGGTCCGGCGGCGCTGCAGGGCGTGGTGATCGCACTGGACCGCCCCGACACCGGCCGCGCCTCGTCCATCCGTCGCCTCCGCATCCCGGCTTGATCCTCGACGGCAAGGCGGTCGCCCAGAAGGTTCTTGGGGAGGTCGGGGCGGGCGTCGAGCGCCTGCGCGCGGAGACCGGCGTGACGCCGACGCTCGCGGTCGTCCTCGTCGGCGACTTCGCGCCGTCGAAGGTCTACGTCACCGCCAAGCTGAAGGCGGGCGCCAGCGTCGGCATCGCCACGCGCGACCACCTCTTTCCCGCGGGGCTCACGCAGGCCGAGCTGCTGGCACTCCTGGCCTCGCTGAACGCGGACCGGGCGGTCCACGGGATTCTCCTCCAGCTCCCGCTCGTCCCGGGATGCGACGAGGACGAGGCGATTCGCGCGATCGCGCCCGAGAAGGACGTGGATGGTCTGCATCCGCAGAATCTCGGTCAGCTCCTCGCCGGCGTGCCGACCGTGGTGCCCTGCACCCCGGCCGGGTGCATGGAGATCCTCGACCATTACGGTGCCAAGCTCGAGGGCAAGGAGGCGGTCGTCGTCGGCCGCTCGCGCCTCGTCGGCAAGCCCCTGGCGCAGCTCCTCCTCGCCCGCCACGCGACGGTCACGATGTGCCACACACGCACCCGCGACCTTGCCGAGCACACACGCCGCGCCGACGTCCTCTGCGTCGCCGCGGGACGCGCGCGGATGATCACCGGCGCGATGGTGAAGGAGGGCGCCTGGGTCATCGACGTCGGGGTCAACCGGCTCGAGACGGGCAAGCTCGCCGGGGACGTGGACTTCCAGTCGGTCGAATCGCGCGCGGAGGCGATCACGCCGGTGCCCGGCGGCGTCGGGCCGATGACCGTGGCGATGCTGCTCAAGAACACGCTCGCCGCCGCCCGGCGCCAGCTGACTAAGTGATGACCGCAGAGCGCGCCGTCCTCACCGTCTCAGCGCTGACCATCGAGCTCCGCGCAGTGCTCGAGGAGCGTTTCCCCGCCGTCTGGGTCGAGGGCGAGATCTCGAACTTCCGCCTCTACGGCTCGGGCCACGCCTACTTCACGCTGAAGGACGCCGAGGCCCAGCTCCGCTGTGTCCTGTTCAGGAACCGGGGGCGGCGGATCAAGTTCGAGCCGGCCGACGGCCTGCACGTGATGGCGTTCGGGAGCGTCGAGGTCTACGCGCAGCGCGGCGAGTACCAGCTGGTCGTCGAGCTGCTCGAGCCCAAGGGGCTCGGCGCGCTCCAGCTCGCGTTCGAGCAGCTGAAGGCGCGGCTCACCCTGGAGGGACTGTTCGATCCCGCGCGCAAGCGGGAGCTTCCTCGGTTCCCGAGAAAGATCGGCATCGTGACGTCGCCGAGCGGCGCCGCGATCCGCGACATGCTACGGGTCATCGGGCGGCGCTTCGGCGAGCTGCACATCGTGATCGCGCCCGCCAAGGTGCAGGGCGAGGGCGCCGCGGAGGAGATCGCCCAGGGGCTCCGCGACCTCAACGCCCTGGGAGACGTGGACGTCATCATCGTCGGGCGCGGCGGCGGCTCGCTCGAGGACCTCTGGGCCTTCAACGAGGAGGTCGTCGCCCGGGCGATCTGCGCCTCCAAGGCGCCCGTGATCTCCGCGGTCGGTCACGAGGTGGACTTCACCATCGCCGACTTCGTCGCCGACCTCCGCGCGCCGACGCCGTCGGCCGCCGCCGAGCTGGTCGTGCGCGAGAAGCAGGCGGTGGTAGACGCGCTCGACGACCTCGCCCGGCGGCTCCAGCGCGCGGCGCACCGGCCGCTGAGCGATCTCGAGCGCCGCGTCGACGAGCTCGGGCTGCGCCTGCGCCGGGGGATGCGCGCGGACTGGCGCCGCGCCGCCCACCGCGTGGAGCTCGCCACGGCCGCGCTCCGCGCGTCGAGCCCCGTCGCGCGCGTGAGCAACGGTCGCCATCGCCTCGAGCGTCTGGAAGCGCAGCTCCGGAACGAGATCCGCCACGCGCTCGACCAGGCGCGGCACCACCTGGGCGAGGCCGCCGGCCGGCTCGACTCGCTCTCGCCGCTCGCGGTGCTCGGCCGCGGCTACAGCCTCACCCGGACGCCGGACGGCCGGATCGTGCGGAGCGCCCGGCAGGTCGGGGCGGGCGACGACGTCCGCGTGCTCCTCCACGAGGGGTCGCTCGAGTGCCGTGTGTCGGCCACGAAGGAACACGATGACCGACCTCAAGTTTGAGGACTCGCTGGCGCGCCTCGAGCAGATCGTGAGCGAGCTCGAGGCGGGCAATCTTCCGCTCGAGGACTCGCTCAAGGTCTTCGAGGAAGGGGTCACCCTCGCTCGCCGCTGCGCGAAGTACCTCGAAGATGCCGAGCAGCGCATCGAGATCCTCACCAAGGACGAGAGCGGCGCGCTCGGCGCCAAGCCCTTCAGCGCGGACCCCGAAGGCGAAGCATGACGATCGATCTCCAGGCCTATCTGAAGGAGCGGCGGGCCCTCGTGGACCAGGCGCTCGAGGCGTTCCTGCCGCCCGAGGACACGCCGCCGCCGAGCGTCCACCGCGCCATGCGCTACAGCGTCATGGCCGGCGGCAAGCGCCTCCGGCCGATCCTCGTGATCGCCGGCGCCGAGGCGGTCGGCGGCGCGCCCGACAGCGTGATGCCGACCGCGTGCGCGCTCGAGCTGATCCACACGTACTCGCTGATCCACGACGACCTGCCCGCGATGGACGACGACGACTACCGCCGTGGGCGCCCCACCAGCCACAAGGTGTTCGGCGAGGCGATCGCGATCCTCGCCGGCGACGCGCTGCTGACGCTCGCGTTCCGGCTCATCGCGGACAACACGCCCCTCGTGAAGGACCCGGCCGTGCTGCGCGACGTCGTCGCCGAAGTGGCCGGCGCCGCGGGCACCTTCGGGATGGTCGGCGGCCAGGTGGTGGACATCGAGTCCGAGGGCAAGACGATCAGCGCCCAGACGCTCGAGTACATCCACCGACACAAGACGGCGGCGCTCATCCGGGCCTCGCTGCGCGTGGGCGCGCTCCTCGGCGGGGGCGACGCGCGGGCGATCGAGACGATCAGCGAGGCGGGGAGCGACCTCGGGCTCGCGTTCCAGATCATCGACGACATCCTCGACGTGGAGGGGAGCCTCGCCGAGCTCGGCAAGACCGCCGGCAGCGACGAGCGCAAGGGGAAGGCGACCTACCCCGCGGTGCACGGCCTCGAGGCCTCGCGCCGTCAGGCGAAGCTCCTGATCGAGCGGACCAAGCAGCGGCTCGCAGTCTTCGGCGAGGCCTCCGGCCCGCTCTGCGCGCTGGCCGACTACGTCTTCGAGAGGAAGAACTAGCGTGGCCGTCATCTCCGGCGTCTATGCGCGGGAGATCCTCGACTCGCGCGGCAATCCGACGGTCGAGGTCGAGGTCCAGCTCGAGTCCGGCTCCTGGGGCCGCGCGGCGGTGCCGTCGGGCGCCAGCACCGGCAAGCGCGAGGCGGTCGAGCTGCGCGACGGCGACAAGCAGCGCTACGGCGGCAAGGGCGTGCGCCAGGCCGTGCACAACGTCGATGAGACGATCGCCCCGGAGATCGAGGGGATGGAGGCCTCGGAGCAGGCCGCGATCGATCAGGCGCTCCTCGAGCTCGACGGCACACCGAACAAGTCGGCGCTCGGCGCCAACGCGATCCTCGGTGTGTCGCTCGCCGTCGCGCGCGCGGCGGCCGACGACGCGGGCCTGCCGCTCTACGCCTACCTCGGCGGCGTCGGCAGCCGGCTCATGCCGGTGCCGCTCATCAACGTGCTCAACGGCGGCGCCCACGCCGACAACGGCCTCGACTTCCAGGAGTTCATGCTCGTCCCCGCGGGCGCCGACAGCCTCTCGACGGCGATCCGCATGGGCGCCGAGATCTTCCAGACGCTGAAGGGCCTGCTCAAGGAAAAGGGGCTCGCGACGGGCGTCGGCGACGAGGGCGGCTTCGCGCCGGCCCTCCAGAACAACACGGTGGCGCTCGACCTCCTCGTGCAGGCGGTCGAGCGCGCGGGTTACCGGCCCGGCGAGGACGTCATGTTGGCGCTCGACCCCGCAGCGAGCGAGTTCGCCGAGACGGGCGGCCGCTACCGCCTGCGCCGCGAGGGCGTCACGCTCTCGAGCGAGGAGATGGTCGCGCGCTATCAGGGGCTCGTGGACCGCTACCCGATCGTGTCCATCGAGGACGGCCTGGGCGAGGACGACGTGGCGGGCTGGGGCGCGATCACGCGCACGCTCGGCAAGCGCATCCAGCTCGTCGGGGACGACCTCTTCGTCACCAACCCCGCGATCATCCAGCAGGGGATCAAGAACGGTCTCGCCAACGCGGTGCTCGTGAAGCTGAACCAGGTCGGCACGCTCACCGAGACGCTCCAGGCGATCGAGCTGGCGAAGCGCGCGGGCTACGGCACGATCATCTCGCACCGTTCGGGCGAGACCGAGTACACCTTCGTCGCGGACCTCGCCGTCGCCGTCAACGCGGGCCAGATCAAGACCGGCTCGGTGTCGCGCGGCGAGCGTACCGCCAAGTACAACCAGTGCACCAGGACCTCGAGATCCTCGAGCGCGACGTCCAGGACATGAGCGCCAGGCAGAAGCGGCTCGAGGCTCAGGCCGAGCGCCTCCGCAACGACCCGAGCTACATCGAGAAGCTCGCCCGCGAGGAGATGGGCATGGTCCGGCAGGGCGACCGCGTGCTCAAGTTCCCCTCGCAGCCGTCGCCCGTGCCGCTGCCTCCGAGCCGCTGACCGCTACGTCCGTGGACGCGTTCGCACAGTGGTTCTGGGGCACGGGCTGGTTCTGGGTCGCGGCGTTCTGGGTGGCGCTCCTCGCCAACGCCCGCGCCGTCCTGAAGCTCCTGGTGGACTGGAAGGGGATGCGGGCCACGTGCCGCCTCGTCGAGGCGGCATACGCGCGGCTCGAGGCGCTGCCCGACGAGGCCCGGCTGGAGCGCGACGCGCGCGCGCCCGTGTTCGTCCACCTCGTGCCCGCGTTCCAGGAGCCCGAGATCGCGGCGACACTGCGGGCGCTCCTTGACTCGCGCTACCCACACGGCAAGCTCCACGTCGTCGTCGCGGCGAAAGAGGACGAGGCCCGCGCGCCGCACCCCGCCATGGGCGTGTCCACGGCCGAGCTCGTGCGCCGGTTCCGCGAGAGCCTGCCGCCCTGGCAGCAGAAACAGCTCTCGGTCGTTGCGCTGCCCGGGCCGGGGCGGAAAGCCGCCCAGCTCAACTGGGCGTTGCGCCCGGAGTTTCTCCGCACCCTCCTCGACGGTCAGCACGACCCGGCGCGCGTCTACGTCGGCGTCAGCGACGCGGACTCGATCCCCGACCCGAACACCTACCGCTGGATCGCGGCCGACGTGCTCGCCGGACGCGCGCACCTGGCCTACCAGGGCGTGACGCTCTCCCTCGCCAACGTCGACCGTCTCGACGTGCGCGGCCGCGTGTGCGCCGTCCAGCAGTCGTCCATCTTCATCCGCGTCTCGATCGCGCGGCTCGTTGGTGAGCGCCGGCGCGTCGCCTGGTTCGCGGGCCTCGCCGCGCGGTCGTCGGGGGTCGCGCGCCTCGTGCGTCCGGTCTTCGAGCTCCTGTTCCGCCGCGCGCAGATCTGCCTCGGTCATCACGAGTTCGTGCGTCTGGACACCCTGCAATCGCTCGGGCTCTTCCCGACCGCCGGCGCGACGGAAGACTCCACGCTCGGCTACGCGCTCGGCGCCCGTGGCATCCTGATCGCCGCGCTCCCGCTGCTCGAGCTGGTGGACATGCCCGAGACGAACGAGGGGATGATCCGGCAGAACGCGCGCTGGTACAAAGGGGTGCTCGACGACGTCGCGTTTCTCCGCGCGACCTGGCGCGCGCGGCGGAGCGCCTTCAACCTCGCCCAGCTCGGCCGCCACGTCGGCAACAAGGTGATCGAGTGGCCCATGGCCGCTGCCGTCTATCCGGTGCTCGGCTTCCTCTGCTGGCAGCTCGCATATCGCTTCGCGCATCACCCCGCGTGGTTCCTGCTCGGCGTCGCGCTCCCGACGATTTCGCTCGGTCTGACGATCTGGGTCGGCGGCATCGCCACCCAGGGCCTGATCGAGCGCCTCACGCCCTACGCGCCGCGCCCCGTCGACGTCGCGCGCACGTCGTTGAAGGCGAAGTTCTGGGGGACGTTCAGGTGTCAGACGTACTGGCTCCTGGCCACGCGCGGCGCCTGGCGCGTCCTCTGGGCGCTCGCGCGGACCAGGCGCTTCGAGCCCGCCAAGACCGATCGCGTCGTGCGCCAGGGCCGCGGGACGCGCCGGGACCGAGCCGCGCATGCCCCCTAGCTTCTGGCAGGCCGCGCTCGACAAGATGCTGAAGCGGGTGGACCAGACCGGTCCCCAGCTCAAGGGCGCGTTTCCCCACTACGCCCAGCCCACCGGTGAGTGGGTGACCACGCCCGACGGCGACTGGACGGGCGGCTTCTGGCCCGGCATGTGCTGGCTCGCCGCCAAGGCCACGGGCGGCGCGCGGTACCGCCGCTGGGCGCTCGAGTGGGCCGAGCGCCTGCGCCCACGCGCCACGTCCGACACGGCCTTCCGCGGCTTTCTCTTCTACTACGGCGCCGTGCCCGGGGCGCTGCTCCATTACGACGCGACGGCGCGAGAGATCGCGCTCGAGGGCGCGCGCCACTGGGCGAAGGCCTACAACCCGAACGCCGGCTGCTTTCCGCTCGGCGCGGCCGCCGAGGAGGCCAGCGACGTCGGCCAGGGCGAGGCGTCGATCGACACCGTCCAGGGCGCGGCGCTCCTGGTCTGGGCCGCGCAGACCGCCGGCGAGCCGGCGTGGAAGAACCTCGCCGTCTTCCATGCGCGCCGGCACATCGAGTTCTGCGTGCGCGCGGACGGCAGCGTCTGCCAGTCGGCCTCGTTCGACCCGACGACGGGCGCCCTGAAGCGCCGATACACCCACAAAGGCATGAGCCACGAGAGCACCTGGGCGCGCGCCCAGGCGTGGGCCATCCTCGGCTACGCCCTCATGCACCAGTGCACGGGGGAGCAGGACTTCCTCGACGTCGCGCAGAAGACGGCCGACTGGTGGATCGCCCACGTGCCGCCGAACCGCGTCGCCTACTGGGACTTCGACGCGCCCGTCACGCCCGACACCGAGCACGACTCCTCGGCCACGGCCATCACGGCCGCGGCCCTCCTGAAGGTCGCGGCCGCCCAGAAGGACGAGCAGAAGCGGAAGGAGTACCGCGCGGCCGCCGAGGCCACGGTGCGGGCGCTCGGCGAGGGCTACCTGGACGCGCGCGGCGTCCTCGACCGCGGCTGCTACTCGAAGCGCATCAACCTCGCCACCCGCAACGAGCTCATCTGGGGGTCCTACTACCTGTTCGAGGCGCTCTGCGTGCTGGCTGGGCAGCTCGAGGCGAACAAGCTCTAGCGCGCACGGCGCGCCGCGTTGACAGCGACCCGTCCCTACGGTAAGGTTCATGGGTCACCGCGGGGTGGAGCAGCCCGGTAGCTCGTTGGGCTCATAACCCAAAGGTCGCTGGTTCAAATCCAGCCCCCGCAACCAAATAATTCAAGGGGCTACGGTCGATGGCCGTAGCCCTTTGGGTTTTTAACCCAACGGTCGGCTGTCGTCGGTCGCCTTGGTTTTCGGTTCCTGGCTTTAGCCTCTATCCGCTCCCGGTGTACTCCCAGCAGCACGGTCATTCAATCGTCTAGGAGAACATGTTCCCCTGATGAGAAGCGGCTCAGCCGGCGCGTAGTCGATGAAGTCGAGAGGGTACGGCCGGGCTCGGACGCAGCGTGAGGCCGGCGGCGGGGACGACGCGTACGTCGGGCACCAGCGTGAGCCGGTAACGCTGGGCCACGGAGACGACGATGAGTTGCATCTCGGTGATGGCGAAGGCGCTGCCGATGCAGTGGCGCGGGCCGCCGCCGAAGGGGAAGTAAGCCAAGGTCGGGCGCGCGGCCGCCCGGGCGGGCGCGAAGCGATCGGGGTCGAAGACCTCGGGCGCATCCCAGACCGCTGGATGGCGGTGGGTGACATAAGGGGACAGCAGCACGATCGCGCCGGCCGGGATGGTGTAGCCGGCGACCGTGTCGTCCTCCACGGGCATGCGCGCGGTGAGCCAGGTCGGCGGATACAGGCGCAAGACCTCCTCGATCACCCGCCGGGTGTAGCCGAGTCGTGGAAGCGTCTCGACGCCTGGCCCACGACCGCCGAGGAGGGCGCGGCACTCCTCCTCAAGCTGTTCTCGCGCATCGCGGTGTTCACCGAGCACATACCAGGTCCAGGCGAGCGCGCTCGCGGTCGTCGTGTGCCCAGCGACCAGGATGGCCTTCAGCTCGTCGCGGAGGTCGGCGTTGGTGAGGGGCTCGCCAGTGGCAGGGGAGGCTAGAAGCGCGGCGAGCAGGCTGCCCGGCGGCGGAGCTGAGTGGCGCGCCTCGCTGACCATGTGGGAGACGAAGGCGTCGATCGCGCCGAGGGCGCGCTGATAGCGAGCGGCTGCGGGCGTGGGAACCTCGAGCCAGCCGAACGCACTCCAGAGGCGACGGTCCACGTGGCCCACGGCCACATCCAGTGCGTGACCGAGCGCCTCGACCTCTGCGGCGGCAACATCGCCGAAGCACGCCCGGATGATGACCGTCTGGGTGAGGCGGCGCATCTCGGTCACGGCGTCGACAGGCTCGTTCCGCTCGGCCCATGGCCGCCAGCGCTCGAGCATTTCGCCCGTGGCCCGCGTGACGACGGAAGCGAACTGCGCGTGTTGGCCGGGCTGGAAGGCGGGCTGCACCTGCCGACGCCGCTGGCGCCAACGGTCGCCGTCAACCACGGTCAGGCTATCGCCGAAGAGTCCGCGCACGCGTGTGGCGGGCGGACCCTTCGTATACCCGCGGGCATTGTCCTGGAGGACGTGCTTGACGTGATCTGGATGGCTCAGCAGATAGACCTGGTGCCTGCCGAGCCGCATGGAGACCACGTCGCCGTGGCGTTGCGCGCATTCCATGAAGAAGCCGAGGGGATCGCGTCGCGCCCTCGGAAACACGCCCACGAGCGGATAGCCCGTGGGCCCAGGGGCGGTGCGTCGAGACGGAGCGATGGACATCCGAGCGCTCAGGCCACGTGAGCGCGATAGGCCGGCGGCGGTGGTGCGTAGCCTTGGGCGACGAACCAGTCGACGGCCTCGCGCAGAGCCTGCTCCACCGGAGTCTGGGGCAGCCCGAGCTCCCGCACCGCCTTTGCGGCGCTGAAGTACATGTGCTTGCGCGCCATGCGGACGCCGGTGAGCGGCACCCGCGGCGGGCGGCGCGTGGCGCGCGCCACGCCTTCGTTGACGAGCGCCAGGAGATAGATCAGGGCATGGGGCACGCGGACGCGCGGAGCGCGGATGCCGGTAACGCTCTCGAGCATGCGGAAGATCTGGGTGAGCGAGCGGTTTTGGCTTCCCAGGATGTATTTCTCCCCCACGTGTCCGCGCTGCGCAGCCAGGAGATGTCCACGCGCTACATCGGCGACGTGGACCAAGTTGAGGCCAGTGTCGAGCGTGGCGAACATGCGCCCCAGAAGATAGTCGAGGATCAGCTGGCCTGTGGGCGTGGGTCTGACCTCCCAAGGCCCGATGGGATTGCTCGGGTTGACGATGACGACGGGCAGGCCGCGGGCAACGTATTCCTCGGCGACGCGCTCGGCGAGGAATTTCGAGCGTTTGTAGGGGCCGATCATATCGTGGAGGCTGACCGGCGTGGTTTCGGTGCCGAGGCCACCGTCTCGGGGCAGGCCGAGGGTGCCGACGCTCGAGGTGTAGACCACACGCTCGACGCGGACTTGCATGCACGCCTCGAGCATGGTGCGCGTGCCGTCGACGTTGTTGCGGTAGATTTC
>WNGI01006352.1_pt1 | contig 15063 bp, 14 predicted proteins | sample 5400621 | NCBI WGS metagenome assembly WNGI01 (sample SAMN13153374, study PRJNA577476) | soil metagenome | isolation source: 20 cm soil or saprolite under Garry oak tree replicate 1 | place: USA:California | collected 2016-06-15 | reverse complement strand
TGCACATGACATCGAGCGGGGGGAACACCGATCATGAATCCGCGGTTTCGCAACCGAAGGGACGCTGGCCAACAGCTCGCGCGCAAGCTTCAACAGTACGCGGGTCGATCGGACGTCATCGTGCTCGCGTTGCCTCGCGGCGGAGTCCCCGTCGGGTTCGAGGTCGCCAGGGCGCTCGACGTCCCGCTCGACGTGTTCGTGGTCCGCAAGCTCGGGCTTCCGTGGCATGAGGAGCTCGCGATTGGCGCGCTCGCGAGTGGAGGTGTGCGGTTTCTGGATCAGGACCTGATACGTGTCGCCGGCGTCAGCGAAGACGACATTCGGCGAATCACGGCCATCGAGCAGGAGGAACTGGCGCGGCGCGAAAAGTTATACCGCGGCGACAGAGCCTTTCCGGACCTCACTGGCAAGACAGTTCTCCTCGTCGACGACGGTTTGGCGACGGGCTCGACTATGCGCGTTGCAGTCGCTGCTCTGAGGCAGGAAGGACCGGCGCGGGTTGTTGTGGCGGTCCCCGTTGCCTCTCCCGACACATGCGAAGCCTTCCGTGATATCGCCGATGACATCGTCTGTGCAATCACTCCGGAGCGGTTCTACGCGGTGGGACTCTGGTACGCGGACTTTTCACAGACAAGTGACGACGAGGTCCATCGTCTGCTCGAGCAGGCGCGTACCGCTCATGAGCATCAGTTGACCGGCCAGGCCTGAGATGCCGTATCAAGGGAGGAGCCATGGCGACGTATGACGATGACCGACTGGAGAGAACGGTTTCAATTTGGGCCAACGATGTAGCGCTGCAGGGAACGCTTGGAGTTCCCGATCGCGCGTCGGGTGTGATCCTGTTCGCGCATGGCAGCGGAAGCAGCCGCTTCAGTCAGAGGAATCGCTTCGTCGCTCGAGTACTTCGCGACGGGAACATGGGAACGTTGCTACTCGACCTCCTTTCGCCCGAGGAAGAACGAATCGACGAGGTGACACGACACCACCGCTTCGACATTCGAATGCTCGCCAATCGGCTTGTCGCGGCTATCGACTGGCTCGCGGAGCAGCCCGATACGGCCGGCCTTCCGGTGGGACTCTTCGGCGCGAGCACTGGCGGAGGCGCCGCTCTCGTTGCTGCGTCACAACGACCCAGGCGCGTCGGAGCCGTAGTCTCGCGAGGTGGGCGGCCGGATCTCGCCGATGACGCGTTGCCGCTCGTACAAGCGCCTACGCTTCTCATCGTTGGCGGGCGAGACGAGCCCGTGATCGATCTCAACAAGCGGGCACGCGCGGCTATGCACGGCGACGTCCGCCTCGAAATCGTTCCGCGGGCCACCCACTTGTTCGAAGAGCCTGGCGCGCTTGAACAAGTGGCTGAGCAGGCGCGTGACTGGTTTACGACTCACCTCGCACCAACGATCAGTGGCGCGCCCGCCTAGCGCGAGCCGAACATTCCGGGCATGGACGGCATTCCCATCCTTCCCCCGCCGGCCATTTTTTTCATCATCTTCTGCATCTCGCGGAACTGGTCAAGCAGACGGTTGACATCGCTGATTGGCCGGCCGGCACCCTTGGCGATCCGGGCGCGTCTTGAGCCGTTGATCACACCAGGGTTCTTCCGCTCTTGCGGCGTCATGGAGAGAACTATCGCTTCGACGTGCTTCATGCGCCTGGGATCGGCCTTCATCTGCTTCAACGCCTTCGTGTTGACGCCGGGCAACATCTTCAGGATTCCCTCCAGCGGACCCATCTTCTGGATCTGACGCATGCTGTTGAGGAAATCGTTGAGGTCCATCCCTTCCTTCCGGACCTTCTTCTCCAGCCGCTTCGCCTCGTGCTCGTCGAAAGTTGCCTGCGCCTTTTCGACCAGGGTGACGATGTCGCCCATCTGGAGGATGCGGCCCGCCATTCGCTCCGGGTGAAATTCCTCGAGTGCGTCCGGCTTCTCGCCGACGCCGATGTACTTGATCGGCTTCTTCGTGACGCCATAGATCGAGAGCGCAGCGCCGCCGCGGGCGTCACCATCCATCTTCGTGAGAATGACTCCGGTGACGTCCAGAACCTTGTCGAAGCCCTGCGCGATCTTTACTGCATCCTGACCGGTCATTCCGTCGGCGACGAGCAGGATCTCTGTCGGGCGAATTGCTTCCTTGAGCCGCGAGAGCTCCGCCATCATCGCTTCGTCTATCTGAAGCCGGCCGGCCGTGTCGATTATCACGACGCGGTCCCGTTCGCGCAGCGCTTCCGCAACTCCCGCTCGGGCGATCTTCACCACGTCTTGCGTGGTACGATCCGCGTAGACCGCGATCGACAGCTCGCGGCCCAAAGTCTCGAGCTGGTCGATCGCCGCGGGCCGGTAGACGTCCGCTGCCACGAGCCTGGTCGAGCGTCCCTCGGCCTTGAGCTTGCGCGCGAGCTTGGCAGCCGTAGTGGTCTTACCCGACCCCTGCAGGCCGACCATCATCACAACCGAAGGCGGGACGGTGCTGAGCTTGAGCCCCTCGCGCCGTTCACCGAGCATGGCGGCGAGCTCCTCGTGGACGATCTTGACTAGCTGCTGTCCGGGGGAGACCGTAGTGAGCGCGTTGACGCCGGTCGCTTTTTTCTCGACGCGCTCGAGGAACTCGCGCGTGAGCTGGAAGTTGACGTCAGCCTCGAGCAGCACGCGACGGACTTCGCGCAGACCCTCCTTGATGTCGGCTTCACTAAGAACACCGCGGCCACGCAGGCGGGCGAACGTGGCTTCGAGCTTTTCGCTCAGATCCTCGAACATAGCCTTTAAACTTAGGCGCCGTTAACTTCTGAAACAACCGACGCACCACACCGCTCGAGAGGGATTGGATGACGCCTGCCCAGCGTAAAGACGACATACTGCAAGCTGAATTACCGGCGACGCTGCCGCTCATGGCGCTCCGATCGACAATCGTGTATCCGCTGGGCACCATCGCCGTACAGATGGGGGCTCCCGAGAACCTGGCGCTGCTCAAGGCGAACGAGCAGTCCGGACTCATCGTCGGTCTGGTCGTAGCGACGGGGGACCACGACGATGTGCTCGACCCCGAGAGATTCGTCGGTCGGGTCGGTGTCGCCGCCCGCGTGCACGAGCGAATCAATCTCCCCGGCGAAACGGTCCAGATCACTCTTCAAGGCTTGCGGCGGCTCATCGTCGAAGGCGTCGCGCAGACAGAGCCGTTCCCCATCGTCCGCATCAAGCCGGCAAAGGAGATCCCGCCCGATCCGAACGAGGTCGACGATCTGATTTCGCGAATCGTCGCCGGCGCCGAAACGCTGGCGGAGCTGATCGACCGAATTCCCGACGAAGTGCCGGCGATCCTCAAGATGAACATCTCGGATCCGGGTCGCTTCGCCGATCTCGCCGCGACGAATCTCAACTTCAAGGTCTCCGACAAGGACGAGATTCTCCAGCGTCTCAACATCGGCCAGCGCCTGAAATTCCTGCTCGGCCGTGTCGAGCGCGAAGTCGGACGCGCGCGCGTCGCCGAAGACGTGAAGCGACAAACCGAGATCAAGATCGAGCAGCACCAGCGCGAGTTCTATTTGCGGCAGCAGCTCCGCGCCATCCAGTCCGAGCTCGGCGAAGGCGATCCGGGTGAGAAGGAAGCGATCGAGACGCTCAAGAAGCTCGAGGAGGCGAACCTTCCCGAGAAAGCAGCGCAGGAAGGACGGCGCGAGATCGAGCGGATGCGGAACTTGTCGCAGGCGTCGAGCGAGTATCAGGTCATTCGCACCTACCTCGATTGGATGCTTGCCCTGCCGTGGAACAAGCGATCCGCGAGCGACGAAGTGATCGAATTGAAGAAGGTGGAAGAACTTCTCGATTCGAGACACTATGGGCTCAAGGAGGCGAAGGAACGCATCACCGAGTACCTCGCGGTGCGGAAGCTCCGCGGCGGAGACCCCCATGGCCCAATTCTTTGCTTCGTCGGCCCGCCGGGAACCGGCAAGACTTCTCTCGGAGAGGCCATTGCGTCATCCATCAATCGCGCGTTCTATCGAATCTCCGTTGGGGGCGTGCGAGACGAGGCAGAGATACGCGGACATCGCCGTACTTACGTCGGAGCGATGCCGGGCCTGATCCTGCAGTCGCTCCGCCGCGTCCAGGTGCGGGACGCAGTGCTGATGATCGATGAGATCGACAAGATGACAGGCGGAGGGCCCTCCGGAGATCCGACCGCCGCGATGCTCGAGGTGCTCGATCCGTCACAGAACTCGAATTTCGTCGATCACTATCTCAATCTGCCCTTCGATCTGTCGAGCGTTCTCTTCATCTGTACCGCCAACAATCTTTACGACATCCCGGCGCCGCTCCGCGACCGCATGGAGGTCATCCGCGTTCTCGGCTACACGGTGGAAGAGAAGGTGGAGATTGCCTGGCGCTACATGCTGCCGCGGCTGATCGAGGATCACGGCATCACCGACAAGGACATTCAGTTCACCGACGAGGTACTCGGCTTCATTTCCAACCGGTACTCGCGCGAAGCGGGTTTGCGAAACTTCGAGCGTAACATCGCCGCGTTGATGCGGAAGCGGGCGCGGAAGAAAGCGGACGGCGAAGAAGGCGCGTGGGTCGTGGACAATGCGATGGTGATAGACATTCTCGGCAACCCGACCTACACGCTCGAAGACGCAGAACAGGAACCGGAGATCGGCGCCGTCACCGGGATGGCCTGGACGGCGACGGGCGGCGATCTGATGGTGATCGAGGCGCTCAGAATGCCCGGCACCGGCAGGCTTACCGTCACCGGCCAGCTCGGCGACGTCATGCGCGAGTCGGTGGATGCGGCTTACTCCTATGTCCGTTCACGCGCGCACACGCTAGGTGTCGAGGATATCGAGTTCAAGGAGTGCGATCTCCACGTGCACTTCCCAGCGGGCGCGATTCCGAAAGATGGTCCAAGCGCCGGCGCTGCCGTGACTCTGGCCATTGCCTCCGTGCTGAGTCGCAGACCGGTGCGACGCGACATCGCCCTCACCGGCGAGATGACGCTGCGCGGCAAGGTGCTGGAGATCGGCGGCGTCAAGGAGAAGGTGATGGCCGCCTACCGCGCTGGACTGAGGCAGCTGATTCTTCCGAAGGCGAACGAGAAGGATCTGCGCGGAATCCCCGACGAAGTCGTGAACAGCATGACGTGCACTTTCGTCTCGACGATGGATGACATCATTCACCTCGCGCTGCTGCCCAAGCCGCGCGGAACGCTCGCCGATTCGGCCGAACCGCACGGCGATGTTCCGGCGAAGAATGCGGTAAGCGATTCAACGACGGCGTCGATCAACCGCTCCGAGTCGGCGGGAGCAGTCACGAAGTAGGTGAGCCTCGAGAATCCCTGGGTCCAATTCGGCATCCATGTCTTCGTCGGCACGATGGCTGGAGGACTGTCCGACACCGTAGCTGTGTGGATGCTCTTCAACCCCAAGAAAAAGCGATTTGGATTTCAGGGAGCGATTCCGAAGAATCAGGCGCGGCTGGCGAAGAGTCTCGGCCGCACCGTTGGGGAGCGCCTTCTTACACCCGGTGATCTGCAGAGCGAGCTTGCCCGTCCCGAGCTGCTCGCCGCATTCCAGGCGCGGCTCGAGGATGTAATCGCCACGATCCTAACATCGCGCGACCCGCTTATCGACAAGGTTCCACCGGCCGTCGTGACGGCGCTCGAGGGCGCCATGACCTCCTACCTCCCGGTGGCGATGACGAAGCTGGGCTCTTTTCTCGGGCAGCCGACTACTCGCGTCAAGCTGCGGAACGCGCTACATGCGATGTTCAACCGCTTCGTCGAGGACATGCGATTCCATGAGCGCCTGTTCGCCAAGCTGATGATGACGGAGAAGAAGTTCGAGGCGGTGCTCGACGCGATCGAGACGGACGGCGTGGAGCAGGTCGTCGGACTGCTCGAGGAGCCCGAGATCAGAGACGAGATCTCCAAGGCAATTCACGACGCGATCCTCATCTATCTCCAGAAGCCGATCTCCGACATCCTCGGCGACGTCGAGGCCAAGAAGGATCCCGAGGCGCCGAAGAGACTCGCGGCGCAGGCGGCGCCTGTGATCTGGGAATGGGTTCAGGATCAGCTGCCGGAGCTGATCAAGAAGCTCGATGTACAGACGATGGTCGAGCGCAAAGTGATGGCGTTCAGCGTCGACCGGGTGGAAGAGATCCTGCGCAACGTCATTCAGAACGAGCTGAACCTGATCATCACCACCGGCTACGTCCTCGGTGGGTTGATTGGGGTGTGCACCTTCTTTTTACAGAAGGTGGTGCTCGGCTGGTAAAAACAAGTCAACCTCGAACGACACAGATGCGAGGGGTCAGAAGCACAGTCCTGAGATGCGAGACCTCGCATCTCAACTCTATGCCTCTGTCATCTCGCATCTGCGTCGTTCTAAGTTGATCTACTGAGTCAGCCGCACGAGCGCCGGCTGGATCACCGAGGTGTTCGCCCCTTTGGGCACGTCCACGTAGATGACGACAGGGCGCCCCTGCACCTCGGTTGCGGTCAGTCGAACTGTCCTATCGGCGCTCGAGTAGGATTTCTCGGTGTTGCTCGCGCTCACCGCAGGCTTGGCACCGAGTCGCTTGGCGACCGAGTGACCCGCAATGTCGAAAAACTCGCCGGCTTCGACGGGAGAATCCCACACGGTGAGCCACACGATGCCTGGGCCCTGGGGTGTATTCACAATCGCGTAGCGGTCACCGTCCCAGCCAGCCGCACCGCGGATGGCTTCGTTCTGATCGTTCAGGTGCTGGAAGAGGAAGAGTCTCGTCTCGAACTCCCCAAGGTCATTGTCGTACGATGCCGTGGCATTGGAGAGCGCGCCGAGGGTGACTCTTGTCGGCGCGTCACGATTCACGAAAAACGCGGCCGGGTGGATTATTTGCTCGGTCGACGTCGGCATGTCGTTGTAGATCACCGTGCCCGGCTTTCGCTCCTTGTAGTTCCGGTAGAATTCCGCCCCACTCAGATAGGGAAAGATCAGCGTCTCCTGAATTACCCTCGGCGCCGCCGCGAAGATCGGCATCGAAGCCTGGCTCTCGCGTATGAGCTCACGAATCCGGTCCCACCCGCCAGGCAGGTTGATCGCGATGTTGGACCCGCCGAGCATGATGGAGATCTGCTCGTAGACAGCCTGGCCCTCGAACACTGACTGCGCCGCTGACAGGCGATCGTTGTCGTTTCTGACTTTCTGCACCGAGTCGAGGCTGATGTACTGATCCTGGAGCGCGTGCACGAGCTCGTGCGTAATCGTGATGGTGGCCATGTCCTTCGCCGCGCCTTCAACAACATAGAGAACCTTCGTGCCGGGATCGTAATATCCGACGATCTGCTCCTCGAGCAGATTCGTCAGAAATGCCTGGAGGTTGAGCGTATCCGGAATCATGCCGAAGCGCTTGTACGCCGCTTCCTGGCCGGCCAGATCGCGCACCGCTTGCGGGTCCTTGAACTGCTTCATCACGAATTCGCGGACCTGTGCCTTCGAGCGCATCTCGATTTTCGGTGGCGACTTGAACTTGAGGCCTACCGCCTTCTCGATCATGGGGACGGCCTGCGCGACTTCGGCCGCGTATGGACCTTCGTATCGCTGCTTCGGACGCTCGCACCCTGAAGCGAGCGAAAGCAGACCGGCACCCGCCAGTGCGACTCCGCGAATCATCTGTACGCTCATTTCAAAGCCCCGAGAAGCGCAAATACCACGCGACGATCGCGTCGCCGAAAAGCAAAGCGATCAGCGCAGCCGGCGCAAGAAAGACGCCGAATGGCAGCTCCCGTCTTCGCCATCCTCCCGACGCTTCGAGAGCAAGCTCGGTCTGTCCCTTGTCGTCGGCGAGTCCGCGCGCCGATAGCGGATAGATCACGCCGAGCAGAATGATCGGCGCGATGACGGCAGCGATGAAGATCGTGAGCAACGCGCGCGCTGGGCCAACCGCCGCGCCGACGACAGCCATCAGCGTCACGTCACCGAATCCCATCGCGGGTCTCTTCAGCCACACTTCTCCGAGCCACCCTACGATCGAGATCGCGCCGGCGCCAACGCACATGCCGAGAATCGCATCCCACGGCCCGGCGAACGGCGCCGGATTTCCGAGATAGACCGCGCCGAAGGCGGGGACTGTGCTGGCGAGCAACCCGGAGACGAGCATGAAGAAGACGCCGAAGACCGTGAATCCGTCTGGAATGAGAAAATGCTTCGCGTCTGTTATTCCGATTCCGAGCAGGACCGTCGCGAAAACCGCCACACGAAACGCTGTGAATGTCGACCCGAACTCCAGGTACGCGGCGAGCCAGAGCAATCCGACCAGCAGCTCCACGACTGGATATTGAATCGAGATGCGCTCTCCGCAGGCGCTGCAGCGTCCACGCAGCATGAGCCAGCTCACAATCGGAATGTTCTCGCTCGCCGTAATCTGGTGCCCGCAATTCGGACATCTGGACCTCGGCTTCACGACCGAGAGACCTTCCGGCCAGCGGCCAATGCAAACGTTGAGAAACGATCCGAAGATCGTTCCAAGGAGAAAGACGAATATGCCGGGGAGAATTTCGATCATGTCCGAAGCTCGTAGAGAATGATTCCCGCTGCAACCGCGACGTTGAGGGACTCGACCCCAACGGTGATTGGAAGGGAGATCGTTTTTCGCGCTCTCGCGCGAATTTCCGCCGAGAGTCCGGAGCCTTCGTTTCCGACCGCAACGGCCAGACGTGACGGAGCATCGGCGCGGTTCAACGCGCTGCCGCCCGCATCCGCGGCCCACAACTCGATCTTGTTTCGATCGAGAAACCCCAGCGTTTCGTTGGAGTCGGCGTGAAACGCGGCATGCGCGAACTGGGCGCCCATTGAGCTTCGAATCACTTTCGGATTCCAGAGGTCGACGGTGCCTGGGAGAGCGATGGTGGCCGTCGCCCCCAACGCCGCGGCCGTTCGAAGGATGGTTCCCACATTGCCGGGGTCTTGAACGCCGTCGAGCAACAACAGGCGGCACACGGAACGGATCTCGAGTGTACCAAATGAACGGAGGGGAATCTCCCCGATGCCAATCACGCCCTGTGGGGACTCTGTTTCCGCGGCGCTCCGGAAATCCTTTTCCGACACCTCGGAAACTTCAACGCTGGACTCGTCGAGGCTTGTTCGGAGAGCCTGGCCGCGCGGAGCCGATAGAAGCTGGGGAGCCACCAGTACGCCTCGCATCTTGAGCCCTGAGCGGAGCAGCTCCTCTACCGACCGCACGCCTTCGGCGACAAAAAGAGAATGTTTCTCGCGGGCCTTTCTGCGCCCCAAATCGCGCGCAAGGGTAAGCAGTTTCACGGCTTGCGCGTTAGCGGCTCGTTGGAATAGGAATTGCCTCCCCGTGTCATCTGCAATCTCATCGTCGGAGTATACATGAAGCGAATTCTTATAGGAGTTGCGATCACCTGCTCCCTCGTTGGCTGCGGCATCTCGCAGCAGCAGGAAGTGCAGATGGGACAGGAATATGCCTCACAGATCAACGCGCAACTACCGATCATCCAGGATCCGGAGCTGAATCGCTACATCAACGTTCTCGGCGATTCGATAGCCCGCCTCACGAGCCGGGCTGATCTGGACTGGCACTTCTTCATCGTCGACAGCAAGGAAGTGAACGCCTTCGCCGTTCCGGGCGGCTTCGTTTACGTCAATCGCGGCCTGATCGAGCGCACAGACCAGATGGACGAGGTAGCCGGCGTTCTCGGCCACGAAATCGGGCACGTTCTTCGGCGGCACACGGTGAAGCAAATGGAAAAAGCGCAGGGCGCAAACATCGGGGTTACCCTCGCGTGCGTCCTCACCAGCATCTGCAACAGCCAGGTTGCCGGCGCAGCAATCAACATCGCTGGCGGCGCCGTGTTCGCGCGCTTCAGCCGCCAGGACGAAGCAGAAGCCGATCAGGAAGGGTTCAACAACGTCGTCAGAGCCGGCATCAGCCCCGTCGGTATGGTGACCATGTTCCAGAAGCTCCTAGCCGAGCGTAAGAGCCGTCCCGCTGGGGTAGAAGCGTGGTTTCTCACGCACCCGTTGGAAGAGGATCGAATCATCGCGATCCAGGCCCGGATCAATCAGCTTCCTCGCGCAACGTTGGCGAGACTCGGAACCGACACGCGAAACTTCCACACCTTCAAGGCCAGAATCCAGTCGCTGCCTCCGTCTCCGCCTCCTCGACAGCTGCAGTAGGATCGGCGACCTGATGATTCGATGATGCGCCGTGTGAAATCACGGCGCATCTTTCGTTGATGCGCATTGCGCTCACAATAGCGGGCTCGGATTCAGGTGGAGGCGCGGGGATTCAGGCGGACCTGAAGACGTTCCAGAGGTTTGGCGTCTTCGGGACATCGGCGCTGACCGCCATCACCGCCCAGAACACGAAGGGCGTCAGCAGCTGGGAAGCTGTTTCGCCCGACCTTGTCCGCGCGCAGATCGATTCTGTCGCGGAGGATCTTCCGCCCGCGGCGTTCAAGAGCGGCATGCTGGCCAGCAGTTCAATTGCATCTGTAGTCGCCAGTTCCATCCGTGAACGCTCACTTCCCAACTACGTTCTCGATCCGGTCATGGTCGCAACGTCGGGCGATGTCCTGCTCGAGAGCGATGCGATCGAAGTGATCCGCCGCGAGCTGATCCCGCTGGCTTTTCTCGTGACTCCGAACGTCCACGAGGCGGCCATTCTCACTGGCGGGGCGGGCATATCAAGTCGGGCGACAGAGTGGTGGACATACTCTACGACGGAAACGTGCGCGCCTTCCGCACCGAGCGTCTCGACGTCAGGAACACTCACGGCACCGGTTGCACTCTATCGGCGGCGATCACGGCCCAGCTCGCCACCGGCGAGTCGCTTCACGCCGCGGTCCGGCGCGCGATCGACTACGTGCACAATGCCATCGCGACTGCACCCGGGCTCGGGTCTGGTCACGGGCCGCTCAACCACCTTGCCGAGGATAGCTGAGGACGCTTCGACCTAATCACCGCCGTTCGGGATGCATCAAGCAAGCAACGAACTCTCATGCGATAACAAAAAAAGAATCCGAAGCATCCGCTCACATCCGAAGCATTCGTGATAACCCTCCTCTTAGATGCCTGCCGGGCGGCAGTCAGCGAGTGTTTTCGAAGGACTCCTGCAGCGCTTATCTGACCGCGGACAACTGAGGGGCGGCGGAGCGGGCAAGGAACTCTGTCACCAGCGACTCGAACGCGGCGCTAACGCGGTTGGTCGTTTCCAGGACCTCGGCGTGACTCAACGCGGCGCCGGTGACGCCGGCCTCGGCGTTGGTGATGCAGCTGACTCCCACGACACGCATGCCCCACGCTCTGGCTACGATTACCTCGGGTACGGTCGACATCCCCACTGCATCCGCGCCGAGGAGCCTCAACATTTTCACCTCGCTCGGCGTCTCGTACGACGGTCCCAGAAGTCCCGCGTATACACCTTCGCGCAGGTTGATTCCGAGTTTTTCGGCAGTTGTCCGCAGCAGCCAGCGAAGACCGGGATTGTACGCGTCAGTCATATCCGGGAAGCGGATCTCCCCCTTCTGTGCCCCACCGACGAGGGGATTGGTGCCCATGAGATTGAGATGATCCGAGATCATCATCAGATCTCCTACCGCCAGCCGCGATGAGATCCCGCCGGCTGCATTCGAGACGAAGAGATCACGTGCCCCCAGCGCGTGAAACACGCGGACCGGAAACGCGGCTAGTGCGGCGGGGTGGCCTTCGTACATGTGGAATCGGCCGCTCAGAGCCACGATCTCACGTCCGCCCAGGGTCCCGAGTATTACCGCGCCCTCGTGGCCCGCGACCGTCACCTCGGGAAACCCTGGAATGTCGCCGAACGGAATGCGGACGGCGTCTCCAATTGATTTGGAGAGTCCGCCCAGCCCGGAGCCAAGTATTATCCCGAACGTCGGCTGTTGCGTCGCCGCGCGCTTGCGAATCGCTTTGGCGGCTTTGATGGCCGCTTCAGTCGAATACTCTTGCATCATTCGTCCGACCCGATCAGCTCCTCGATTTTGTCCGACGCCTCTTCGATCAGCATCACGCGCTCCTCCCACGGAAGGAATGCGCTTTCGAATCCATTGAGCGCAATACCGGCGAGCTCGTCGACCGTGAAGCCCAGGCGTTCCGCCGCGTGAACGTACTCGTCTGTGAGCGTCGTCCCGCTCATCAAGCGATTGTCGGTGTTGAGTGTCACGTTCAGCCCGCGATCGAAGTACTCTCGCAATGGATGCGATTCGTAGGAATCGGCAACTTTCGTCTGGACGTTGCTGGTCAGGCACACCTCCAGCGCAATGCGCCTGTCGTTCACGTACTGAGTCAGATCGGGATCCTCGATTAATCTCGTACCATGGCCGATGCGATTCGCGCCGCAGATGTGCACGGCTTGCCGCACTGACTCGACGCCGTCCCCCTCCCCGGCGTGTACAGTCACGCCAAGGTTGTGCTCGCGCGCGTACTTGAAGGCCGCGACGTGACGTGACGCCGGGTTTCCCTTCTCACTTCCCGCCAGATCGAAAGCGACAACGCCATCATTCTTGAACTCGACCGCCAGCTGCGCCATCTCGAGCGACTCCTCCGCTGAAAAATGCCGGAGGGCGCAGATGATGAACCGCCCGGTGATCCCGAAGTCCTGTTCCGCGCGACGCAGTCCGCGCAGCGGAGCCTCGACGGCCTGCACCAGCGTGAGTCCCTGTACGACATTCAGAATCGGCGCGTTTCTGACCTCGATGTAGCGAACCCCGTCATCGGCCGCGTCTTCCGCCAGCTCGTAGGCGATTCGCTCGAGCGCTTCTTCGGACTGCATTACCGAAACGGTCACGTCGAACCGCTTGAGGTAATCCTCCAGGGTCTGCGCGTCATCCACTCTCATGAAGTCGGCCAGCTCCTCCGGCGTGTGCTTGGGCATCTGGACGCGCGACTCGCGCGCGAGATCCAGAAGCGTCGCAGGTCGAACGGAGCCATCGAGATGGCAGTGGAGCTCCGCCTTCGGGAGCTGGCGGAGCTTGCTGGAGAAGATCGAGAGAGGCATTACAATGAGTTGAAGTCGGATTCCTCGACGTCGGCTTGCCGAGCGCGAACGATGCGAAAGATTGCGCCATTCTGCACGGGGCTGTCGTTGGCGGCGGTGATTCCCCTGCTGTCAGTTATCATGCGCTCGCCTTTACGCACGGCCTCGGCCTGTCCCGCATCCCATGCTTCGACCGCCTGGAGGGCGGTGGCGGATGCGTCGACCTCCACCGCGCGCGCGTTGATATAAACGCGAACGGTCTCGCTCATCGCGCGACCGGCTCGATGCGCACCTCGGTGGGCGCGGTGATCGGCGCCGGCAGCGACTGGAGGTAGTCTATCAGCGCATCGAGATCGACGATGTTGAGCGGCTTCGACGCGCTGGCTCGACTGGCTGCGTTATATCCTTCTCCACCGGTGGCGAGAAAATCGTTCATGATCACGTTGTAGGTGCGGCTCTCCGACAGTGGCGTCCCATCAGCCATCGTCACCTAGACGACACGTGATCCCGGCGCTCGCGACGGATCGTATCTGATCGTGAGACCACTGACGTGATCATTCGGCGATTTGGCAAGCATTGCCTCCAGGAGGCCGCGGAGCTGAGCGCCGCTCATCGTCAGGGAATACAGTGTGTTGCCGAACGGCTGGAGCTCGAACAACGATCCGTAAGTCACGTCGCCGGCGCGCAAATCGGTTCTGATGCCGCCGTTATTCATGATGGCGACGTCGCCCTTGGCCGCCCACCGCTGTGCATCCGCAATGAGATTTCCAAGCGGATACTGCGCGCCCTGCCGCGCGAGCGTAACCGGAATTGTCGTTATGTGTCGATTGACCAGTGATGACACCCGGGCGACCGCGCGCTGGACAATCGAGTCAATCGAAGCGAGGGGCTTGATCGTATCTGAAGCGAGCTCTCGCACCTCGTGCCGAGTTTCACCCGTTGCGGCGCCAAGCGGCAAATCGAGCACGTCAATGGCGCGGCCGCTCGAGCGTGCCTGTACGATCGGGATCCCGTTCACAACGGAGTTGACGAGCGTGTGCGTGTGGCCGCTGACGATCGCGTCCACCTTGCTGGTGATTTTTCGGGCGAGATCGATGATTTCGCCGTCGCAGCTGGTCGCCCCGTCCCGTGAGCAAAAAGCTCCGGCATGGGCGATCACAACGACGAAGTTGGCTCCTCTCTTCCGGAGAGCGCGTCCGATGCTGTCCACGATTGGCGCCGGGTCGTCGAAGCGAAGGCCGACAACGTTGGCCGCGCGCGTAGTCGTCGGCGTCGCGACAGTCGAAAGCCCGATGATTCCGATCTTCGTGCGCCCGCGAGTGATGATGGTGTCATTTCTGATCCATTTCACGTCACGGCCGTCGGTGTAGCGGACATTGGCGCCGAAGAATCCAAATTTCGCCTGGCGCATGCGGGCGCGAAGAGTGTCGATGCCCCAATCGAATTCGTGATTGCCGAGGGCGGACGCGGCATAGCCCATTCTATTGTAGTAGTCGACTACGGGCCGGCCGAAAGACAGGTTGGAAGCGAGAGTCCCCTGAAACAGATCGCCCGCGTCCAGGAGCAGCGTTCGGCAGCGCGGCGTGCATTCCTGTCGTGCTCGATCGATCGCTGCCGCGACGTAGGCGGCACCGCCCCGCCGCACGCCATTCGCATCCGGCCGCGGCTCCAGTGCGCCGTGAAAGTCATTGGTGGCGATGATGCGGAGGAACGGCCCTACCTGACAGCATTGAGGTGACCGCACCGTCGGCGCCGCAGGATTTATGGCCCGTAAACCGGAGTCACTGGCGACGGTCGCGGTGCCACGAACGAGTGTCCAATTGGGCGTGAAATAATCCGCCTGCCCGAGAACGCCGCGCCGCTTCACTTCGTCGATCAGCAGCTGCCGGATCTCCTGCTGCTTGTCGTAAACGACGGGCGCCCCGCTCAGCATTGCGTACCCGCCGCCACCGGTCTGCCGATAATTATTCAACGCCATTGTGAACGTGTCGGTGTCACGCACAGCCGCACCCTTGTAATCGAGACGTGTGACGCGAGACCCGATTCGCTTCGACACGTCGATGGTG
>WNGI01006905.1_pt1 | contig 15064 bp, 18 predicted proteins | sample 5400621 | NCBI WGS metagenome assembly WNGI01 (sample SAMN13153374, study PRJNA577476) | soil metagenome | isolation source: 20 cm soil or saprolite under Garry oak tree replicate 1 | place: USA:California | collected 2016-06-15 | reverse complement strand
GTCTAGCGCGCCCGACGTTCTCGAGTCAAGCTGAAGACGTCCAACGACGTCGGACCAGACACGATCGACTCGCTATATGTAGCTGCATATGAATGCCGCCGCCTCGTGAATCCGACTGGCTTCGGGCGACGTCTCAAGGGGGCAGGAGCGGGCAGACAGTGGCCGACGTCCCAGGAGCCCGGCGTTCCTCTCAAGGAGCCAGACATGGGTAAGCTCGATGGAAAGATCGCACTCGTGACCGGTGGCAACAGCGGTATTGGCCTGGCGACGGCGAAGCAGTTCGTGAACGAAGGCGCCTACGTCTTCATCACGGGGCGCCGTGAGCCGGAGTTGGCTCGGGCGGTACAGGAAATCGGAAGAAATGTCACCGGCGTACGAGGAGACGTGTCGAACCTCGGCGATCTCGATCGGCTGTTCGCCCAGATCAAGCGCGAGAAGGGCAAGCTCGATATCGTGTTCGCCAATGCCGGCAGCGCGAAGTTCGCTCCCCTGGACGGCATTACCGAGGAGCACTACGACGCGCTGTTCGACAGCAACGTGAAAGGCGTGCTTTTCACGGTGCGAAAGGCGCTTCCGCTGCTGCCGGATGGCGCCTCGATCATCCTGAATGCGTCCATCGTCGCCAGTCGAGCGATCGCGCCGGAGTGGAGTGTGTACAGCGCCACCAAAGCCGCCGTGCGTTCGTTCGCGCGGACATGGACGACGGACTTGAAGGATCGACGCATTCGCGTGAACGCGGTGAGCCCGGGCTACACCGATACGCCCCCATGGCATTCCCGCGAAGCCGCCGATGAACACATCAAGACCATTTCCAGCGGTATTCCACTCGGCAGGTTCGGCACACCGGACGAGATCGCGAAGGCCGTGGTGTTCCTCGCCTCCGACGACAGCAGCTACGTCACGGGAACGGAATTGTTCGTGGATGGCGGCTTCGCCCAGGTGTAAGGCGTTCTCTAACGACCGCTGTCGATGAGCCGCTTGAGCTCGGCAGGCGTCCAGGCCAGCCGCTCCTGGGTCGCACGTGCGCACCAGCTCCGATCGGACTCGCAGGCCCAGAGGAACGCCTCCTTGGCCACGTCGAACCGGCCGGCCCGGGCGTCGACCGTGCCCACCGCATACCGCTGAAGACCGCAGAACGTGCGGTCGTCGGCCCGGCACCGATGCTCGGCGAGCACACGCGCCGCGCGCTCCTCCGCCGGCGTGGGCGGCGCGGAAGGCGCGCGCTCGGCAGACTCGAGGAGCGCGGTGGCGATCACGCCACAGGCCTGGTCATTCCCATTTCGGCAGGGTCGGAGTCGAGCATCGTCGGCGACGAGCCACACGAGGCCGAGCACGAGGGCCGCGGCCAGCCCTCCGAGGGGCACAAGGTCGATCGCTCCGAAAGCGGAGGCGCTGCGTGCGCGGCGCAGGAGAAGAAGGAGCACGACGACACCGGCCGCGGCGAGAGCGAAGCCGAACAGATAGAAGTGGGCGACCAGACGGTCGTCGGGGTGGTCACGCGCTCCGCTCGGGAGGTAGAGCCGGGCGATCATCACGACGATGGCGAGGAGGCCGGCGCCCAGCCCTGCCCTGGCGAGGAGGTGCGCGGTGCGCGCACGGACGCCGAGGCCCGCCCCGATCCCGATGAGCAGGACACCCAGAGCGAGAAACGGAGGCTCGCGCTCGAACGCCGGGACGCCGGCCCACACGTAACGAAGGCAAGCCAAGCCGGCCAGCACGAGGAGCGCGCCAACAAATAGATGCATCGGGACGATTGTCCCTTAGAGTCTTCCTGATGCGGGCCATCCTTGTCGCGCTCGCGCTACCGCTCGCGGCCTGTTCCGGGGCGCCGTCGGAGCCGGGGGTGACCGCAACCCGAGTGCTCGAGATCACGGGTCTCCAGCCAGTGGTGAACGCGGTCGCGCTGAGTCCGAACGGCAGCCTGGTGGTCGTCGGCGACTTCGACGACGACCTGATTGCCCGTGAGGTGCCGTCCGGCGCCGAGCGCTGGAAGGTTCGCGTGCAACCGGGCCGGGAACGGCGTCGCATCGACGGAGTGTTCTTCTCGCCCGACGCATCTCTGGTCGTGACGACGGGGCACGAGGCCCAGACGCTCGAGGTGTGGGACGCTGCGACAGGGCGGTCGGTTGCGGTGCTCGACATCGCGAGGAGCCGAGGGGTTGCCTTCCACCCGTCCGAGCGCGTGTTGGCCGTTGCGGGGGCGGCCACCATCCACGTGGTCGACGTGGACCGCGGCCAGGTCGTCCGCACCCTGCCCAACGCGCACGCGGGCGATGCCATCTTCGCGATCGCCTTCTCCGCCGACGGGCAAACGCTGGCGACGATCTCCGGCGAAGGGTCCCTCAAGCTCTGGAACTGGCCGGCGCTCGTGCTGCGATCCTCGACGACGCTCTCGGGCGGGCTCGAGGCGATGTCGCCGGTCTCGCTCGCGCTGACCCGCCACGGGATACGCGCCGCGTCGAACGGCATTTACGGCCGCGTGCACGTGGTGGACACCGCGAAGGGCCGCGAGGAGCGCGTCTTCGCCAACGTGGCCCAGGCGCCGAACCATGGCATGCACGCCGAGCTGCGCTACTCGCTGGCTTTCACGGATGAAGGCAACTGGCTGTTCGCGCCCGACTCGCACGACCGCGGGCTGCGCATCCTCCACGTGCCGAGCGGCAAGACCTATCCCGTCCTGCAGGGCGAGGGGCCGTTCTACAAAGCGGTAGCGCTCGCCTTGCCCGCGAGCATGGTGGCCTTCTTGCGGCCGGGAGACGATCAGGGCCGCGGGCCCTATGGTCTGGACGTGTGGCGTCTGAACTACCAGGCGGCGCCGCGATGAGCCGCGACGCAGCCTCCGGACCCGCGCCGCGCTTGCTTCAGTCCCGAGCGAGCTTCGTGGCGGCGGTCATCCGCCAGACCTCGACGGCATAGCTCAACCTTCCCCCGTTGACCGATGACGTGACCGCCGCGAAGGCCGTCGCGTCGTCGCTGATGGCCACGGTCCCGTAGGCCTTCGGGGCTGAGACCACGATTTGCGACGCCTTGCTCGACACGTCGATGCGTCGCATGCCGAAGCGGTCGCCCAGGGGAGCGATCAGCTCGCCGTCGCGTCCGAATCGCAGCGAGCCCAAGGGCGGGCCGCCGGCCTCGCCGTCTGCGTGGTCGAACAGCTTCTTACCTGTCGCCACGTCCCATACGTACACCGTCCCTTCGATCGTGACGGCAGCGGCCCGAGTGCCGTCGCCCGAGAGCGCGACCACGACCGCCCAGACCTCCGGAGGCTCGAGGCCACGGGGCAGTGGCCCCGGCCGGCGCGATTGCTTCACGGAGAAGCTGCGCACCGGCGTCGCCGTCACTGCGTCCCGCACCGTGACCTCGCCGTCGTGGCCGGCGGTCACCAGGCGTCGCCCGTCCGCGGACAGGTCGAAGGCCGTCAACACCTCGCGGTGCGGGTTCGGCACGCGCGACACCTCCTGCACCGAGGCGACGTCGACGATCAGGACTTCGCTCTCGCACAGCACGGCGAGGCGCGCCCCCGAGCCGTCGAAGCGAAGCGCAAGACATCGGCCCATGGGCAGCGATGCCGCCTCCACCCACCGATCGTCGAATCGCCAGAGCCGCAGCGCGCCCTCGACATGGCGGCCGAGCGAGGCGAGCACGCGACCGCCGGGAGAAAACGCCAGGTCGATGACCGCCTGCTGGTAATTGCCAAGGGACACCGGTGTCAGCTCCCCGGCCGTGGCCCACACGCGGATCTGCCCTCCGCGTTCGCCCGTGGCCACGAGCCCTGCGTCGGGAGCCAGCGCGAGAGATTCGACGTATCCGCGCGCCGACGAGTTCACATCGTCGAGCGTCGCGATCCGCGTCGCCACCGGCAATCCCGAGGGCGCATCGTGGCTGCACCCGACCGCCGCCATCCCGCAGACAGCCAGGGCGAGGAGTGTCCGCACGAGAACCATTCTAGGTCGAAGGCAGCTCGCGGCTACAACTGATCGAGCACGCGCGTGGCAAAGCGCTGTCGCTCGACCCGGTCGGCGCGCAGGGCCTCGAACTTGAGAATCATCGCCGTTCCGCGCCCGTGCGCGACCACCACGACGGTCCAACCACTGGTGCCCGAAAAGGCGTCGGCGCCGAGCGCGGGCTCCTCCTCGACCTGCATGCGGCGATTGGCGTCCGCCTCTCGCCGTGCCGCGCCGACGTATGCGGGTCCGGCCGGTGGGCCGACGAGCGTGAGGGAGATCGCGCTGGAACCATCGGTACGATGGAGCGCGCAGGTCGAGCCGGGAGTGGACGCTCGGTGCTGCGCCGGCTGCGCCCGAGTCGGACCGCCGAGCAGGCGGTCGACACCGGCCACGCGCAGGATGCTGCACGGGTCGACGGCAGCCGCTGTCGGTGTCGCGCGCGCCGGCACGAGCGTCAGCACCACGAGCTTGTGCCGGGGACCGAAGTCCTCGGGGCGGCGGTCGACTCCGTCGTAGAAGGCCAGGCGTAGCTCGTCGCCTCGTCGCTCCCAGATGATCCAGAGCGGCCGCTCCCCCGGCGGATCGAGCGGGGCGACGTGGAACGCCGGTGGCCCGGCGGTCGCATCAAAGGACAGCGCGGAGCGCAGGCGCTCGCCGTTTGCGTTTTGCATGACGAGCTCGGGTCCGCGGAACGTCCATGTGGCGTTCAGCACCTTGCCATCCGCCCGAAGCGCGCCGTTCACGGTGGCCTGCGCGACGGTCCAAGAACCCTCCAGGGCCGTCACGCTGTTCGCGCGGACCGGAGCCGCGACCGCTGCGAGCGCGAGACCCGCCAGCGCCGCGACGACGCCGTGCCCCCTGACGATGATCATGTCGTGCGCAGCCTCTGATCCGATCCTATCCTCACCGGCCGACATCCAGGAAATCTCGCCAGCGCTGCGGCGCTTCCTGTTTTCCGAGTACGCGCGTACCCTGGGCTCGGTTCCGCATGCATCGAGGAACTCGGAATCGGCTTCGTTCCGTATAGCCCGCAAGGCGAACCCGGCCTTGATCGAGGTGCTTCGCACGATCGCAGACCGGAAGAAGGCGACACCCGCCCAGATCGCGCTCGCGTGGCTGCTGGCCCAGAAGCCTTGGATCGTCCCGATTCCGGGAGCCAAGAAGCTGGAGCGCCTGGAGGAGAACATCGGAGGGGCGGCCATCGAGCTGACGTCCGACGATCTCCGTGAGATCGAGAGCGTCGCCTCGAGCATCACGGTGCAAGGCGCTCGCGATCCCGAACGACTGCAGCGAATGACCGGTCTGGAACCGGAAAGAGAGGACAGCCGGATGCTACTGAAAGACAAAATCGCCATCGTTACCGGTGGCGGGGTCGGCATTGGGAAAGCTATCGCCCTGCGTTACGCCAAGGAGGGTGCACATATCGTTGTCGCCGAGATCAACGAGGTCACGGGACAGCAGACCGCGAAGGAGGTCAGCGCGCACGACCGACATGGACTCTTCGTGAAGACAGATATGAGCAGTCTCAGTCATATCGACGCCATGGTCGAGAAAGCTGTCGAAGCGTTTGGTCGCATCGACATCCTGATGAACAATGCCGGCGTCAACAAGCAGCTCAACTTCTTTGAAGTCACCGAGCGAGACTGGGATTGGATTCACTCGATCAATGCGAAAGGGCTGTTTTTCTGCATGCAGGCGGTGGCGCGTGAAATGGCCAAGAACAACTATGGCAAGATCATCAACCTCGCCTCGATCGGCGGCAAAGGTTTTCGCGGCACCTCGAACATCGCGTATGCGGGCTCCAAGGGAGCCGTCATCGCCATGACCCGCATCGCCGCCTCGCAGCTCGCCCCTCACAACATCAATGTGAACGCGATCTGTCCGGGCGCTACACGTTCGGAGATGTATGACACGATCATTCGCCAGATTGTGGACCGCGACAAAATCACTGAAGCGGAAGCTATTGCCCGGATCGACGTGTCGATTCCCCTGCGTCGCTCGAATACCGGGGACGACATCGCCAACATCGCGGCGTTTCTGGCCTCGGAAGAATCACGGAATATCACCGGCCAATCGTTGAACGTCGATGGCGGATTGATGTGGGATTGAGGCCGAGGATTCCGCTCAGGAGCGCCGATGCTTGGCGAGCACGCGGCGATACTCCCCCATCGCCCAGTTGATCGCCTCGTCGGGGTTCATGCCGCGTGCGACCTTGGTGCACATGTCCGGGAACACGAACGTAGCGACGATCTCCTGGACCGGCGTCGTGAACGGTCCCGGGTAACCCGCAAAGCGAACGAAGTCCGGAAAGTCCTGGAGGATTTGGAGCTTGGGATCCGAGCCGATGATCGGCATCGGCTTGCGGTAGGCGTCGCGGAAGAAGGGCATGTTGTAGCCACGACTACCGACCATCGCGTCCTTCCAGTTGTCAGCGACATGCTGGAGGAAGTCTTTGGCAGCGGCCACGTTCTTGGAGAATTTCCAGACTGCATAGGCGTTCGGGTTCGAGATCGACACCCGGAGCCCGGGCGTTCCCTCGAGCGCCAGCCCGACGTGGGTGTTCTGGAAGACCGGGGGGTTGGTGTCCTCGGTGGTCCGGTACGCGGAGATCGCGTCGTGAACCCAACAGGCCACGCCCGAGGCGAGATAGCGGTTGTCGGAAGCGTCGTCCCACGAGAACACCTCCGGCGTCATCGCCTCGTCGAACAACGCCTTGATGAACCGCAGCCCTTCCCGCGTCTCCTTCGAGTCGAGAAGGACGTTCTGACCCGACGGGTCGAACTCTTTCGCGCCGTGGCTGAAGAGGATCGTCCGGAGGAAGAGGTTCGCGTCGTTGCACTGTGAGAGCGCGATTCCGCACGGGTGCCCCTTCGGCTTGAGCGTTCGCCCGGCCACCCGCGCGAGCTCCCATGTGGCCGGCGGCTTGAGGCCGTTCTGATCGAAAAGATCCTTGCGCCAGAGCATCGGCGCCAGGATGTAGAAGTCCGGCATCGCGTGCCAGCGGCCTTCGACGCGCGCGATCGGCTCGGCAGAGGGAAGCCAGCCGCCCCATTTCTGGCCGATCTTGTCGACGATGTCAGTCAAATCGACGAGATTCTTGTGATAGAGACCGGTGAGGATGGTGCCCACGAAGTAGATGACGTCGTGACCCGATCCGGCCGCGTACTCCGCGGCGATGCGGGCGGGCAGCTCGAGATGAGGAATACGGTCGACCCGGACCTGGACGCCGTTCTTGGCTCCCCACTCCTTGATGACCTTGTCGAACCATACGTCGTACGCCGGCACGAAGTGACTCCACTGAAGGACACGCAGCACAGTGCCCCGGGTTTGGGCCGGGGCCCGGCGAGCGGCGAGCATGACGCCGAGCCCGGTCGCCCCGGCGACGGCGGACTTCAGGAATCGGCGACGCTCGGTGGTAGGGCCGGCGGTAGGCTGAACTGTGTTGGCCATGGTGATCTCCCGCATCATGAATAGGGTCGGAGATCGATGCCCGCTTGCTGGCATTACCCTACGTCTACACGCCCCGCAGGTCAAACGGGCCTCGGCTCGACGCGGAGGGCGCGACCCGCACCTGACGTGCGCGCGCGACGCCGAGCGTCACGATCGTGGAGTCTGATTCACCATCACCGTGTTGGCTCTTCTCGGGCGGTGAACTGGAGAGTCTCGCATGGACCGGCACGAGCGTCTGTCCTATCACGCTCCCCGCGTAGCGGCTGAACCGGGCCCAGTTCGTGCCGAACTGAAACTCCATGGAAATGCCCGTGCCGACGCCGACTGCGAAATTGATTCCAAAGATCCGGATCCAGAAGCGGGCAGCATCGTTCCAGCGCTCCCCGTCTGGCCGGAGGCCCCGCGCCTTCATGAGGACAATCAGGAGGGCCAAGCCCATGGTGAGCTGGGGGAACAGATAGTGATAGACGACGGTGAACGCGAACTGGAAGCGGTGAACGAAAAGATCACCCATTTCGCTTGCCCCCTCGAGCATACGGGCCCACCGCCCGAACAAGCTCAGCGGCATTCGCTGGGCGCCGCGCGTGCAAGCGATGCTCGGAAGGAAAGAGCCGTCCTTCTAACCCTTTCTGTTCTTTGGCCACAGATCCATCACCTGCCGCAAGATTGCGAACTCTCCGAGGTGATAGGAGTTGTGGCGCAGGGCGAGAAACGCACACCGAACGACCGACTTGTTGTTGGCAAACGGGACCGGCGCAAAGATGTCGATGCCGGGATCGGCCAGCAGCCGATCCATCCGCTCGAGGTCCGCTTTGATGGCCGCGATCGTCCGCTTCCATCCGGCGGGGTCGGTCGTCGCATCGGCGGGCGGCCAGTATCCCTCGGGCCACTCGGGCGACACGAGCTTGGGATTCTGGACGTATTCGAGGAGGTCCCTCTGACCGATCCGGATGTGCTCGAGGATGTGCCAGAAACTGTACGAGAGATGAGGAGCCTTGGTGTTGATCTCACCGGCGGGAAAGTCGGCGACGGCCTCGTCGAGACTCATATGCGCGGCTTCCCGCGTGAACACTTCGTGGATCAGGGCCTTCGGATCTCTCTTGGCGGCCGTGCGGCCCATCGTCGTCCTCCTCGAATCACGACGGTCCCGGCGACGAGACAGATCTCTCAGACTGATGCGCTGGGAGCAGGCCCAGCACCGCATGCTCGCCTCGGGCGGCGGGAGGAGAGCACACGCGGTGCCTGGGCTCCTCGCGTCAGGCCGGCTTCCAGAACCCTTGCGATGGGATGCGGAACGCCCGGTTGAAGCGCGACGATGCGTTCTCCCACGCGATGATCATCGTCAGCTCCGCGATAGTGTCGTCGTCGTAGTGCCGTCGCACGCGCGCGAACAGCTCGTCGTCGACGTCGCGGCGTGTGTCCGTGATCGCGTCGGCGTATTCGAGCGCGACCTTCTCCGCGTCGCTGAAGAGCGGGCTCTTCGCATAGTCGTGGAGTAGCGCCTCGAGCTTCTCCGTCGAGATACCGTTCCTGCTGCCGACGGCAGCATTGGCGTCCTGTCAGAACTCGCAGCCGTTCCACCAGGCGACGCGACGGTTGAGCATCGCCCTCAGCGTAACTGGCACGCGCTTCGTCTCTTGTTGGAGGGCGGCCCACATCGCCTGCGCGGCGCGGAAGTACGCCGGATTGCGCGCGTAGAAAAGGTAGGGATAGAGCGGCGCGCCGCGGAGCTTGCGCTGTTCGTCGAGCGTTTCGCGCAGGTCGTCCGGGAGCGTCTCGACGTCGACCGGCGGGATGCGCGTTTTCCCCTCCAGCATGGCTACCTCCTCCACGTCCGGCGATGCGGCGTCCCACGCCCAGTCAAGAGCCATTCGCCACGCGCCGCAAGCGGACCAATGTAGACGGCGGCGATCGTACATCCGAAATGGTCGGACGCAGCGATGAACACTTCGACAGTGATCGAAGCGTCTACCGGGGGCCTCGAGCGCCAGGAGCGCTTCGCTTCGTCTCGCTCGGCGGAGACGGGGCTAGCGTTTCATGCGGTCGCCTGGTTCGGGCGCGTCGATGCCGAAGGTCTCCTGGAAGCCCCGCCGTCCCAACCGGGTGACGATGACGGCGTGGCTCCGCCTCATCCTTTCCATCCAGCCGAGATCGAAGTAGCGCTTCGTGAGCGCGGCCCCTAGCGCTCCCGCGATGTGTGGGCGTCGCTCGGTCCAATCGAGGCAGAGGCGGCACGAATGCCGGCGGGTCGAACGTAGTGTGGGAAGCTCGATCCGGAACGCGGTGAAAAAACGCGCGCCCGCCGTGGTGATTTCAGCGGCTTCGTCGTCGAGCACGACGTATTTGCGGGCGACGAAAGAATCGGTGAGATCTACGCTGAGGCGGCCCGCAAGGTGGTCGTAGCAAATTCGGGCCGCACTCAGCGCACGCGCTTGGCGTGATAGGGGGCGGTATCGCGGTCTCTTCGCGAGAGCGACGGCGACGATCCTGTCGATCATGTCCACCACTGTCGGCGATGCTAGCCGAAAATGCCGATGCCGCCCACTGCGGACCACCGAGAGCAGGCCCGCCTCTGTCAGCTTCGCGAGATGGGTGCTGGCGGTTTGAGGCCTGATTTGCGCCGCAAGGGCCAGCTCGCTCGCGGTCAGGGCACGGCCATCGAGAAGCGCCGACACCATCGTGGCTCTCGCAGAGTCTCCGACCAACGCCGCGATCTCGGCGATGATAGGGCCTGTAATCATTTCCCCCGAACCTGGGTGAAGTCTGGGTAAACGAAAGGGGCTAGCAGCGCCCCGTCGAGCCTGTTGTGACGAGCAGCGTCTTTCGCCTCACCATGACCCGATGGCCACCCCCGGGCGCGGCTGCCTTGGCGCTTCGGTTTGGCCGGCACATGGGAGGGGATCCTGGCCGCCAGCGTGACGTCACGAAGAATCTGACGTTCCAGGTTCTAGGAGGTGAGGCAGCTCGGCCGAACGTAGCGGACCTTTACCGGCGCGGGGCCAACGCTTCGAGCACGCGCTCGTCTGGCCGGAGCGATCCGTCGGAACTGAGCGGCAGGATGCAGACGTGATCGGCCCCCGCCGCGCGGTGTGCGGCCAGCCGGGCACGGACCGCGTCTTCCGGTCCCCAGGCCACGATGGCGTCGATCAGCCGGTCGCTGCCGCCGTCGGCGAAGTCCTTCGGCCCATAACCCACCGTGGCCAGCATCGTGGCGTAGTGAGGGATGCGTAGGTAGAAGGACATGTAGGCGCGGGCAGCGGCCCGGGCGCGACCGGGATTGCGCTCGAGGAGCACGGGCTGCGCGGCGCAGAGCCACTTCCGCGGACCGATCGCCGCCCGAATCTGCGCGGTCTTCTCCGGCGATGTGAGGTACGTCAGCACGCCGGCGGTCTCGCTGGCAGCCAGGGCGATCATCTTGGAGTGCAACGACCCCAGCACGACCGGTGTCTCCGCGGGCGGCGCCGGCGCCTCATACGGGGCGGTCTTCATGCGGGCCAGGTAGTTCCGCATGAACGTCACGGGCGGCTCGTAGCCTACGCCGCGGCGCGCGTTGCCGGCGGCATTGCTGACGCCGAGGCCGAGGATGAAGCGTCCGGGGAACAGTTCGCTCAGCGCCCGGGCGGCGTTGGCGGCGGCGATCGGCTCCCGGCAGAACGCCACCGCGATGCCGCTACCGATAACGATCCGCTCAGTCTGCGTCAGGAGGTACGTGCCGAGCGAGAGGCTCTCCCGGCCCACGCCCTCCGTGTACCAGAGGACGCCGTAACCGAGGCTCTCGACCTTGCGCGCGAACGGACTGAGCTCGGGTCCGGACAGATTGTCGAGGAATACGAACACACCCGGCGCGCTGAGGTCCATCGTCGTCTCCTTTTGCCGTGGCGCAGCACTGAGACTATGCTGCACCAAGAAACTGGACAATAAGCGCCATCGGGGACGGCTGACCTGCAGTAGGCCGAGCGGCGGCGAGCCTCAATCGAGCCTCCAGGATGATCTCCTAGCAGGAGGAGGCTCGCCCTCGCCGCCAGCAGCCTCCCTTCGGCACGGCACCTGCGGGCTAGCCGGCGTCTAGAGATGGCGTCGGTGGCGGCGCCGCAGAACGCACACCGATGCGCCGACGCGAAGGAATCACAAGAGATGATGCCCCTCGATCACGAGATGATTTTCCGCCGGGCGTGGGAAGATCCGGCGGCGACTCGCTACGAGCTACCTGCGGTCGACGTCAACCAGGCCCTGGCCGACCGCTACGATCTGGGCCGACCGCTCGCGTTCACCAGGACTTTGCTGTGGGACCTCGAGGCCCGCAAAGCCCGCCGCCCCGACCTGTTCATCCCGGACGTCGTGGCGCCCGGCAGCGAAGAGTCGTGGGGTGAGGGCGACGTCTTTGTCCGCCGCTCGATGCAGCGTCTCTGGCTCGAGCCCGACACCTATGGGCTGGTGATCGAGCAGACTCGGCTCGACCACACGAACCAGATCGTGACGTTCATTGGCGCCGCCGAGGTCCCCGCGCGTGATGGCACCCCGCTGCGGGCCGGCACCGCTCAGCCGCTCTTCCACGTCGAGCACTCGGTGGGCGGCGCCGAGACCCAACCACTGAACCGGTGGCGAATCGTTCACCTTACCCGCGCGCCGGACCGCCGCCTGATTGCCACGTTCGACCGGATTGCCGCCAATCCTTGGCTACCCGAGTTCGTTGAGATCTACATCCGCGACGTCCTCGGCATCACGCTGAGTCGGCTCTAGAAAGCCAAACAGTATTTCGGTCGAGCCTTATCACGACTCAGCGCTACTAAGGCTGAAATCCAGAGTAAACGCGGATCGAGCTTTGCCTTGAGGTGCGGTGGTTTGCGGTCACAACACGGACAGAACGGGCAGCGGCCCCAGCAAAACCCGGCACCCCTCCGAGGACCTCGACGCCGACGGCAAGGCCTGTGTTGACGCTCTCATTTTGTCAGCCGCGATGAGAGTGCGCAGCAAGTTCCGCCCACGGTCTCATGACGGCGCCGGCCCATCGCGACGCTTCCCACGCGCGCCGTTAGCTGGCGCCGAGACGTGGCGCTCAGCCCACTCTCCCAGCGCGCGGACGATCGGCTCCAGCTCAATCCCACGCTCGGTGAGCGAGTACTGGACACGGACCGGAGGGCCGGACACCACGACGCGCAAGACGATGTGCTCGCGTTCGAGCTCGCGGAGTCGCTCGGTCAGCAACCGGTCCGAGAGCCCGGGGATCGTCGACAGCAGTTCGTTGAACCGGAGAGGCCCGCCACACAGTGCTCGGACGATCGCGCCCGTCCACCGGCGGCCGATCAGCTCGACCGCGTGGTGAAAGCGTGGACAAAAGCCCGACAGGTCGCGGCCGTGCGCTCCCGAGCGCCGGTGCTTACGAGTTGTAGCCTGGCTACTTGACATAGGTCCCTTCCATTGATACCGTCGCTTCAAGGCTACCATGAGTAAGTAGCCAACTCTGCACAAGTCGGAGGACGAACAGATGGACGCTGCATTGCTGATCGCACGGTTGATCATCGGTCTCGGACTGGCTGCCCACGGGATGCAGAAGCTGCTTGGCTGGTTCAGCGGCTACGGCCTCAAGGGCACGGCCGGCTTCTTCGAAAGCATCGGCTTCCGTCCTGGGGTACTTTTCGCTCTCGCGGCAGGACTTGGCGAGGTTGCTGGCGGCCTGCTGACAGCGGCGGGACTGTTCGGCCCGATCGGCCCCAGTCTGATCATCACCGTCATGGTTGTGGCAATCGTCGCCGTGCACCTGCCGAACGGGTTCTTTGCACAGACGAACGGCTACGAGTTGGCGCTTCTCTACGCCGTCCTGGGTTTCGTGCTCGCCATTCTGGGTCCCGGGATGTACTCGCTCGACGGGCTCCTGCGCCTCTCTGGAGTGTGGGACGCGAGCGTGGCTTGGTTCATGGCTGGCGGCGCCGTGGTAGTCGGGCTCGCGAATGTTGCGCTCCGACGGGCAGTGACTCGGCCCGTAGCGACAGCCCAGCGGTAGTTCGAGGCTTACGAGAATGCCGAGGTGGACGAGGGAAGGCTCACCATGAACCGCAGGAATGTTCCTAAAGGAGAGCACGCTGTATGAGTGATACCAAGACGATAGACCAGCCCCAGAGCGGGCGGAGACGCGCCTACGAGCGCCTCACGCCTGAGACGGCCGTACTCTTGCTTATCGACCATCAGTCCGGGCTCGTCTCGGGCATTCGAGATCTCGCGCCGGACGAGGTGCGCCACAATGTCGTCGCGTTCGCCCGCGCCGCGCGCGTCCTCGGCGTCCCGGTCATGCTCACATCGACTGCGCCAATGATGTGGGGCCCGACTCTGCCTGAGCTCAGGGAGGCACTGCCGGGGGTGAACAACATCGAGCGAAGCGTTGTCAACGCATGGGATGAGCCGCGAGTCCGCGATGCCGTCACGCGGACCGGGCGGCGGAAGCTCCTGATCGGCGGGATCACAACGCACGTCTGCTTGGCGTTCCCCGCCATGTCCGCTGCGGCTGATGGATATGACGTTTATGCACTTTTGGACGCCTCGGGCACTTGGAGTGATCTCCTACGAGTAACTGCGATCGATCAAATGAGGCAGGCGGGCGTCACGATAACGTCCGGATCCGCAGCGTTTATCGAGATGCTGCACGACAACGCCAGTCCTATCGCTGGCCAGTTCTACGCGGCGCTTGACCTACCTGCCACCCGCTACATCCTCCAGATCACCCAAGGGGGCAAGTCTGCCTGAACTCGCTGAACAGAAAAACTTGGCAGTTATGTGAGACGTTGAGGCTATCTGTTTCCTTCCGTGTGGTGGTCATGTGATATCTCTAACCAGTATCGGCCTCCCTCTCCGGCCACAGCACCGACAAGATCAGCGCTACGCCGATTCCTATAGACACCTCGATGAATCGATGAAGCGCGATCTGCCACGCCGGACCCGTCCGCGGCACCAACAGCACAATCGCCAGCGCAACGCCCCCGAACCGATACGCCGTGGAATCTGACTGCGTCAGGATGCGAAGCGTTCCGAGAATGAACAGGCTGGTGCCGAACACAAGGGCGTGCGGCCCGAAGTAACTCGCCACTATCGCGCCAACCGCCGCTCCAAGGAATGTCCCGACGAAACGCTGCCACGAAACAGCGAACGCCGCACCCAGCGATGACTGTGTGATCACCATGGTCGTAATTGGCGCCCAGTAGGCTTCCGGGAGCCGGAATAACCGCGCTACGAGGAGCGAAGCGACACAAGCGATCGCCGTCCGCACGGAATGCACCAGAACCCGCCACGCCGTCCCTCGACTCAGTCGCCACATTCACTCACGCGTGGGGGTCCCTGGAGTCCGGCACGAAGGAGTCGGCTGCGCCGAGCACGATCCCACACTTGCTGAACATCCCTTGTTTCTCCCTGTTCGCTGCTCTCGAACTCGCATCTCGCAACGCCAATTAACCCGGCTGCTCCATCACGCACTGATTGGTGGTGGTCGTGCTCCACTCCCCGCCGTTCACGTGGCACTCGAGCTGAATATTGCTGTCAGTTTCCACGAGCACCGGACCGTCGGACAGCGCCGCTGCCGTCGCCGGCACGCGGGCGATCAGGCTCGAAAGCCCGATGAGCAGGGCCGATCCGATCACAGCCATCGCACGTGTGCCACGCATCGCTGTTCCCTTCCTTCG
>WNGI01005517.1_pt1 | contig 15064 bp, 9 predicted proteins | sample 5400621 | NCBI WGS metagenome assembly WNGI01 (sample SAMN13153374, study PRJNA577476) | soil metagenome | isolation source: 20 cm soil or saprolite under Garry oak tree replicate 1 | place: USA:California | collected 2016-06-15 | reverse complement strand
TCGCGCATTAGATAATCCCAGACCACTCCCTTTTGCCGGACCGTACCCTGCCCCTGCGATTTGTGCTGCGAACGGCTGTCCGCGGCAATTTCTTGGTATGACAACCCGAGATACGGATTGTACTCGCCGACGTTGATGGCGAGCGTCCGATCCTGGGGCGAGAACCGAGCGAGTCGATAGAGCTTCAACGGCGTCCACGCCTTCCCGAACTGCGCAACCGGAAAGCGCACTGTATCGGCCGCCATGTTGTACGCATCCCGCGCCACGATCGCCGAGATCTGGTGGTGCCCGTGACCGTCGCGCGGCGTCCCCGAAAAAGTGGTGATCACGATGTGTGGCCTGAACGCGCGCATCACCGTCATCACGTGACCGTCGCGCGGCGTCCCCGAAAAAGTGGTGATCACGATGTGTGGCCTGAACGCGCGCATCACCGTCATCACATCGTTCAACACCGAGTCCTGCGGCCAATGCTGCCGGGTCTCATCGGCCGTCTTCGAGAACCCGAAATCGTACTCCCGCCCGAAGTACTGATGCGCACCGTCGATCCGTCGCGCGGCCAGCAGCTCCTCGGTACGGATTACACCAAGCGCTTCTCCCAGCTCGTTTCCGATCAGATTCTGCCCGCCATCGCCACGGGTGAGCGACATGTACGCCGTGTTGACGTTCCTGCCGCGCGCGAGCCAGGCGATGAGATTTGTGTCCTCGTCGTCAGGATGCGCAGCGATCCACAGCACGCGCATCGTGTCCTGCGCCACAGCCTGCGCTGAAATGACCGGCCCTCCTCCCGCCTCCCGCCTCCCGCCTCCCTCTCCATACGGCAGAAAACCAGTCGCAGCAGTCGCGGCGAGTAGGATCGCTCTCTTCATTGTGGTGTCAGCGAACGGTCAGGTCTTGACCGCCATACCACGACGCTTCGCGCCGGCGAGCTGCTGCAGCGGCGCATTCACCTCGGCGATGATTCGCTCCTGCTCCTTCTTGTGGGCCTCGGCGTAGCCCTCCGCGGGACTCGCGCGATCCGGACGGCCGACGTAGCGAGTCAGCAGCGCGTTGCCCGTCGACACCCGAAGGCGCGGCGAGACGTACGACCACGCGCCCTGATTCTTCGGCTCCTCCTGCGCCCACACTACTTCCTGGATCGCTGGATAGAGATCGACGATCTGCGCGACCTGATTCCCCGGCCATGGGTAAAGCTCCTCGACGCGCACCAGCGCCACATGAGGCGCTCGCCTCGCGGCGAGATCGTAATAGATCTTGCCCGTGCAGAACACCAGACGCGTGATCGCTTCGCGCTGTTGGGACGCGACCGGATCGTCGATCACCGGTCGAAAGCTTCCGGAAATGAGTTCGCTGAGCTTCGATGCCGCTTCCGGCAGACGCAGCAGACTCTTGGGCTGCATCAGAATCAGCGGACGACGCTCGTAGAGCTGCGCCTGACGACGCAGGATGTGGAAGTACTGCGCCGGCGTCGAAGGATAGGCGACACGCTGATTCCCCTCGGCGCACAGCTGGAGGAATCGCTCGAGACGCGCGCTCGAGTGCTCCGGTCCCTGCCCCTCGTAGCCGTGCGGCAGCAACAACACGAGCCCCGAATCCTGCCCCCACTTGGCGCGGTCGGCCGCGATGAACTGATCGATGATCGGCTGCGCGACGTTCACGAAATCGCCGTACTGCGCTTCCCACAATACCAGCGTGTCTTCCGCCGCCGTGCTGTACCCATACTCGAAGCCGAGTACCGCCGTCTCGGAGAGAGGGCTGTTGTAGATCTCGATCCTGCCGTTGGACTTGCCATCGGCCAGGTGCTCCAGCGGGACATAGATCTCTCCCGATTCGGAGTCGTGCAACACCGCCTGCCGATGCGAGAACGTCGCCCGCTCCGAATCCTGGCCGGTCAGGCGAACCGACGTGCCATCGGTGAGCAGAGACGCGAAAGCCAGCGCCTCAGCATGGCCCCAGTCTATACCTCCGGCATCGCCCATCGCCTCGGAGCGACGCGCCAGCGTTTTCGCGAGACGGGGATTGACCTTGAGATTCGCCGGCCACTTGAGGAGCTGGTCGTTCAGCTCGCGCAAGCGATCGGCATCGACCGCGGTGTTTCCGCTTCCTGCGCCCGACTGATCCGCCTCCGCTTCCTTCGCCGGATTGTATTCGGGCGGGTGGATTTCTCCCGCTTTCATTGCGGTCAGTATTCGATCGAATTCCGCCGCGGCATCCGCGTCGAGCTGCTTCACCTGCTCGGCGCTGACTACTCCTTCGGCGACGAGACGGTTCGCCCACACTTCGCGCGGCGAAGGATGCGCCCGGATCTTCTTGTAGAGCGTCGGCTGAGTGAAAGCAGGCTCGTCAGTCTCGTTGTGTCCGTGACGTCTGTAGCCGACGAGATCGATCAGGAAGTCCTTGCCGAACTTCGCACGATATTCGACCGCCAGCCGCACGACGTGCACGCACGACTCGGCGTCGTCGGCATTGACGTGAACGATCGGAACCTCGAAGCCCTTGGCGAGATCACTGGCGTAGCGGGTCGACCTCGCATCGATGGGATCCGTGGTGAATCCGACCTGGTTGTTGACGATGATGTGCAGCGTCCCACCCGTTCGGAAACCCTTCAGCCCGGAGAGATTGAACGTCTCCGGCACGACGCCTTCACCCGGGAACGCCGCGTCGCCGTGAACACAGATTGGCACCACCGCCGCCTCGTTGCGCTCGCCGTTGCCGGCGATCACCTGACGCGCTCTGGCAACTCCCTCGAGCACTGGGTTGACCACTTCGAGGTGACTCGGATTCGGCACCAGCAGTATTTCGACTTCGGCGCCGTTCGCGACCCGTCGCGTTCCGGTGGCGCCGAGGTGGTACTTCACGTCGCCGGTCTCGCTGACGGCGTTGGTGGTGGCGTGTTTGCCCTCGAATTCCTCGAAGATCGACGCGTACGGTTTGCCGAGCGTGTGCGCGAGCACGTTGATGCGTCCGCGGTGCGCCATCGCCAGATCGACTTCGCGGGCGCCGTGACTCGCCGCTGATTCGATGGCGACGTCGAGCATCGGCACCAGAATGTCACTGCCTTCGATCGAGAACCGCTTGTATCCCTGATAGGCCCGACCGAGAAATCGCTCCAGACCGTCAACCTCAGTGAGCCGCTGCAGAATCGCTTTCTTTTCTTCAGCGCTCAGCGGGTCGTTCAGGCGTCCGCTTTCGATTTGCTGACGCAGCCACTCGCGCTCTTCGATTCTGCCGAGGTGCGAGATCTCGAATCCGATCTTCGACGAGTAGAGCTCGCGAAGACGGGCGACCACTTGGGCAGCGCTCCCGCCTGCTGCGCCGAGCGCGGCACCCGGGATTCGGGCGAGGCTTTCTTCGGTCAGACCATGAAATTCCGGGGTTAGCTCCGGGGTTCCTTCAGGGACTGCACCCAGAGGATCCAGCGGAACTGCAAGATGTCCGTAGCTGCGAATGGCATCGACCAGCTCAGCAGCCGCGGCAACGTCGCGAAGAAAAGCGGGCTCAAGTTGTCCCGCTCCAGAAGGCTCTCCGGCGGCCGGAGCTGTGCCGGCTATACTCTCGGCAAATCGAAAGAACTGGCGCCAGGATTCGTCTACCGATGCTGGATCGCGCCGATAGGCCTCGTACGCCTCGGATATGTAGCCGTCGTTGAAAACGCCCGTAATCGGGTCGGAGCTCATGCCTCTAAATTTAACTGTGCTCTACAGCCCTCGGCGCATTCAGATTGGAGCTGAGCGAGTACCTGGCGCGCGACGCGGCGGCGTGCAGAATCTGGAGCGCTGGTGCCTGCTGCAGCGTGGGTAGGTAAAGGAAACCAGCTATCCCCTCCAGATCGAACAGGTGCAGCTCCTCGGAGTGGCGGGTGAGGCTCACCGCGATGACTGGCGTCTTGGAGAGGAGCGAGCTCTGCTCCCATCTCTCCAGCGGAACGTTGGCCAGCACATCGTAGTCGCAGATCACAACGTCTGGCGCAGTGTCGCCGACAGATTCCGCGGCGGCATCCAGCCCAACCACGTTCGTCGTCACGACGCCCATCTCGGAGAAATAGCGCGCTATGTGCTCACTGAGGAAGCAATGGCGCGCGATGCACAATGCGCGTAGTGGTGTTGTCGCAGTGCTCTGAGATGAGCCTGCGTGTCCTGTCTCTGAATTCATGCGGCGTTCATCGTAAGTCACCATCGCCCCAGACACAAGCGCGACCGGGCAAAAAAAGCGTCCTGCACTTCAAGTGCAGGACGCTTCAACGAAAGCAAAGTTATTTCTTGGTCTTATCGACGTTGTTCCCGATGATGCCGCCGAGGATCGCTCCCGCCGCACCTCCGATGATCGCGCCCTTCACCTTGTTCCTGCTGGTGACAGCACCGATTACCGCACCCGCGCCAGCGCCGATTGCCGCGTCACGCTTGGTGTGCTTCACGACCGTCGGCTGGGGGGCAGGCGCGCTGTAGACCGGCGCCGAAGAGTACGTGCCGGACGAGCCTGATCTCGTCGAGCGACGCGTTGTGGTCGTTCTGCGAACCGTCGTCCGTGGCGCGGTCGACGTACTTCTCAGCGCTGTTGGCGCTGTCGACGTCGCAACACCGGCGCGCTCGGCAGCAGTGATGCTGTCAAGCGGAGTGTACGGGCGGCTCGCGGCCGCGGTCGACAGGTCAGAATTGAGCGCGCTATCCGACGCGGTCATCTTGCTGTCGCCCTTTGAGCAGGCGAATGCCAGAAACGCGGCCGGAAGGATTAGTAACTTTTTGAACATTTCAAAGCCTCCAGGTGATGACCCCCGCGTATTGCGACGGTACTGTATTAAGGGGCAGACAATGTGCCATAACAGGCGTTTACTTAGGCTACCGTGGCGGTGGATAACTCACGCTCAGCTGCCAGATCGTCCTCTAGAGAGGGCGGTAATGTGAGACGAAAAGTGCTCCCCTGGCCCGGCGTCGAACATACGGTCAGAGACCCGTCCAACAGCTGAGCCAGTCGCCTCGAGATCGGAAGGCCCAGCCCCGTTCCGGGCTGCTTCGATTCTGAGACTTGAACAAACTCCTCGAAGATCCGCGGGATGTCTTCCGGCGCTATTCCGACTCCCTCATCGATTACCGCTATCTCTACCCCGTGCTCGCTGGTTTGTTTGCAGACCACACGGATCGGCTTACCCTCGCCGAATTTGATCGCGTTCGAGAGGAGGTTCAGGACCACCTGACGGACCCGTCGCGGGTCGCTGACGATGTTGAACGGCTCTGCCTCCATCTCCAGGCTCAGTGTCGAGCCATACTCATCCGCCAGCGGACGCACCGTCACGAACAGATCCTCGAGCAGCGACGGGAACATCACCGGCTGCAGTGAAAGCTCGATCTTGCCCGCTTCGATCTTCGACAGGTCGAGTACGTCGTTCACCAGCTCCAGTAGATGTCGCGCCGCCTTGAGCGTGCGCTGCAGACCTTCCTTCTGCTTTCCGTTAAGCGGTCCGTAGATGTTATCCAGCATCAGCGTGCTGTAACCGATCACTGCGTTGATCGGGGTTCGCAGCTCGTGGCTCATCGATGCGTAGAACCGGTTCCGAGCTCCCATCGCCTGCTCGAGAGCCACCTGCCGTCGATGCAGCTCGTCATTCATCTGCGAGAGCTTCGCCGCTGAACGCGCCTCTGACTCCAGCATCGACGTGCGGTGCTCGAGCTCGAGCTCGCGCTTCTCCGCTTCCCTCAGCAGCTCCGCCTGTCGCTGCAGCTCGCGCTGTTTGACGAACAGATCGACGAACACCGAGACCTTCGATCGCAGCACGTCCGGATTGAACGGCTTGAACACGTAGTCGACGGCGCCCATCGAGTAGCCCTTGAAAACGTACGCGTCCTCCTTGCTGATCGCGCTCAGGAAAATGATCGGAATCGTCCGCGACTTCTCGCGGGACTTGATGATCTCGGCGACCTCGAACCCGTTCATGCCCGGCATCTGCACGTCGAGGAGGATCGTCGCGAGTTCGCATTCCAGCACGCGCCTCAGAGCTTCAGGACCCGAGTTGGCCCGCATCATTATCTGACCGAGCGGCTCGAGGATCGCCTCCAGAGCGAGGAGGTTTTCCGGTCGATCGTCGACGAGGAGGATCCTGACGCGGTCGTCCGTCATACCGTCGTTGTCCTTGCGACGCGTGGCAAGTGCTCTCGCGACAGTTCGATGAGTCGTGGAGCGAGTCGATCGAGTGGCAAAACCTCAGCGCTTGGGGCTGCCTTGATCGCCGCTGTCGGCATTATCGGAATCTCTGCCGTCTTCGGGTCCTGTACCAGCGCATGACCACCGCGCTCTACGATGTGCGCGAGGCCTCTCGCGCCGTCTTCATTCGCGCCGGTCAGCACCACTCCGATCGCGGCCGGTCCATAAGTATCGGCCGCTGAATCGAACATCACATCGATCGACGGCCGACTGAACCGCACCGGCTCCTCGATCGTGAGCGACGCATAACCCGGCTCGAGCATCACATGATAGTTCGCCGGGGCAACGTGCGCTCTTCCCGGCGCCAGAGTGTCTTTGTCCTCTATCTCGCAGACGGTGAGCTCGGTCGAGTCCTGTAGCAGCTGCGGCAGAAGATTGTCTGAGTCCTTGCCGCGGTGCTGCACTATCACGATCGGGATCGGAAAGTCGTGCGGCAGGCCGCCGAGCAGTTTCGCCATCGCGGATAGCCCGCCCCAGGAAGTCCCGATCGCCACGACGGAGTACACTATTTCACCTTCCGAAAGATTTTTTCCGGCGGTGCGATCTGTTGATAGGACACCTCGTGGGACATAAACCGCAGAGTCTCCTTGCTGCCGAGCACCAGTACTCCGAACATCGCCAGGCTGTCGTAGAACAGGCCGTGGACTTTCGACTGCAGTGTCTTGTCGAAATAGATCAGCACGTTGCGGCAGAGAATGACGTTGAATTCGCTGAAGGAGCGGTCCGTCACCAGGTTGTGCTGCGAGAAAACCACGTTCTTGGTCAGCGACTGGTCGAACAACGCGCCCCCGTACTTCGCTGTGTAGTACTCGGAGAACGACTTCTTGCCGCCGGCGCGAATGTAGTTGTCGGTGTACTCCTGCATCCTCTCCAGAGGAAAGATTCCCGCCTTCGCGCGCTGCAGCACGACTTCGTTGATGTCCGTCGCGTAAATTCGTGAGCGATCATAGAGCCCCTCTTCGCGCAGCAGGATCGCCATCGAGTACACTTCTTCGCCGGTGGAACAGCCGGCGTGCCAGAGGCGGATGAACGGATAGGTTCGCAGGAGCGGCACTACGTGCTCGCGGAACGTCACGTAGAATCCGGGATCGCGGAACATCGCCGTGACGTTTATGGAGAGGTCGAGCAGCAGCTTCTCCATCATCTCCGGCTCGTGGAGCACGCGCTCCTGCAGCGCGCTTATGCTGCTAAGCCCTTCCTCCTCGATGCGCTTCCACAACCGCCGTCTGATAGAGGCGTAGGCGTAGGCGCGGAAATCGAATCCGTAGTGACGGAAGATTCCTTCCAGCAGCAGCTCGATCTCGATTCTCTCCAGATCGGGCTTGAACTCCTGCCGGTCGGGTTCCTGTCGGTCGGGTTCCCCGCCAGAGGTCGGCGCTTCCGCTATCTGTAAAGCCATACTCGCAGCAGCGACAACAGCTGCTCGGTGTCGACGGGCTTCGTGATGTAGTCGGAGGCGCCGGCGGCGATGCACTTCTCGCGATCGCCCTTCATCGCTTTTGCCGTCAGCGCGATGATCGGCAGCGAGCGGAACTGCTCCATGGCGCGAATCGCTTTCGTCGTCTCGTAGCCGTCCATCTCCGGCATCATGACATCCATCAGGACAGCATCGACGTTCGAGTCCTTCTTCAGCTGGTCGAGCGCCTGCTTCCCGTTCTCGGCGAAGCGCACGACCATGCCGTGATCCTCCAGCATGCTCGTGAGGGAGAAGATGTTGCGGACATCATCATCGACCACCAGAATCGATTTTCCCGCCACCACCGAGTCCGCATCGTGCAAATGCTCGAGCATCTTCCGCTTCTGCTCGGGCAGCTTTGCTTCCACGCGGTGCAGGAAAAGCGCCGTCTCATCGAGCAGACGCTCGGGAGACTTCACGTCCTTGAGTATGATCGTCTCCGCGTACTTTTTGATGCGCGTCTCTTCTTCCTGGTTCAGCTCCTTGCCTGTGTAAATGATCACCGGCAGATCGTGATTCTCGGCGTCCGATTTCACTTTCTCCAGGAGATCGAAGCCGCTCATGTCGCCAGTGTGGAGGCCGAGGTCGAGCACCATGCAGTCGAAGTGCTTCTCGTGGAGCTTGGCCAGCGCTTCCTCGGCTGATGCTACGGCGGTGATATCGACATCGTCGTGCGCGATGAGCTCGACGATGCTCTGACGCTGCGTCTCGTTGTCCTCGACGACGAGAAGATTCTTCGGAATCTGGTCGATGAACGACGAGATCCGAGCGAACGCGTCATCGAGCCCTTCCTTGCTGACGGGCTTGGCGAGATAAGCGATCGCCCCCGCCTTCAGTCCCTCACGCTTCTGCTCGACGCCCGAGATGATGTGGACTGGCACGTGCCGCGTCTCCGGGTCCCGCTTCAGCCGGTCGAGGACCTGGAAGCCATCCATGCCCGGCATGTCGATGTCCAGCGTGATTGCATCGGGACGCACCTCACGCGCGGCTGTCAGTCCGGCTTCGCCATCGAGCTCGACGACACCCTTATAGCCTTTATCGCGCGCCATGTCGAGCAGGACCTTGGCGAAGTTCTGGTCGTTCTCAATGACCAGGACGGTCCGATCACCTTCCTCGATGTGATCGCGATCGTCGGGGATCACGGTCTGCGGCACCGCGCGCCGCTCCGGACGATATTGTAAGGCATCGCCCGGCAGCTTCCTTCGCTGATCACGTCGTGGAGGTCCCTTCACCGGCGCCGCGCGCGACGAGGTCGCTGTACTTGGGTAGTAATCGCGAGTGGTGGTCGTGTAGTCGCCACTCCTCGGCTTGAAATCCAGCGCCTCGGTGCTGTCGCGATCGGGGCTGTCCTGACGCGGCACGTACCGCCCGGGCAGGAACAACGTGAAGGTGCTGCCCTGATGCTCGGTGCTTTCGACGCGAATCTCACCGCCCAGCAGGCGCGCGATCTCACGGCTGATGGAGAGTCCGAGACCGGTGCCTCCATACTTGCGACTCGTCGTGCCGTCTGCCTGCTGGAACGCCTCGAAGATCAGACGCTGCTTGTCCTTGGCGATTCCGATGCCGGTGTCCGCGACGGCAAATGCGATTATTTCTGTCGCTGCGTCCAACGCTGAGTTCTGGAAGCGCCGCCCTTTCTCGGCGCGGCGGATGGTGAGACTGACGTCTCCTTCCTGAGTGAACTTGACGGCGTTCGACAGCAGGTTCTTGAGCACCTGCTGCAGTCTGCCGCCGTCGGTGTAGATCGTCTGCGGCAGGTCGGCGGTGAGGTCGACGTGGAAGTTGAGTCCCTTCTGCTCGGCCACCGCGTGGAAGCTGCGCTCGACAAAATCCTTGACGTCGGGCAAGCGGACGTCGGTCGGGTTGACATCCATCTTGCCGGCCTCGACCTTCGACAGGTCGAGCACGTCGTTGATCAGATTCAGCAAATCGCTGCCCGACGTCAGAATCGTCTGTGCGAACTCCACTTGCTTCGCCGACAGATTTCCATCCTTGTTCTCGCTGAGCAGCCGCGCCAGGATGAGCAGACTGTTGAGCGGAGTCCTCAGCTCGTGCGACATGTTCGCCAGGAACTCCGACTTGTACTTCGAGCTGAGGGCGAGCTGCTCCGCCTTCTCCTCCAGAGAGAGACGCGCCGCTTCCACTTCCTCGTTCTTGGACTCGACCTTCCGATTCTGCTCGGCGAGCAGTGAAGCCTTTTCCTCGAGCTCCTCGTTGACCTGTTGCAGCTCCTCCTGCTGGTCCTTGAGCAGCTCCTCGGATGTGCGGAGCGTCGTCGCCTGCGCTTCGAGCTCGGCGTTCGATCTCTTGAGCTCTTCCTGCTGCTTGCGCAGCTCCTCAGACTGGCTTTGTAATTCCAAAGTCAGGCTCTGTGACTGCTCGAGGAGCTCGGCGGTTCTCATGTTGGCGGCGATCATGTTGATCACGACGCCCACTGTTTCGGCCAACTGATCCAGGAATAGCTGGTGGATCTGGCTGAACGGGAGGAACGAGGCGAGCTCGATCACCGCCTTCACTTCACCCTCGAACAGCACCGGCAGCACCAGAATGTTGCGTGGCGACGCTTCGCCCAGACCGGAGCTGATCCGGATGTAATCCTCCGGAACGTTGGTGAGCAGAATCGGCTTTTTCTCCAGCGCCGCCTGCCCGACCAGACCCTCGCCGATGTGGAAGAGATTGCCAATGTGCTTGCGCTCCTTGAAGGCGTAGCTCGCAATGAGCTTCAGCACTGGCGTGTTGTCGTCGTCGTCCTTGATGTAGAAAGCGCCGTGATGCGCGGAGACCAGCGGCGTCAGCTCCGACATAATGAGCTTGGAGACAGACTCGAGATCCTTCTGTCCCTGCATCATCCGCGAGAACTTGGCGAGGTTGGTCTTGAGCCAGTCCTGCTCGGAGTTTTTCTCGGTGGTGGACTTCAGGTTCACGATCATCTGATTCAGGTTGTTCTTCAGCTCGTCGAGCTCACCCTGCGCCTCGACCGCGATCTGCCTGCTCAGATCCCCTCGCGTCACCGCGGTGGCCACGTCTGCGATCGCGCGCACCTGCAGCGTCAGGCTGTTCGCCATCGCGTTCACGTTGTCAGTGAGCGCTCTCCACGTACCGGCGGCGCCCGGCACTTCGGCCTGGCCTCCCAGTTCGCCTTCGGTGCCCACTTCCTTGGCGACGCGTGTTACTTCGTCGGCGAAGACGCGGAGTGAGTCCACCATCGCGTTAACAGTGTTCTTCAGCTCCAGTATTTCTCCCCGCACTTCGACGGTGATCTTCTGCGACAGGTCTCCCTTCGCTACCGCGGTCGTGACCAGCGCGATGTTTCTGATCTGGCTGGTGAGATTTCCCGCGAGGGTGTTCACGTTGTCCGTGAGATCCTTCCACGTACCCGCGACTCCCGGCACGTTCGCCTGCCCACCCAGTTTTCCTTCGGTGCCCACGTCGCGGGCAACGCGCGTGACTTCGGAAGAGAACGCGCTCAGCTGATCGACCATCGTGTTGATCGTGTTCTTCAGCTCGAGAATCTCTCCCTTCACGTCGACAGTCATCTTGCGCGACAGGTCGCCCTTCGCGACCGCCGTCGTGACGTCGGCGATGTTTCTCACCTGGCCGGTAAGATTGCTCGCCATGAAATTCACGTTGTCGGTCAGATCCTTCCACGTACCTGCCACTCCCGGCACGTTGGCCTGGCCGCCCAGTCGTCCTTCCGTTCCGACCTCTCGAGCGACACGTGTCACTTCGCCCGCAAAGACGCTCAAGCTGTCCACCATTGTGTTGATGGTCTGCTTCAGCTCCAGAATCTCTCCTTTCACGTCGACCGTGATCTTTCTAGAGAGATTGCCCTTCGCCACGGCCGTCGTCACATCGGCGATGTTTCGAATCTGGCCGGTGAGGTTCGACGCCATCGCGTTGACGTTGTCAGTCAGGTCCTTCCACGTGCCCGCTCACTTCGGAAGCGAACGCGCCGAGCTGATCGACCATCGTGTTGATGGTGTCCTTGAGCTCCGCTGTCTCGCCCTTCGCTTCGACGGTGATCTTCTGTGACAAATCGCCGCGCGCCACTGCTGTCGTGACCGCGGCGATATTCCGCACTTGGCCGGTGAGGTTTCCGGCCAGCGTATTCACGTTGTCGGTAAGGTCCTTCCACGTTCCCGCGACTCCAGGCACGCTCGCCTGGCCGCCGAGTTTTCCTTCGGTGCCGACCTCGCGCGCGACGCGCGTTACTTCCGCGGCGAATGCGCTCAGCTGATCGACCATAATGTTGATGGTGTTCTTCAGCTCGAGGATCTCGCCCTTCGCCTCGGCGGTGATCTTCCTGTTCAAATCACCGCGAGCAACCGCGGTCGTGACGTCGGCGATGTTTCTCACCTGACCGGTGAGGTTACTCGCCATGAAGTTCACGTTGTCGGTCAGGTCCTTCCACGTTCCTGCTACACCCGGCACTTCAGCTTGTCCACCAAGCCGGCCTTCGGTGCCGACTTCCTTGGCGACACGGGTTACTTCTGAAGCGAATGCGCTGAGCTGATCGACCATCACGTTGATGGTTTGCTTCAGCTCGCTGATTTCTCCCTTCACGTCGACAGTGATCTTCCTGGACAGATCGCCTTTCGCGACCGCGGTCGTAACGTCCGCGATGTTGCGAATCTGACCGGTGAGGCTCGAGGCCATTGCATTGACGTTGTCGGTGAGGTCTTTCCACGTTCCACCGACACCGGGGACTTCCGCTTGGCCGCCAAGCTTTCCTTCGGTGCCGACTTCCTTGGCGACGCGTGTTACTTCAGAAGCAAAGGTACTGAGCTGATCGACCATGGTGTTGACGGTGTTCTTCAGCTCGAGAATTTCTCCGCGCGCATCGGCGGTGATCTTCTGCGACAGGTCACCGCGCGCAACCGCCGTCGTCACCGCTGCGATGTTTCGCACCTGGCTCGTGAGATTGCCGGCCAGCGTGTTCACGTTGTCGGTGAGATCCTTCCACGTACCGCCGACGCCCGGAACTTCGGCCTGACCTCCCAGCTTGCCTTCGGTTCCTACCTCGCGCGCCACGCGTGTCACTTCCGACGCAAATGCGCTCAGCTGGTCCACCATGATGTTGATGGTGTTCTTCAGCTCGAGAATCTCTCCGCGTGCGTCCGCCGTGATCTTTCGCGACAGGTCGCCGCGCGCGACGGCGGTGGTCACGTCGGCAATGTTTCTCACCTGACCGGTGAGATTCGAGGCCATGAAATTCACGTTGTCGGTAAGGTCCTTCCACGTGCCGGCGACCTGCGGCACCTGCGCCTGTCCGCCGAGTCGACCCTCCGTGCCCACTTCGCGGGCAACTCGCGTCACTTCCTCGGCGAAGGTGCTCAGCTGATCGACCATGGTGTTGACGGTGTTTTTCAGCTCCAGGATCTCGCCTTTGACATCGACCGTGATCTTGCGCGACAGATCGCCCTTGGCGACCGCGGTGGTGACGTCGGCAATGTTGCGAATCTGGCCGGTGAGGTTCCCCGCCAGAGTGTTGACGTTGTCCGTGAGATCCTTCCACGTCCCGGCGACGCCCGGCACCTGCGCCTGGCCGCCCAGTTTTCCTTCGGTTCCAACCTCACGCGCGACACGAGTGACTTCTGATGCAAATGCGCTGAGCTGATCCACCATCGTGTTGATGGTGTTCTTGAGCTCGAGAGTCTCGCCACGCGCTTCAACCGTGATCTTCTGTGATAGATCTCCTTTTGCAACCGCGGTCGTGACCGCGGCAATGTTTCTCACCTGGCTCGTCAGATTTCCGGCGAGTGTGTTGACGTTGTCAGTAAGGTCCTTCCACGTTCCACCGACGCCCGGCACTTCTGCCTGGCCGCCGAGCTTGCCTTCGGTTCCCACCTCACGCGCAACGCGAGTCACTTCGTTGGCGAACGACCCGAGCTGATCGACCATGGTGTTGACGGTGGTTCCAATCCGGAGGAACTCACCCTGCACGGGCTTGCCGTCGATCTCGAGCACCATCTTCTGTCCGAGATCGCCCTCGGCGACTGCGGTCAGAACGCGCGCGACCTCGCTGGTCGGCGAAGCGAGGTCGGTTATCAGTGTGTTGATTGATTCCACAGTGGAGCGCCAGCCGCCCATGACAGGACCGATCGAGGCGCGGTCGTTCATCTGACCCTGGCGGCCTATTGTCTTGGCGACGCGGGTCATCTCGTCGCAGAGTCGCTCGTTCATTTTCGCGATGGCGTTGAACGCGTCGGAGATCTCTGCCAGCAGCGGATCTTCCGACATCGGCAGACGGATTTTGAAGTCTCCGTCCCGCAGATCGCGCATCGCGGTCAGTACACGACGCAGATCCAGGTCGCGAACCTTTCCATCAGGGGCGAGTACCGCTACTTCGTAGTCAGCTCCCCGTCGGGCGGCACCGTTGCCGTCCCCGTTTCGGGCGCCGGTTCGCCCTTTGCCGCCATTGCGCCTGTTCTTTCGGCGCGCGCCAGTGGCTTTGGCAGAGCGCGCGGAGTTTTCTTCACTTCCGGCCTCTTCCATTTCGATTGTGTCGCCGATCTCCACGACTGGACTCCTTTTTTTTGAATCACTTCCAGCGAACTTCGCGGGAACAACCAGGCCGCCATCAGCCGGCGATTACTGCCGGGGATGGGGGATATTTCTACTGTTCAAAACCGGGGCCGTCGTTGAGCGGCCGTGGAGGGAACTAACGAGGCAGAGGAGTGACTTCTACCGGGTCGCCGGAGCGGATTTGGCCCTCTGAGAGGACTCGCGCGTAGACCCTGCTCCAGCCAGGGTGAAGTTTTTCGGCGATTCTGACGAACTTTCCGTCGATAAAAGAGCCCTTGATGGTCTTACAGGGGTTTGTGTACGAGGCAACTTCGAGCTCTACGTTGTCTCCCACTCTGAATCGCGCGCCAGGCACGACGAGGCTCCAGTCAATTCCTTCGACGGTGAGGTTCTCGCCGGCGGTTCCGACCTGAATCGGATGACCTTCCGCCTGGAGCGCATGAATCCGCTCGAGCGAATAAATGCAGACGGCTCTCTCCGGGCCGCCGTGCCCTTCTTTGTCATTCTGAGCGTCACCAACAAGCCCTGATACAGACACTCGCGCGACAGTAATAGCCTTCTTCGGAACTCCGCCATTGGAGAGGTTGATTGAGGCAACCTTACCAGTTTGGGTGTTATCTAACTGCTGATGCAGTCCCATGTTCGATCCTTTCACTGACGAGAAACCGCACCGGGATACCTCCGTTACGGCTTTCGAACCTCGACCCCATTGGGAGCCTCATCTGACCCGCGAGCGCATCCTCTGCCGCCAAAACTCCAATGCGCCATCGGGCTTTCGCTTTGACCGAGTTCCCGAGCGTCGCATACAGATTCCGCAAATCAGCGCTCTCCCCAACACGGACGCCATACGGTGGATTGGTGATGATCCAGCCTTCCCCATCTGCAACATCT
>WNGI01012461.1_pt1 | contig 15065 bp, 12 predicted proteins | sample 5400621 | NCBI WGS metagenome assembly WNGI01 (sample SAMN13153374, study PRJNA577476) | soil metagenome | isolation source: 20 cm soil or saprolite under Garry oak tree replicate 1 | place: USA:California | collected 2016-06-15 | reverse complement strand
TCTCCTCACCATTGCGGAGGCTGTCCAATCCGATCTCGCTGAGAAGAACAGGCCTATCCTGGCTCAAACTGTGCAATCGGGCGATGTAATTCTCGAAAGCCTGTTCTGATTCGAGGTAGACGTTGAAGCACAGAAAGTCTAGGAAAGGCAATTGCATGTACTCGGTCGAGGGGTAGTTTACGTAGGTAACGAGAGCATCTGGGTCCTCTTCCTTCGCCACACGGTATAGACGTTTGACAAAATCTTCTACTCTACGCCTGCCAGTCCAGCGGACTATTGAAGAGGAGATTTCGTTACCCACACTGTAGCAGAATACAGCAGGATGCCCTGCACAGCTACGGACCCATCGTCTCATTCGTTCCTCAATTTCTTTCGACCTTCCTGGTTTGTCAGTGAAGGACATATGCTCACCCCAGTTGAGCCCAACCATGACTCGAAGGCCGTTCTTCTGGGCAGTGTCTAGAAGCCAACGGGGAGGGCACAGGTGGACTCGCACAACATTGAAACCGTTCTCTGCAATACGCGAAAAGTCTCTTTCGACGGCTTCAGGAGCTAGCTGTTCGTTTCCTTCCTCGTCCACTAAGAAAGTTCCATAGCTGACGCCTCTAACCCAGAACTTTTCTTCACCGACATAGAGAAACTTGCCTCTGACTACTGGACGCTCCATGTCCAGAAGAGGTTCGCTAGAACGCCGCTCTACTACCTGTTCCATCTTCACACCGAAATGTTGTCAAGTGTCAGCCAGGGATCCTGTGCTAGCGAAAACTCGTCACTTGGCAATAATGATGGGCACCATTCGTTCGCTCAGCCTCTTCAGCCCGTCCTCAAGCCTAGTCTTCGGCTCGTAACCCAGCACTTTCCGAGCCTTTGTCAAATCTCCGATGAACTTACGGACTTCAAAGCTGTTGGCTGCCCCATGGATAATCTTGGACCGCGAGCCGACAAGGTCAACAATCATTCTGGCAAGCTCGGAGACTGAAACGCCTCTCCCCGTTACGAAATGAAAATCTTCCCCGAACATGCTACCATCGCCTTCGAGGCTTGCAGAGGCAAGTTTCATTATTCCAGAAATAGTGTCATCGATGAACGTGAAATCCAGGATCTGCTCGCCTCCGTACAGAGTGATGTCTTCTCCCCGTAGAGCTTTGTTCATGAATTTGGGTATCACTCTCTCCGGGAGATCTCTCTCGCTCCCGTATACGTTTGAGAAGCGCATTATTACGTGATTGACAGAAGGGTCGAGGCCGGATGAACTCGAGTAGGAGAGGCAAGCTCTTTCCGCGCTTAGCTTCGTTAACCCGTAGACTGACTTTGGCCGTTTCGGGTGGCCTTCGTTCACTGGTAGGTAGAGGGGTTCTCCGTAGACTTCGCGGCTGGATGCTTCTAGGAGGACAGGGTTTGATGCGGCTTTGTTGCAGGCTTCGAGAACGTTGATGGTTCCTACTTGATTGGTCAGCCAGCAGTTGAAGGGGTCCTCCTGGCCCCAGGCGACGCGTGAGACTGCTGCAAGATGGATAACAGCATCGTTTCCGTCAACAGCCTGTCTGACCGTCTGGTAGTCTCTAATGTCGCCGCGGATCTTTTTGCAGTCCAGGAACCGGGTGTTCGTGTTGAATTTTAGATCGAGGAGTGCAACCGAGTCTCCTTTAGCTAGAAGTTTTTCGGCGAGGTGGCTGCCGATGAACCCGTTTCCTCCCGTTATCAGAATCTTTGAGATTCTTTTTCACCCATTCACAGCCGATGCTACAGGCGGGACGTTGGGACCCGGGCACGACGCGCCATCCTGGGATATACCGGGTCGTCCCGAACTTTGGCGAAAACGTCGGTGTGAGTATTTCAGCATAGCGAATTCCGATGTTTAACAGTATAGCGATGTCTATCAAAAGTAATAGTTCCCAACACGGAAATCGCCAGATATAGCGGGCAGGAAACAGCGTCCCATTCTAGACTAGGAGGACTGGCACGCATTCAGGCTCGGAAATGAGCCCAGTTCGGTATCTTCAGATCTTTCCCAATCCATTAAATGCGGTTACTCGCAGAAGATGAACAAGGTGTTGGAATCGGAGATTCGGATCCGCGAGACGGGGAAAGGAACGCATCACTCAGACCCGAAACCGCGTGGGGCCTTGACGACGATATTCGGGAACGAGACTTGGAAACCCTAACAGAAAACTCGATCCTGAAAACGCAAATTGAAAAAGACAATGAGAACGCCTCCTCGATCTAGTTCTTGAAAAGGTTACCCTAATTCTTCCTCCCCGGGCCCCATCCAGATCGAGACATAGGCCACCCGACTCTTGAAAGATGAAATACTCTATTTACCCTCCCGGTTTCTGGGCCGGTAGTCCAGCCTGGTATGCGTAATATGCACGGAACGGACGTCGCCCTCACACGGCGAAGGTCGTGGGTTCAAATCCCTCCCGGCCCACCACAATAGAGAGATAGAGAGATGAGCCCTGACCCAACAGTCGACCTGGTCCGCGCCACCGTCGCACTATTCATCATCGTCGACCCGATAGGCCTAGTCCCCATCTTCTCCAACGTCACCGGCAACATGCCCGATCCCGACCGAGCCAAAATGTACCGAACCGTAATCTACACCGGTGCCAGCCTGCTCACAATCTTCGCCCTCGTGGGCCAAGAACTGCTCGCCCTCTTCGGCATCAGCCTCCCGAGCTTCGAAATGGCCGGCGGACTACTGCTACTCCTACTCGCGCTCGACATCCTCTTCAGAGGAGAAAGATTCGCCAAACCAGGTAGCCACGAAGACGCAGGAATAGTTCCCATCGCCTTTCCCCTGCTAGTAGGACCGGGCGCAATAACCACGACGATGATAGCTCTCGGAGCCTACGGAATACTCACCACGTTAGGGTCAGTCGTGATAGTGATGCTTCTCAGCTGGATAGTGATGAAACAGACCCCCAAGAATCCATTCTCTACTCGGCAAAACCGGATCCTCAGTGGTAGCTCAGGTGATGGCGGTCTTCATAGCAGCCATAGCAATACAATTCATCATCACAGGGATACGAACTTACCCCTGAAAGAACACAGAAGACAGGCGCTTGGTCTTCTCTACATCTTGGCGAGACCGAGCCGTTTCAGCTGCTTGTACATAATGAAGACCACCAACGCGATTATCACAAAGTAAATGATCTGCGAGATGAAGTCGCCGTAGAGAAACACGGACGGCTTCCCTGAGACAGGGGAAGTCACGGTAGCGTTCAACGAAGACAAGTTTCCAGTTGGAAGGATCAGACCAACAATTGGATTTATGATATCCTTGACCAGCGAGTTCACTACCGCCGACGAGGCGACACCGATGACGAACCCGATCGCGAGACCTATGACACCGAACGTCTGTAGAAAATCGACAAACTCCTTCACAAAGCCTTTCTTCTTTTCAGTGGTTTTCTCCATCTTGTCCATGAAGGCCCCGTTGGGGGCTTCAGCGCTTATAATGGCTGTGAATGCTTCAGCTTAGCCTTAGCACTTCTCGTCCCGATCTCCCCGGTCATTGGAAGATTTCTTTCGTTGCCGTTCCTTCTTATCTGAAGCTTTCGTTTCCCAGCCTTCCTTGTCGACCACTACATTCTCAGGTCTAAGCTCTTCTGGAAGACTTGGAGATCGCCGCCGTAGTCTGATAGCGTAAACGGCGAAAGCTATTGCGCCAAGAGCAACGACTAGATAGGCGAAAGAGGCGGAGGCAGTGCCGCAATTGGCAAGCAGGGTCTCGTGACAGTCGTAGTGGCCTGCGAGGACCGTTCTGGTGGTTAGGTTGGATCGTAGGTTCACCGCCGAACCCTTTCCAAACCGCGAATTCATCGTCAATGAGCCACTCAGAGACCGCAACAGCGAGAGCTGTTCTCCAAGACCGGAGCTTGAAGATAGTGAGCCGGCTAGAGATCTGACGAACATGATCTGTTCCGCAAAGCTCGAAGTTGAGCCCAGCGAAGCGCTCAAACTCGTCGCCAGGCCTTTGGTTTCTGTACTAGTAATGCCAAGTGAGCCAGTTAGAGACCTGAACAACCTTGTCTGATCTGCAGAACTCGCGGCGAAACCGATTGATGTGCTCAAGTTCACACCTCGACCCTTGAAGAGCGACGTTGCTAGTCCCGCGGATCCTGACAGGGATCTGAGCAGGGCGGTATGCTCTACAAGACTAGAAGCCGAGCCTAAGGAACCAGATAGTGATCTGACAAATCCCTTAGCCTCGGAGCCGCCGAGAGAGAATGAAACGGTTAGCGATCTGAACCATGAACCATGCTCCTGGAAGCTTGTCGATGAACCGATGGAACCACTCAATGCGTGGGCGAAGCCCTTGGTCTCAAACGTTGCGAAACCCAGCGAACCACCTAGCGATCTGAACAGAGAGGACTTTTCAACGCCATTCGACGCTGTCCCGATTGAGGTATACAGGATTACACTGCGACCTCTGAAGAAGGAGGTCGACAGACCTAGCGAACCGGTGAGCGTTCTGAAGAGCGACGAGTGTTCGGTGAGAGTTGAGGACTGTCCCATTGAGCTCGAGAAGCTGCGGGCGAATCCCTTGGATTCAGAACCTGCTAGAGAAATCGAGCCGGTCAGGGTCCTGAACAGAGAAACGTGTTCCCCGAGTGTTGAAACTAGACCAAGGGAAGTGGACAGCCCGTGCGAGAAACCCTTCACCTCAGAACCGGCAAGAGACAAAGAGCCGGTCAGCGTCCTGATCATGGAAGTATGCTCTGCAACAGTTGAAGACGAGCCCAGTGAGCCAGTCAAAATTTCGGCACGTCCTCTGAACAGAGACGTCACGATAGAGAGGGAACCCGACAGAGATCTGAAGAGTGAAGTATGCTCAGTGAGGCTTGAGGACGAACCCACGGTGCCGGTCAAATACTCGACTGCACCTCTAAACAGAGTCGTACCGATGCTCAGAGAACCAGTCAGAGACTTGCCGACACCCTTGGTCTGGGAACCGGCCATAGAGAGCGAACCCGTCAGGGACCTAGCCAGACCCTTAGTCTGAGAACCGGTAAGAGACAGAGAGCCAGTAAGTGTCCTAGAAAGCGAAACATGCTCAGCAAGACTTGAGCTCGAAGACAGCGAACCGGTAATTGTCCTGAAGAGCGACATATGCTCAGTAACACTTGAGGCCGCGGTCAACGTCCCCGTCAGCGTCCTGAAGATCGAAGAATGCTCGACGAGTACTGAAAACAGGGCCAGCGAAGCTGAGAGATTCTTAGGGAAGCTTTTGATTTCAGAACCAGCTATGGACAAAGAGCCTGTCAAAGTTCTGAACATGGAAGCATGTTCCGTTATGGTTGAGGACGAACCTAGAAAGCCTGTCAAGAATTCCACCCGACCCCTAGAGCCGTTACTGGTAATGCCCACTGACCCAGTTAGAGTCCTGAAGAGCGACAAACGTTCTGTGAAAGTAGAGGAAACTCCTATAGAACCAGAAAAGCTTCGCGCGAATCCCTTGATTTCAGAGCTTGCTAGAGAAATCGAACTGGTTAGGGTTCGGAAGAGTGAAAGGTGCTCTGCGGTGGTTGAGGCTGAACCTAGGGAGCCAGACAGCCCGTGCGTGAAGCCCTTGACTTCTGAAGAAGCAAGAGTCAATGAACTGGTCAGAGTTCTGAACAGGGCCGCGTGCTCTCCGATAGTTGAGGACGAGCCTATTGAGGTGGCCAGTATCTCACTACGACCTGTGAACGAGGATGTCGCGAATGAAAGGGATCCAGAGAGAGTTCTGAAGAGTGAAGTATGTTCTGTAAAGGTTGAGGACGAGCCCACCGTGCCAGTTAAGAACTCAACGCGGCCCCTAAGCAGGGTCGTAACAAGGCTAAGTGACCCAGCTAGCGATTTGCCTATTCCCTTGGTCTCAGATCCAGTCAGCGAAAGCGAGCCGGTCAGGCCCTTGACCAATCCCTTAGTCTGAGAACCGGTAAGAGACAGAGAGCCAGTAAGCGTCCTAGACAGCGAAATATGCTCGGTTAGACCTGTGACTGGAGACAGCGAACCGGTCAGTGTCCTAAAGAGCGAGATATGCTCAGCGACATTTGATGCTGCGCTCAACGAACCCGTCAGCGTCCTGAAGATCGAAGAATGCCCACCGAGAACTGAGGACAGACCGAACGAACCTGAGAGGCTCTTGGCGAAACTTTTCATTTGAGAAGCCGCCAGAGAGAATGAACCAGTCAGTGTCCTTAGCAGCGAGACATGCTCAGTTATCGTTGCGGATGAACTGATTGAGCCGGTCAATAGTTCGACACGCCCTCTGGATAGGGTACTGGAAAGGCCTAGCGAACCATTGAGAGACTTGCCCAAGCCCTTCGCCTGTGAACCCGCCACGGACACGAATCCAGCCAGGGATTTGGCAAAACCCTTACTCTCAGATCCTGCCAGGGAAAATGAGACCGTAAGTGCTCTGAAGAGCGCGAGATGTTCGACAGCACTTGAGGACACCGTCAGTGATCCGGTTAGTGCCCTATGGATGGAAGAATGGTTGACCAGATTTGAGGATATGGTCAGCGAACCTGTCAAACTTCTGAAGATCGAAGAATGCTCGACAAGAACCGAGGACAAACTGACCGAGCCAGACAGGCTCTTGGCGAAACCTTTGATTTCGGAACCGGCTAGAAACAGTGAGCCGGTCAATGTCCTGAACAGCGAAGAATGATCCGTTACGGTTGTGGACAATCCCAGAGTGCCGGTCAAGTATTCGACACGACCTCTGGACCCGGACGTAGCGAGACCCAGTGAACCAGTTAGAGACTTGCCGATGCCCTTAGTCTGAGAAACAGAGAGGGAGAGCGATCCAGCCAAAGACTTGGCAAGGCCCTTAGTCTCGGAACCGACCAGCGACAATACGCCGGTCAGTGTCCTGAATAGCGCGGAATGTTCAGAAGGACTGGAGGAAGAGTTGAGCGATCCAGTGAGCATTCTAAGGAACGAGCTATGTTCTTGCAGGCTTGAGGATGAGGTCAACGAACCTGCCAGTGTCCTGAAGAATGAAAGATGTCCAACAATAGCTGAGGACAGACCCAATGAACCGGATAGACTCTTGACGAAACCCTTGACTTCTGATCCCGTTAGGAATAATGAGCCGGTTAAGGCTCTGGATAGTGCGATGTGATCAACTGTACTCGAGGACAAACCGAAAGAAGAGGTCAGACTTTCTGTGCGGCCTCTGAATGAAGAAGCAGTAACAGAAAGAGAACCGCCGAGGGTCTTGAACAGTGAGATATGCTTAGTCAAAGCTGAGGAGAAACCGATGGAGCCGGACATGGACTTCGCGAGGCCTTTGGTTTCAGAGGCTATGAGACCAATTGTGCCTGCGAGAGACCTGAACAGGCCAACGTGTTCAACCAATCCTGAGGATGAGCCCAGAGACCCCGTCAGGGTCTTTGCTATACCCCTTGTTTCTGTCGCCAAAAGAGACAACGAGCTAGATAGCGTCCTGAATAGTGACGTGTGTTCGGTGAGGGCAGACGATGAACCTAGAGATACTGTCAGTGTTTCACTGCGGCCTTTGAAGAGGGAGGTTACGATAGAGATCGAGCCGGTCAGCGTTCTGAAAAGCGAAGTATGCTCGATGAGTGTTGAAGTTGTGCCTAGCGAGGTTGTGAGGATTACTGAACGCCCTCTGGCCACAATCGTAGTGAGAATCAGAGAGCCTGTCAGACTCTTGGCGAGACCCTTTGTCTCAGAACCCGCAAGGGAGAGAGTTCCTGTTAGGGTCCTGGCTAGACCCTTGGTTTCAGAACCAGTGAGAGAAATCGATCTAGAAGTAAGAGTCAATGAACCCGTAAGAAATCTGAAGAATGACGATTGCTTACCAAAGGTTGAGACTAGACCGAGGGAACCAGCAAGGGTCTTCGCGAAGCTCTTGGTCTCAGCACCCGCCAGAGAAATCGAACCCGTCAGAGTCCTGAATAGCGAAACATGCTCAGCGGGAGCCGACGCTAAACCCAGCGAGGCACTGAAGGCCTTGCCAATACCCTTGGCTTGAGAAGCAGTGATACTGAGAGAACCGGCCAGTGACCGTGGAAAGCCCTTGACTTCTGAACCAACAAGAGAAATAGAGCCAGACAAGAATCTTGAGAACGAATATTTCTCTGCGACACCCGAGGATTGGCCCAGCGAACCAGTAAGAGCCTTCCCGAAACCCTTAGACTGTGATCCGAAAAGGGACAGTGTTCCCGTTAGCGTTCTGAACAGGGAAGAGTGTTCGCTGAGGTTTGAGGACGAACTGAGGGAGCCTGTCAGAGTCTTGGCTAGACTCTTGATTTCCGAACCCGCTATGGTGAGTAAGCCTGTCAGTGCCCTGAATAGTGAAGTATGTTCGGCCAAGATTGAGGACAAACCGAGCGAACCGGTAAGACCTTTGGAAAAGCCCTTGACTTCAGAGCCAGCAAGACCAAGCGAGCCACCTAGCGACCTGAACAGTGAACCGTGTTCAACAAGTCCTGCGGACAGTCCCAGCGAGCTGACCAAAGATTTTGCTAAACCCTTAGTTTGAGACCCGGTGAGAGACAATGAACCGGTCAGGGTCCTGTATAGTGAACTATGTTCCGTAAGACCCGTGGACAAGCCGAGCGAACCGGTCAAAGCCCTCGCAAGGCCCTTAGTCTGTGAAGCTATGAGAGAGAGTGAGCCGGCAAGGGATTTGGCGAGACCTTTGGTCTGAGAGCCGGTTAGGGCGAGGGACGCCGTGAAGGATTTGGTGAGACCCTTTATCTCAGAACCTGCTAGATTGAGTGAAGCGGTAAATGTCTTGGCCAGACCTTTGGTCTGAGAACCGGCGCTAGAAAGGGAGCCGGTCAGAGATCTGGCGAGACCCTTAACTTCCGAAGCAACGAGACCCAACGAAGAGGTCAAAGCCTTGCCAATACCCTTAGTCTCGGAACCTGCTAGAGACAGGGAACTAGAAAGTGACTTGGTAAAACCCTTGGTCTCGGATCCGGTAAGAGAAAGTGAACCGAAGAGTGATCTTAGGAACGAAAATTTCTGGGCGGCACTTAGAGATTGAATCAGAGAGCCGGTCAGGGTCCTAAAAAACGAGTTCTTCTCGGTGAGAGCTGAGACTAAGCCAAGCGCGCTTGAGAGGGCTTTTCCAATTCCTTTAGCCTGACTAGAGGCTGATGTTAGTGAGCCACCAAGGCCCCTAGCATATTGCCAGTCGGGTGTTGTGATAGCTGAAGCCGAGGAAACGGTAGTTTCTGTAACAGTGCAGCAGGGTGAGCTGCCACCAGAGGTGTATGAGATCCAATATTCAACTGAAATGAAATGGACATTCGAGAATGGTCCCACTGTCCCGGTGGTGAAGGAATACTTGGTTGGAGTGGTGGACGCGAGAACGTTTGTGGTGTTATCCCAGTTCTTGAATAGAAACGTACAGGAAGTCAGACTGTTAGTCGCGCAGTTCCAAACCGTAACCCAGAGATTGCCAACAGGTCCCCCAGCAATCGAATTCAGTCCGGTTGTAACGTTAAAGGTCCAGGTTCCAGAGTCAATCGTTGCACTTCCCAAATCGGTATTATAGACCCAAGCATATCCAGAAACAGAACTGGTACTCGGTGTTCCCGTTGTAGCAGAGGATGCAATGTCAGGCTTCACAATATATTTCCCTACAGCTGATGAGGCTTGGAAATCAACTTCAAGTTCGACCCAACCCCACGTTCCTGTACCGATTGATTGCGCAAATGTTCCACTTTGAGTGGGCGCTGTTGAGGAACCTGTGCTAGATGGGATTTCATACTCGTTAAGCGTGTTGTCATTGGCGGGATTGTTGCCCCCATTTAGACAGTGCGTACCGGTACTCGATGATGTTCCATGTGCGTTCATTGACGTGAAACCGTTCGTGTATGTCGGACTATTGGTCTCGCCCACGCAGGGCTGATATGCTGCAAAAGCATAGATCAGGTCATTAGCAGTTGTAATCATGGATGCTGACGACATAGAGTAGGGTCCCGTGCCGCTCGTCAATGTTCCTGAGCCGGATGCTGTTGCACTCGTTGTGGTTGTTATTCCAGGGGCTTCCCAGCACGTCAAGTAGGTATCGGTTGTCGTGCCGCTCAGGTGGATCGTTATTGTATCAGGTCCAGAAGCGGCTGTCTCCGTCGCGGCATAGATGTAAGCCGTAAACGTTACCGTGGTAGAAGTCTGGGCCAACGACTTAACGAGCGAGAAGGCATTGTTCAGAGTATCAGTTACAGAATTAACCGTGATGGTTGATGGTACCACCATGAAGGAGACTACTAGGACGTCATTCTGTGTCGGGTTTGTCGAATACGCACAAGTTGGCGTGCTTGTAGTGCCCGCTGATGCTCCCGCTGTCTGGTCAGTAGGTATCCCAGTTATTGCTGCTGGAATGCTTTGACTTGTTCCCGTATCGGCAGAACCTGTCGTTGTAACGAGATTTTCACATCTACCGTTGGGAGGGTTACAGTTACCGACGACTGAATTGCCGAGATGGAAAGTATGAACATTGTTAGTCGCATGAGCGAGAGGCATACCCACAGCCGCTACGACGGCGAGAATCGCCGTCATGATCAGTGTAACTTTTCGCATTGATACCTTCCTTCAAAGAACAATGTATGCTGAGCCCATGCCCCACGTCTTCTCCACCCGTGCCGAATCAGCGACTTCCAGTACTGCCGTATGCGCTAGCCAATGCGGGATCATGGAAAGCCGGCTTTAGCGAGAGTGTCATGATTGCGAATACACGTGTTGTAACACTTGACGTTCGGCTATCGGCACTATCAAGGCAAAGTGTTCGCTTAGTGCATGATATCCTAGCCGAGATACCGATTGGATTGACCCTTGGCTGCCCGGATCGATTGAGTGCTAGTTCTGAGCCAGGATGACAAACTAGGGGCTAAAGAGATATCGTTAGAGCACGAAGGCGGAAGCCAGTCTACGGTTGGCGATTACTTATCATGAAGTATCCGTTATTCAAGGCATCGACCGTAAGAGTTTCGTTCAGACGAAAGCTCAAGGGCGAATTAAGGCAGTTACCATCTCCGTCACTCCAGCAATAGTTTCCATGACCTTCAATGCCTATCCCATTTAGTGCGATGTAGCCAGTGTTCACGAGAAAGCCCATCTCATTATGCTGATAGATATAGACAAGGACATTCCAGCTTGTCCCGCTCATGGAATCCGAATATTCATGGAGCGCAGCGACAGTCCCGTCTTTGGTCCATATTACTCGTCCGGGGTCGTACCAGTAGACGAGGAAGAGACTTGACATTATGATTGCCATGACTGCTATTCCAATGATCAGCCTTTTCCTCATGGCTTAGGCCTCCCTCGAAAGAAAACGGGTAGCTGGCGACTAAGCCTTCGGGCCCTCTAGCTCCACGACCAGGTCAATGTCCAGGTGATCTGGATCGTGTCAAGGTTGTTCAGGGTAACCGCCGTGAACGACGCTGCGGCAAGCTGGATACTGTTTGCACTGCTCGCAGTACCGAAGCTGACCAAGCAAGCTAGTTGAACTGTCTGGGTCGCTGTTGAAGTGAAGGTCTTTTGCAAGACCGACGTACTGCCAGTCGCGCCCGATAGCAGAGTATTCGTTGTAGCCGGGGCACGCTGAAGACCACTGGCGGCGGTAATCTCAGTACCGCCCTCACTGCCAGCGGCTCCACAGTTGCCGGCACTTGCGCCGAATGACGAGTCACCGGCGGCCAGCGTCACTGCGCTGCCTGATAGTGCTATGAAGCTCATACCACAGGTTGCGGATGGGAAGCATCCGTTGGTCACGCTGCCAGTGGTGCCTTGGATAGCTTGGTCGATCCAGGCAACTCCGGTGTTGTACATGGTGTTGTGGACTGAGTTGCAGAAGTTCTGCGACCCCGTTACGCAGTAGCCGAAGTTGACATCCAGATTCTGGTAGTAGTGCCTGTGGCCCCACGGATTCCAACTCCCAGTCGCTACGTAACCTCCGAGAACGAAACTCGTGACGATCAGACCGGTGGCCAAGAGAGCGATTACACCTCTCTTCTTTGTCCATTCAATCTTGAGGAAATTCATTCTTTCTCGCTCACCTCCCAAATGCACTTTCTACCGAGAATCCACGTGACAACCGGTGGACTCTCTTCTGAGCTGTGTTACCTTGAGAAGCCAGAGGCAGTACTATGTCGTCTATCGGAAGTACTCTGCTCGCACCATTACCTATTCGGCTGTGCCTGTTTTCTTGTCCTTGGAATGCCAGAGTGCTTTGAGGATCTCATCGTCTGTTGCCTTGCTTTCGCCTTGCGTTGACGCCTCCTCCCACTCTGCCTTCTTTTGAGACCCGTAAATCGAGTCTTCGGGCGAAGGCTCTCGTGCGACAATTTCGCTAATGCGGTTGGACACGTTACGCAACGAGCCGAAAATACTGAGGATAGCGCCGAATCCCAAGATTGCTGCAACGACTATCATAGCGTACAAGATGCCTACTCCCGCTGAAGTTGGAGGGCCTAACGCGGATTGGCCCGTGTTGCCTATTGCTAGAGGAAATTCATAGGTGATCCTATTGTAGGCGAGTAGACTCGTGATGATGATGACTGACGTTGAGACGAGCAAGAGCGCTAACCGGACCTGCCTCTCGGGCTTCGGCGTCATGATCTGCTTGATGTTTTCCAATCTTTTACCACTACTCTTTTTCCTTTGACGGAGATTCCTCCCAATCTTCTCCTTGCGCAGAGTGTTGATGCAAATCCAGAGCAGTCCCGACGCTCCCGGTCGATGCTGGTGCTGCGCTCGTGGGAAACGAGACTAGTCCACTTCTGATACTGCCGTGCCTGGAGTATTCGCTTAGCAATCCGAAAATGCTCAGGTCAGCCACGAGCACCGAGACTGCAATAGTAACTATGGAAGCTGGCAAGAAGACTAGGTCTCCCCCGTTTCCTAGGAAAGAGGAGAGAAAGAGCGCTGAGATCATGACGACTGGCACTGTCATCATTTGCGAGAAGATTGAAGCTATGTTCATCCCTCGGCGAACTATTGCAAGTCGGATGTTCACGCCAACCAAGCTGGAAAGAGCAAATGCCAGATAGACAATTCCGGCCCAAACGCGCGTCGGGCTGCTGAGTCCTTGGCTTAGTAGAAGCTCTCCTAACCCTGCGCCTGCGGCTCCTTGGAATAGGTACTGAAGAATCGTTGGTAGATGGCGGTCAAGGAGGGCACTGATAACACTCACGGCCAGGAAGATACTGATTCCTAGCAGTACGAAAAACTCGGGAGCCAGCGCCACTTGTGCTCATCCTATCTTCTTGTACACTTAGTCTCGTACTGGATCGCTAGATTTTTCTCGAATTGAGTAGACAAGGCGCTGTCCCTGGTCCGTGTCTTCGATTGTAAGATTGAGAATGCTCTTGTCATCGATTTCCAAGAGCTGCGCGAGATCTTTGGGGATGAGGAGGTATTTGCTTCCCTTAATCTTAGTAGGTGTAACTGTATCGGCATTTTTCTACCAACCATACGGTTGGATAGAACTAAGCACAGGCAATACCATAATCACGGCGTAACCCCAGCGGTTGTCTAGTCGTCACAAGGAGTCCCGATGCTCACGAGTCAGCTGCGGAGGTGGGTCTCTGGAGATCTGTATAGGCCGTCGGGGGCGAAAAGATTTCACGGGCGGCGTTAGAATCTTTTTTCTGGAAAAATTTCGTGTCGGCTGCTACAAGACTGGGTTTCGGGTCCGGGTTTTGGAGCCCTTAAATATGACTAAAGTCCGGAGAACCTCGACTCATAATACTGGTGCTCGAAGAAACGTCGCGAGCATCGAAGCTTCGGTCAGAGTCTCTCAAATCAGGCATGATGTTCTCCTCGTAAAAACATGGGATTCGTGGGCAATAAATCCCTTCCTTGTGAGCATCCGGTTCATCCTTCCCAATATCCTTACGTAGCCCAACCATTGTGTTAACGTACAGGAGCCTATTTTCTTGGGTAGAAACAGCACAGCGGAGCATAGGTTCACATTCACTCGAATTGCTCAAACGCCTTGGATTATTAGAGAAGTCTACGGAAACCCGAACCGTTCACCATATCATTACTTCACTCGCTGGCGAGATGCTGATACTGGAAAGTTCGTCAGGAAAGGAAATGCGGTTCAAGGACGATAATTAAAGTCCCGTTTGGCTTCTCTCCTCTATGAGTCTTTGACCCTTTCCTACTCCTAAACCGATTCCGTGAAGTCGAAAGTGATACTCACACATATTCGCCCACGGACCATCACGGGTCTTGCCATCGTACCCAGCCTTTGTAGAGCAGAAATCGCACTTGGGAAGCTTCGCTACAACAACATCTCTGACTAAGTGTTACATCTACTTCTCTGGTTCGTATCGTTTGATAGGTTCGTCTGGATAGCCGAAGCGATAAGCAATCTGATGATTCGGGCTGAACCAAATCTTTCCCGCTTCTACCTGCTTTAGTCCGAGCGGAGGAATTGACAGAATCTCAGCCAATGCCCTAACCAGCAGAGGCTCGTTGGGCGGGTTCTCCATTTCTTCAGGAACGAGAAGAAGCCACTTCCGACCGAACTTGTCCGTGCACTTGAACTTCGGAAAAAGTGGGATTAGCTCAACCTTGTCCACGACCAACTAATCCCCCGATAGCAGATGGGGCTATCGATGATACAAAGTCCCCGGACTCTTTGCAAAAAGGACTTAAGTCGCGGGTTTATCTTCAGACCTTTTGATAGGCTACTCTCGACCTCTGGATTATCGCCGAGAAAAAGAAATGTTTGCTGTAAACAAAATTTGAGTAGCCTTAAATACGGTGCGACGATAGAAGGACAAGCGAGCCGGTAGTGGTCATGACATCCGGCGGGACGTTGAAGTTCGGACGAACTTCGTCCACCTCGCTGGGTGCCTACCGGCTCACTCTATGACTCTGGTAGCAAATGATATCATGATATCCGTCCCTATATAACACGTACTACCGGGGGGTAGGGTACGCCGGGGGGGAGGGTATGGGTACTACCGCGCCGCCGTCACTGGTATTACACCCATTACCGCTACGGCTCTGGCTCTTGCTGTGGCTCTTGCAATCCTCTACTCTGAGTCAGAACCCAGACGATTCCCATTACAAACACTACAACG
>WNGI01011510.1_pt1 | contig 15070 bp, 15 predicted proteins | sample 5400621 | NCBI WGS metagenome assembly WNGI01 (sample SAMN13153374, study PRJNA577476) | soil metagenome | isolation source: 20 cm soil or saprolite under Garry oak tree replicate 1 | place: USA:California | collected 2016-06-15 | reverse complement strand
CGCTCCATTTCCACCAAGTCCGACGCCCGGTGTCAGCGGCGTCTCGGCCCACCTAATTCCCCGCCTCGCGCGTCGTTAGCCCGAACGATGCACAAGACGACCAATCCGCTCGGCGCTGCATGGGGGTGGGTCCGGCTCACGCGGGCTGGGATGTAGGGGCTCGTCCGCGAGGCAGCAGCGTCGGCCTCGCGGATGAGCCGCCAGCTCTAAATCGCTTCCCCTCCAAACGCCGCCGGTCTCTCCACCGGCGGCGTTTCCTTATCCGGCCGCGATCGCCTCATGAGCTGCGAGCGTGCGCCGCGCGCGCTCGACGATGGGCGGATCGAGAAGCTTCCCGTCGAGCGCGACCGCGGCGTCGCCCCGCTTCGTCGCCTCATCGAAGGCCGCGACGATGCGCAATGCATGTTCGATCTCATCCGCGCTCGGGCTGAAGATCTCGTTGACGGTCGCGATCTGGCCAGGATGGATCAGCGACTTCCCTGAGAAGCCGAGCCGCCGCGCGGTGCGCGCGTCACGCTCGAGGCCTGCTGTGTCCGCGATGTCCGGCCAGACCCCGTCGATGGACGACTTGCCGGCAGCCACCGCGGCCACGACGACCGCGCTGCGCGCGTGCAGCAGATCGGCGGCCTCGGCTTCGCGGCGCGCAGGCAATCCCAGATCGAGCGCGAAGTCCTCGGCGCCGAACAGCAGCGCGACGACGCGATCTGAGGACCTCGCGATCGCGGGTGCTTCGAGCAGACCGCGGGCCGACTCGATGGAAGGAATGACGCGGACGACTCCGCGAGTCAACCCTGCCGCGAGCTCGCGCTCCTCCAGGTCCAGTGCCAGCGCGACGACTTCATTCGCGGCCGCGATCTTCGGGGCGACGACGCCGTCGAGCCCTTGGCGGACGATCGCGGTGAGGTCGGTGGCGCGCAGATCGACTCGTGCGTTCAGGCGAACATAGCGGCCGGGACCGGCGCTCGCTGACTTCAGCGTCCTCGCGATCGTGGCTCTCGCGTTCTCCTTCTCCGCGAGCGGCACGCCGTCTTCGAGGTCGAGGATCGCGACATCGAGCTCGCTCTTGGAAAACTCCCCCAGTCCGAGCGCCCGCTCGATCATCCGTGGACGATGGCCCGGGACGAACATGACCGAGCGGAGCAATGCCGCGCGCCGCGCGCTCATCAATACGAACGCGGCAGGCCGAGCACGTTGTGTCCGATGTATGCGAGCACCAGGTTGTTGCTCACCGGCGCGACGAGCAGGAGACGGGTCTCGCGGAACTTCCGCTCGACGTCATATTCCGCCGCGAACCCGTAGCCCCCGTGCGTGTCGAGCGCGGCGTTCGCGGCATCCCACGACGCCTGAGACGCGAGCAGCTTGGCCATGTTCGCTTCGGGTCCGCACGGTTTGCCGTGATCGAAGAGCCACGCCGCCTTGTCGCGGAGGAGCGTGGCGGCTTCGAGTCGCGCGTGCGCCTGCGCGATGGGGAATTGCACGCCCTGGTTCGCGCCGATCGGCCGGCCGAAGACCACGCGATCGCCGGCGTAGCGTGCGGCGCGCTCCACGAACCATCGTCCGTCGCCCAGCGCCTCGGATGCGATGAGGATCCGCTCGACGTTCCAGCTGTCGATGATGTGGCGGAAACCCTTGCCTTCCTGGCCGATGAGGTCGCGGGCGGGGATCTCCAAGTCCTGGATGAAGAGCTCGGTGGTGTGGTGATTGAGCATCGTCTGGATCGGCCGCACCGTGATGCGCCCGTCGGCGACGGCCCTGCGCAGATCGACCATAAAGATGGAGAGGCCCTCCGTTTTGTCCTCGAGCTCCTCGTAGGGGCTCGTGCGAGCCAGAAGAAGGAGGAGGTCGGAGTGCTCGGCGCGCGAAATGAAGACCTTCTTGCCGTTCACGACGTAGTGGTCGCCCTTCTTCACGGCCATCGTCCGCAAACGTGTCGTTTCCGACCCCGCCTCCGGCTCGGTCACGCCAAACGCCTGGAGGCGCAGCTGGCCCTTGGCGAGGCGCGGCAAATAGCCGCGTTTTTGATCCTCGGTCCCGTGCTTGAGAAGCGTTCCCATCGTGTACATCTGCGCGTGCGCGCTCGCGGCATTCCCGCCCGAGCGGTTGATCTCCTCGAGGATGACCGCGGCGTCGGCGACGCCGAGCCCAGCGCCGCCGTACTCCGCGGGGATCAGCGCGCCGAGCCAGCCCGCATCGGTGAGCGCGCGGACGAACTTCTCCGGGTACTCGCTCTTGCGATCGAGCTCCCGCCAGTACTCATCCCCGAAGCCGGCGCAGAGCTCGCGGACCGCTCTCCGGATCTGGTCCTGCTGGTCGGTCATCGAAAAGTCCACGCTAGTCGCGAGGCGTCGGTGGTCTGGCTCGCTGGGGCGCGGCCGCGCGTGTGGGAACCATGAAGCTGCGGGTCATCACGAGCACGACCGTGCCGTCCTGCTTGATGCCGCGCTGCCGGACTTTGACGATCCCCCACCCTTGCCGCGAACGCGACTCGCGTACGTCGACGACCTCGCTGTCGGCGTACAGCGTGTCGCCCTCGAACAGCGGGTTGGGAAGCGTGATCTCATCCCACCCGAGCGCGAATCCGTTCTGGCTGGTGTCGGGGACCATGAGTCCGGTGACCACGCCGATGCTCAGGATGCTGCTCACGAGCGGCCGCCCGAACTCCGTCTGCGCCGCGTAGTGCTGGTCGATGTGGATCGGATTGGTGTTGTTGGTCAGCAGGGAGAACCAGATGTTGTCGGTCTGCGTGATCGTGCGTCCAGTCGACGAGCGATGCACATCGCCGACCTTGAGGTCCTCGAGGAAACGGCCGTCGGTCACGAGGGCCGATGGTAGTCGCCGTCGCTAGGCCGCTCCGCAGGCCACGATGACCACCTCCGGCTGGGGTTCGAACGCTGGGTCGCTAGCGAGCTCACGCACGCCGGCGTGGATCTCGGCATGGCAATTCGCGCACACCATCACGCATTTCGCGAGCTCCTCCGCGACCTTGTCCCATCGTCGGTAGATCCCATCGCTGGAGATCGCAAACTCCTTGGCAGCAGGGTCGCGGTGATGGAACTGGAAAACCGGCGGCGGATATGTCCTCTCGCATCCGCGGCACATTCCGCCGAACAGATCGATGGCGCGGAGCTTCGTCTCCCGCCGGAGCTGGACGACCCGGGCGCTCGTGGCCTTCGCCTCAATCGCATGACGCAGTTGGTGGCAGTTCGCGCATAGGAGATCACATTTCTTGGCTTCTTCGAGTAATCGCGCCAGCGACCCGTTGAATTCTCCCAGCCGGAACTCCTTCGTCGAGGGGTCGCGGTGATGAAATTGGAGCGCTTCAACGCAGGTCGCGTACCCACAGTCGACGCACCGGCCGCCATACATCTCGACGAGATCACGCTTTCGCTTTCGCCTGCGTTTGTAAAGAGATCGCCTGAATGACGCCCGCCGCCGCTCGCGGCGAGCCTGCTTTAGCTCCTCAGTTGAACGAAGGCGAAGGGGAATCTTTGACGTGTTGTGTGTCCCGAACGGCGAGCAGTCGAGACAGAAACGACGTCGATAAAGAGACCGCATCCTGCCTTCCACTACTTGCTTCGCCGGGAATGTCTTACCGCACGACGCACAGATGAGGGACTTCGCCGGTCGCACTACCGGCTTGCGCGGCCGTCTCAGCGCGCGGTACGGCCGGCAGTCGAGGCAGTGTTTTCGACCCCGAAGGTCGCGTCGCTTGCCATCGAGCATGAACGCGACAGGAAATTCCGCGCCACATTGCTGACACATGAGCACGAGCTCGATAGAACATAGGTTCTACCGTCGTGTCAATAGGACCGCGACCGAAGAAGGGATCTTCGCTCGTTCGCTCGTGCTCCCTGGGGAGGACTCGAACCTCCGACCTGGCGGTTACGTCGAACCCCGAGATTTCCCTCGGGCACGGACTATCTCTTCGCCATGGCCCTCTCGGGCTTTAGGCGCCGGGCGCATTAGTCTCTGAACCTTCCCGAGGCGTCTCCTCGGGCTTGGCTGCGGATTGCCATGGCGCTTGCGCGCTTTAGGTTTCCCGACAGTTCACCCAGTTACACCCCTGAGTTTCCCCAAGGGGCTGCCCTTAACCATGAGCCGCTCGCTCTTCCACTGAGCTACCAGGGAGTGCGCGGGTGATTTTACGGCATTGCCGCGGGCACCGATAGGCGTTCGATGCCAATTGCCCAACGTTATCGGCGTATCCATACCGACGTGACCGCGACAGCGCTCACAGCATCCGAGGCGACCGAGGACCGCGTCGGCCTCGACACGGCGTATCGCCTGCTCTGGCTCGCAGTGATCTTCGACATCCTCGCGTTCGGCGTCGGCTTCGGCTGGGATCGCCAGTGGCATGTGACACATCCATTCGAGGACTTCTTCTCGCCGCCGCATCTCTTCGTGTACTCGATGCATCTCTGCGCGACGCTCACGCTCGCGTACATCGCGTTCACGCCGGATCTGCGCCGCTGGTTCGGCGATGCGTTCGTGCTCCCTCCGTTCCCGTTCCCCGTGCCCGGCCCGATCGCACTCGCGGGCGGCGGTTTCGTCGTGACCGGACTCGCTGGCTTCTTCGACGGCATCTGGCACACCACGTTCGGGCTCGACGAAACGCTCTGGTCCTTCCCACACTCCATGATCGGGTGGGGTCTGATGATCGCGTTCCTGGGCATCGTGTCATGCCGGATCGCACTCGCGCGATGGAAACCGATCGGACCGGCCTCCGCGGCGGTGTTCGGCTTCCTCCTGTTCTCGAGCTCGGTCGAGCGCATCCCCGGGCCGTTCATGAACAACATCAGCGCCGAGGTCCTGCGCTTGATCGCGGCGATCCCGGTCCTCGCCGCCGAGCCGGCGTTCCAGCACACCACCCGCATCTATCTCGCGTACGACATCACCCGATCGAATCCGCTCTTCGTCCCGCTCGCCGCGCTTGGCGTCGGCCTCGCGTTCGGTCTGCTGCACCGCTTTGATGCACGCCCGCTGCTCACGCTCGGGATAGGACTCTTCACGACCTTCACGACGACCTATGTCCCGCTCATCGTGCCAGCGCTGGTCGTAGGGTCCCGCGATCGCGCGGCGATAGGCTGGCGCTCGTGGGCGCTCGCCGGTTTCTTCTTCGGGGTCGCGAACATGATCCTGCCGTGGCATGGCGAGCTCGGCGGCGCACTGATCGCGGCACCGCTGACCGTCCTTGGCGCAGGCATCGCCGACCGCGTGTGGATGGTCGTTGAGCGCCCGACGCGCGCCCGCGTCCTCGCGTTCGTCATCACCGCCGGGATCTGCGCGCCGGCGTTCACCGGCATCCTCGACCTCGCCCTCCGCGCACGGACTCCGTAGATCCGATCCGCGCGCGTTCCTCCGTGGCATCGTCGACACGACCCGCGCCGGCGTGTCGCCGGAGCTGTCCACGTTCCGCGCGACGGCCTACTCGCACATGGCGCAGATGTGGTTCGGCAACCCACAGCTGCACTACGAGGTATGGATACGCAGCCGCATGGGCGTGATCGAGCTCGGGCTCCACTTCGAGGCCGACCCGCTCACCAACGCGCGCCTCCTGGCCGCCTTCAAAGCGCGCGAGCGCGCCATCCGCGAAGAGCTCGGCGTAGCGGCCTGCGTCGAGCCCTGGGACAAAGGGTGGGCGCGGGTCTGGGAGTCGGTCCCGCTCGGCACGCTCGACACCGAGATTCTCGAGCGACTCGCATTGCGGATGACCGCCTACATCACGGCCCTCGAGCCGATCCTTCGCGACGAGCTGCCTTCTGACGTCGCGTGGTCGGAGCCGCGCGTCGGCTCAGATCAGCGCGCCGCGACGGGCGCGCGCGCGAAGCAGCGCCGGTAGAAGTCGAGCGTCCGCTTCCACGACGTGCACGCCTGCTCGTATCCCGGCGTCTTGGGATCCTCGAGCGAGGCCTTGAGGAACCCGTGGCCCAGGCCGGGATAGATGTGAAACTCGTGCTCGACCCCGGCCTGCTCGAGCGAAGCCCGCAGCTTCTCGACGTTGTCCATGCCCGCGCCGGAGTCCTGATCGCCCCAGTGGCCGAGGATCGGGCCGCGCATCTTCGGCGCAAGCTCGATCGGCGACGTGTCGGTGCGCGCATCAGCCGGGAAGCCGTAGTACGAGACGGTCGCCGCGATGCCCTCTTTCCGAGCCGCGAGGAGCAGGACCATTGTGCCGCCCATGCAGAAGCCGATCGTTCCCACAGTGCCGTTCACATCTTCCCGCCCGCGGAGCCAATCGATGGCCGCCGCCATGTCGCGGCCCCAGCGCTTGAAGTCGAGCGTCTTCGCACGAGCCATTGCTGCCTCGCGGGTCGGCTCGGGGAGCGCGCCCTCGCGAAAGAAGTACTCAGGCGTCGCCGCGACGAAGCCCGCCTGTGCCAGGCGCCGCGCCAGATGGTCGTAGAACGGGCTGCGGCCAAAGACGTCGTTCACGATCAGGATCCCGGGCGCGGGAACACGTTCCGGGAGCGCCAGGAGCCCCGGCATCACGCCCTCGCTCTCGACCGGGATGGTCACTTCTTCGACGCGCACGTCGGGGATGGGCGCGCCGGCGGGGACCTCGGGGTGACACATATGGCGACCTCCTAGCCGTCGACGGGATCGGTGCGACGATAGCGCGCGAGCACGGCCGTCCGCGCATCTCCTGCGCGCAGGCGCTTGGCCCAACCCGACCGTGAGGCGGCGATGTCGGGCGGCGATGCCCAGCGAATCGCGAGCGGGTACAGCCCGTAGTCGATGTAAGGGCTCGCGAGTGCGGCGAGCGTGTCGGGCGTTAGGTTTGAATAGCCGTCGCGCTCCGTAGCGGAGAGCAGGACGCGAAGCTCGCCGCCCGGCCGCAGCAGCGAAGCGACGGGATGAAGCACGGCCGGATCCGCGGTCGAAAGACCGCGAAGCAGCGAGCCCCAGGGGAAGTGGATGGTGACCTCCTCCGCCAGACCGTAAAGCTCTTTCGGAACGCGCTCAACAGCCACGACGAGGAATGCCGCGTTCGCGGCCCGTGCGCGCTTCGCGCGCCAGGCGCCGTCCGCTAGGGCATCAGGACTCGCGTCCAAAGCGATCGCGAATGTGCTCGGCTCGGTCTTCGCTCGGTAGAGCGCGTAGCCGCCGTCGCCCGCGCCCACGTCGATCACGACGCGCCGAAACGAGGCGGCTAATGCAGCGGTCTAACCGACGTCCACGTCGACGAGCCGCTTACCGCTGAGTCCACGCATGACGCGATGGTAGCGCTTAGGGCTGGGGCTTTCGGGCGGAATCGACGGCCTCCAGCGCATTGCCGACGAGACGCTGCGCGCCGCCGAGCGCTCGTGGCACGTCAAAGCGGTGGTCGAAGCTCCCGAGGTTCTCGGCCGCCTCGAGCGCTTCCTCGAGAGCGGACTGGGCGAGACGAAGCGCGGACCCAAGACGCTCGAGCTCACCGGAATCTACGTCGCTCACAGACGCATCATCGCACTACGCACGGGTATGCTCGCCGGTCGTGAAGGGGCTCCGGCCGATCCGTCGCGTCTCGCAGATCCGCCAGTACGCCGACGAGCCCGTCTCCGATGAGGTCGTCGATCAGCTGCTGGACCTCGCCCGGTGGACCGGCAGCTCGAAGAACACCCAACCATGGCACTTCGTCGTCGTGCGGGACCGCGAGAAGCTTCGCAAGATCGCGGGGCTTCGGCCCAACATCAACTGGCTGGCGGCGGCTCCTGTCGGGATCGCCATCGTGCTCGACGGCGCGAATCCGCTGAGCGAGGCGTACGACGAGGGCCGCGTGACCGAGCGGCTTCTCACCGGAGCGACCCTCCTCGGCTATGGCGGCGGCATCGCGTGGTTCGGCGAGCCGGCGCATCAGGCTGAGGCGAAGCGCGTCCTCGAGATCCCGGCGACGCGCACCGCGCGGCAGATCGTCATGGTCGGCCGAGCGAAGTCGACTGCCGATCCGCGGCCGACCGGCCCGCCACGCGGTCGCAAACCACTCGCGGAGCTCGTGAGCTTCGAGCGTTTCGGCGCGTCGAAGCGCTAACAAAGAGGAAGGGCGCCTTTCGGCGCCCTTCTGTTCCGGTTCGACGCCGGCAGCGCCTACTCCAGGTAGTCCTTGAGCTTGCGGCTTCGTCGCGAGTCACGTTGAACTCGCGGCCGACCTCCTCGAGCGTGCGGGTGCGGCCGTCCTCGAGGCCGAAGCGCAGTTGAAGGACGCGCCGCTCGCGGCCGGTGAGACCTTCGAGCACGCTCTCCACCTGCTCCTTCAGGAGCTTGTGGCTCGCCGCGTCGCTCGGCGCGAGCGCCTGGTTGTCGGGGATGAAGTCGCCGAGATGCGAATCCTCTTCCTCGCCGATGGGCGTTTCGAGGGAGACCGGCTCCTGAGAGACCTTCACGATCTCGCGGACCTTGTCCGCGGTGATGAGCATCCGCTCGGCGATCTCCTCCGCAGTCGGCTCGCGGCCAAGCTCCTGGAGCAAGCCGCGTGACACGCGGATGAGCTTGTTGATCGTCTCCACCATGTGGACTGGGATGCGGATCGTCCGCGCCTGATCCGCGATCGCGCGCGTGATCGCCTGCCGGATCCACCAGGTCGCGTACGTCGAGAACTTGTACCCCTTGCGGTAGTCGAACTTCTCCACCGCGCGGATGAGACCGATGTTCCCCTCCTGGATCAGGTCGAGGAAGCTCATACCGCGGCCGATGTACTTCTTCGCGATCGACACGACGAGACGGAGGTTGGCTTCGGTCAGGTTGTGGCGCGCGTCGTCGCCCTTCTGAATGAGCTCGTCGGCGAGGCGGCGGAGGGCGCGCTGCTCGTCCGAGTCAGCCTGCGCGAGCTTGTCGAGGTGCTTCACGAGAATGTCCCGCAGCTCGGCCCCGAGCATGACGAGCTCGCCAAGGCGCTCAGCGCCTTCGGCCGGGCCGTGGATCTTCGCGTACTGCGGGAGGATCCGGAACGCGAGCCTCTCGGCGTCGCGCCTCGCGGCATCGATCAGGGCAACGGTCTCGTCGATGAGGACCTTCGCCTCGTAGCTGATCTCCTTGCTATTCGCTTCGCCCTGGAGCGGATCGCGCAGCTTGAGGAGCCGGTTGGTGACGCGCTTGAGCTCCTTGCCACCCTCCTCGTCGTTGAGCGTGTAGTGGAGTGCCTTCGTCGTGAATCGAGTCGCTTCGTCGACGAACTCCTTCGGACGGCCAAGAGCCATGCGCTTCTTGACCTCGACGCCCAGCTCGTAGAGATGGACGACCGAAAGCGCCGGCGAGACGAGCGCCTGCTCGCCCAGCTCGATCGACTTCGCGAGGTTGACTTCCTCCTCCGCCGTCAGGAGCGGGACCTTCCCGATCTCCTTGAGGTACATGCGGACCGGGTCGTCCACGCTGATGAGATCGCTCGCGAGGACCGAGGCGATCGAATCCTCGCGCTGCATCTCCTCGGCTTCTTCCTCTTCCTCCTTGACCTGCGCCCACGTTGGCGACCGCTCGGCCTCGAGGATCTCGACGTTGTTGTCGTCGAGCGTGGTGAGAAGCTCCTCGACCTCGCCAGGCTCCGCGTCCGGGATGGCGCGGACGATGTCTTCCTGCGTGACATAGCCCTGCTGGCGGCCACGCGCGATCAGGCGCTCGGCCGCCTCGCGGTGCTCCGGATGGATCCCGCGCTCTGGCGCCGGCGCCGTGGTGGTCGTGGTTTCCTTAGTGCTGCTCTTCATTCATCCCTCTTGTCCGCGTCCGCTGTGTGCAGGACGGTGTGGCGGTCCCGGCGCTTCATCAGCTCCGTCAGCTTGTCCGCCAGGTGGGCGATCTCTCCGTCCAGCGCACTGCCGTCGCCACCTTCGCCGCGCCGGAGCCTTGCCCCGGCGTCCTCAAGACGGCGCCGCAGATTCCATTCCCGAAGGCTCAGCGCCGCGATCTCGATCGCCTGACCAGGCTCGACCTCGTCTCCGAACTCAGGCGTCGATGCGCCAAGGGCCGCTACGACGGCGGCCAAGTGAGCCGGTAAGTCAGAGGTCGGGTGCTTCCCCGCTTGAAGCTGTTCATAGAGCGCTCGCAAGTCGGGGTCGTCGAGGTCGCTGGGATCGAGGTCGGCGCGCGCCGCATCCTCCGGAAATCGAGTCAATAGTGCCATTAGGTAACGCGCGGGAGAGCCCGTTTGTTTCGTGGTCGTCTCAGCACGGACGGAGTCCGGCCCGCGAGCGGTCCCGGCCTCGCGAGGCGCGGCTGCGGCTTCGCGACGCAAGGCCTCCTGCTCAACACCGGTGAGTTTGGAGAGCGTCCCGAGGTAGAGCTCTCGCGTCAGGGCGTCCGGTTCGTTCCCCACGAGCGGGACCGTTTCGGCGAGGAAGCGCCGGCGCCCATCGGCTCGCTCGAGGTCGGTCCGGGAAGCGATGCGACCGATTACGAACTCCAGAACGGGTTTGGCGTCGGCGAGCAGGGCCCGGAGCCGCTCTGGATCCAGCCGGGCGAGCTGGTCGGGATCGGTGTCGTTCGGCAAGGCGGTCACCTCGACCGAGACAGCCCCTTTGCCGACCTCACCGACGCCTGCCCGGCGTTTCGCGCGGTGCACCGCGTGGACGATCTCGGTCCCGCGACGTTCCGCCGACTGCTGCCCCGCCGCGTCGCCGTCGAACGCCACGATGGCCCGATCGATGCGCATCGCTTCGAGCACCTTGTACTGGTCCTCAGTCAGAGCGGTCCCCATGGAGGCGACCGTGTTGGCGAAACCGGCCTGGTGCATGGCGATCGCGTCGAAGTAGCCCTCCACGATCACCGCTGCGCGCTCCTTGCGGATCGCCGCCCTGGCCGCGTCCAGCGCGTAGAGCGTGGCGCTCTTGTTGAACAGGGCCGTCTGCGGCGAATTGAGGTACTTCCCGGGCTGGTCGGGCCGCATCGCACGGCCCCCGAAGGCCACGATCCGTCCTCGGCCATCCTTGATGGGGACGATCAGCCGGTCGCGGAAACGGTCGAAGAGACCCCGGTCCGTCGAGCTGATGAGGCCCGCCGAAACGACCTCTTCGTCCGCGTAGCCCTTCTTCCGGAGGTACGCAAGGAGACCGTCGAAGCTGTCCGGCGCGTACCCCAGGCCGAAGCGTTCGACGGTCTCTGACTGGATCCCGCGGCCGGCGATGTAGGCCGCGACCTCTTTGCCTCGCGCGGTCCCGCGCAGCGCCTGCCGGAAGTAAAAGTGGGCGGTGTCGTTAGCGGCGAGCAACCGCTTCTCGCGTTCGCGTTCCTCGGGAGCGCGCCTGCTGGTCAGCTCGACGCCCGCGCGGTCGGCGAGGACGCGGAGCGCCTCCGCCGGCTCGAGGCCGTCTTGCTCTTCGAGCCACGTGAAGGCGTCGCCGTCGCGCCCGCAGCCAAAGCAGTGATACCTGCGCCGATCCGGATCAACCTGGAAGGAGGGTGTCTTCTCGGGGTGGAACGGGCAGAGGCCCTTGTAAACCCTACCCGCCTTCTTAAGAGGGACACGCTCGAGGATCAGCTGAACGATGTCCACGCGCTCTTTGACGAGGTCGAAGTCACCCGGCACTACATGCAGTATCGCGCGGGGATTGCGCTACAGCGGAAGCTTGAGCAGCTCTTCGAGCTTGGAGGCGTCGACCGGCTTGGTCACATGGTGGTCGAAGCCCGCCTCGCGCGACAGGCGGCGGTGCCGATCCCCTCCATAGCCCGAAAGCGCGACGAGGATCGCGTCCCGTAGCCCGACCTCCTCGCGGAGGCGGCGAGCGACCTCGAAGCCGTCCATCTCGGGCATGCTGATGTCGAGCAGCACCAGCTCGGGAGGGTGGGTGGTGGCGCTCTCAAGCGCCGATCGTCCATCGTGCGCCGTCGAAACATCGTGGCCGAAGTCGCGCATCAGCTCGGCGAGCGCATCTGCGGCGTCACGGTTGTCGTCAACGATGAGAATGCGTCGCTGGATACCCACCTCGTGGCATTCTCCCACGCCCGACCGACGCGCCGTCAGGGATGAAGCGACGGTTGCTTTCACGCCCGGTCTTGCCGCCATTCGGGCCGTCGTTCTAGAGGTGGCTCCAACCCGACGGGATGAAGATCGAGACGTACGTGTCCAGTGCGTACCGGTCGGTCATCCCGGCGACGTAATCAGCGACCGCGCGCTTCGTCCCGTCCTGCTTCGCGATCCGCTGGTGCTCGGGCGGCAGCAGGTCAGGGTGCTGCTCGAAATGGCCGAGCAGATCCCACAGGACGCCCTGGGCCTTGCGGTCTTCGGTCTTGGCCGGACCCGCTAAGTACACGTTCTCGAACATGAACTTGCGCAGCGCGTTCGTCGTCTCGAGCACCTCGTCGCTCATCGTGACGCCGCGCTTCCCATATGAGGTCACGATCACGTCGTAGATCATCGTGTCGAGCCGTTCGCCACGGTCGCGGCCAAGCGAGGCGCGAATGGCTTGCGGGATGTCCTCCTCGCGCACGATCCCGGCGCGCATGGCGTCGTCGATGTCGTGGTGGAGATACGCGATCTTGTCGGCGTATCGCACGACCCACCCCTCCGGGGTCTCAGGGATACCCCACGCCGCGGTTTCGACCCCGCCCTCGGTCGGCGCGCTGTGCTTGGCGATCCCGTCGCGGACCTCGTGCGTGAGGTTGAGGCCGGCGCCGTTGTTCTCGATCTTCTCGACGATCCGGACGCTCTGCTCGTTGTGCCGGAAGCCGTCGGGTGTGAGGAACTGGCCGAGGAGCTCCTCCCCGATGTGCCCGAAGGGTGTGTGGCCGACGTCGTGGCCCATGGCCATGGCCTCGACGAGGTCCTCGTTGAGGCGGAGCGCTCGCGCCATGGAACGGCCGATCTGCGTGACCTCGAGCGTGTGCGTGAGCCGCGTGCGGTAGTGATCGCCGACGGGCGCGAGGAACACCTGCGTCTTGTGCTTCAGCCGGCGGAACGCCTTGCTGTGCACGATCCGGTCGCGGTCCAAGGCGAACGCCGCACGCGTCGGCGATGGCTCCTCGGGCCGATCGCGGCGCGCGCTCGCCGAGCGGGTCGCGTGCTCGGACAAGGTCGTCGCCTCAAGCTCCTCGGTGTGCTCGCGTACGCGCAGCGCTGCGACCGAGCGCGTTCGGGAGAGCTTGGCCTCGGCACGCGTCTCTGTGGCCATCGCGCGTAAGGCTAATAGATGGGTGGCGCGATTTGGGCACCTGTAAGTGTGGGCAAGACGCGACCGAACTTCAAGACTTGTTCTTTGAGACCGCGTGCGCGAACAATGCCCGGCCCCATCCGGGGCCGGAGGCTTCATGGGTACGACGGCCGACCCACGCGGCTTGCTCTGGGATGCCTGCTACAACTCCGGGACCTGGGTGGTTTCTCGATCGATGGCGCGCGCACCGAGCTAGTGGACCTGCGAACTCGCCTGCGGCACGTCCTCTGGATCGGCGGCGGCACCGGCGCTGGGAAGTCCTCCGTCGCGATCGCACTGGCCGAACGCTACGGACTCGAGCGCTACAACTACGACTGGCACGATTCTCGCGACCACGCGGAGCGAACTCGCGCCGATCGTCATCCGCACAACGCCACCTTCCTCGCGATGACGCTCGACGAGCGCTGGCTCCGGCATGTTCCGCGCGAGATGGCGGATGAGGCGATCGACATATTCGGCGAGCGCTTCGAGATGGTCATCGAGGACCTTCTCGCGATGCCGGAACACACGCCTGTGATCGCGGACGGGTTCGGGTTGCTGCCCGAACTCGTTCACCCGATCCTGGAGAGTCCTCGTCAGGCAATCTTTCTCCTGCCGACGCCAGAGCTCCGCGTCGTCGCGCTCGAGCGCCGGGGCTGGGGGTCGGTCGAAGGGACCAGCGATCCGGTCCGCGCCCGAGAAAACCGTCTGGCACGCGATGCGCTCTTGACCGACCACATCCGCGGGAGCGCGGCGGCTCTCGGTCTCGTTGCCGGCGAGGTCGACGGTTCGCGGTCGCTGGCCGACATCGCCAGCGCGGTCGCACGGCACTTCGCGCCGCGCATGCCGTGACCCTCAGGCTTTACACCTCGTTGCTCCGGGGGCATGCCAACGCCGCAACGAGCAAGGGGAGACGAGCTCCTCGCCGTGCTCGCCCTGATGAAGGGCGAGATCGTGGAGGTCGATTCGAACAAGACCGGAACGCCGCTCCCGCAGAGCTACCAGCCGGCAGCGGCGCTGGCGAAGTCAGGCAGCTGAGCGCCGAACCGGCGTTAGCGGTCGCGCGCTCCGACACTCTCCAGCGCCGCCTGCGCCGCCGCAAGCCGCGCGACCGGGACGCGATAGGTCGAGGGCGAGACATAGGTAAGGCCGATCTCGTGGCAGAACGCGACCGATGAGGGCTCCCCGGCGTGCTCGCCGCAGATGCCGATCTTCAGGCCGGGCTTGGTCTTGCGCCCGCGGTCGATCGCCATCCGCATCATCGCACCGACGCCGTCGCGGTCGAGCACCTGGAACGGATCGGCCGGAATGATCTTCTCCTCGACGTAGCGGGTGAGGAAGCTCTTCTGCGCATCATCGCGCGAGATCCCGAGGACGGTCTGGGTCAGGTCGTTCGTTCCGAACGAGAAGAACTCGGTCTTTGTTGCGATCTGGTCGGCGATGATGCACGCCCGAGGGATCTCGATCATGGTCCCGAACTTGAACTCGACACGCTTCCCCCGTTCCTTGAACACCGTCTCGGCGACTTCCCTGACCTGCTTCTCGAGCCGATCCAGCTCCCCCATCGTGCCGACGAGCGGCATCATGATCTCGGGCTTCGCCTTGATCCCCTTCTCGGCGACGTCGATGGCCGCCCCGAGGATCGCGCGGATCTGCATTTCCAGGATCTCGGGATAGACCAGGAGCAGCCGGCACCCGCGCAGGCCGAGCATCGGGTTGTCTTCATGTAGTTGCTCGAGCCTTCGATAGATGCGCGCCTTTTTTTCGAGTTCTAATCCGTTACTCCCAGTCGCTTCAGCCACAGCGATCTCGACGTTGATATCAGCGTATTCACGGAGAAACTCATGTAATGGCGGGTCGATCAAGCGGATGACGACCGGAAGCCCGTCCATCGCCTCGTACATCTCGCGGAAGTCGCCCTGCTGGAACGGCAGGAGCTTGTCGAGCGCGCGCTTCCGTCCGGCGGTGTCGTTCGCGAG
>WNGI01008665.1_pt1 | contig 15080 bp, 10 predicted proteins | sample 5400621 | NCBI WGS metagenome assembly WNGI01 (sample SAMN13153374, study PRJNA577476) | soil metagenome | isolation source: 20 cm soil or saprolite under Garry oak tree replicate 1 | place: USA:California | collected 2016-06-15 | reverse complement strand
AGCCGCCGATAGCGCCGCTACCGAATCCTCAGTCAGGACCGGCGTATCAGTGCTCGAGGACACAATGGTTGGGATGTCATTGACGCCGACCAGCGTCACGGTGACGTCCTGCGTCAAGCCGTTGTTGAGGGTGATTGCATAGATCTGGGTCAGGGTCTGGCCCATCGCCAACGATTGCAACACCGGGTTGCTATCCGGAATTGTAAAGCTCCAGCCCACTGCCGCGCTGACGTTGAGGTCGTTCGTGATCCCACCGAGCGCAAACGTCCCGATCTGGCTAATGTTATCGGTAAAGCCCGGCAGAACGGGATTCGAGGCCGTTGACTTCAGCGCAAACGTTGCGCTGAGGCTACCGCTTACATTAGAGAATACGACCGTCCCCGTCACCGACAGATCGACGTTCAACGGCACCGAGTCTTCGATCAGCGTCGAAGCAGTGCTCGCTGTTTGCAGAAAGAACAGCATCTCAGCTGCGGAGTCAGTTATGGAAGCAGTCGAAGTTGTGCCCTTGCCAATCCCAGGGACCGTCAAATCGAAAGCGGTGTCGCCTGCTGCCTTTGATGCATTTCCGATATCCGCAAGATTGTTCCCGCTTGTGCCAAACGCGTGTTGGGCTTTTGGGTTCGGATCTGCGAAACCCTGCGCGTAGGAGGCGAGCGCGGCCTGCTGGAACGTCCGTAACTCCGCCATTCGCGCGGCACTATTCGTAACCAGACTGATGGACCCACTCCCGCCGATGACGAATGTTTTTTCAGGATCATCAACGAAGTAGTGGCGCCCGTCCCTAGTTGTGAGCTCGATTACGCCATTTAGGTCTAGGTCTTTGGGTTTTATGTTGTCGTCATCCAAGGAATCCGACAATGGGCGGTGCGAAGAAGATTCCGCGGCATGGACTTCCTTCAAAACGGAGAAGATCAGTGCGGTGAGCGACAGCATGCCGATCCCGCCGGCACGAGCGCGGCCCCGAATGCTTCCAACAGGCGTGTCGATCCTGAGGCAACCGGTCTTAGCCACCTGGCCTGCAATAAAAGAGAATGTCCCTCGACTGACACCGAACAGGGCCGAATGCGAGGTCCCGTTGGCGTCGCAGACAAATTCGTCCAGCACCATGCGCGCGCCGCCGGATAGGTTGAAGGTGGTGCCGTCGATGAAGCGAATACCGGCCCGGCCGTCGGCGGCGGTCTCGATGACGTCGCCCTGGCAAACAGGATCGCCGACCTTGACCTGAACGGCAGTGCCGCACGCACGCGTGAGGGTGCCCGAACCAATCGCCGTCTGAATATGGCCGATGACCTTGGCGGCATCCGCGGCTCCCGCCTGGGCGTACCCAACATGCCCCGTCAGCGCGTTGACAATATTGCCGGTGAGATGGGCGCCGTCGGGCGAAGACAGCGCAGCGCGCTTCTCGCCCTTGAAGTAATCCGGCAGGAGCAGTTCGTGGTCATCCTTGGAAAGGATCAGGTCAACGCCGGATCGCTTGAAATCGCCGTTGAACAGCAGATGCGCAGCGGGGACGATGATCGCATCCGAGGGGGCGTGCGCAGCGGGTGGAGAAATAGTCTCGAAGTGGCCATGCGCATGCGAATGCGGGCCTGGACCAGCAATGGGGAACACGGCATCATTTTTGCCGGTGTAATTCAAAGCAACCCCGCCACGGTTAAAATTTATTTAATATTCAGCAAGTCTATGCTTGCTTATCATCGGAAAGTCCACGGCGAAACCATCCTTTGCTTGTGCAAGTCGTGCAAATTCCAGTCCGCAGAACCGCGACGGAATATCTATTGCGCCAAAACTCGGGATATCGAGGTATTAGGAGTCGATTCCACAAATAAACAGCTGACTTGGCAACAAGAGATCAAGCATACCGATGCAAGCTAGGCTATAGAATCAAACAGCTATACTTGCATAACCCTTTTCTGCGCTTTTGCGTGCAAAATACTGCGCCAATTGCCGGGTTAAAACTGTGAACTGGGTAACAAAGGGAACAATTCCGAGTGATTAGCTATCCGCCGGAAAATACCGGTCAGCACAACCGTCGGATGTCATTTTCGTCCCTTGCGAGGGCTTCTGCATCATCGCCTCCGAAACGATCCGGTCACGAGCGTGCCAACAGGCCTCGCCGATGCCCGGACATCGGGGCGTCAGATGGGAATATTCAGTTACTCGCGCGCCTTGCGCGTCGCCGTGACGACTTGGGGCGTGCTCTCGTTTGGGCCCGCGCCGGACCTGGCTGCCGGAACGCTACTTTCTCCCGGCCCTGGTCAGGAGATCCGCCGAGCCATTCGGGGTGTTTGCGTTTCGCCTAACCGGCGGCGGGCTGCGGGAGAAATGCCTGGGTATCCAGCACAAGCTCGACGAGGAGCGGGTGCAACTGGCGCTTTGCGACGGGACTTGCGGATCGTGATCATGCGCGACACCATCCGTGGCGAGGATCACGCCGTTGCTGCGGCCCGGCTGGACGGCCACTGGCTCACACTCGACAACCGCCGCATGGCGATGGTCGAAGACGCTTACGTCAGGAACTACGGCCGCTGCTTGTTATCGATCAATACGGCGTCATGCAGTATGTCGACACACCCCTGCTCGCGGCCGCCCCGGACCGCGAGGGCCCCGCAGCGCTCAAAATGGCTGTCGAGCCCGGCTTGATCTCGTTTTCCAACTAGGTATCCGGATTGAGACGGGCTGCGGCGAGCCGCGGTTTGCAGAAAAAAATTCAACCGATCGCGACCGATCTCTGAGCGAAATGTTGCCGCTGTTTGCCAAGAATAACTGCGGGGAGATCAGAGGCGGGAATTTGGCTCCAACCTCGCCCTGAGTAACTCACCTCTCGGCTTGGTGTCTCTTAAGTATATGATAATACGACACTTTATAGTATCCGGATAGATTCCAGAAGGAAGTCCCTTAAACAAGGCAATTTAAGAGATATTTGATGTTCGTGGGAAGGATAACTATGGTACGCATTTCATATACCTATTGATACCTATTGAGGCCTCGGTGCTACAGGTTCGGGTGATTGAACCAAATATTTTGTGGCCATACGAATAAGACACCTTCTCAAGGAGGAGGATCATGTGCACGCATACGACTACCGTATTGGTGACGGCCTTCATTTTAGCTGCAGCCAGTTTTCTACCTGGTCCGGCTCAAGCGCAAAGCGATCCTGCGCAGGCCGCCGTTCAGGACCCCATTGGAAAAGTTGTGACCGCCACGGGTTCGATCACAATTGAACATGTGAATGCAGTGGTCGTTCAGGCAAATCTCCCCAGTCAAGCTGGCCAGACGAAAGTTGGTGATCTCGTATACCAGGGCGATGTGGTTCGGACCGGAGCCGATGGCCGGGTCAGCATTAACTTTGCTGATGGCACCTCATTCAATGTGTCGAGCAACGCCAGCATGACTTTGAACGAGTTCGTGTACGATCCGAACGGCAAGTCCAACTCGACCTTGTTCAATCTAAGCAAAGGAACGTTCACTTTTATCGCTGGCAAGATAGCAAAGACTGGCGACATGAAGATCGATACTCCCGCCGCAACTATGGGCATACGAGGCACTACGCCACACGTCGAAGTTTCGGCCGATGGGACGGTGAAATTTTCCACCCTTATTGAAGAGGGAAAGAGTAAGATCAAGCTTGGGGCACCCGCGGCCCAGCGACCCGAGCAAAGAACCGATCCAAAGCCACATTTGGATATCTGTCGAGGGTGCTAGGGCTGCCACTTAGGCGGAAGCAGTTCTCGGTGCCAAGCCGCCATATCCAGGCGCGAAGCGTCCGGTTGCAAAAGCAACCGCGCGTTCGTTAATTTCAAAAGTCGGCAAGCTTGATATGGAATCTATTGCAAGGCGAGGCATCATCAATGGCGTGGCGCCTATCCTCATCTTGCTGTTGCTCGGGTCACCGGCGGCGGCGCAGAACTCGACGCCCAAGAATAGCGTTCTCGAGAACATTGCATTGTGCAACGGCATCGATCGCGCCTCGCCTGAACCTCAGATCGATGGTTGCACAGCGGTGATCGATTTGGGCGAACACACGCCGGCTGCGGCTATCGCCTACAATAATCGTGGCGATGCCTATACCGCAAAGGCGGACTACGACCGCGCCGTTCAGGATTTCAATCGATCGATCGAAATAAATCCAACTAACGCCAAGCCCTTCAACAACCGCGGCGTAGTTTACTTGAAGAAAGGCGAATACGACCTCGCGATCAGAGATCTTGATGAGGCGATCAGGCTCAATCCCGACTACGCCAAGGCCTTCGTCAACCGCGCCGAAACCTACCAGAAAAAGAACGAGTACGATCGCGCGGCCCGCGACTATGACGAGGCGATTCGTCTTGATCCCAATTTGAAAGCCGCATGGGACGGACGCTGTTGGACCCGCGCCATCCTTGGTCAGTTGCAGGCGGCGCTGGAGGACTGCAATAAGGCGCTTCAGTCGCAGCCGACCGATGCCGCGACGTATGACTCGCGTGGCTTAACCTACATGAAGATGGGTCAATTTGACTCGGCTATCGACGATTATAACTCTGCGCTGCGATTCGAGCCGAAGCTGGCGAGCGCGCTCTATGGACGCGGGCTTGCCAAGCTCAAGAAGGGCGATAAAGTTGGCAGTGATACCGATATCGCAGCGGCAAAGAAAATCCAGGCGAAGATTGGCGATGACTTCACGCGCTATGGCGTGCAGTAGAGACGACTCCACGTAGAGCTGCGGATTATCCACATAGACTAAGGCTGAGGGTGCACCTCGTCGGGACGTAAGCAGTCATGTGAATTCGTCCACCGCTCTGCCAATCCCATGCCGCTGCTCAGCGCTAGGGTTGGGAGACCCTTCGACCGAGCGGTCGAAAACCTGCCCGCTATCGATATGATCGCTCTCTTCGAGGTCGTCGATTGGTCGGAAGATCGAGGCGAGGTTGCCCTTCGAGGAATGAACTCTGATCCGCGCGCGCTATTTTATAAAGCCCAACGGGGGCGGCGACGCTGGCGAGCCTGCGGCGGCCGGGCACGCACCAGCGGGCTTCAACAATTCCGGGTGTGTTAGCCATATCCCGGGGAAATAGCTGTAAATACAACCATCGGATGTCCTTTGCGCCCTAGCGAGGGCTTCTATCCCAAAATAGGCGATCTGTAACATTTTCAGCAAAATGGCGAGACGGATTTCAGTCTGTTTCGCACTTTCCTGTCAGGTGGGGCCGGCGTTAAGCAGAATAAAAGCCCCGCCCCCCATCATCGCCTGCGAAACGATCCGGTCACGAGCTGGCTAGCAGGCCCCGCCGATGCCCGGACATGGGGCGTCAGATGGGAATTTTCAGTTGCTCGCGCGCCGTGCGCGCTGCCGTGATGGCTTGGGGCGTGCTCTCGTTTGGGCCTGCGCCGGACCTGGCTGCCGGAACGCTACTTTCTCCCGGCCCTGCCGAACTGGTCAGGAGATCCGCCGAGCCATTCGGGGTGTTTGCATTTCGCCTAACCGGCGGCGGATTGCGGGAGAAATGGCTGGGTATCCAGCGCAAGCTCGACGAGGAGCGGGTGCAACTGGCGCTTTGCGACGGGGATCGGGAACGCTGCGTATCGCCGGCGGCGCTTCGGTTTCTCGCCATCGTGGATCATGCGAGAGCCCGCGAGGGACGCGCCCGGCTCGGCGAAATCAACCGCGCGATCAACCTTGCAATCCGCCCGATGAGCGACCTGGCCCAGTACGGCGAGATTGACGTGTGGAGTTCGCCGCTCGTCACCTTCGCGAACGGCGCCGGTGATTGCGAAGATTACGCGATCGCAAAATTCGTCGCATTGCGCCAGGCCGGCATCTCGCCCGAGGACTTACGGATCGTGATCATGCGCGACACCATTCACGGCGAGGACCACGCAGTCGCCGCGGCGCGGCTGGACGGTCGGTGGCTCACGCTGGACAACCGCCGCATGGCGATGGTCGAAGACGCCTACGTCAGGAACTACCGGCCGCTGTTTGTCATCGATCAATACGGCGTCATGCAGTATGTCGACGCACCCCTGCTCGCGGTCGCGCCGGACCGGGAGCCATCCACCGCGCTCAAATTGGCTGTCGAGCCCGGCTTGATCTCATCTTCCAACTAGCTATCCGGATTGGGACGGGCTGCGGCGAGCCGCGGTTCGACGGCTTCGTCCTTGGGCTGATAGCCAAGTTGAAGGAAGACGAGGCAACAGGCGCGTACGCCGAATACGCTCGATGGACCAGAGCCCGCGATCGAAAGTGCGATCTGGACGACAAGGATAACTGCAGCTGCAAGAACTGTCGTCGTCCGCGGGTTGCCTGGCCGAATACATCAGCCAGAAAACAGCGGAGAAGATTGCAGCCAAGGGCGATCCCAAGCGAGTTTTGGACGACATCTGTCCTCGCCCCTGCCCGATGCCGATGGAGTTGATCTGTGCGTGGCGCAAATCCACTCGGCCAATACCTGCCATAATTTTCTTAAGGGTCAGTCGCGTGTTTGAGATTGACAGCGAGATAGTGGAGCAGAGCGCGCTGGTGACGGCCGAGGTTGAAATGATCGTGCTCTCTCCGTTTGCGGTCTGCAGTCCGATCGCATCAAGCTGCACGGGCATGTGCTGGAGTGAGAAACCGGACCAGGCAAAACCGTCATGGGTAATTAGAGAGGGCTTTTCGGTTGCGCGCAAATTGAGGATCGAGAAGGCGTTCGCGTTCCAGAAAACCGATAGCGGCGGCTGGCGCTGCAATACGCCCGCCCTTCACCCGGTCGATTTCGGCGTTGCGGTGCGCGGGCCCTAGCGTCGACGAAAGCGATCAATTCATTCTATAGCCGACGATATCATCCGGACCGTTTCCGATGTTGCGGCGCGTCTGAAATGTCGGCGCGACATTTCGCCCGGCGAAATGACGACAACACAAATTTTTTCTTTTTGCCTTCGCGTCGTTCCTTTGATTGACGCCCTCCTTACCTCGGGCCTAGCATTGCGACAGGTCCGCTAGAGATCGAGGGAGGAAAAGATGACACGTTTGCCGCACGTCGATTCTGCTCGCCATTTTCTTCGTGACGCCAAAACCAATGCTGACGCCAGGTCCGCGTTTTACCGGCAGTCCTGCATCGCATATGCCGCCGTCGCAATAGGGTTTGGCCTGGCGGTTTTCTGCACGAGCGCTCTGGCCCAGAACGCTGCCAAAGGTACGCCCGATCACATCAAGGCCGTCACATCGGCCGTCGACAGCGCCTCGATCAAGGCCAACACAGCGACGTCGAAGGATTGGCCGACCATTGGTCTCGATTACGCCGAAACGCGATTCAGCAAGCTCAACCAGATCAACACCGACAACGTCAAAAATCTCGGCTTGATGTGGAGCTACAATCTCGAATCGATCCGCGGCGTGGAAGCGACGCCGGTCGTGGTCGACGGCATCATGTATGTGACCGCATCCTGGAGCGTGGTGCACGCCGTCGATGCGCGGACCGGCAAGCGAATCTGGAGCTTCGATCCAGCGGTCGATCGCGAGAAGGGCTACAAAGGCTGCTGCGATGTCGTCAATCGTGGCGTTGCGCTCTACAAGGGCAAGGTTTTCGTCGGCGCCTATGATGGCCGGCTGATCGCGCTCGACGCCGTCACAGGCAACAAAGTCTGGGAAAAGGACACCATCACCGACCGCAGCCACTCCTATACCATCACCGGCGCGCCCCGCGTGTTCAATGGCAAGGTCGTAATCGGAAATGGCGGCGCCGAATATGGCGTTCGGGGCTACGTCACTGCATACGATGCGGATAGCGGCAATCAGGTATGGCGCTGGTTCACGGTACCCGGAGATCCGAGCAAGCCGTTCGAAGATTCTTCGATGGAGGCCGCGGCGAAGACCTGGGACCCCGCCGGTAAATGGTGGATCAACGGCGGCGGCGGCACGGCATGGGACAGCATCACCTTCGATCCGGACTTGAATTTGATCTACATCGGCACCGGCAACGGTTCACCGTGGAACAGGAACGTGCGCAGCCCCGCCGGCGGCGACAATCTTTATCTCGCGTCGCTGGTGGCGTTGAACGCCGACACCGGAAAATATGCCTGGCACTACCAGGAGACACCCGGCGACAGCTGGGATTACACCTCGACCCAGCCGATGATCCTCGCCGACATCACTATCGACGGCGCGCCGCGCAAAGTCATCCTGCACGCGCCGAAGAACGGATTCTTTTTCGTCATCGATCGCACCAACGGCAAATTCATCTCGGCGAAAAATTTCGTCGATGTGAACTGGGCCACCGGATATGACGCCAATGGACGACCGATCGAGGTCGCGGAGGCTCGAGGTGACAAGCCATACGACAGCATCCCCGGAGCCTATGGAGCGCACAACTGGCACCCGATGTCGTTCAATCCGCAAACCGGCCTGGTTTACATTCCGGCGCAGAATGTTCCACTGAACCTCACCGGCGACAAATCCTGGACACACAATTCCAACAATCCGGGCCAGCCCCATTCCGGGCTGGGCTGGAACACCGGCTATTTCGCCAACATGGAGGAGCCGAAGAGTCAGCCATTCGGCCGTTTGATTGCCTGGGATCCGGTCAAGCAGCAGCAAGTCTGGAAGCAAGACTATGTGTCGCCGTGGAATGGCGGAACGCTGACCACCGCCGGCAATCTGGTGTTCCAGGGCTCGGCGGACGGACGCTTTATCGCTTACAACGCTACATCCGGTGAGAAGCTATGGGAGTCGCCAACCGGCACCGGAATCGTCGCCGGACCATCGACCTACACCATCGATGGCGTACAGTATGTCTCGATTGCCGTCGGCTGGGGCGGTGTCTTCGGGGAGGCCGCGCGGGCGACCGACAATGAAGGGCCAGGAACGGTCTTCACCTTCGCCATCGGCGGCAAGGCGCCGCCGCCAAATTTCACCAAGTACCAGATGGCGGGCCTGCTCGAAGGCGTAAAGTACGATCCCGCCAATGTGGAGGCCGGCACGCTGCTTTATGTCAGCAATTGCGTGTTCTGCCACGGTGTGCCCGGCGTCGATAAGGGCGGTAACATCAGGAATCTCGGCTATGTCCCGACCGAGATGATTGCGAACCTGAAGGAGATCGTCTTCAACGGTCCCTTCAGGGATCAGGCTGCGCGCGCGAGCTCGCTTGACCCGCGCGCGCAGTATTCGTCATCAGAACATCAGGTTGTCCTTGACCAGCACCCAGCGGCCGTTCTTGATCTGCTGCACCTGCGTCACGGGGCTGGCGAGATGGTTGGTTTTCGAGAACTTGGTGGGCGGCGAACTGAAGATATCCTGGAAGGTATCGCCGGATTCCAGCGCGTCCAGCATCTTCTGGCCGGTGAGATCCTTGCCTGCCTTGTTCGCATAGTGAGCAAACGTCATCATCCCATTGTAACCGACGATGGCCTGGGTGTTGGCGTCGGTCCCGAACATCTTCTTGTAGTTGACCAGCCAGTCCTTCACCTTGCCCTTGGCCGTGTCTTCATAGGGAATCTCGAAGCCCCCGGCGGCGTAGAGTCCTTCGACGACATCCTTGCCGAGCGCCGGCACTTCGAGCACGTTGGTCGGCGTGGCGCCGAGGAACGTCACCTCCCAGCCGAGCTTCTTGGCTTCGCCCATCGCGCCAATGGTCTCGCGGATCACCGTGCCGAGCACGACCATGTCGCAGCCGTCGGCTTTCATCTTGGCGACCTGCGCGCTGAAGTCGGATGCACCGCGCTTGAAGCTGGTGATCGAGGCCGGCGTCACTTTCATGGCTTCGAGCTGCTGGGTGAAGCCGTCCAGCACGTTTTTGCCGTATTCATCGTCCTGATGCATGATGCAGGGCTTCTTGAAATTCTTCGCCTCGATCATGTATTTGACCGCGGCCCGCGTGCTTTCGACATAAGGCGGCAGGTTATTGAATTTAAGCCGTTCCTGCGGCTTCGCCGGATCGAACTTGAAAGTGAATTCGGCCGACGACAGCGGGAACAGCTGCAACACCCCGGCATCGAACAGCACATCCTGCGCGGCGAGCACCGTCGGCGACCCCATCGGGCCGACCATCGCGAAGATCTTGTCGCGCTCGACCATTTTTTGCGACGCCAGCACCGCCCGTTTCGGATCGTAGCCGCTGTCTTCCACAATCAGTTTGATTTTGCGGCCATTGATGCCGCCGGCGGCATTGATTTCCTCCACCGCCATTTTCATCCCGTTGGAAACCGGCACGCCCCAGCCCTTGACCGGTCCCGACAGGTCCTGATGGGTGCCGATCACGATCTCGGTAGCCGAGATGCCTTCATTGGTGACCTTGGTCTGGGCTGCGGCCGGCAGATGGGTCAGCGCCAGCGCGCTCACCGCAAGGCCCAGCGCCTTCAGCGATTTCGACATTTAGAGTCTCCTCTTCGTTGGCCCGTGTTGAGCGAAGGCTGGGGCCTTCTGGTCCTTCGCCATTTTCAAAACCTCTCCGCTTACGCCACCGCCCGCTGGCCATACATGGCCTCGATCTCGGTGGCATAGCGCTTGTTCACGAAATTCCGCTTCAGCTTCATGGTCGGCGTCAGTTCTTCGTCTTCGGGGGTCAGCTGGCGTTCGATCAGGAAGAACTTCTTGATGGTTTCGACCCGCGCGAAGTTGGCGTTGACCGCCTCGATCTCGCGCTGGATCAAATCCTGAATCTCCACCGCCCGGCACAGGCTCGCGTAATTGGTGAAGGGAATGTCGTGGTCCTGGGCGAACTTCTCGACGTTTTCCTGGTCGATCATGACGAGGCAGGTCAGATAAGGCCGCTTGTCGCCGATCACGACGGCATCCGAAATGTAGGGCGAGAATTTGAGCTGGTTCTCGATCTCCGACGGCGTGATGTTCTTTCCGGCCGCCGTGATGATGATGTCCTTCATCCGGTCGGTGATCTTGACAAAACCTTCATTGTCGATCGAACCGACGTCGCCGGTGTGCAGCCATCCCCCGGCGTCGACCGTCTCGGCGGTCTTTTCAGGCTGATTGAGGTAACCCATGAACAGGAAGTCGCCCCTGATCAGGATCTCGCCCACCGGGGAGATTGCAACCTCGCCCCAAGGCACCGCTTTCCCGACCGAGCCGAGCTTGATCCCATCCGCAGGCATCACAGTGCCGGCGCCGCAGCTTTCGGTCTGGCCATAGGCTTCGCGCATGTCGATGCCGAGCGCGAGATACCAGCGGATCAGGTCCGGCGCGATCGGCGCCGCGCCCGTGATGGCGACGCGGCAGCGATCCAGTCCGAGCATGCGACGGATATTGCGGAACACCAACCGGTAGGCGACGCGGTTGGCGAGACGCAATGAAAAGGGAGGCGTGTCGCCTTTGAGCTTGCAGTCGGTCATGCGATAGCCGATCGCAAGCGCCCGGCGGTACATCCAGTTCTGCAACGGGGTTGCATCCTTCAGCGCAATCGTGATGCCCGAGTAAAACTTCTCCCAGATCCGCGGCACCGCCAGAAACGCCGTGGGCTGCACCTCGCGCAGATTATCGGGCACCGTTTCCGGGCTCTCGGCGAAATTCATCACCGACCCAAGGGCCAGCGAATAGTAATAGCCGACCACCCGTTCGGCGACATGGCAAAGCGGTAAGAACACCAGACGCTCTTCACTGTCGGTGGAGGGATACACCTCGTTGGCATGGCGCATCTGATGCGTCACGCTGCGGTTGGAATGCATGGCGCCTTTGGGCGGGCCCGTCGTGCCGGACGTGTAGACCAGGATGGCCAAATCGCCGGCGGCGCGGCTTGCAATCATCTCATCCCACAACGCCTCGCGGCCCTGGATGTGATTGCGCCCGAGCGCCATGAATTCGGCAAGCGACAGCACCATCGGATCAGAGAAGGCGCTGAGGCCCTCCATGTCGAACACCACGATCTTCTGTAACGTCGGACAGCGAGCGCGGCACGCCAGGATCTTGTCGAGCTGTTCCTCGTCCTCGGCGAAGATGACCCGCGTTGCGGAGTCATTGATGAGATATTCCACCTGGGCCGCGGAATCCGTCGGATAAATTCCGGAAGAAACGCCGCCAGCGCACAGGATGCCCATATCGGCAAACACCCATTCAGGCACGGCGTTGGCGACGATCGAGGCGACGTCTCCCGACCGGAAACCGGTAGCATGCAGTCCGTAGGCAATGTCCTTGGAAATTTGCAGCCACTGCCGCCAGCTGGTCGGCTGCCAGATGCCGAATTTCTTCTCACGGATCGCTGGCCTGTCGCCGCGCGTCTCCACGGCGAGCAGAAAGCTCTTCGCGATCGTGTCGGCAACCGTCAGCACTGCCGGTCTGGCCATGCTCGTTCCTCCCGCTCCTTCGGCCGCTTCGGATGCCGGCTTTGACAGCCGGTCTTTTCCCGCAGCAGAACCTGCATTTAACGCCACGTTTTCTTCTTTTTCCAGCGCCGTTCGCCCCGGGCGCCCGCTTCCTTGGCGCCAAGGTAAAACTCCTGAATGTCCTTGGAATGCATCAGCCGCTCGCAACTGTCGTTCATCACGACCCGGCCGATTTCCAGCACGTAGCCGTAATGCGCCGTCTCCAGCGCGACCTTGGCGTTTTGCTCGACCAACAGGATCGACATGCCCTGCTCTTCGTTAACGCGCCGGATGATGGTGAAAATCTCCCTTACCAGGATTGGCGACAGCCCGAGCGACGGCTCGTCGAGCAGCAAAAGCGTCGGCCGGTTCATCAAGGCGCGCCCGATCGCTAGCATCTGCTGCTCGCCGCCGGAGAGCTGGCCGGCCGGCTGGTTGAGCCGTTCCTTGAGCCGCGGAAAATAGCCGTAGACCCGCTCGAGATCGTCCGTGACGCCGTCGCGATCCTTGCGCGGATAGGCACCCATCATCAGGTTCTCGCGTACGGTCAGGAACGGAAACACTTCACGTCCCTCGGGCACGTGGCTCAAGCCGAGCCGCACGATCTTGTCGGCCTCCATGCGCTGGATCGACTTGCCGAGAAATTCGATCGTGCCCTTCTGCGGATCGAGAATGCCGGAAATGGTCTTGAGCACGGTCGTCTTGCCGGCGCCATTGGCGCCGAGCAGGGTGACGATCCGGCCGCGCGGTACCTCGATGCTGATGCCTCTGATCGCCATGATCGGCCCGTAATAGCTCTCGATGTTGCTGAGCTTCAGGATGATGTCGGCAGCGCTCATGACATCACTCCCTCAAGCACCGAGATAGGCCGCGACGACGTCGGGATGACGCTGCACCTCGGCCGGCGATCCCATCGCCAGCACCCGGCCGTAGTTCAGTGCGATCACGCGGTCCGACACCCGGTTCACCAGCGTCATGTCGTGTTCCACCATCAGCACGGTGATGCCGAGCTCGGTCTTCATGTCGCGGATCCAGAACGACATGTCGTCGGTCTCCTCGACATTCAGTCCGGAAGACGGCTCGTCGAGCAGGATCAGTTTTGGCTCGGAGCACAGCGCGCGCGCCAGCTCGATCACCTTGCGCACGCCATAGGGCAGTCCCGAGATCAGCTTGTCGCGGTACGGTTCGAGATCGAGAAATTCGATCACCTGCTCGACGCGGCGGCGATGGGCTTTTTCGGTTGCACGCACGCTCGGCAGAAACAGCAGTTCCTGCCAAAGCCGGGTGGTGGAATGCCGGTGGCGGCCGACCAGAAGATTGCTGAGCACGGTCGCATTCTCGAACAATTCGATGTTCTGGAACGTGCGGGCGATACCGAGCTTGGCGATGCCGAAGGCGGGCTCCTCGGTGATGTCCTGATCCTCGAAATAAATCTTGCCCGACGTCGGGCTGTAGATCCGCGAGACCAGGTTGAAGATCGAGCTTTTGCCGGCGCCATTGGGGCCGATGATCGAGAGTATCTCGCCCTTCTCCACAGCGAAGCTGACGGCGTCGACCGCTTTCAGGCCGCCGAAATGCAGCGACAGATTCTCGGCGCGGAAATAACTCATCGGTTCCGCTCCGACTTCACGTAGATCTTCTGCCGCTTGAAGGTGGCGCGCTTGTAAAGCGGGAACAGCTGGAAGAAGAGTTTTACCTTCAGCCAGCGCCCGTACAGGCCGAGCGGCTCGAACAGCACGAACAGGACGATGATCATCCCGTAGATCGCGCCTTTCAGGCCGTTGGCGGAAGCGAACGCAGCGACATTGCTCTGAATGCGCGCCGCGCGTTCGGCGCCCGCGCCAAGCGCCGCCGCGACGCCGGCGACCATGCCCGGAAGATCGTCCTTCAGGTAGGTCAGGAACGGATCGATCATGACGATGAAGATTGCCCCCAGCACCGCGCCGTGCAGGCTGAACGCACCGCCGATCAGGATGACGATGATGAACTCGATCGAGAGCTGCAGCGTGAACATCTCCGGGCTGATGAAGGACAGCTTGTGCGCAAACAGGCAGCCGGCAAAGCCGGTGATGGCCGCGCTGATCGCAAACGACTTGACCTTGTAGAGCGAAACGTTGACGCCCATGCTCCGCGCGGCCGTCTCGCTGTCGCGGATCGCGACGAAGGCGCGGCCGGTCGGCGAGCGCAGCAGGTTGAGCGTACCCACGATCGTCAGAACCAGCACGCCAAGACAGAGAAAATAGAATGCCGGGCTGTCGCGCGGCACGTTGGTGCCGAGCAGCTGAATGGTCTTGACGCGCATGCCTTCGTTGCCGTTGGTCACGCTTTCCCAGCGCGCCAGGATTTCCTCGACGATGAAGGCGAAGGAAATCGTGGCGATGACAAGATAAATTCCCTGCAGCCGCAGGGCGGGGAACCCGACGAGCGCGCCGATGACGCCGGTCAACAGCCCGGCGGCGAGAAAATAGACCGGGAAGGGTACGTTGAATTGCTGCAAATAGGCGGTGGTATAGGCGCCGATGGCGAGAAAGGCGGCGTGACCCAATGACGCCTGCCCGGTGAAGCCGGTCAGGATCATCAATCCAACGCCGACGGTAGCGTAGATACAAACGAACACCAGCTGACTGACGATATAGCTGCCCAGCACGAACGGCGCGATCAGCAACAGCGCCAGCAGAATGCCATAGGAGATGACGTAACCACTGTGCGGAAACAGTCTTATGTCGTCTTCGTAATCGGTCTTGAACATGAACCGCATGACTGGCCCCTCAGACCTTCTTGCGCACGTGATGGCCGAACAGGCCTTCGGGCTTGAG
>WNGI01002857.1_pt1 | contig 15083 bp, 16 predicted proteins | sample 5400621 | NCBI WGS metagenome assembly WNGI01 (sample SAMN13153374, study PRJNA577476) | soil metagenome | isolation source: 20 cm soil or saprolite under Garry oak tree replicate 1 | place: USA:California | collected 2016-06-15 | reverse complement strand
CTTGGGGACAGCTCCGTCACTCCTGCTCCCAGAGAAACGCGTATTTGAGGAAGCCGCCGATCGCGCCCATCGCCGCCTGGATGACTCCCATCCGGCCGTCCAAAAACCCGCCGCGCAAGAAGTACTCTCGCCAGAAATGGGCGGCTGGTCGCAACGCGATGTCGCTCCACCGCGCGCGTCGTCCCCGCGCCGCAAGCGCGCGCGCACTCGTCTGCGCGTAGGCGACGAGCTTTTCTACGTGATGGCTCAAGTCGCGGTACGGCGTGTGATCGAGCTGTTGGGTGAGTGTGCCCACGTCTCGGAGACCTTGAAGTCCGGGATGCACCGGGCTGCCGCCGTAGCGGAACTCGCGGCGGGCAAAACGCACCACCCAATCGTTGCCCCAGTGGCCGCGCCGCACGACTCTGCCATGGAACGCGTTGCGGCGCTTTACGCGATAGGCTTGGTGCGTCGCCTTCGCATTCACTGTTATGAGTTCTTTCGCCAACTCAGGCCCAATCCGTTCATCGGCGTCCAGCGCGAAGACCCACCCGTGCCGGGCGACCGCGATTCCGCTGTTGCGCTGCTCGCCAATGCCGCGGGGACCGTCCGTGATGACACGCGCGCCCGCAGCGCGCGCGAGCGCTACCGTGTCGTCCGTGGATCCGCCGTCGACAACGACGATGTCGGCGGTCCAGTCGAGGTGCCCGATACACGCGGCGATCTGGTCCGCCTCATTGCGTGTGGGAATGACGACGGTGATCGGTGCCCGCACGCGCTCCTCCCCTGGTCTGGCGACGCTCCATCGCTTCACGATACACAGCTTCAGTGCGGTCGACCACGCGGTCGAGACAGTGCTCCCGCCGGACAAAATCGCGGGCTGCGCTGCCAGTCCCCGCCGCGAACACGGGATCGCTGAGCATGCGCTCGAGCGCGGCGGCCCACGCTCGCGGATCCAAAGGCGGAACGAGGAGTCCCGTTTCGCCCGAGCGAATCAGATCGGGGTTGCCGCCCGCCCGTGACGCCACCACCGGGAGGCCGAGGGCCATCCCCTCGAGCAGCGCGAGCGAGAGTCCCTCGATCCGGGAAGGCAGCGCGGCCACTGTCGCCAACCGATAGAACGCGAGCGGCTGGTCCGTGAACGGGACGTACACGACGCGATGGCGGGGCGGCACGCGGGTTCCCAGCGCGCGCAGCTGGGCGTCGGGCTCGATCCCCACACACGCCACGACGACGGGGCGGTCGACCGCCGTGAGCGCTTCGAGCAGGATGTGCTGGTCCTTGCGTCGCGCGAGGACGACGATGACGGGACGTCCCGCGACGTCGCCTAACGCCTCCACCGCACACGACATGGCCGCCGGACACGGCACCGCATCCACCCGCGCGAAATCAATGCCGTTGGGCACCACGCGCAGGCGCGCGCCTGGATACAGACGCCGACGAAGCCCGCGCGCCACCGCGTGACTCACCGCTATGGTCCGGTCGGCGGACATGCCGATGGCGATCAGCTCTGGAGGCGACGTAAGCGGCATGGTGTGACGTGTCACGACGAACGCCTGAGACAAGCGGTGCTGCCACCGCAGCCACGTGAGCGCTCGGCGGTCGCGCGTGTCATGGCTGTTGATGAGATCGATCCGCTCCCGCGCGATGATGCACGCGAGCGCTTCCGCGGTTGGACCGAGCCGCCGAAAGTCGAGCGGCACGACGGGCAGCCCCGCATCGGTGCTCAACTCGGCGAGAAGACTGTCGGGTCGGCAACCCACTAACACCCTGTGACCACGCTCTACTAGCGGGGCGCACAGGCTGTGAATCATGAACGTGGAGCCGGCCTGGTGCCCCGCGTGCGTGACCTCGAGGATCGTAAGCGGACGTGCGAACATGGCGCGGGGTCCTTGCCTGGTTGGTAAGGACCGCACCAGCGTCCGAAACGTGACAACAGTCTAGCGCACGTCGAAGGCGTAGCGCCCAGTGGGCTCCGCAGGGGCGGGGGCAGTGACTCGCGATCCGGCTTTCTCGAACAGCACTCGACCGGCAACCAGAATCCGCACATGGAGTGCGTTTCGGGGCACGACGATGTCGTAGCTCGCGGAGCTCCCGACGTTGTGAACGATCACGCCACCCGGATGGACGCGATACGTTACGGCCGCGCTAGGAACGATCACCACCTTGGCAGTATCGGCGAGCGACACGTAGACGGCCCCGGACGATTGCGGGGCGTCAAAGCTGATATCCGCTTGCGACCCCGGAATGAACGCAATACCGACTTGGCCGCCGCGCGACGCTGGGGAGGGCGCGGACGACTTGGGGTGGACGACGGCGCGAATTTGCACGACCAGCGCGCGAACGTACGGACGTCCGACAGTCGCGCCCGCGACGGATGCGACGACGAGCGCCAGTGCGGCCGCGATGACACCCCATCGCGGGCGGGGCGCGCGCGCCTGCGAAACGATCGTCTCGATGCGGAGATCTGGTGCGGCAGTGGGGAGCAGCGCCAGCAACCCGGCCGTCTCCTGAGCGGCGGACTCGAGCGCTGCCACGCGCGTCCGACACGCCTCGCATGTGCGCGTGTGTTGCTCCACCTCAACGCGTTGCGCCGGAGGCAGTTCCCCGTCTAGCAGCGCCCGCAGATCCCCGTCAGCGGGATGTGCCGAAGAGCTCATGATATGCCTTGCGAAACGCCTCGCCGGCCCGCACAAGCATGGTGCCGACGCTACTGGGAGTCAGCTCGAGAGCCGTGGCGATCTCCTGATACCGGTATCCCTGGTGACGCAGCAGCAACAACTGGCGGTCCCGCAGCGAGAGCTTGTCGAGCGCCCGCCGAACGCTCTCGATCCGTTCCGCCGCAAGCGCCGGGTCGTCGGGCGGCGGCGCCGCACCGCCGAGCGGGAGATCGGTGCTCCATGCGCTGGTCAACCGCCGGCGACGCACGACGCGGCGTTGGGCATCGCGCAGGAGATTGTTTGCCACCGTGACGAGCCAGGCCCGCGGATCGTCCGGCATGGCGCGGCGGCGATGCAGCTTCACGAAGCACTCCTGCACGATGTCCTCCGACAGCGCCGGGTCGCCGCTGACACCGTTGACGTACCGGTACAGCGGCGCCGATCGCTCCACGAACAGGGCGTGAAATGCGTCATCGAACGACTCAGGACTCATGGCCTGCGTGCAAAGGAGCGCGCGAGGGCTGTCCCTTGTGCCGAGCTAGCGCGCGAGATACCACCTCACCCGCAACGAGAGCGCGCGCGAGTAGAGGAAGACCGGGCGGGGACCGATGGGTGCCGCAATGGAAGCGAGCACATTGTGGCGATTGAAGAGATTCCCGACGGTCAGTGCACTGGTGATCCGGGGCGCCCCGCTGCGCGACAACCCCCAGCTTTTGACGAACCCGAGATCGGCCCGCGCGTAATTCGGGAGTCGGCCTCTGTTGGGCGACCCGGCGACGGTCTCGGGACTTCCCGCGAGCTCGCCCGTACCCAGCAGGCCGGACGACTCCAGCTGCATGTCATTCCGGAGCAGGGTCGTCGGACGTCCCGCTCCGGCCCAAAGAGCGAGGCGCACGACCATGCTCCGCGGGAGACGGTAGGCCAAGCCCATCGCCAGTCGGGCACGAGCGTCTCCTGTCCGGTACCAAATCTGGCCGGCGGTTCGGTACGAGCTCAGGAGTCCAGCCTGGAGGCGCAGGTCGAATCGCTCGGCCGGATAGGTGAGCGTGGCATCCCCACCCCAGACAGTGCCGCGGCCCGTGGGGATCACCGCATCTGCGAACGGGCCGTGCGTGGCGAGCGGCGTGAGGGCGAGGCCGGATAGCGATCGCGTGTACACATCGACCTGGAACGTGGTGCGCCCACCGAGCCGGGCGCGGATCTCGCCGCTGAGCTGGTCGGATCGCGCTGGGCGAACCGCTTCTGAATTTGCCACGATCGGAAAATCTGCACCGATCAACGCGTCTACAACGGACTCCTCGTTGCGAGCCGATTGCACGTATTGATGGACGCGCGCAAACCCCAGCGCCAGGGATGTCGCACCTTTGGAACCGAGCGCGACCCGCGTCCACACGCGAGGTTCGGCGAGCAGACCCCACGTCGATGTGGCGCTCAACCGCAGCCCGGTGGATACCGTCCACGGACGGGCCGGTTGCCAGCGTTGTGACGCGAACGCGGCCGCGATGACTGGAGCGGCGTTCATCGTCAGGACCGAGCTGTCGCTGTGTTCCACATGGTAGGAGGTTGTGATGCGCGAGAGACTGAAGCCTGCCTCCGTCTGCGGGCCCGTGTAGTCGGCTCCCGCGCCGATCTCGCGCAGGTTCGACGCGGCGGTCAGTGGGCCCCAGATGGACCCCGCGTCGACCTCACTGTACCACGCGCGCGCCTGCACCTTTCGGTCGTCACCGAGGGCGTCGGTCCAGACAACGCCTCCAAGCGACCCGTTTGCCGTGAACACGTTTTTGACTGAGGCAGGTGCGCCCGCATCCGACTCTGTGAGCTCCACGCGCGCCGGAAAGGCGAGTTGGTGTTTGCTGCCGAGGTAGTAGAAATCGACGGCACCGCCGGGGGCCGGCGCCGAAAGGTGCGCGAACGCGTCGCCGAAACCGTTGCCGCTCTCATCGGTTTCGTCCGCCTGGCTCCAGATGGTTCGGTAGGACTGCCGTCCACTCAGGAACAGCGTAGCGCCGCGCTGACCCAGCGGCGTTCCTGCAGCCTGCTCGACCGCGGTGGGGTCAGCGCTGCCCTCGGCGCTGCGGCGCCCGCCGATCTCGGGTTGCAGGACGATGAAACTCGAGAGAGCGTCACCGTAGCGCACGGGCGGGACCGTTGTATGGACGTCGACCGCCGTGACCGCGGTGCTCGGGAGCATTCCCACGACACCGCCGGGCGGGCGCGGTCCGCGCCACGGGAGTCCGTCGAGCAGAACCATGTTCTCGTCGCCGGAGCCGCCTCGCACACGAAACGACGTCGCCAACTCCTCTCGACCACCGACGAACGAGGCACCCGCCAGCCCCGCCAACACATCGGCATCGCCGACGAGCGGATCACGTCGTGCCGCTATCCGCGTCAGGCTGAAGCGGCCAATCTCCGCGGGGTCCACAGGCGCCGCTGGCGGTCCGACATACTTCGGAACGACGGCCAGCGGCGTGAGTGCAATCGCCGCCGGGGCGAGATCTACGTCCACGTCGCCGCTGCCCGTTCCAGCCAAGACATCAACAGTCAAGGGCTCGAAGCCGATGCGCTCGAACAGCAGCGCGAGGCGTTTTCCCGGCAGGTGGTAGTGGAGCACGTAACGGCCGGTGGAATCGGTGAGAGCGACCTCGGCGTGGCCGCGCACGCTCACTCGCACCCCGGGAATGCCTTCACCAGTCCCGGCAGCGCGCACGATTCCGTACAGCGAATCCGCCGGTGCCTGCATGAGTGTCGTGACGGCAAGCAGCGCGAAAACCATCAATCACCGCCCCTTGTTTGCTGCGAGAGCGCGGGTTTCCACTCGACTATTACCCGCCCGTCGCGCGCTCGCAACGGGTAGCGTACCTTCTCCGCTCATGGCGCGCGAGCCGTCGTCACAGTTTCCTAACCTCACCGTGCTGTCGCATCCGCTGATTCAGCACAAGCTCACGATCCTGCGCGACAAGAAGACCAGCACACGCGACTTCAAGCAGCTCGTGAACGAGATCGCGATGCTCATGGCGTACGAAGTGACCAAGGATCTGCCGCTCGAGCCCGTGGAGATCGAAACACCCCTCGAGAAAACGTCCGGAAGTCAGGTCGCCGGCAAGAAGCTCACGCTCGTACCCATCCTCCGCGCCGGGCTGGGCATGGTCGATGGGATCTCGCAGCTGATCCCCTCGGCGCGCATTGGGCACATCGGCCTGTACCGGGACCACGCGACCCTCCAGCCCGTCGACTACTACTTCAAGATTCCCTCGGGTGAGGCGGATCGGGCCTTCTTCCTGCTCGATCCCATGCTGGCAACCGGAGGATCAGCAGTCGCGGCGGTCAACGCCCTCATCCGCGCCGGCGCCCAGAAGATCCGGTTCTTGTGCCTGGTTTCGGCCCCCGAAGGCGTACAGGCCATGCTCGACGCCCACCCGAAAGTCCCCGCATACACCGCCGCCCTCGATCGGCAGCTCGATGAACGCGGTTACATCCTGCCTGGCCTTGGAGATGCCGGCGACCGCCTGTTTGGCACCAGGTAAGACGCTCCCACGTAACCCTTTTGTCGTCCCCCGTGTCCCATCAGTAGTTACGAGCCCAGACCGTCACCTCGGAGCGCCGTGGACGAATCAACGCTGATTGCCCGCGTCCGCGCCGGGGACAGCGCCGCAGAGCGCACACTGTATGACGCGCATGTGGACCGCGTGTACCGCCTGGCTTTCCGGCTCGCGGGCGACGACGCCCTCGCGCAGGATTTCACCCAGGAAACGTTCATCCGCGCGTTCGACCGGCTCGGCTCGTTCCGTGGGGAGGCCGCGTTCTCGACGTGGCTGCATACGATCACCACGACGGTCGTGCTGAACGGGTTGCGAAAGGTGAAGCGGCTGCGGCAGCGGGAGACGGACATCGACGACGCGCAGGCCATCGGCGTCAGGAAACGTGAATCGGAGCCGGATTTGAAGATGCGATTGACGAAGGCCATCGACGAGCTGCCGGAGGGTTACCGGACGGTGTTTGTGATGCATGACGTCGAGGGCTACACCCACGAAGAGATCGGCGCGGCATTGGGCGTCGAGACCGGGACTTCCAAGGCACAGCTGTCCCGCGCGCGGGCCAAGTTGCGCGTCGCGCTGGCGGACTTCGCAGGAGAATGGACGACATGACGGACCAGCACGAGGACCCGAAGTTCGACGCGTGGCTGAAGGCCGTGGCACGCATCACGTACCACGCACCACGCAACACACCTCGCGAGGAGATGTGGGCTCGCCTCGCCGCGGAACGTCAGCGGCGAGCCGGCCGCGTGATTGAGTTACGTCCGTGGATGCGCTGGGCGGTAGCCGCAGCTGCCGTGCTCGTGCTCGGCATCGGGATCGGCCGCTGGACGGTGCGCCAGCAGCCGCGCGGCACGACGACCGTCACCCCGCTCGTCGCGGTGAACGACTCGTCGCGCGACCTCGCCTATCAGGTGGCGGCTACGCAGTACCTGTCGCGGACGGAAGCGCTGCTGACGTCGTTTCGCGCCGATGCGCGGCCCGATGCCCGCGACGCCGCTCGCTTTGCCGCCCAGGCGCGGGACCTGTTGACCACCGCTCAGCTGATGCTCGATTCGCCAGCCGGCGATGACCCTCGCATGCGCGCGCTGCTGGAAGATCTCGAGCTCGTGCTCGTGCAAATCTCCCAACTCGGGGCGAAGGGCGAGGTCCAGGAAGCCGATCTGATTCGCCAAGGCATGAACCAATCGAACGTGTTGCCCAAGCTGCGTTCGGCGATTCCCGCCGGGCCCGTACCGGTGCGCACACAAGGAGTTCTCTGATGTTGTCTTGTTTGTCGCTCTTGCTCGCCGTTACGACCATCGCGCAGGACTCCGTCGCTCCAGCCGCGCCCAGGGCCCGCAAGCCGCGGCGCGCGCCCATCGTTTCGGTCGCCCCCATGACGATCGAGCCGATGACTGCGATCACGCCGATGACGGCCATTGCGCCAATGACCGCGATTGGGCCCATGACGGCGATTGCTCCCATGACGATCGTGATCCCCGACCTGCAGGCCGCCACCGCGGCGCTCGCGATGGCTCAGCCTGACCTGCAAGCGCTCGCGTTTCAGTCAGCACCCATGGCGATGGCTGTCCAGGATCTTCAGGTCGCGATGACCGCGATCGCCCCAATCGCCGCGGTCGCTGATGCGTTCGACGACGCTTCCTGGGACGAGGAAGACAGCGATCTCCAGGAGCCGGGGGATTCGCTGTATCAGGCGGGCCGACGCGCGCTCAACAACAGTCGCTACCAGGAAGCTGCCACCACCTTTGGGCAGGTCGCTTCCCGATACCCGCGCTCCGCGCGCGCCCCCGAGGCGATGTACTGGCAAGCATTCGCGCTCTACCGCACCGGCGATACGAAGAACCTGAAAACCGCTGTAACTGTGCTGGACAGTCGCCGGAAGAACTATCCCAATGCGCGCACCCGTGATGCGGCGAATCTGGCTGCACGCATCGACGGCGTATTGGCGCAAAGTGGCGACCGCGAGGCCGCTGAACGCAACGCGGCGCGTGCGGACTCGATCCGTTCGACCAAGGCGGCCAAGCCGAACAAGGCTGAGCGGGAAAACGGCGACGACGACACGCCGCTCGGGTGCGAAGGGTACGGTGACGACGATCCGCGCATGATCGCGCTGAATGCGCTGCTCCAGATGAACGGAGAAAGTGCAATTCCGATTCTGCGTGACGTTCTGAAGCGCCGTGATCCGTGCTCAGAGCTCATGCGGCGGAAGGCGGTCTTTATCGTATCGCAAAAGCGCACCGCTGAGACGTCCCGGATCCTCCTCGACGCGGCGCGGACCGACCCCGATCGGGAAGTGCGTAGCCAGGCCATCTTCTGGCTGTCGCAGGTTCCCGGCGACGAGACAGTCATCGCGCTCGACTCGATCCTGCGAGGGTCCACCGATCCGGAAATCCAGGAGAAAGCGCTCTTTGCCCTCTCTCAGCACCGCAATCCGAAGGCTGGGGCGGCACTGCGTGCGTTCGCCGAGCGCCGGGATGCCGACCCCGACATGCGCGAGAAAGCAATCTTTTGGCTCGGGCAGAATCGCTCGCCGGAGAATGCCGCATTCCTCAAGGGTCTGTTTGCGAAGGTCGAGAATGATGATCTGAAGGAGAAAATCATCTTCTCCCTGTCGCAGATGGGTGGTTCCGATAACTATCGCTGGCTCATGGACATCGCGCTCAACCAGAACGAAAACATCGAGATTCGGAAAAAAGCGCTGTTCTGGGCTGGCCAAGGACACGACGTCGAGATCGAGGACTTGGTACGGCTGTACGACAGCATGAAGGACCGCGAGATGCGCGAGCAGCTGATCTTCGTCTACTCGCAACGCCGCGAAGAACCGGCGCTCGACAAACTCTTCGACATCGGCAAGAACGATCCCGACCGTGAGCTGCGGAAGAAAGCAATCTTCTGGATTGGCCAGTCACGCAGTCCGAAGGCGGCGAAATACCTCCAGGACCTGATCAACCAATGAAAACTCTCGCGTTGTTGCTGCTGCTCGCAGGCACCGCGCAAGCGCAGAGCCTCGAGAAGCGGATCGCCGCGGCTCCCGATGGATCGGTGCGCTTCAGCTTTGCCGCCAAGCCCGGTGTGTTCGGGAACGGCCGGAACTCGATCAGCTGGGGTTGCGATCAAGGGAATTGCCGCCACCGCCAGGTGGACGACAACTGGGACAGCGACGACCACGATTGGGACGCGCCGTGCGACTCGGGGCCGGTCCGCGTCGCCCTCCGGAAGAGCAGCGGCCGGATCACCAATCTGCGCACCTACGTCGGGGGCGAGTGGCGTCCCAACACGTCAGCCACGGACCTTGGCATGGTCGGTACGAAGGACGCGACGAGCTATTTGTTGTCGGTGGCAGCGCGGGACGATTCCCGCATCGCGGAAAACGCGATCTTCCCGGCCGTCCTCGCGGACAGTGTGACGATTTGGCCCGATCTCTTGAAGATGGCTAAAGACGAGAAGGTCTCGCGGAAGGTGCGGCGGTCGGCGGTGTTCTGGCTCGGACAGGCGGCCGGGGATGCCGCCACCAGGGGGCTAACCGACCTCGTGGCCGACGGAGATCAGGATCATGAGGTGCGCGAGTCCGCGGTATTCGCGTTGTCGCAGCGGCCACATGACGAGGGCGTGCCGGCACTCATCCGCATCGCCAAGGACAACAAGGATCCGGACCTCCGCCGCAAGGCAATCTTCTGGCTCGGCCAGTCGGACGACCCCCGGGCCCTGTCCCTGTTCGAGGAGTTGCTGACCAAGCCCTAGTATCTTGTGGCATGCCATTCTGGACGGGGCGGCGTGCCCTCAGCGGGTTTCTCCTCGCAGGCCTCTTGCTCGGCGCCGGGTGGGCGGCCGTGGTCGTTGCGGTCGCCGTGCATGCCGCTCGCGACCAGGCTACCGGCGCCGATGCGATTGTTGTCCTCGGCGCCGCACAGTACAACGGCCGGCCCTCACCTGTCTTTCGTGCCCGACTCGATCACGCCGCGACGCTGTATCAGCGCGGGTTCGCTCCCGTCGTCCTGGTTACGGGCGACGTCGGCCCGCGCGATACCCTCAACGAGGCGAACGTAGGGCGCGATTACCTCGTCCGGCTGGGTCTGCCGAGTGAAGCCGTGTTACCGCTCGCCGGCGGTCACGATACCTACACATCGCTCGAGCAGGTCAGGCGCTGGTTTCAGGGCAAAGACAGCCGTCGCGTACTGCTCGTCAGCGACGGTTTTCACATGCTCAGGCTGCGGATCATTGCCGAACGGCTGGATCTGACGCCGTACACATCACCCGCCCCCGGCTCGCCGATCCACGCCAACGTCCGCCGCAACACGGGGTATCTCTTCGCCGAAGGCTTCAAAGTTCCCATCACCTGGCTGTTTCAACGCTAAAAGGGAGAGCTGATGCAGCTCGCCAGTAAACGAATCCACAAAGGCCGGGTCATAGACCTGGACGTGGATACGGTCCGTTTTCCGGACGGATCGACAGGGCAGCTGGAAATGATTCGTCATCCTGGCGCTGCGGCCGTGCTCCCGTTCGCGTCGGATCCGCACGGCGCAGATCCCACGATCCTGTTCATCAAGCAGTACCGCTATGCGGCGAACGGGCCGCTGATCGAGATACCGGCGGGGCGGTTGAATCCGGGAGAGGACCCGAAGGATTGTGCCCAGCGGGAGCTGCTCGAGGAAGTCGGTGTGAACGCCGGGCGGATGGAGCGTCTTACTACGATATGGACAACACCCGGGTTTACGGACGAGAAGATTCACCTGTTTTGGGCGTCGGACCTCACGACCGGCAAGCACGCTCGCGAGCCGGACGAGTTTATCGAGGTTACGCCCAAGCCCCTCTCGGAAGCACTCGCACTTGTCCGGGATGGGGGTATAAGCGACGCCAAGACCGCCCTCAGCATCCTATTCGTGGCTGGTTTCACTCTCGGGCATTAGTTCTTTCCCCCTTCGGATCTAGATCGTATGTAGAATTGCGCTGTCCGCTGGCTCGGACAATATTCCGCGTTCGCATCCTCCTGCGAGTCGCAAGTTATTGGTTCGTAAGCGGTTAGTCCTTGAGCCGGGGAGGCACGATTCGTGCCCAACGCACCTAAGGCAAGGCACCACAGAATGTTCCGTGTTCCCGTCCGCAACGTGAGGGGACGTATGCAGACCACGCTCAAACCGACAATCGCCACCGCCAGTCCCGCCCCTGCCTCCACGCCCTCGGTCGAGTCGGCGCGCGCGCTCCAACGGGAGGCGCTGCACGAGTTGGATGACGGCCAGGTCGTGATGCGGCACCTGGCGGGCGAACCGCAGGCCTTTGGCACGTTGGTGGATCGGTATCAAACCCGGCTCCTCAATTTCGTGAACCGCACGATCGGAGACCGGGAACGGGCCGAGGATCTCGTCCAGGAAGTATTCATCCGGGTTTTCCGGCACCTGCACCGCTTCGATCAGACCAAGAAGTTTTCGACCTGGATTTATACGATTGCATCGAACCTGGCCAAGAACGAGTTGCGCAATCGCAGCCGCAATCCCCTGGTCCTGTTTCAGACGATCAAGAAGAATTGGGAAGCCGATCATCGACCGCTGCAGTTCGAGGACACAACCGCGCGTCCGGACGATCTGTACCGCAAGCGCTTCCTGAAGGACGCCGTCGACCAGTGCGTCCAGCGGCTCCCTGAGCACCACCGGGAGGTGTTCGTGCTCCGGGAGCTCGAAGGGAAGAGCTATCAGGAGATCGCCGAGATCACGGGGTGCAATTTGGGGACTGTGAAGAGTCGCCTGAATCGGGCGCGCAACAGCTTCGCCCAGCTGATCGGCCCCGTCCTCGTTTAAGCACAAAACGACCCTCCCAACCCCTGGCCACGGAACACGCCGTGGCCAGGGGTTATACATTTCATCGTTATGCTGTGCAGCGAGTTCCTGGAGCGGCATTCCGACTTCCGCGACGGACTGATTACCGCCTCGCGCGAGTTGCGGCGATTCGCCCGACACATGGCGCATTGTTCGTCGTGTCGGTGCTATGACGCGACCGTCCGCCAGGCTGTCCAGGTTCTCCACTCCGCTTCCCCCATCTCCCCATCACCCGCCTTCCGGCAGCGCCTCGACGCTCGACTGGCGTTGGAGCGGCACCCAATCCTCGTACCCCCGGCGCGCGCCGGAATCTCCGCCGCGCTGTTGGTTCTCGCCGGGGTGGCGCTCTTCGTTTTCGAGGTGGGACGGCGGCCGCGCGTCGAAGCCGTCCAGCGGCTCCCACCGGCCGCATTTCCGAAACCTGTGGCTGGCGCCGCCTTGCCGTTCGTCTCATTTCAGGATCCACGCGCGAGCGTGGTGAATGGGAATCCATACCCGTACGGCACCGCGCTGGTGCAGCCGGCCGCAATCAACTTCCAGCCCGCAACTCCAGGCCGTTAGCAATCTTTCGACCTTTCTCCCAGCACAGGGCGGGGGTAACTTGCGACCTGTATGGCGGCGCTCACGCTCGACGCGCTCCTGCGCGGCCTCAAAAAGGGCGCTCGGAGCGCCCTCGATCCCGTCTATCTCCTTTATGGTGACGAAGACGTCCTCAAGGACGAGGCTCTTCGCCTGCTCGTCGACGCCGCCATCGGGGGAGACGCCCACCGCGACTTCAACTTCGATTCCCGCTTCGCCGCCGACCTCACGCCGGAGCAATTCCACGCCCTGGTAAACACCCCGCCGATGCTGGCGGAGCGGCGCGCCGTCGTCGTGCGGGGCGTGGAGCAGCTGGGTAAGCGCAAGACGAAGCTGCGCGACGAGGTGTCCCGCTACCTCGCTGCTCCCAATCCGAGTACGCTGCTGGTGCTCGTCTTTGCCGCTGGTGAGGAGCCGGACGCCGAGCTGGTGCGCGCGTCCACCGCGGTCGAGTTGGGACCACTGTCTCCCGAACGGGTGCCGCGCTGGCTGCAGCATCGTGCCGGTACTCTGGGGCTGACGTTCGAGCCGGACGCGGCGACGCTGCTGCTCGAGGCGGTCGGCAACGATCTGACCACGCTGGCGCGCGAGCTCGAAAAGCTCGCGTCGCTGACGGCCGATACGCATCTACCCGCGACCGCCGCGGATGTGACGGGGCTCGTAGGCGTGCGACGTGGCGAAACGGTATATGATCTCGTGGACGCGGCGCTGGCGCGTAACGCGGCGCGCGCGGCGTCGCTGGTCGAGCGAGTCTTAGAGCAGGCCGGCATGAGCGGTGTCAAGATCGTCTCACTTCTCGGCACCCATCTCGTAGGAACGGCGCTGGCGCGAGCGGAGCGGGACCGCGGGGCTCGGAGACTGCCGGATACCCTGCTTCGGCACCTGCTGGCGACCCGCCCGTACGGACTGCGCGGCTGGAAAGACGAAGCAGCGCGCTGGAGCGAGTGGAGCGCCACCTGGACACCGCCGGAGTTGAGCCGCGCCTTGAAGGCCGCGCTCGCTGCCGACATCGCCTTGAAGACGCCAACCGTCAGTGATGACCGAGGGATTGTCACCCAACTCGTGCTTGGATTTGCGCCCCTGAAGCGGGAGGCCGCATGAGGCGGCCGGACGGCCGGACGGTCGGACGGCCGTTAACGTTCGCGCTTCTACTGCTGGCCGTCTGGCCGTCTGGCCGTCTGGCCGCCCAGACCGACGCGCGGCTTGTGGAGGCTCTGCGCCTGGCACAATCGGGTCAAGCCGATTCCGGGCGCGCGATCGTGCGGCGTTTGCTGGCCAGGTTGCCGCCTTCGGACTCGGTCTATCCTGAGGCGTTGCTCACAGCCGCCAAGATCGCACCCGATGCGCAGACCGTCGCGTCGAACCTGAACCGTATCGTGGTTGATTATGGTTCGAGCCAGTGGGCCGACGAGGCGTTGCTGTTGCTGACCCAGCTCTACTATGCACAGCACGACGCGGCGCAAACGATTCAAGCCGCGGAGCGGATGAATCGCGATTACCCCGACTCGCCGCTGCGGCCCCGCGCGAGCTTCTCCGCCGCGCGCGCCTACTTCGAGCTCAAGAATGAGGCTCGCGGCTGCGAGCTGATCCGGCAGGCGCTCGACGGCGCGGGGGACGACGTCGAATTCAGGAATCAGGTGAGCTTCTACGCGTCGCGCTGCAGCGCATCCACCACCACGGCGACGGCTCCTCCCGCGCCCCCGTCGAGCGGTGGCACGCCGGCGTACACGGCGTCGGGAGCGCGCGCCTATGCCGTGCAAGTGCTCGCGGTGAAGAGCGCCGCCCAGGTGGACGACATGCTTACGCGACTCAAGGTGATGGGCTTTGAGGCGCGGGTCGTCCGCGATACGACCGGCTTCTTCAAGGTACGAGTGGGCCGCTACGCGACTCGCGAGGAAGCCCAACGCGCCCAGCAGCGGCTCAAGACCAAGGTCGGCGGGAATCCTTTCGTGGTGGATGAGCCGTGACGGGAAAAGTCGCCAGCTCCGACACACCCGTCATGCAGCAGTACCGCGACATCAAGGCCCGGCACCCGCAGACCATCCTGTTTTTCCGGATGGGCGACTTCTATGAAATGTTCGAAGACGACGCCAAGCTCGCGGCGCGCGAGCTCGGTCTGACGCTCACGTCGCGCAACAACGGCGGCGCGGCGGAAGTCCCGCTTGCCGGCGTACCGGTCAAGGCAGCTACGGACTACCTGCGCCGTCTGATTGCGAAGGGCCACAGCGTCGCGATCTGCGAGCAGGTCGAAGATCCAAAGTTGGCGAAGGGCGTCGTGCGGCGGGCGGTCGTCGAGACCGTTACGCCCGGTACCGTGCTGTCCGAGGATTGGCTGGACCGCAATCGCAACAACTATCTGGTCGCCGTGGATCCGCGCGGCGCGAATGCGGGGATCGCCGGTCTCGATCTCACAACCGGTGAGTTGATCCTCGAGGTTGTGCCGGCCTCCGAGCTCGAGTTGGCGCTCGCTCGGTACGAAGCCCGAGAGCTGGTCCTGCCGGCTGAGACGACAATCACCG
>WNGI01004228.1_pt2 | contig 15086 bp, 12 predicted proteins | sample 5400621 | NCBI WGS metagenome assembly WNGI01 (sample SAMN13153374, study PRJNA577476) | soil metagenome | isolation source: 20 cm soil or saprolite under Garry oak tree replicate 1 | place: USA:California | collected 2016-06-15 | reverse complement strand
AGAGTCGCAAATCCGTAGCGATGCCACGAACGATACGTCTCGGCGCGCGTCGTGAAGCGCGTCAGCAACAAATTGACGAGCATGATGCCGAGCGTAACGCCGACTGCGACCGCGGGCTTCGCTTCGCTGACGTGAAGAAAGGCAGCAACGATCGCCCCCGCGCCGATGATCACAGTTGCGCGGAAGCGACGGCGCGCTCCGAGGCGGAACGTCACCAAATCCTTTTCGTGCTCTTCGTTTTGGCGGACCTGGTAGGAATGCTGCCCCATCTCTCGCTCGCGGTCTGTATCCCACGATTGGGACGCCGGCGCCGACCAGAAGTCACCGGGCTGGTGTCGCTAAGCGGTAGACAGCGAAACGTTACGAGCGAGCGGCAAGGATCGCCGATGCAGTCACGAGGCTCAACACGCGCATTCCCTTGGCTTCGATCGCCTCACGCCCACCCTCCTCCCTGTCGACAAGAGCGAGCACACCGGCAACCAGTCCGCCGGCCTGTCGGACGGCGTCCGCCGCTCGAAGCGCCGATGAGCCGGTCGTGATTACGTCTTCGACGATGGCGACGCGGTCTCCTTCGCGATATGGCCCTTCAATGAGCTTGCCCGTTCCGTGCTCCTTCGTTTCCTTCCGTACGGTGAATGCTCGGATCGGCGATGCGGTGTTCGCGCTCGCGTAGCTGATGGCGTAGGCGATCGGGTCGGCGCCAAGGGTGAGCCCACCGACCGCGTCGACAGACCATCCAGCTTCGCGAAGTGAGCTGAGTCCCAGCGGTCCGATGAGCGCGAGCCCCTCTGGACTCATTGTGGTCAGGCGAGCGTCGATGTATAAGGACGACTGTCTGCCTGATGCGAGCGTGAATGATCCGCGTCGAGTCGATCGCGCAGCAAGCAACGAGATGAGCGCGCCCTGGTCGGATGACGACATTTGTCCTGAGCATCAATGTGGCAGCCGTATGACCTCACGTCCGCGAGCAATTAAGTGAGAGTTGTACCTGGAGTGAATACGTCGTCGTCCGCCCGCTCACGAGCAGGCGTCGGACTCTTTTCCACGGTCCTCGCCGCGGCGCTCATGCTGATGATCGGCGCACTCGTGACCGCCGATCGGGCGCTCGCCTCCGCCAGCGACGAGGCGGCGACGATCGATGCGAGGGAGTCCTCTCTGCTGATCCAGCAGCTGCTCGCGCTGCGCGTCGACGCGCTGAGCGCGTTTCACGCGCCTCTCATGTCCCCTGAGGCGGAACGGCGGCGCGAGTTCGATGAGCTCGCGACTCACATCGCCAATGACCGCGGTGGACCCCGCGCGCTTTGGGTGACCGATTCCGCTGGGCACGTGCTGTACCAGACCGATTCAGCGTTGACGCGTGTCGCGGGAAGGACGCCTTCGGCAATAAGTGTCGCGATCAGCAATGATCACCATACTCGTGCACTAATTGTTTTAGCCCCCCTTCTCGCCAACGGCCGACCGGTGGGCGCCGTCGGAGCGCGCTTTGATCCGGCAGCCCTTTTCGAAGTGGCAACCGATTCAGCTCCGCAAACGCGCGCCCGTTTCGTTATTGTCGCCGGCACCGACACCGTCTTGAACGTCACCACGCGCGGCGAGCGCCAGAGCCTAACGTGGCAGTCAGCGCACATGCACGTCCCAGGCGCCACCTGGGAACTCCACGTCGCGCACGCGCAAACCAGTCAGCCGCTCCGCATCACCCTCTGGACATTGGGGCTGATTGCGGTGGTGGTCCTCGGCGGAGGCGTGCTGCGCGAGCGGCGGCAGGCGTTGCGTGTCGCCGAACGCTCCGCGGAGCTCGAGCGATTGTCGAGCGAGCTTCTGCGCGCCAATCGAATGAAGAGTGAATTTCTCGCGAACGTCTCACACGAATTGCGCACACCGCTCAACGCCATCGTCGGTTTCGTCGATTTATTGCGAGACGGTGTCTACGGCGACCTGTCGGCTCGTCAGGCGCCGCCTGTCGAGCGGATCGCTGCCTCGGCGACACACTTGCGCCATCTGGTCGATCAAGTACTCGACATTGCCAAGATCGCCGCGGGACGACTCGAAGTGCACGCGGAAACCATCGTCCTGCGGCCATTCGTGCTGAACGTCGTGAGTGAGCTCGAACCACTGATCAACGAACGCGGACTCAATCTGTCAATCGCCGTCGGCGCGTCGTTACCGCGAGTGCGCACCGATCCGACGCACCTGCGACAGATTCTCGTGAACCTGATCGGCAATGCGATCAAGTACACACCCGCCGGGGGGATCGCAGTCCGCGCGCGCCCGCGGCGATTCCATGGAGCGCGGCACTGGTCTCGGCCTCGCCATCTCCAGACGCCTCTCGCGACTTCTCGGCGGCGAAATCTCTATCGAGAGTCAACCCGGCAAGGGATCGACCTTTACGATCTGGCTTCCCGTGAGCCCCGCCGATATGCAGTCAGAGTCGACCGAAGCCACGACGACACCGCAGCAAGCCGCCGTCTGACGGCGGCGGTCGCGCGACCTACTTCTTCCTGAAGAGTGATTTCACTCGCGCGAGGATTCCGTCCTCGTCCTCGTCCTCGTACGGGCTAGCTAGCGCCTTGGTGAGTTCTGTGGCGAATGCAACAGAGTCGGGATAGCGCTTGCCGGGATCCTTGCTCAACGCCCGCATCACTACTGACTCCACCGCAGCCGAGAATCGCAGTCCGGGGCGCGCCTGATTCAGCGGAATCGCCGGCTGCGAAAGCAGCTGCGAAAACATCTCTCTCGGCGTCTTCGCCGTGAACGGCAAACATCCGGTGAGTAGAAAGTACGCAATCGTTGCGAGACTGTACTGATCCGCTTCGGGCCCAACGAGCTCACCGGAAAGTGCCTCAGGTGCGACGTACATCAGCGTGCCAACGAAGAACCCTGCTCTCGTCAGTCGTTCCTCTGGTGCAATGTCGGTGTCGGTAGCGATGCCGAAATCGAGGAGCTTCACTTGCCGCGTCGCCGGATTGTACATGACATTTTCCGGCTTGAGATCGCGATGAACGATGCCGACGGCATGCGCGGCCTGGACCGCATCGGCGATTTGCGTCACGATGGCCGCGACCTCGTCTGACGATAGCGGCCCCTGATGCTTCGCGTATTTCTCTAGCAACTCGCCGTCCGCCCACTCGATGGCGAGAAAGTGCATCCCGGGGCCTGCTTCGCCGATCTCGATTGTCCGCACGACGTTCGGGTGTTCAACGCGCTCGCCGTAACGCGCTTCACGAAGAAACCGGGCGACCGCGGTGCGGTCTTGGCGCAGCTTCTCGCGCAACACCTTCACGGCAACAGTTCCGTGGGCGGCGTGCTGGGCCTTAAAGACCGCCGACGTACCGCCTTCGCCGACTTCGTTCTGCAGGGTGTAGCCGGCGATGACTTGGCCGACGAGGTTCTCGCGAGGCACGCGGCGAACCTAATGGCGCTCTCTAGGCGTGGCAAGCGACGCAGCACGTTCCTCGCGTTTCACGCTGGCGACACATGAGCACGTGTGGATGGGTCGCGTGGTTCGACAGCGTGCTTGATCACCGCGTGCCACCATTTGGACGAACTTTGAACGAGGCTCTGCTGCGCTGAAAGACGCGTTCTCCAGCAACCAGTTTGCGCAATCATGATCGTCAGCGTCAGAATACCGAACCTAAACCGCAGCGAGTACACGACTTGACAAAACCACCACCCAGGCCTATATAGGGCGCGCAAGTCGACCGGACTTGCCCGGCACCACGCAGTGCAGGATCGATTCACCTCGTAGGAGGCAGCCCGAATGGCTAGAGGCAAGGTGAAATGGTTCAATGATGCGAAAGGTTACGGCTTCATTGAACAAGAGGGCGGCGAAGACGTGTTCGTCCACTTCTCCGCAATTCAGATGGACGGATTCAAGACGCTTGCCGAGGGCCAAGAAGTCGAGTTCGAGATCCGGACCGGAGACAAAGGGCTGCACGCCGCGAATGTAACTCGCGTCTAAAAATCCTCCGCTCCCCTCCGAGGCGGTTCCTGCTACCGCCCGCCGAGTACATCGGCGGGCGGTGCTGCTTTCTGGAGTGCAACGTCTCAGGATTAGCTTCCAAGCACGAGACTCGCGGCGCGTGTTGCGCCGTCGGCGTCTGCGCATCGACTCTCTCATTCGTCGCCTGTGTCCGCCCCTTCCACTCTCGAATCCACCACCGTCACTCTCCCCGCCGCGCCGCGACTCTTTCTCGTCGATGGGTACGCGCTCATCTATCGCGCTTTCTTTGCGTTGATATCGCGTCCACTCACGACGAGTCACGGCGAGAACACATCGGCGGCATGGGGAATTGTAAACTTTCTAAACCGCCTGCTCAGCGCGCACAAGCCGGAATATCTTGGCTGGGTGCACGATTCGGGGCTCTCATTCCGCCACGAGACGTACGCCGGCTACAAAGCGACGCGCGAAAAGCTTACCGATGAGCTGCAATCGGACTTTGATCGCGGGATGGAGCGAATTTGTCAACTTCTCGATGCTTACCACGTCCCGATCATCACCGTACGCGGATATGAAGCTGACGACGTCATTGGCACACTGGCTGGGAAAGCAGTCGCCACCGGCCTGAACGTCATTGTCGTTTCGGGCGACAAGGATTTTCAACAACTCGTCCGGCCCGGCGTATGGCTGCTGAATCCAGGCCGCGGAGGCCCGGCGAGCGTCGAGGAGCAATGGGTGGGCGTCGAGAATGGAAGCGAGCGGCTCGGTGTGCCGCCGTCGCTCGTCACCGACTATCTCGCGCTCGTTGGCGACACGTCGGACAACGTGCCAGGTGTGCGCGGCATCGGCGAGAAGACGGCGCAAGAGTTGGTTAGCGCCTACGGCCCACTGGACAACATTCTCGCACATGCTGACGAGATCTCCAAAAAGCGGCCGCGCGAGGCCCTCCAAACTCAGGCGGATCTCGCTCGGCTGAGCAAAAAACTCGTCACGATTCGAGATGACATCGACGTAGATCTCGATCTCGACCGGATGCGAATCGTCGAGCCGGACAAGGAGCGGCTGCGTTCATTGTTCGTCGAGCTCGAGTTTCATACGCTCGCGAAAGACGTCGCTCCGGCTACCGAAGCGGCGGTCGAGCGACCGGTGACGACCTACGTCACGGTAGACAGTGTTGCCATGATGGAGAAGGCGGTCCGCCGCGCTCGTAAGGCACTCCATATCGCCCTTGATACCGAAGCGGTCATCGACGCGAGCTCTCCAACCGAGCTCGATCCGCTCCGCGCGACCTTGGTCGGGATGGCTATCGCTGTCGGTCCTGGTGAAGCGTACTACCTGTCGTTCGCGCACCGCGAGTGGGAGGAGCCACAAGGCACGTTGGCGTTAGGCGACGCGACGGGCGAGCTCGGAGCGGAGGAGAAGCTCGCTGCCGACGACGAAGCCGGCCCACGAAAGAGGCCGGCGCGCAAGAAGGCCGCGACGCGCCCAGAACCCTCGAGCATCGCGGCGCGAGCACTTGCGCGCACCGAACGAGAACGCGTTCGCAATCTTCCGCCGATCTCTGATCCCGCCATGGCGCCATTGCGTGCGCTCCTCGAGGATCAAACCGTATCGAAGACCCTTCAGAACGCCAAGTTCGACCTCCTCGTCCTGCGTGGAGCCGGCATCGAGCTGCGCGGCCTGGCCTTCGATACAATGGTTGCGAGTTACGTGCTCGACCCCGGTCGTCGTTCCCACGGCATCGACCAACTCGCTCTCGAGTTCCTCGGCCGTACAATGACGACACTGGCGGAGTTGTGTGGTCGCGGCAAAGAGGCCATCCCATACGATCAGGTCCCAGTCGACTGTGCGCGCGACTACTCGTGTGAAGACGCGGACATTACATGGCAGTTGCGCGACATCTTCGAGCCGCAGCTGGAATCGCTGCAGCTCGCGCGCTTGTTTCGCGATGTCGAGATGCCTCTCGTCGGCGTGCTCGCCGAGATGGAATGGCAGGGCGTGGCAATCGACATCGAATGGTTCCGGACACTGAAGGAACGATTCGAGCGCGAGCGGCTTCGCGTCGAGCAAGAGATCTACGCCGAGGCCGGCCAGGAGTTCAACATCAACTCCAATCCCAAGCTGCGGGAAATCCTCTTCGACACACTCCACCTACCGGTGCTGAAGCGCACGTCGACCGGCCCATCGACAGACGCGAGCGTGCTACAGCAGCTGGCCGACGAGGGACATGCGTTGCCCGTCTTGCTGATGGAATACCGGGAGTTGGCGAAACTGGAAAGCACGTACATCGACGCACTTCCGGCATACGTTAACCCGCGCACTGGCCGACTCCACACCTCCTTCAGTCAGACGGTCGCGGCGACTGGTCGCTTGTCGTCGAGTGATCCAAACTTGCAAAACATCCCGATACGTCGAGAGCTCGGGAGGGACATTCGCCGTGGGTTCATTCCTCGGCGTGGGTGGCAGCTCGTTGCCGCCGACTACTCGCAAATCGAGCTTCGACTACTAGCGCATCTCTCGGATGACCCGGCATTCGTGCAGGCCTTCCGGACCGGCGGTGACATTCATCGGCAGACGGCCGCGCTCATCTTTGACGTCGCGGTCGACACCGTCACCTCGGAGATGAGAGCGCGCGCCAAGACGATCAACTTCGCGACGATTTACGGACAGGGGCCGCACGCGCTCTCCCGGCAACTCAAGATCGCGCACGCCGAGGCACGAGCATTTATCGATCGTTACTTCGAGCGCTTCAGTCGCGTGCGTCAGTATTTGGATTCGATGGTGCAGTTCGCGCGCGAGCACGGCTACGTACAGACCATCTTCGGGCGTCGGCGCTATATCCCGGAGTTGCGCGATCGAAACTTCAACATCCGTGCGTTCGGCGAACGAACCGCGGCGAACTCGCCAATTCAAGGATCCGCCGCGGATCTCATCAAGATCGCGATGATCCGCATTGACGCCGCGCTTCGTGCCCGTGAACTGAGCAGTCGCATGCTGCTTCAGGTTCACGACGAGCTGGTCTTCGAGGTCCCCGGTCCCGAACAAGATGAATTGATGGCGCTCGTGAAGCACGAGATGGAGCACGCCGCGCAACTTTCGGTGCCGCTGGTTGTCGACCTCGGCGAGGGCTCGAACTGGCTCGAGACAAAATTGAGCTAACTACTGGTGTGATCGGATCTTGTGATGCAGATCATCGTCGTCGACTCTTGCATACTGCGGCGTAAGTCGCAATTACTCGTGTCGGAAGCGCTGCGCTCGTTTGCGACGCACGATCCGATCATTTTACGCGACAAGGGGTTAACGCGTATTCAGGAAGACGGTCCTGTCGTTGCCCTTTGTGGTACGACAGCCAGCCCCCCTCTTGCCAGCCGGATACTTCGCCCTCTCGCCTATGCCTCGCGCCCATCGCCGGTCGGGATTTACGCTCGTCGAGCTACTGATCGTCGTGGTCGTCATCGGCATTCTTGCCGCGATGGCGATCCCGAAGTTTCAGTCGACGAAGGGCAAGGCGTATCTCGCCTCCGTGAAAAGCGACTTGAAGAATCTCTCGACGGCCGAAGAATCCTTCTTCTACGAGCATCGCACGTACTCGACCGATCTCGACTCTCTCAAAGCCGTCTACTCTCACGGCGTGATTTTGACCGTGGTGAACGCCACGGCAAGTGGTTGGTCGGCGACGGCGTATCACCCGAGCTCCTGGCCGCACACCTGCGCGTTGTTTTACGGTTCGATCGGCGCCGTAGCGCCAGCGACCGTCGAAGGCGAGATCGCCTGCAACTGAGCTCGGCGGCGCCAGGCACGTCCGCCGAAGCATCGTTGTCACTCGTTAGGTGTCGCTGACGAGTCCTGCGCCGGAGCAACCGGCGGCGGTATCGTTTCGAGAATTCCGATCACGCCGGGAAGGAATGATCTACGCGATGTCCGGTGGCCTTTGGCTGCACCGTCACGTTTGGAAGGGACGGCGGATGGCCCATCTCGTCTCGACCAATCGAGAGTTGCTGCTTGCCTACGGTCGCCAAGTCGGGCTTCCCCTGCAGCGGCTCCAGTTCAAGCCGCTCAAAGATCCGCGTACCGGCGAGAGAAAAGATGCGTGGCACTGGGACCTGGGCGGGCCAGTCTTGCCACTACCGACGAAGCGATACTGATCCGCAGCGGATCAGGCGGTCGCCTCGGTGACATCCGTGCCGCGAAGCTGACGCTCGATCTCCACTGCTTCGAACCGAAGGCGCTGCAACTCGCTCCGAAGCTGTACCTGAAGCTTCGGTCGCCGGCGAAACAGCAAATACGTCCGTGCCCGGTGGATTGCGCGGCTAAGCCGTTCCCTCAACAGGAAATTCACGTCGGCCGCGAGTGGAAGACTCACGACGTAGAACAGCGCGGCCACCCAACCGGCCAAGAGCGCGACGACCGCGCCTTGCGCCCCATAAAACACAAGCACGAGCGCCGCTCCGGCGACGATCGTACGCATGGCAGGATCCGCGGCGCTTTCGACTGATCGTCGCGCGATGAATCTCGCCGCATTGAACGGCAGCCAATGATTCAGCGCGCCCCAGAGGGCGATCGGGCCGCCCAGTGCGATGATCCAGCTTTCACGCAGCACGAACGGCGCGGCGTGTCGCGAGTCGGCCGAGATGCTCAAGTCATCGAGGGACACCGAATGACGTGCCAGCCGCTCCTCGAACGTTACGAGGTCACTCAACAACGCATCAGCTCGTGCACGCAAGACCTCGTCCGTGCCGCGCGTGAGCGCTCGTCGCGCCTCTTCGAGCCGGCGAGCAAGCGAGACTTCGATGCGGAGCGACCGAGACGTCGCAATCGGCTCCGGCTCGTCTCGCGGAAATGCCGCAAAGACCGACGAGAGCGCCGCGGCACGAGCGGCATCATCCACGCTGTCGAAGTTCAGCGTAACCGAACGCAAGCGCGCGTCGATCTCCTCGGTCAGCGAAGCCACCGCCGAATCGCCGGTCGTTCTCCAACGATCGAGTGCTATCGAGCTCCCAACTTGAACGAGGACGCGTGTTCGCGGTGCGTCCTTGCGCTCGAACGTCAGCCCAATTGGCACAACGTGCAGGCCGCGCACATTTCCTTCGTCGCGCGCTTCGAGGGCGATACGTGCGGCGCCGGTGCGCAGCGGCGCCAAGGACGGATTGTCGTGAGTTATGCCCTCTGGAAAGATCACCACCGCACCGCCGCGACGCAAAACGGCCCCGAGGGCGCCGAACGCGCGCACGTTGCGTCGCGGATCGATGCTCGAAGTTCCTTGCGTAACGCGAGCGTCGCTCGAGCGAACGAGCGGCACCACGCCAATCCATGTCAGCAACCGCGCGAGCGCCGCGTTCTCGAACAGGGTCGCTTTTGCCGTGAGCACGATCCGACGCGGCATCACCCAACCGACGAGCAGCGCATCCACTAGCGCGTTCGGATGATTGACCACGATGAGGAGCGGCGCGTTACGCGGCAGGTGGTCCATTCCTTCGATGTCGATGCGCCGGTAGAACCAGCGCAACGCAACTCCGGCAACTGACCGCAACAAAGCGTACAACATTAGGCGGCTCGCAGTTGCTGCGGGCGGCGATCCGGAACGCCGCGGAGGATCAAGATCGAGATCACGAACATGACGGCGACAACGAGCACCGCCGTACGGTAGGCGATACTCGTTCCGAGAGGCCCTTCGAGCGCCAATGTCGTAAGACCCCAGAGCAATGGGCCGATGACGGCGGCAACGCGAGCAGAGAGAAGCATCAGGCTGAAATAGCGACCCGCCTCGACGTCAGGAATCAATGACAGCAGCAATGGACGCTCGATCGCGTTCACGCCGCCAAAGTTGAGGCCAATGGCGAGGCCGACGAGCCAGAACGCTGACTTCGTCGTCACCGCCATCATGCAGCCTAACACCGCCACCCAGATCCACAGCGTGATCGTGAGTGATCGCTTCGCACCGATGCGATCCACGAGGTGCCCATAGAAATAGCTGCCGAAAATCGCGGGTATCGTGAGGACCATGAACAGATTCACTTCCTGACCCTTCTCGAAGTGTACGGCGCGAACGGCATACAGCGTCATGAACGTCACGATCGTGCCGATCGCGTCTTGATAGACGAGCGAGGTAATGATGAAGCGCAAAGCGCCAGGATGGCGCCGTGCAGCCGTAATCGTCTCCGAGACGTCTCGAAACGCCTTCCGCCAGTTGACCGGACTGCCGCGTGGCGCGGGATTGTGATCGCGGTAGAAAAGGAACAACGGCAATGAGAAAATGAGAAACAATACGCCGGTCGGCACGAAGGTAGATACGCGTCCACCGTTCGCCGTGAATGGTATGATTGTGTGGAGCGTGCCGGTCACGCCGGCGCTCAACTTTCCAATCATCGGCAGCGCGCCCATGAAAAACGGCACTACCATTGCGACGCCGACAATCGAACCGACGTAGCCGACGGCCACACCGAGCCCAGAAAGCCGGCCCTGCTCCTCGACGGGCACAAGCTCGGGCAACATCGCGTTGTAGAATGGCTGGGCTGCCTGGTACGCGAAGTTGGCGAGTGCGAACGCGACGAGAACGGGCAATAGCATGCCGATGGGTGCGTGCCAGTCCGCTGGAACGATCGCCGGATGCACGACCCCTTCACCGACTAGCGGTAAGGTCCTTTGACCAAGCACGCCAATGGCGACGCAGCCGATACACGACGCAAGAGTGAATCCGACGACCCACGGTTTTCGTTTACGCCGCGCATCGGAGATCGCGCCGAGAACGGGTATCGCGACGACCATGAGAACCGACGCCGCCGCGTTCGCGACGGCATATACGAGATCCGTCGAGCCGAGATCAGCCACGATCCATACAGAGAAGTAGAGCGTGGCGATGTTCATCGAAAAAATCGTATTGGCGAAATCGTACAGCGCCCAGCTCCATCGCTCGGTCCCTGGCGCACGCACGACCGGCCGAATCTCGCCGTCGGGGAGCAGGGCGGGCGTGATGTGCTGTGGATGCGCCATGTGGATTCCTTAGGGCCTGTGATGTTCCAAGGACCTTAGCGAGATCGCTTAAGCTGTGGGATACGTCGGGTGACGTAGGGTCTGCCGGTGGCGTCTCATTGACGCGTCCACTGACGGGTCCAAATTACGACCGATGCCACACTTCCGCCGCATGAGCATGTTGCCCGTCCAGATGTCTGTTCAGTTCCCAAACGCGCGCGCGTGGCTCATTCAGCGGCACGCCCCGATCGCACTAGCCGTGACCCTGGTAGCCAGCGGCTGCGAGCAGCGGCGAAGTACGCCGGCGATTGATTCGTCGGTGCCGCTTCGGCCAGCCGCCATTGGTCCCTCCGGCGCGGCATCTGCCACGACGTGGGACAATCGACTCGGTCCGGTGCTGCTCATTAGCGGCACCGCGCCAGAAGTCGCGACCGTCGTAATCGGCGATTCGTCGCGAGCCGACACCGTCAGCGAGAAGGAAGCGATCACGATTCGATCGACGCCGGCAGTCCTAATCGGTCGCGGCGACTCGGTGCAGATCGGAATCCTCGACGAGGTCCGCACTACCAAACGGGAAGATGACGCGGAGTGCACGGGCTGGCCGAGCTGGCGCATTAGCAGTGGTCGATCGGGCAGAGCACTTGCGATGTGGACCGTTGGCTTCGTGGGCACCACGGTGCAACCGGTGCGCATGGACTCTATCGAGAGTCTGAGCCGCGTCGACTCGGCGCGTCTCGCCGCCGACATGACGCGTCTCGCGTCGTCGCTACCCGCCAGCGGGGGCGACCACTTCGCCGGACTGCCCTTCACCGTCACGTCCTTGTGGCGCTTTCGCGCCGGACCGGGCGTCGAAGGCGTGGTCGCGAACCTCGTTAGGCACATAAACCAGGAAGCGCGTCCGCTCGAGGAGCGAACGCTCGTCATTGCCGAGCGCGATAGCAATCGTCGTGATGAACGCTTCAATCTCGCATACCACGACCGCTCGCAGGGCGCCGAAGAGACGGTAGAGAGTCGCGATGTCCTTGCTCTCGTTCGCCAAACACCTGATGCGCAACCGATGCTCGTGCTCGGCCGTGACTATGGCGACGGCATGGCTTACGCCATCGTTCAGCGCGACCCTGCGGGGCGATGGCGCGAGAAGTGGCACAGTCCGCGCGGACGCTGCAAGTAAAATTGCGCTAGTCGACTCGCGCCAGCGCGGCCGGCGGCACGACCCGCCCGCCGATGCCGGCGAGCGCCGCGAGCGTGAGCACGTATGGCAGCGCCAGCACGAGCTGGTACGGCAAATTCACTCCCATCGCCTGAGCGAGGTACTGCAGTGAGGTCGTCGCGCTGAAGAGCAGTGTGGCGAGGGCGACGCCGAGCGGATGCCAGCGGCCCAGAACGACGATGGCAATGGCGATGAAGCCCCGTCCCGCTGACATGTTCTCAACGAACGTCCCAGCTTGCGCGAGGACGAGCACGCCTCCGGCCACGCCACCCAATGCCCCAGCGACCAACGTCGCCGCCAAACGATAGCCTCGCACCGGAACGCCCGCTGCGAGAGCGGCGACGGGACGCTCACCGATCGCGCGCAGAGCGAGCCCGGCATGCGTCCGCATGAACCACCACCACAGCGCGGGAATCAGCATGTACGCGAAATACGTCATCACAGGCTGCGCAAAGAGCGCCGTGCCTAACACCGGAACGCGCGAAAGCACCGGAATCGCCACGGCGGCGCTCGTCGAAATCGAGACAGCGGCACCGCCACCGCCGTACAACGCGCGATAGAGAGTACCAGTCGTACCGAGCGCGAAGAGTGTCAGCGCCGTGCCGGTGATGATCTGATCCGCGCCCAGGCCTAACGTGCACGCCGCAAACAGGAGCATAACGAGGACCCCCGATAACACGGCCGTCGAGTAACCGAAGGCCGTTCCTCCATGAGTCGCGCCGAGAAACGCTCCGAACGCGCCGCCGAGAATGACGCCCTCGAGCCCGATGTTCATGAGACCCGCTCGCTCGATGATCAATTCTCCACTCGCAGCGAACAAAAGCGGTGTCGCGGTTCGGATCGTTCCCTTCAAAAAGGCCGCCGCGAGTGTCGCACCCTCAGCTGAAGCCGTCATGTCTCTGCTGATTCTGACGTCGGTAACTGCTGGCCGCGGCGGATGGACATTCGCCTCGCCTGCGGCCAGGCGACGATCAATCCGAGGACGATGATCGCCTCGATCACCGAGACAACGACGGACGGAACGCCGGCGTCGCGCTGCATCGCCGTTGCTCCCGCTTCGAGCCCGCCGAACACCAGGCTGCTCGCGATTACGCCCAATGGATCCAACCGCGCGAGCAATGCGACGGCGATGCCGGTATAGCCATAGCCCGGTGAAATGTTTTCGTACAAGGCGAATGTCACGCCGGTAAGCTCAATCGCGCCGGCGAGCCCCGCGAGCGCGCCGCTAACGACAAACGCCTGCGTCGTCGTGCGTGAAACGTCGATCATGCCTGCGCTCCGGGACGCATCGGCATTGGCACCGACAGCCCGCAGTCGGAAACCCGCAGCGGTGAATTTGAGAATCCACCACGCTGCGAGGGCTGCCGCAACCGCGATCAGAAACCCGGCATGAAGCCGTGACGAGGGCAGAAGACGCGACAGCCGAGCGGCAACAGCGATGGTCTTCGACTGTGGATAGATGTGCAGCGGCTCCTGAAGAGGGCCGCGGACGAGGTATCCAACGAGATACAGCGCGATGAAGTTGAGCAAGATTGTACTGATCACTTCAAGCACACGAAACCTTGCACGCAGTAGGGCGGCGATTGCCGCCCACGCCCCGCCCGCGATCGCGCCCGCGACGAGAGCGACTGGCGAGCTCGCGTAGCTCGCGCCGAGAACGGGCAACATGGAAAGCGACGTCACTGCCGCGGCGCCCGCGAGAAACTGCCCTTCGGCGCCGATGTTGAATACTCCAGCGCGAAAGGCAATCGCTACCGAGAGTCCGGTGAGCATCACTGGCGTCGCGCGAACGAGCGTTCCGGATGTTATTGCGTCATAAGAGCCGAATGAGCCTCGCCAAAGCGCGATCATGGCGGGGCCGGCGTCGAATCCGAGAGCGGCGAGGAGGAGTGGAATGCCGAAGGCCACGCTGCCAAGCACGAAGAGGGCTCGCAGGACGGGCTCGGGAAGCCGCTGAGACCGTCGGGCGCTCACCGCTGACGTCCCGCGGAATCAGTGCTGTTCACGACGCATCGAGTTCGCGGAAGGCCTGATCGCCGGTGGCGCGGCGATCTATTAGGATTTCCGCGATGAGCTTCTCCACTCCGGCGCCGACCGCGATTGTGCCGTCGCCAGTGACCGCAGTCGAGGATACCGATCCGCGCCGATGGCGCATGCTCACTCTCCTCGCCTGCGCAGAGCTTCTTGGAATGTCACTCTGGTTTGCTGCGAGTGCCGTGTCGTCCCAACTTGGTGCGCGTTGGCAGCTGAGCTCTTCCGCGGTCGGTTGGATTACCGCGATCGTCCAACTCGGGTTTGTTCTCGGCACGGCTGTCTCAGCGTTTCTGAATCTTGCGGACATTGTTCCAGCGCGCCGCCTCTTCGCTCTGTCAGCGATACTCGGGTCGGTTGCAAACGCGACAGTCCTCATCACACCAAGCTATCGAGGGCTGCTCGCCTGTCGATTGTTGACAGGTTTCGCCTTGGCTGGCGTGTATCCGCCGGCCATGAAGATGATCTCAACATGGTTTCGAGCACGTCGCGGACTGGCCGTCGGCACGGTCGTCGGCGCGCTCACCGTTGGAAAGGCTGGGCCATACCTCATTCATGCTGTGCCCGGAGCGGGGACGGTACCGGTTGTGCTCTCGGCGAGCATCGCCGCGTTCATCGCCGCGCTGCTTGTCCTTCTGTTCTATCGCGAAGGGCCGTTCCCATTCCCGCCGCGTCCATTCTCGTGGGGGCTCGTCGCGATCGTCGTGCGAGAGCGTCGTTGGCGGCTCGCGACGGGTGGCTACTTGGGTCACATGTTCGAGCTCTACAGCGCGTGGACGTGGATCCCAACTTTCGTTGCCTACAGCGCGGCAGCGATGGGAATGCCTGCTGGCAAGGCTCGCGACTCGCTCGCGGCGCTCGTTGCGTTTTGTGCCATCGCTATTGGTGGAGTCGGGTGCGTGTGGGGTGGAATCATCGCTGATCGGCGGGGACGCGAGT
>WNGI01010902.1_pt1 | contig 15091 bp, 14 predicted proteins | sample 5400621 | NCBI WGS metagenome assembly WNGI01 (sample SAMN13153374, study PRJNA577476) | soil metagenome | isolation source: 20 cm soil or saprolite under Garry oak tree replicate 1 | place: USA:California | collected 2016-06-15 | reverse complement strand
GAGGAGCCGCGGTCTGACTACTTGAGACGGTCGAGAAGCGTGGGCTCCGCTTTGCCGGCGCGCCGGTAGGCCCAGATCATCATCAGAAAGCCTGCGACGATCATCGGCAGCGAGAGCCACTGTCCCATCGTCAGATCGGCGGCGAGATAGCCCAAGAAATTGTCGGGCTCGCGAGCAAATTCAGCGACGAACCGCATCGTGCCGTAGCCCAAAAGAAACAGCCCTGACACGGCGCCCATCGGGCGATGCCGGCTCGCATACAGCCAAAGAATCACGAACAGCACGATGCCTTCGAGCGTGAACTCGTAGAGCTGCGACGGATGCCGCGGCAGGTTGTCGACTTGCGGAAATACCATTGCCCATGGACCGTCGGTGACGCGTCCGACCAGCTCTCCGTTGATGAAGTTGCCGAGCCGGCCTGCGGCGAGCCCGAGCGGACACAGCGGCGCGACAAAGTCGGTGACATCGAGCCAGCGTCGACCGCGCTTGCGTGCATAGAACCACAGGCCGATCAGCACGCCGAGGAAACCGCCGTGAAAGCTCATTCCGCCCTGCCATACCTGAAAAATCTCGAGCGGATGAAGGAGGTAATAGAGCGGCTTGTAGAACAGCACATAGCCGAGACGCCCACCCAAGATCACGCCCAGGACACCGTAGAACAGCATGTCGTCGATATCGCGCGGATGCCATCCGGTCAGCATGTTTTGGCGCGCGCGTTTGCGGCCGAGTATCACGAACAGAACGAAGCCGACGAGGTACATGAGGCCGTACCATCGGATCGCGAAAGGCCCGATGACGGTGCCCGCGATGTCGAGCGGCCCAATGTGCACCGCGACCGGATCGAATTGAGGATGAACGAGCATTCGATTTAGTTATACGCCGCGACGGCGTGATTGACGAACGCGGCAACCGCGGGCTCGATCTCCCCGTTGCGGTACGCGAGACCCACCTCCATCAGCGGACTCGTCTCGCCCAACGGCCGATATACCACACCCGTGCGGCGCATGTGCCGCAGCGACGCCGGCACCAGCGACACGCCCATGCCCGCTGCGACAAGACTGACGATCGTGGGCATTTGAATCGCTTCCTGCTCGATCCGCGGCGTAAAACCGGCATCGCGACAAAAACCCACGATGAGATCGTACAACCCGACTCCGGCCTTGCGCGGGAATAGGATGAACGGCTCGTTCGCAAGCATTGCAAGCGACACACGCCGCGGCCAGCGTCGGCGCGCGGGCAGCGCCGCGATCAACGGCTCGCGCAGCAGCGGTTTGTACGCGCAGGTCACTTCGAAGAGCGGCGGCACGACCAGGCCCACGTCGAGCTCATCATCGCGAAGCATAGCGGCCTGCGCGTCCGATGTGGCCTCCTGCAGATGTAGGCGAACGCCCGGCCTGCGGCGATGGAATTCGGGCAGCACGCGCGGCAGCACGTTGTATGAAGCCGTGCTGATGAAGCCAAGTCGCACCGAGCCGATTTCGCCGCGGCCGAGCGCCTGCGCGCCCGCGCTGATCGCCTCGGCTTCGCGCAGCAGGCGGCGGGCATCGGTAAGGAGCGCCGTGCCCGCTGCGGATAAGCGGACACCGCGCGTCGTACGCGCAAACAGCGGCGTGCCGAGCTCCATTTCGAACGCCTTGATCTGGCGCGATAACGGCGGCTGCGACATATGGAGCCTCGCAGCCGCCCTGCCGAAGTTCAGCGTTTCGGCAACGGCGACAAAGTAGCGAAGCTGCCGTAGCTCCATAGGCCGACGATACCTTTCGGGTATTAGTCTCGCAATTTTATTGTATTGGACGGTATCACAGCCGGCACGCTACAGTACGTTTGCCATCATGACTTCCCCTTCGCGCGGCCCAGCCTACGCCGCCCTCGTGCTCACTGCCGCCCTCTGGGGAAGCAGCGCCGTCGCGGCGCGCGGTCTCCTCGATTCGATTCCGCCTGTCGCGCTCGCCTATCTGCGCTGGACGGTCGTGCTGTTGTTGCTTCTGCCGTTTGCGTGGCCCGAACGCGCCGCGATCGCAGCGACGCTGCGTGCGCATCCGCGTGGGTACGTCGTGCTGACGCTATTAGGATTCGCGCCGCAAACCTGTCTCGTCTATTTCGGATTGGTGGGATCGTCGGCAACGCTGCTTGGGCTGCTCAATTCCGCGATACCGGTGATGATTGTTGCGCTGCTCGCCGCATGGCGTGGCCGCCGGCCCCGCCCGTTGGAAACGACCGGCCTTGCGCTCTCGATGTTCGGCGTCGCATTCATTCTCGCGCGCGGCGATCTTCCCGCGCTCGTCACGTTGCGATTCAGTCCGTCGGATCTTTTGCTGTTCGCCGCAATGGTCGTGTGGGCGCTCTATACAATCAAGCTGACGGAGCGGCCCGGCAAGTTGTCGCTGCCGGCGTTTATTTTCGTCGGCGCGCTGCTGGGCGAGTTGTTCGCGCTGCCATTGCTCGTCGGCGAAATCGCGGCTCGCGGTGTGCCGTCGATCGGCTTCACACACGTACTCGGCGTTCTCTATCTCGGCACGTTTCCGACATTGCTCGCGATGCTCCTCTTCACGTACGGCGTCGTTCGCGTCGGACCTGTGCAAGCCGGAATCTTTACGCACCTTGTTCCGGTATTTACAGCGCTCCTGGCGGTCGCGATCCTCGGCGAGCGATTGCAGCCGTTTCATGCCGCGGGATTCGTGCTGATCGCGGGCGGCGCCGTGCTGTGTTGTCTGCGGCCCGACCCGGTGCTATCGTCGCGTGCCGCCGTGCGCAGATCGTGAAATAGATCGCAAAATGATAGTCGCAAAAATGACCCGTCGATGCGCCAACTTGCATTGAAACGAACATGGCCTACAACCGCCGCTCCAAGCTGATCACGCAGGGTATCGCCCGCTCGCCGAACCGCGCGATGTTGCGTGCGGTCGGGTTTGGTGACCGCGATTTCGAGAAGCCGATTGTCGGGGTGGCGAACGGCCACAGCACGATGAATCCGTGCAACGCCGGCATCCAGCCGCTCGTCGATCGCGCAATGGACGCACTCAAGACCGCCGGCGCAATGCCACAGGTATTCGGCTTCCCTACGGTGACGGATGGCATCGGCATGGGCACCGAGGGCATGAAATATTCGCTCGTTTCGCGTGAAGTGATTGCCGACTCGATCGAGGTTGCGGTCCAGGGCCAGCAGATGGACGGTGTCGTCTGCGTCGGCGGATGCGACAAGAACATGCCGGGCAGCATGATGGCGATGGCGCGCATCAACGTCCCGGGCATATTCGTCTATGCCGGCACGATTTTGCCGGGCCGATGGAAAGGCCAAGCGCTCACGATCGTGTCGCCGTTCGAAGCGGTCGGTGCGTTTACCGCGGGCAAGATGTCGAAGGAAGACTACGACGGCATCGAGCGCAACGCGTGCCCGTCGGTGGGCGCGTGCGGCGGACAATACACTGCCAATACGATGTCGTCGTCGTTCGAGGCGTTGGGGATGAGCTTGCTCGGCAGCTCGCAGATGGCGTCGCCCGACAACGAAAAAGCGGACTCGGCGGCGGAATCGGCTCGTGTGCTCGTCGATGCGATCAAGCATGATTTGAAGCCACGCGACATCATCACGCGGAACGCGATCGAGAATGCGATTGCACTGGTGATGGCGACCGGCGGATCCACCAATGCGGTCCTGCATTACCTTGCCATCGCCTCGGCGGCCGGCATCGAATGGACAATCGACGATTTCGAGCGTGTGCGCAAGCGCGTTCCCGTGTTGTGCAACCTGAAACCGTCCGGACAATACGTCGCCGTCGATTTCCATCGCGCGGGCGGCGTGCCGCAGGTGCTGAAAATTTTGCTCACGCAAGGAATTCTGCATGGCGATTGCATGACGATCACCGGGCGCACGCTGGCGGAGGAGCTCGAGAATATCCCGCAGGAGCCGCGGGCCGATCAAGACGTGATCCGTCCATGGTCGAATCCGATGTATCCGCACGGGCACCTGGCGATCCTGCACGGTAACCTCGCGCCCGAAGGTTGCGTCGCGAAGATAACCGGCCTCAAGAATCCGTCGATCACCGGCCCGGCGCGTGTGTTCGATTCCGAGCCGCAGGCGATGGACGCAATACTCGCGGACAAGATCAAGGCAGGCGATGTCATCGTGATCCGTTACGAGGGACCGAAAGGCGGCCCGGGGATGCAGGAAATGCTGGCGCCAACGTCTGCGCTGATCGGCCAAGGCTTGGGCGAATCGGTCGGCCTGATCACTGACGGCCGCTTTTCCGGCGGCACTTGGGGCATGGTCGTCGGCCACGTCGCGCCCGAAGCATTCGTCGGCGGCATGATCGCGTTGATCCGCGAAGGTGATTCGATCACGATCGACGCGCACAAGCTTTTGATCCAACTGAACGTCGCCGATGATGAGCTCGCGAGGCGACGCGCCCAGTGGAAGCCACCGCCGCCACGTTACACGCAGGGCGTGATGGCGAAGTACCTGCGCAACGTTTCGACGGCTAGCAAAGGTGCCATCACCGACGGTGACGTTGCGTAATTTGCGTTCGGCAGCTTCTATCGCGTTGTTCGCGCTCGGGCTCGCGTTGGCTTTTCCCGCGGCGCCGATCGCGCCGACGGTCAGCGTCGCTGTGCCGGCGGGTCAGGTGCCCCCGCCGACGAAGACGCCGCCGGGGGAAGTCAAGGTCGGCATCTTTCTTTATGCCGTCCAGGATCTCGATTTCGCGAAGCACACGTTTCGCGCAACATTCGAAATCTGGTGGCGTTGGCGCGGCGACGACTTCGATCCGCTCGCGGCGTTGGCGGTCGTCGGCGCAAGAACGATCACGACGGTCGTCGAAGACCGCCGGCGGCTGCCGAATGGCGAGAATTACCTCGTGGCACGTGCGGACGCCGTGATCAATGAGCTGCTCGACACAGGCGCATTTCCGTTCGATCGCCACCGGCTCACGATCGAGATCGAATCGCCGTACGAGGATGATTACCTGAGATTCGCCGTCGATTCCGAAGGAAGCATGCTCGATCCGGACGCTTTTTCGCCGGGTTGGCGGCTTGCGGACTTTCGGATGAGCGAAAGCCGCAAGCAGTATCCGACAACGTTCGGTCTCAAAGAACGCGCGAACGAACGGTACTCGCGCGTCGTTGCGGAGGTGATTGCCGAGCGCGTCGGTTGGCGTGCCGCGGTCGACCATTTCATCGGCTTCATCGTCTGCGTGCTTCTGTGCATGCTCGGCTACTTCATCCCGGTCAACCTGTTAGCCGCGCGCACGACGCTGCTCACCGCGGCGACGATCGCCGCCGTTGGTAATAAGTACGTTGTAAACACACTCACCGAGACCAGCATGGCGGCCCAGCTGGTTAACGTCGCCGTCGTCTCGGCGTTCGCGATGGTCCTGACCTACATGCTCGCATCGGTTCGATGCGAACGCATCTCGCAGGCCGGTGATCACGATCGCGCCGAGCGGCTCAACCGCAACGTCGGAATCGGCTCGTCGGTTGTCTACGTGATCGTGATGTCGGTCGTCTTCTTGCGTGCGTGGACTGCCGCACCATCCTAGGAGACCCAATGCTGTACTGGCTCACGCTCGCCGGTGCGCAATAGGCGGTCACCATGGCGAAGCTCTTGTCAACTTCGGCACAACGCGTCCAGGACGCCTTGAACGCGGCTGGAGTCGCCGCATCGATCGTCGAATATGACGTTCCGGCGAGAACATCGGCAGAAGCGGCCTCGGTGCTGCGCTGTTCGGTGGCGCAAATCGCCAAGTCGCTGGTGTTTCGTGCCGCGTCGGGAGCGCCCGTTCTGGTCATCGCGAGCGGCGCGAATCGCGTCGACGAAGCGAAGGTGTCCGCGGTCATCGGCGAGGCAATTGGCCGTGCCGATGCCGCATTCGTGCGCGAACGCACCGGTTACGCAATCGGCGGTATTCCGCCGCTGGGACACGCGAGCGCGCTAACGACGTTGATCGACCGGGAACTGCTCCGCTACGACACCGTCTATGCAGCAGGAGGTACGCCCCACGCGATGTTTCCGTTGTCGCCTGCCGACCTCGTACGCGTCACCGCCGGAACAGTTGTCGATGTCGCGCTGTTCGCACCGCAGGGAGGTTTGTGATGCGTAACGCCTTGGCCTTTCGCAGCGCGGCAATCGTACTTTTCGCTGCGCTCGCAGGTTGCGCCGGATTCGATTCTCCCGGCTCTGGCGGTCCCGCGGCCGACGCGCCGACGCTTCGCGTCGGCGATCGCTGGGTCTACCGCGCCGCCGACGGATTCCGCGTCGCGTTGCAGTGGAGCGAAATGCATGTCGTGACGTCCGTCACCCCGGGCGCCATCACCGTTCGCATCACGGAAGCCGGTCCGAATGCGCGAGGCGAGCGCACCGAAGTGTGGTCGGCACCGGGCCTGCTCGCATCGGGCGCGGTCTTTGACGACGAAACGCGGCGCTTCTCGACGCCGATCAAGATCTACGACTTCCCGCTCGCGCCGGGCGAGCGTTGGAATCAGTGGGTCGACAATCTTAATGCCGCGACGAACAAGACGGGGCAGATCAATCGTTACGTCACCGTCGGCGGATGGGAAAAAGTCGCAACGCCGGCGGGCACATTCGACGCTATCAAGCTTCGCGTCCTCATGCGTCTCGACGACGAGGAGTTCTGGCGGGGACCCACGCAGTGCAATTACCTGATCTACTATTCGCCTGCCGTCGGCGCCATGGTTCGCGCGGAGAAAAACGCGGAATACTGGGAAAAGAGTGATCGGCGCGACGGCGTCGGCGCGATTACCGCGCAGCACGCCGTGCTGGAGCTCGAGTCGTATTCGCGCGGCGGAACATAGTTAGCGACGGCGCTGCTTCGCTTGCTTGCGGGGATTTCGAGCCGCGCTTCGCAATGCGGCGTCCAGCGCGTGCCGCAACCACTCCTTCATCGCGGGCGGATTCTCGAGCGCTTCTTCGGGCGCGCGAAAATAGCTTGTCGTGTGAATGGCCCCATCCTTGGATTCGTAGCGGAACGGCTCGAGTCCGCGGTCAACGAATGCCCCACGCGTTCGTTCATCGGTCTTGAAATACAACACATCGTCGATGATGATGGCAACGATTGTTCCGTCGACGTAAACGCCATGACCGCCGAACATCGCACGCGCGGCACCGCGTCCCGCAGGCGAAGCGAGCTCGAGAATATGTTCGACGAAACCGGGCGTATTGGCCATCGAATCGGTGCGGCCATCACATCCCGACGCGCCGCCAGATCGTCATGGTCAACGTCGCCTGATTCAAGGTATAGAAGTGGATGCCGGGCGCGCCGGCTTCCAGCAGATCTTCGCAAAGCCTTGACACGACGTCGATGCCGAACGCGCGAATCGATTCGACATCGTCGCCGTAACTTTCGAGCTTGCGCCGAATCCACCGCGGGATCTCCGCGCCGCAGGCATCCGAAAAACGCGCGAGCTTCGTATAGCTCGAAATCGGCATGATGCCCGGCACGATAGGAATCGCGATGCCAACCGCAACGCAAGCTTCGACGAAGCTCCAATAAGCGTCGGCGTTGAAAAAATATTGGGTAATCGCCGAGTTGGCTCCCGCCGCCACCTTGCGCTGGAAGTTCGCGAGATCTTCCTGCGGACTGCGCGCCTGCGGGTGATATTCGGGATAAGCCGCCACGTCGATGTGGAACCAATCGCCGGTTTCGCGCCGGATGAACGCGACCAGCTCGCTCGCGTAACGGAAATCGCCCGCGTCGACAGCGCCGGAGGGCAAGTCGCCGCGCAATGCGACCAGATGCCGAATGCCGTGCTCCTTGTAGCGCGCGAGCACATCGCGAACACCTTGCGTGCTGGTGCCGATACACGAAATGTGCGGGGTTGCAGCGAGGCCCTCGTTGCGAATCTCGAGAACGGTCTCCAGCGTACCTTCGCGCGTCGATCCGCCCGCGCCGAAAGTAACCGAGCAAAACGCCGGCTTGAGCTCCGCAATTGATCGTCGCGCCGTGCGCAGCTTCTCTACGCCCTCCACCGTCTTCGGAGGAAAAAATTCGACGCTGAAGATTCCGGTTCGATTCCTCATCGGCGCGCGTTCGTCATTCCCTCTCGGGAATCAGAGCCGAGAGTAGCCAGGAAATGATGCTGTACACGATCGCGCCGAACACGGCAGGCCAAAAGCCGCCGACATGAAATCCCGGAACGAATGATCCAACCGCCCAGAACAAGAGCCCATTGATGACAAAAATGAAAAGCCCGAGCGTTAGTATCGTAACGGGGAGCGTCAGCAGGATCAGCAACGGGCGGATCAGCGTGTTGATGAGACCGAGCACGAGCGCCACGATCAGCGCCGTCACAAACGAGCGAGCGCGTTGGCAAGCCAGTGCAGCAATAAGCGCATCGTTACGATTCTCGCCGAACAGCGCTAGCGCGAAGCGCCGTTCAAATAAGGTTTAACCGCGGCATACAGCGCGCGGCTGATCGGCGCATCCATTCTCGCTTGCGCCGCCATCCGGACGACGGCTCCAGAGAGCCATGGTGCTTCGAGCCTTCGACCCGCTTCCAGATCGTGCAGCATCGATGCCTTCATCTCTGCCGGCAGCGAATCGATCGCCGTCAATGTTCCCTTCACGTAATCGTCCGCGAGCGCGACGCCCTGCGCGCGCGCAACGCTCCATGCTTCCTGCACGGCACCTTCGAACGTGGCGCGAAGGTCGGGATCGGCGCGAACGATACCGATGGGCTGGCGTGCCGCACAAGTGCAGCCGGCAAACGCGGCCAGAAAGCAGAATTTTTCCCACAGCGCGCGGCGAATGTCGGACGAAAGCTCGACGTCGATTTTCGCGTCGCGACAAGCCGCCGCAAATTCATTTGCGCGCGTCATCGGACCGCCGGGAAACGCACCGACGCGAAGCCTTGCCATCGTCCCGGTATGCGCGATTACGCCCGGCTCGCGAATTGTCGCGGCGATGTAAGCAACGCCGCCCAGCACGCGTTCAGGCCCGACGACGCGATTCAATATTTCCGAGCTGTCGAGGCCATTTTGAAACGGAATGACGGTGCCGCCGTCGACGAGCAACGGTGCTATCTGCTGCGCAGCGCTTTCGACATCCCACAGCTTGACGCAGAACATCACGACATCGACGGGCGACCCATTGGCAATATTATCGATCGCGCGGGCCTTCGCGACATGCATTGCACCCGTCGCGCTCTCGACGCGAAGGCCATTCGAGCGAATCGCATCCAGATGCCGGCCACGGGCGATGAATGTGACGTCGTTTCCCGCCAGCGCGAGCTTGGTGCCGAAAAACCCGCCGACGCCACCGGCACCCATGACCGCTATGCGCATGAGAATTCCCGAGAATGCTCAGTAACGATAGCTGTCGGGTTTGTAGGGGCCGTCCTTACTGACGCCAATGTAGCGCGCCTGCTTGTCGGAGAGCTCCGTCAGCATCGCGCCGAGCTTCGACAATTGCAGCCGGGCGACTTTTTCGTCGAGATGCTTCGGCAGCACATAAACGCCGATCGGATACTTGCCGGTTCCTTCTTTGGCGTCGGCCCACAGCTCGATCTGCGCCATCACCTGGTTCGTGAACGACGAGCTCATCACGAACGACGGATGGCCGGTGCCGCAGCCGAGGTTCACGAGCCGGCCTTCGGCAAGGAGGATGATGCGCTTGCCGTCGGGGAAGATGATGTGGTCGACCTGCGGCTTGATGTTGTCCCACCTGTACTTCTTCAGCGACGCGACGTCGATCTCGTTGTCGAAGTGGCCGATGTTGCACACGATCGCCTGATTCTTCATCCGCTTCATGTGATCGTGGGTGATGACGTCGATATTGCCGGTCGCGGTCACGATGATGTCCGCCTTGTCGCACGCGTAATCCGTCGTGACGACGCGATAGCCTTCCATCGCCGCTTGCAATGCGCAGATCGGATCGATCTCCGCGATCCATACCTGCGCGTGCAATGCCCGCAACGCCTGCGCTGAACCCTTGCCGACGTCGCCGTATCCGCACACCAGCGCGACCTTGCCGGCGATCATCACATCGGTGGCGCGCTTGATACCGTCGACCAGCGATTCACGACAGCCATACAGATTGTCGAACTTGGATTTCGTCACGGAATCGTTGACATTGATCGCCGGAAAACCGAGTCGACCCTCCTTGTGCATTTGATACAGGCGCTTGACACCGGTCGTCGTTTCCTCGGTGACGCCCTTGATGTTGCCCTTGATACGCGAATAGAAATGCGGATCCATGGCGAGCCGCTTGGCGATCGCAGCAAATAGCGCGAATTCCTCCTCGTTCGAAGGATGCGAGATCACGGCGCGATCCTTTTCGGCCTGCGTGCCCAGATGGACGAGCAGCGTCGCGTCGCCGCCGTCGTCGAGGATCATGTTGGGTGTTCTCGCACGCGCGTCGGCGCCCCATTCAAAAATGCGATGCGTGAAATCCCAATATTCCTGCAGCGTCTCGCCCTTGTACGCGAATACCGGCGTGCCGCGCTCGGCGATCGCCGCGGCGGCGTGGTCCTGCGTCGAATAGATGTTGCACGACGCCCAGCGGACTTCGGCACCGAGCGCCTGCAGCGTTTCGATCAGCACCGCCGTCTGGATCGTCATGTGCAAGCTGCCGGCGATGCGCGCACCGCGAAGCGGTGCCATCGGCGCAAATTCGTCGCGGATCGCCATCAGCCCGGGCATCTCCGTTTCGGCGATGGCGATTTCCTTCCGGCCCCAATCGGCGAGCTCGAGGTCCGCGACGCTGAAGTCCGCGAATTCGGTTTTCTCAGTCACTGCATTCATCGTGTCACTCCCGTTCGTATCGAGCGACTCGCTGGACTTGGGATGGTTTGCCTACCCGTCGCCCCGCGATTCGCGGTTCAACGAGCGCGGTTGCAATGGTGGCGTGAAGCCCGTCCCGAGCCTGGCCCGGCGAGCAGTTTGCACTGCCGCGGGTTGCAACGCTCCTCGGAACGTATGGATCGATAATTGTACCCGATTCTACGCAGCAGCCATCGACGCTTCGGCGGCCAGCAGCGCGTTGGAAAGCCCCGATTCCCGCTTGTAGAAGCCCTCGGTATGAAACGTCTCCTCGAGCGTAAACAGCTCGTAGTCGAGGTGATGGCAAAGCTCATGAACAAGGGTACGGAGAAACGTCTTGAACGCGACAACTTGCCGCCGCTGCGCGGTGCGCATCCAGACGGTGATGCGCGCTTTCGTTCGTCCCTCCTCGGGTTCGTAGAGGCCGTGGAGTTCGCCGTAGTCGCCCGAAGGACGCTGCGCGAGCACTCGCACGCGTATCGGCGGGACTTTGTAGCCGTCCGCCAGCGCGTCGATGAGAAGCTGGCACGCGGACTGAGCATCGGCGCGGCCCTCCCCCAGCAGCGCGGCGCGTATTTGCGCGACCAAGAGGCCGGCCGCTACGTCGGGCGGCAACCCAATCGTTTCAATTGCGTCACTTTTTCGGTAGATCCGCTTGCGCGCAGGGGAAAGTCGATCGTAGTACGCGAAACGCATCAAGATTTCCTACAGTGTAATCGGACGCCGGCCTACTTCGACTGCACTGCCCGCGGGGCGCAAGTCGGCTACCATGATGGTGCAAGATTGACTGCTTTTGCCGCTTTAGAACCCTATCTGATGATTGCCGTCGCGAAGCACTTTCCTCTAGCGCTGTGCCTGTTCATTGCTGCGGTTCCTGGGCACGTCGCCGCTTTCGGCTTCGACGACGTCATCGCCCAGGCGCGCACGCTATCCGGTACGGCGCAACGCGTCGCCGACAGCGAATTGTCGAAGGAATTACTCGACCTCGATTACGACCAGTATCGCGACATCCGCTTTCGTCCTGACCGGGCGCTGTGGCGCGACGCCAAGCTACCGTTCGAGCTGATGTTCTTCCACCCTGGCTTTCACTACCAGCGGGCGGTGCGCATCCACGAAGTCACGCCAGCGGGCGTGCGCGACATTCCGTTTTCCAGCAACCAGTTCGACTACGGCAAGAACAGCATCGATCTGACGAAGCTGCGCGCGCCGGGCTTCGCAGGCTTTCGCGTTCATTACGCGCTCAACGCGCCCGGTTACAAGGACGAGGTGCTGACCTTTCTTGGCGCGAGCTATTTTCGGGCGCTGGGAAAGCAACAGATGTACGGCATCTCGGCGCGGGGTCTCGCCGTCGATACCGCGCTCGCGTCGGGCGAAGAATTTCCTGCGTTCACTGAATTCTGGATCGAACGCCCCAATACCAATGCTTCGCAGCTGACGATCTACGCGTTGCTGGACTCGCGCCGCGTTACGGGCGCGTACCGATTCGTACTGAAGCCCGGCATCGATACGATCATGGAAGTAAGCACACGCATCTTTCTTCGGGAGCAAGTTACGAAACTCGGCCTCGCGCCGCTCACATCGATGTACTTTTTCGGCGAGAATCAGCCGAATACGACGGGCACAGACTTTCGACCGGAGGTTCACGATTCCGACGGCCTGTCAGTCCACTCCGGCACCGGCGAATGGATCTGGCGGCCGGTGGTAAACCCGAAGCGCTTGTTGGTATCGTCGTTCGCCCTGGTCAATCCGTTCGGATTCGGGATGCAACAGCGCGACCGCCGGTTCTCACACTACGAGGACCTCGAGTCTCGCTTCGACAAGCGTCCCAGTGTCTGGGTGCAACCGATCGGGCAATGGGGCGCCGGCCGTGTCGAGCTCGTGCAGATCCCGAGTCCGGATGAAACCAACGACAACATCGTCGCATACTGGGTGCCTGACGCCCTGCCGCCGCCACGCCAAATGCTCGCGTTCGATTACCGCTTGTTGTGGCAAATGGATAATGCGGTGCGCCCGCCGCAATCGTGGGCCACGCAGACGCGTCGCGGGCACGCTTATCGCAAGAGCACGGATGACAGCATAGACTTCGTCATCGACTTTGAAGGTCCGGCATTCATGAAGTTGAGCGTCGACGCCAAGGTAGAGCCGGTGGTGACCGGTCAGAATGCCGAGGTGCGCGAGGCGATCGCCTATCCTAACCCGGTTATCAACGGCTACCGTCTTGCGTTGCGCGTAAAACGCATGGACGAATCCAAACCTGTAGAGTTGCGCGCCTTCTTGCGTGGACCCGACACTGGCGCCATTTCAGAGACGTGGAGCTATCTATTGCCCCCGAATTGAGCTCGCACGACGCCCCGGTGGACGTCGTGGAGCGCTATCTCGACGCCCTCGGCGTCAGGGGCGCGGCGCGTGCTGCGCTTGTTTCGCGCATTCGCTTGCGCGCGGCCGACAAGTGCGATAAAGCGGCGATGTTCGCAGCGTTGCACGCAGCACTGGCCGATGAAGACGTGGACGCCGACAACCCGGCGCACGCGTCCATCACGGCGCGGGTGGCGCTCGCGGCGGACCTCCACGTGCTTCCCCCGGCGCCGGCGAGAGGCCGGCTACCGGCCGCGCCGGCGCTCGCGCGAACATCGATGGCGCCCCTGCACTGGCTCCGTGGTTGGCGCGAGCGCTGGCGGCGCTCTCGCCACGAGCGACGCACCGTACCGGATTCGCCGCCTGAAAGACGGGACTGGCGCAGCGTGGGATTCTTGCGCCGCACACTGCTCATCGCGCTCATCCTCGGCCAGACCTATATCGCGACCGATCTGATGATGGCCGTTCTCCCCTATCATGGGCGGCAACCGCTCGAGATTCCGATCCTCGTTCTTTTCGCCATTCTCTTCGCGTGGATCTCGGCCGGCTTCTGGACGGCCCTCGCCGGCTATCTGGTCGTCGGCAAAGGCGGCGACCGATGGGCGATCTCGGGCACCGCCGAGGCCGCCGCCCCCATTCCGGCCGACGCGCGCACCGCGATCATCATGCCGATCGCCAACGAGGACGTTTCCGGGGTGTTTGCGCGGGTGCGTGCGACGTACGAGTCGGTGCATCGTACCGGACAGGGCGAGCGCTTCGACTTTTTCGTGCTGTCCGATTCGGCTGATCCCGATACGCGGGTCGCCGAGGTCAGTGGATGGTTCGACCTCTGCCGGGCAGTCGGCTTCGGCAACATCTTCTATCGCTGGCGACCGCATCGCATCAAGCGGAAGAGCGGCAACGTCGCCGATTTCTGCCGCCGCTGGGGACGTCGCTATCGCTACATGATCGTGCTCGATGCCGACAGCGTGATGACCGGTGAGTGCATTACTCGACTCGTGCAGATCGCAGAAGCGAATCCCGACGTCGGCATTCTGCAGACAGCCCCCAAAGCGACGGGGCGGGACACGTTTTATGGCCGCGCGCAGCAGTTCGCGACCGGCGTCTATGGCCCGATCTTCACCGCAGGTTTGCATTTCTGGCAGCTCGGCGAATCGCATTACTGGGGGCACAACGCGATCATCCGAATCGCCCCGTTCATCCGCCATTGCTCATTGGGCCGCTTGCCGGGAACGGGCAATCTGTCCGGCGAAATCCTGTCGCATGATTTCGTCGAAGCGGCACTGATGCGGCGTGCGGGCTGGAAAGTGTGGATCGTCTTCGATCTGCCGGGCAGCTACGAGGAAATGCCGCCCAATCTCATCGACGAATTGAAGCGCGACTATCGCTGGTGCCAGGGCAACCTGATGAACTTCCGTCTGGCGCTGATGAAGGGACTCCATCCCGCGCATCGCGTTGTGTTCCTCACCGGCGTGATGGCTTATTTCTCAGCACCGCTATGGTTCTTATTCCTCGCCCTCTCGACTGCGCTGCTCGCGGTCCACACGCTTACGATACCGCAGTATTTCGCGGAGCCGTATCAGTTGTTCCCGCTGTGGCCAGAGTGGCGGCCCGATTGGGCGCTGCAACTGGTCGGGGCCACGGCGTTCCTGCTGTTCGTGCCGAAGATACTCGCGACATCCCTCGCCATGAGAGGCCGGGCACACGGCTATGGCGGCCCGCGCGCGCTATGGGCGAGCCTGCTTCTCGAGATGGTGCTCTCGGCGCTGCTCGCGCCGATACGGATGCTGTTCCACACGCGATTCGTGTTGCGCGCGCTTACCGGCCTGCGGCTCACCTGGCGCTCGCCGCCCCGGGACGACGCGGAAACGACTTGGGCCCTTGCGATACGCAGCCATGGGCTGCAAACGTTGATCGGCGTGGTTTGGACCGCATTCGTCGCCTGGCTCAATCCGATGTTCCTGGGCT
>WNGI01008262.1_pt1 | contig 15094 bp, 10 predicted proteins | sample 5400621 | NCBI WGS metagenome assembly WNGI01 (sample SAMN13153374, study PRJNA577476) | soil metagenome | isolation source: 20 cm soil or saprolite under Garry oak tree replicate 1 | place: USA:California | collected 2016-06-15 | reverse complement strand
TGCAGCCAGGTTGCTGGCCTTGCCGTCGATCTCGTTGAGCGGCGCGAGATCGAAGCGGTCTTCGAGCGTCTTCAGGATCGAGCCGAATTCATATTGCGTGTGGTCGACATGGCCGCGCTTGACCATCGGGCCGATCGCGATCAGCGGCACCCGCGTGCCCGGCCCCCAGCGGTCGCGCCGGGGCGGCGCCACGTGATCCCAGAAACCGCCGTTTTCGTCATAGGTGACGAGGATCAGCATATCCTTATAGGCGGAGGTCTTCTGCAGCTTCGCGACGAGCTCGCTCAGATGCTCATCGCCGCTCGCCATGTCGGTGTAGCCGGGATGCAGGTTCAGCTTGGCGATCGGCTTGTAGAACACGATTTGCGGCAGGGCATCATTAGCGATGTCGGCTTCGAGATCGGCCAGATCCTTCAAATGGGCGGCTTGACCCGGGGTTCCCGGCGCGAGATCGGCGAAATACGCCATCGGCTGGTGGTGGAACTCGAAACGCTGCGGAACCCGTCCGGCGGCCGCATCCGCGTAACCCCCGGAGTACCATTTCCAGGTGACGCCCTTGGCGTCGAGCCGGTCGCCGATATGCGCCATCGTCTGAGCCGGGACCAGCAGGTTCGGATCGGTATCTGAGGAGCCGTGCAGGAACACCGAACGGCTGGTGTTGATCACATAGCCATCGGGCGAAACCTGACCGTCCTTTAGCATCGCGCCGTTGGCGTCGACGCCGGCGACGACCCTTGATGGCGCATCCGGCCAGCGAAACGCGCACAGACAGACGAAGAAGCTGTGGTTCAGCATCGAGCCGCCGAACGCCGAATGAAACATGTTGTCGGCCAGCGTGTATTCCCTCGCCAACCGCCAATGCGCCGTGTCGGAGAAATCGTAATAACCCATGACCAGACCGCCGGAATCCGATACCGCGGCGAATTTGTCCATCTTGCCGCCATTGATCTGAGCCTGCTCCTGATAGAAGCGATGCACCAAATCGCCGGTCGCGACATTGCGCGGCACATAGCGATCGATCTGGAAGGGCGCATTCGGCAATTGCGCCGGGAACCGCGTATCGACCGCCGGAGGGTTGAGGTTGCTGTTCATGATCGGCGGCAGGTAATCGTAGGGCCTGCCGTCGCGATCGACTTGCACGGCGGCCTCTCGCGCCGCGTCCAGCCCGTTGGCGCCGGGAAACAGCCCGAACATATTGTCGAAGCTGCGGTTCTCCTCGAAGATTACGACGATGTGGCCGATGCCGGACAGCGCGGCGCCGGTCGCGGCCGTCTGCGGCACTGCCGGGTGAGCACCGAGGCTTGCCCCAGCAACAAGGGCGGCTAGAAACATGCCGTGCCGAAGATGCATCGTCGATCCCCAACCCCTCCGCGTCGCTCTTGGGGCGGAGGTTTATCCGGTGGTTGATTACGGTGTTGTGACGATCGGCGTAAACAGATGGGATTGCGCTCGCCTGCCGTAGTAGGCTGAAATCGCTGAGCTCATCGATCGAGGGGATGGAAATGCCGATCAGCGGAGATTTGCCTGCGAACATCGCGTTTGTCGGGTGCGACATCACGGCGGGTGCGGCCGCCGGGCCGGGCGGCGGCTCGGGCGGGCAGCCGCACGCGCACGGACGGCGCGAGGTCGTGGTCAACGGCAAGCGCGTCAAGACCATCGATGTGCACGCGCACTGCATCGTCCCGGAGGCGGCCAAGGTGATCAATCACCCGCTCGAGGCGCCGGGTCTCCTGTGGTCGAATGTCGGCGACCGGATCGCGCATATGGATAAATCGGGCGTCGATGTCGAGGCGCTCAGCATCAACCCGTTTTGGTACCGCGCCGAGCGCGATGCCGCCGCCGAGCTGATCCGCATCCAGACCGAAATTCCATCCGTTCTGGGCGAAATGCGAGGAGCTGGGGGTGCTCGTCTTCATGCACCCGCTCGGCACCCGCGAATTGGAGCCAAGCGGCCGGCTCGCCGGCAACGGCCTCCTGACCAACACGATCGGCAACCCGCTCGAAACCACGATCGCGCTGTCGCATCTGATCTTCGAGGGGACGCTCGACCGCTTTCCGGGCCTCAAGATCTGTGCCGCGCATGGCGGCGGCTTCCTGCCCTCCTACGCCAACCGCTCGGACGCCGTCATGACGACGTTCCCGGATCGGGTCGGCCCGTTCCCGAAGAAGAAGCCGACCGAGTATATCCGGGGCGGGCAGCTCTACTTCGACTCGATCATGTTCACGGGCGAGGGGATGCGCCACCTGATCGCCGAAGCCGGCATCGATCACGTGGTCCTCGGCACCGATTACCCGTTCCCGTGGAATACGGCGCCGGTCGATCACATCATGGCGATCCCCGACCTCAGCGACGCCGACCGGATCAAGATCCTAGGCGCCACCGCCGCGAAGCTGCTCGGGATCGAGTCCTAGGCGGCTCTGCCGGGAAAGGTCACGCGAGGCGGCGCAATAGCGCGGCAAGCCGGGGCGCGAGCGCCGTCACGCTGTAGCGTTCGACGGCCAGCGCTCGCCCCACACCGCCCATCCGCTCGGCCAGCTTGCGCTCGGCGAGGAGGCTCGACAGCGCCTCGCTCCACTCGTCGAGCGTCGCCGCCGGGCGGCCGATCTCGGCTTCCGCCAGCAACTCGCTGTTCATGCCGACCGGCGAGGCGACGCAGGGCCGGCCGGCCGCCATGTATTGCAGCATCTTGAAGCTGCATTTGCCGCGCTCCCAGGGCCCGTCGGCGAGCGGCATGACGCCGATTGTGATCGAGCCGAGGAAATCGGCTTCCGCTTTCTCCGACCACGCCACATACCGCACGGGCAGGCCGGGCAGATCGGGCGGCCGGTCGCAGCATACCGCGATCTCCGTCTCGGGGAACCGGCTGACGACCCGTTCGAGCGCCGGCGCAATCGCCGTCAGGTAATGCAGATTGCCGGCGCTGCCGATCCAGCCGATTGCCGGGCGGTCCGGGAATGGCCGAACGGCGATGGCGTCGGTATCGACCGGGGTCGGCAGGATCTCGACCGCCGGGTTCCACTCGCGCCAGATCTCGGCAAGCCAGCGATTGCCGACCACGACAAGGTCGGCCAGCCGGGCGAGCCGGCGCGCCGCGATCCCGCCGCGATAGAGGTGCACCGCGTCGTCGATGTCGATGATGCGCGGACGCCGCGTCAATCCCTCGAGGCTCGGCAGCGTCGACACCATCTCGCGTTGCAATAGCGTGATGTCCGCCTGCCAGCCGGCCGCGATCTGCGGCAGCCGCTGCGCCAGCGTGCCGGCCAGCCAGGCCGGCCGCAGCACCTGCCGGCGCGGCGGGAAGGCGCCGAGGCCCGGCCAGCGTTCCTCGATGGCGATGCCAAGCTGCGCCAGCGGGGAGATATACTGCCGGACGCGCAGCCGCGCCGGCGGGACCAGCCGGCCGCCGGTAAACGCGGCGACCCGCAGCCGAACAGGAGGGCTCGCCGCCTCACTCGTCAAATGTCGATCCTAGGCGATGCTGCTCTCATATGCCGCGACAACCTCGTCGACGCCGCCCATCGCGACAATCCGGCCGTGGTTGAGCAGGATCGCCCGATTGCACCATTCTTTGAGCAGTGGCACCGAGTGCGAGGCGAGCACGAGAATGCTCGTGCCGGCGAGAAAATCCTCCATGCGCTGCCGCGCCTTGTTGAGGAAGGCGGCATCGCCCGCAGCGATCCATTCATCCATCAGCAGGATCTGCGGCCGAACCGAGGTCGCGACGGCAAAGCACAAGCGGATCATCATGCCGGTGGAGTAGGTGCGCACCGGCATATCGATGTAATAGCCGAGCTCGGTGAACTCGGCGATCTCGTCGATTCGGGGCCGCATATCGCGCGGGTGAACATCCATGAACATGCCGCGGGTGATGATGTTCTCCCGCCCGGTGGCCTCGGGGTTGAGCCCGACCGAAGCGGTCAGCAACGCCGATATTTGCCCGCTGGCATGGAGCTGGCCGCGCGTCGGTTCGTAGATCCCGGCGAGCACTTTCAACAGCGTGCTCTTGCCGGCGCCATTGGCGCCGATGATCGCGAGCCGGTCGCCATGTTCGATATCGAGAGTGATGTCGCTCAGCGCGAGCACGGTGATCCGATCGTGGGCGTCGCGCGCGAGGTTGCCCTGTGTGGTGCGGTTGAACAGCACTTTTTTCAGCGAGCGGCTGCCGCCCGAATAGATCGGGAACTCGACCGCGATGTCGCGCAGGCGAAGCGACGCCGTCATCACTCAGATCCAGTAGGCAATGCGGCTGCGAAAGCGGGCGAACGCGGCAAAGGCGATGCCGCTTCCCACCACGGTCACGCCGACCAGCATGATCCAGGAGCTGGGGGCGGTCGGCACTCCGAGCAGCGGCGCCCGCACGACATCGACCGCCGCGAACAGCGGGTTGAACGTAGCGACGGGATGCCAATGCCCGAGCAGCTCGGGCGGCCAGATGATCGGCGTCATGAAGAACAGAACCTGCAGGAAGCTGGCAACGATCGGCGGCACGTCGCGAAACCGGGTGCTGATCATGCCCAACAAGATGCTGATCCACGCGCCGTTGATCGCGATCAGCAGCAAGCCGGGAATAATCGCCAGCACGCTCCAGCCGATCGGGATCGAAAAGATCGCCAAGCCGAACGGCACGATCACCAGGTTATGGGCCAGCACGATGAAATTGCGGCAGACGTTGCGATAGGCATGGATCGAAAACGGGATCGGCACCTGCTGGATGGTGCTGGCTTCGCGCAGAAATCATCCCGTTCAACAGCTGCCAGACGATCAGGCCGAGGGTCAGGAACGGCAAATAGGTACTGGGCTCCTGGTTGAAGAGCTGGGCGTAGATGACGCCCATCGCCACCACCATCACCAGCGTGCTGATCGTCAGCCAGAACGGACCGAGCATCGAGCCGCGGTAGCGCAGCCGGATGTCCTGAAACGCCAGAGCCGACCACATCCAGACCCGGCCAAACCCATCGGCGAGATCCCGCCAAGCGAGCGCGGCGCGGCCGGGTGGCGCCGGCCATTCAGCAGCGTTTTCGCGCTCGACCTCGGTACCTGCGATAGAAACCATGCCACCCGGCGGTATTGATTGATGATCGGCGCTCCGTTGCGGCCGCTCGCCAGCGCGCGACGGACGAGGCCACGAGGGCCCGCACTACCAAACCTTGTGTTTACCCCTTGCCGAATTCCCAGCATTCGGACAGTGCTGCCGTATAGCATCGCGGCTCGTAGACTGTCCAGTTGCCGGCAGGCAAGGTGCCGGCGGGGCGCTTCGGGCCTTGCGGACCCTTAGGAATCACGCTCCTCAATGATTGCTTAACACCAAGCATATACGGGAGGGGAACGGCAGGTGCAAATACGCACCGGCGGGGACGCACAATGGTCCGACTGCATTATTTATATGTCCTTGCCGGTGCGGTCGCCTTTCTGATCCTGCATATCCATTTCGTTCTGGCCTGGGATAGCTTGTACGCGCTCCACCCGTGGACCGGGTATGCCCCGGGCCGGAGTCCTGCGTTCTTTTCTTCTTCCCCAAGAAGCGTGGCGATCGCCAACGTGGTTCTCTTCGCTACAGCGCTCGCTCTGACGATGATTCCGCCCGGCCAGAGGCCCCGGATCGGAGTTGCCCTGTGGGCTGGGGTCATGGGCGCGGTCGTGCTCGTTTGGCTGGCCACGGCGCGATTGCGTCAAGACAGCAACATGTGGCCGATCGATTTCGTCTTTCTGTCGGTCCTGACCGGCTTGCCCATGTTGGTGGGGCGCACCATCGGCTTGGTGTACTGGCGCATCCGGATTGGACAGAGGCTGAACCCGTGGCTGGCTGCCGCGGCGATTGCCGCCCTGGTCATCGTCGGAAAGGCCTATTATTAGGCTTCTAAGAAGAAGCGGTGATTTCAAACTGAGTCACAGTACCGGCGGGGCAAAGCCGCGGAGGCTGTCGGATTGCGCCGCTGGCGCGCGCTCACCACGATGAATATCATCCGGCGCACGATGAGCGAGCCCGGTGGAAACGCTCATCAGATCGCGCCGCATCGCAGAGCTGCCAACGCTCGATCAACAAACCAGAGATGTTTTGGTCGCCGAGGATAATCGTTCGATGAGAATGAGTTGGTATTTTGCGCTAAGCGAGTCCTCCATCGAGCGGGACGAACACGATTGGCGCGGCTTGATCAGAGTCGCGGTGAAATCAGCTCATACAAACACGCGGCTGCAACCGATTTTGGTTTACGACGGCGAGCCCGGTGAGTTCACCGCAGAGTTGGAGGATATGGGTGTCAGGATTGTCTATCATCGCGTGTCGTTTTTTGATGACTTGGCCAGACACGCCGACGCGCTAGGCCAGCCTTGGTGGTTGGGCATCGCATCGGGAGCATTTCTTCGGACCGAAATACCGTTATTGCACGGTGACGACAATCCGGTGCTCTACACCGATTGTGACGTGATGTTCACGCAAGACCCTGGAAATTTGAAGTGTGGCAGGGCCCCTTTTGCTGTCGTTCCGGAGCACTCCAACCGGGGTCGCCGCGAGACTGAGGACATGAACAGCGGTGTAATGGTAATGAATATTGGATCATTGCGATCCAGTTTTCCGGAGTTCCGAACATATATAAGAAATAATCTCGGAAATTTTGTTTCCTTCGACCAGACGGCCTACCAGCAATTTTATGCCGGTCAGTGGAAAACGCTGAAACCGGAGCTCAACTGGCGGCCTTACTGGGGCTTCAGCGAGAAAGCCCGCATTGTGCATTGGCACGGGCCCAAGCCGCCGTTCGTCCGCCGCGTTCAGCAAGGGACGGATGTTCCGGGATACGATATCTGGCGGGGGCTTTACGATCGCACTCCCGACAGCTACGCGCGATATCTAGCGATCTGGGATGATTACGCTGCGCAGCCCATGGCTGCCGCCCGGCGTCCCCGACGGAAAGCGCGAGCCTCGGCACACGATACGTCACAATCAACGCCCACAATCCTGCACCTGATCACCGGACTCGAGACGGGCGGCGCCGAGCGCATGCTGGTGCATCTCGCCAGCCGCACCGACCGGCGGCGCTTTCGCTCGGTGGTCGTCAGCATGACCGGGCCGGGCACGATGGGTCCGCTCGTCGCGGCAGCCGGCGTGCCATTGCGCTCGCTCGATCTGCGCCGTGGCGTGCCCGACCCGCGCGGCATCGTGCGGCTCGCCGGCATCCTGCACGAGTTTCGCCCGGCCGTGCTGCAGACCTGGCTCTATCATGCCGATCTGCTCGGCCTGATCATGCGGCGTCTCGGCCAAGTCCCGCATCTCGTCTGGGGGCTGCAAGCCACCGAGACGATCGACACCCCGATCGTGCGTCGCCTCCTCGCCTGGTTATCGGCGAGCCCCGATGCCGTCGTCACGGTATCGCAGGTCGGTCAGCGCTTCCACGAGGGAATCGGCTATCATCCACGGCGCTGGGTCCACATCCCGAACGCGTTCGACACCGCGGCGCTGCGTCCCGATCCCGAAGCACGTCGCCGCGGCCGTACCGCGCTCGGCATCGCCGATGATGCGGTCGCGATCCTGCTGCCGGCGCGCTATCACCCGATGAAGGATCACGGCAATTTTCTCGCCGCCGCGGCGCGATTGATGCCGGCGCACCCCAATTTGCTGTTTGCGATGGCCGGGGCAGGGACCGGTCCGGCAAATCTCGATCTCGCGGCCTTGGCCGCTGCGCACGGGCTGAGCGATCGTGCGCTGCTGCTCGGCGATCGCCGTGACATCGAAACCCTCTACCCGGCTTTCGACATCGTGACCCTCTCCTCGTCTTTTGGCGAAGCGTTGCCGATGGTGCTCGGAGAGGCGATGGCGTGTGGCGTGCCCTGCGTCGCGACCGACAGCGGCGACGCGGCGTTGATCGTCGGCGATACCGGCATCATCGTGCGGCCTCGCGATGCGGCGGCGCTCGCCGCCGGCTGGGCGCAGCTGATCGCGCTCGGCCATGAAGGACGGGCGGCGCTCGGCGCCCGAGCGCGCGCCCGCATCGTCGAGCATTACGATCTCGATCGGGTGGTGCCGCGCTTCGAGGCGCTTTACGAGGAGATTGCGGGGAAGGGCGCCGCCGCCGAGCGGCGCCTTGTAAAAGATTTCAATTAGCCGGCGCGCGCTGCCCCAGCCTGGGCGAGGCGGGCCCGGATGACGACTTGGGCGAGCCCGGTTTTCGTCATCCCCAGCGCTGTCGCCGCGCGTTCGGAGAGGTCCATCACGCGGTTGCCGGCATAGGGTCCGCGATCGTTGACGAGAACATCGACAGAGCGGCCGTTTTGCAGGTTTGTGACCCGCGCCCGCGACGCCAATGGCAGGACCAGGCTGGCGGCGGTCAGCTGGCGCTCGTCGAAAATCATGCCGCTGGCGGTCTTGCGGCCGCGCCAATGCCGGCCGTACCAGGAAGCGACGCCGGCCTGCTCGACGACCCCATCCGGGCTCTTGCGCAGCGTGGAGATTTGCTGCGCCCGCATCGTGGTCGTGTCCTGATCGATCCGCGGATCAGCCTTTGCCTGCGCCAAAGCCGGAGACAGCAGGACCATCCCCAGAACCCCGCGTATTAACCATGAACGGGATTTCTTCGTGCCGGACGTAACTGGAAATAGATGCATCATTTCTCCGTAAACAGGACCAGTCACGGTCTATTTACGGAACGATACCTACAGACACAATCTGTTAATGTGCCGCAGCATAACAGTTGAATTCTGTCACATAACTCCCGGTAGGACGTGCAGGGACATCACAAATTTCATCAAATATTAGAAGAGGATCGGCGACTTCTTCAAAGATGAAGGCGAAACCGAGCCGCACGGGCGATCTGCGGCGAGATTATGGCGGGCTGAAAAACTGCAGCAGCGCAGCGCAGCGCAGCGCAGCTTCCCCCGTCGCGTATTTTGGGCCAACGGAACTGGCCGTTTTCCGGGCGCTTGACGACGAGCACCACGCCGGTGCCGGCCCTGAACAGCAACTGACCCGGTCAGCTCGCGCGGAACATGTAGACACCGGAAAGGGATCGGGTGCGCATCGTCTCGCACACCAAGCACAGGGACGGCGGATTCAGCGTCAAAGGTTGGCTGACCGGCCAGTCTGGAGCGAACCCATCTCTGACCCAGAATTCCCTGTTTTCGCAGAATTTGTCGGTTTTGAGCCTGGCCGGCGCGCAAAAGCTTAGAGCGCGTGCGGGTCTCCTTGCCCAATTCCCTCGACTAGATCATGACACTGGCGGAGCAGCGCGCGGGAGTAGTCTTCGAAGCGTATCGCGGGCCTAGTCCGGCGGGTCGAAACCGTGCTACATTCCGCGTCCGACACGCCATACCGCCGTACTTCGCCTCCCATTTGTAGAACGTCGCTTCGTTGTCCCATGCTTGCGACATACATCGGCGGTCTTCGCCCCCGCCTGCTGCTCCAGCACTGCGATGATCTGCACTTTGCTGAAGCACGCCATAGCCGTTGAAACGGACTCCCACTTGGGTAATCAACCGCTCGTGGTGCGCAGCCTCGGTGAATCCCGCGTACACACCTGATTTCAGGTCCGCGTTTGTTAATCCAGGTTCTGGCCGCTGACCTCAATCCGCTTTATCGAGCTTCGCATACTCCATAGCAGCGCTGACAATTAGCGCAGTCGTATGGATGATCCAGTCCACTCGTGATTTCTTCCAATTCTCCCAGCCTGGAGGGAGCCGCTTTTCTATGAACATCCCGCGGATCTCCTCTAGGGAAAGCGCCGGCTCCTCATCAAACGGCAGTTTATGGTCTTCATCACGCGCCAGGATCGCGGTACGTGGGCTGTTAGCCAGGAAAGCCATCAAAAGCCCAAACTCTCCGGCAGAGCCTACAAGGTTGTCCTCTCCCATCAGTTTGGTAAGCCGGCGCTCGAAGTCCCGGTGAGCTTCGACCGGTTGCTGGCGGACTCCGAACAGCCGTTGCCAGATTGCGCTAGCCCCAGCCTCTATGATTTCCGCGAGGTCTGCGGCCAAAAGTCCGGCAACGCTCTCAAGCGAAACCTTGGACGTTGGATCGCGCATCAGGTTTTCGGCGATGAAGCGACCGATATCCGACCGCCGGATAACACCATCCTTCGTTGCCCGATCGGCCAGTCTCCCGAAATTCTCCAAGCTCGTTTTCCCGCTGCCGGGCTGGTTCGGGTCGGTCTCGAGGATGCCGCTATGGCCGGCATGAGAACCCTGTGAACCCGGCAGCTCCAGCGAGAACAGATCGGCCGGCACCCTTTCCGTCAGCTTGCCCGATGGCCCCGACGTGAAGCCATGGTTGCCCTCGGCGAACAGCACCAGCACCTCGCCAAGATCCCCGCCGCCGCGGTTGCCGAGCTTTCTGACCTCCTCGACGTTAGCAAGGGGATGCTGCGCATCACCTCGAACCGGCAAAAATCCTTCGCGTACCGCACTGCCGAGAAAAGGGCATGTGATCTTCTTCTCTATCAAATCGTCTCTGGCATCGTCCGCTAGCAGAGCTGGGGCAGAGAGAGAGGCTTTATCATTGGTCATGATGAGTTCCGGGTTGAGTGAGAGCGTCGACTGTTTCCAATACGCCAACCGCCGCCGCGGCGTGCGCTGCAGACGAAAAAAAGTTGCGGCCGCGCGCTGATACTTGCTGCCCAATTAGATCGCGGGTGTGGCGAGGGCCACTTCCGGCGCTATTTACCAGTCAGTGCCGCTCGAAGCGCATTGAGTTCCTTGGAATTGGGGTTGGAGGCGCTGTCGGCGCCGGGGGTCGGCAGAGCGTCCCAAATATATTTCGCCATCGGGTAAGACAGAACCCAGTTCAACGGCACTTCCTCGTCTCCGCGATAGAGGTAAAAATGAAAGAAACGCTGCCTGCCCGATACGCAAAATCCGTTGCGGACCTCCTGCAGGATCCAGTCAGAGTGCGCTCCGCGCACGCTAAAGAGGCCGAGAAGCGGCACTACTGCCTGAAGTGGTCGCGATTGGCCGATCGATCGTCCAGGTTCGTCATGCAGCCGGCGCGTCACGCCTGGCTGGCTGGGCGCATCGCATCGGATCACTTCGCCGTTGTCCTCCTCGACCTGCCATTCGGCGTCGGCCGTCGCCTGAACCAGGATCGGATCGACAATGAAGTCTTTGGCGTCCTTACCACGGTCTGCCGCCAAAATATTGGCGCCTTTGTCTTTCAGATACCGCGCCAGTTCCCATGCCGTAAGCAAGCCCTCGTTCTCGAAGTAGCCGCCGTCAATCAACTGCGTTGGATGCGCCCCCGGCGGAACGCCGCGGCGATTGGCGCTTACCGGGTGGTCAATCGGCTTGGCGAGCGAGAGGAATGGCGCGCTGAACGCTGCCGCCTGCTGTTGCGCCAGGCTCCATGTCGCATCGCCGGCTGCCGCTTGCCCGAACCTCCGTTCAACTGCGGACGCCCAGCTGTTCTCGAAGGCGCGCTCCAAAGCTTCGGCGCGATCGCCGCCGCGGGGGGCGCCGATCAGATACACGATCGGCGCAAACAGCGCCCGCGGTATGTCGCCGAACAGCGCGCCGGACAGCACCGGGCCGAGGGCGTCCTCGCCAAGTGCATCGACCGCGGCATTGTGGAATCGCTCGCGGTTTATATTGTCAAGCGCGCAACCGGGCCCCGGTGCGCGCGCCTGACCGACCAGCGTCGCGGTATAGGCCGCCGCCCCCAGCGAGCCGCCGGACACGGAGCTGACGGCGAAAACGCCGGTATGATTCTCCGCCGACACGGTATCAACCGCGGCGAGGACCCGCGCTGCCCACAGTCCTGCCCGCGACGCACCGCCAGACACCGCCACGATCACCGGACGAACGAAAATCGGCCCGCCTGCGCTCGCCCCAACGGGATTGATCCAGCATTCCCGGGCCCACGCCGCAAACAAAGCATCGAGGGTGGCGCGGCGTTCAACCGGATCGGCGGCGGGTGCTGCGACCCGAACTGCATGCAGGTCGATAAAGGTCGACCAGGCAAAAATCCAGATCAGCAGAAACAGGAAGACCGGTAATCCGGTGAACCTCCAAGGGATGCCCCAAAACTGTCCCTTCGGGGAAATGCCATCACCCCAATACGTCAGTGCCGTAAGCGGCCCGAGGGCCAAGGCCAGGAACAGCAGGGCCGCGGCGGGTCCGGGAAAGATCCACCCGACCCAGTACGGCCAAAACGACCAGATGCTGCCCGGCAAGAAAGTCAGGACGGCTCCAATGCAGAACAGCGCAGCCGCTACGAGCAGAATAGATCCGGCTACAAACGGACGACCCGGAGCGCGGCTTGTCAGCCGCTGTCTGCCCCGGAAGACGACTTCCTGCGGCGTCGCCGGAGCATCCAGGGCGGCGCGGCGGGACAGCCGATGCTGGAGATAGATCACCGCAGGCACGATCCAGGCCACGATCAGCAGCAGTTGCCAGCGGGCATGACTGCGGAACGCGGCGATCATGCCGATCCCCGCCGCGGCGACGAACAGCAGCCGCGGCACCCAATTCAGCGCCACCGGCGTCCCACCGAGGCGTGCGGCCAGCAAACTTCGCATCCCCGGCCGGTCTGCGACATCGAACCGGGCCGATAACACCGCGCGCGACCAGTACCAGCAGCTGAGCGCGAGCAGGAAGAGCGCGAGATGAAATGCGAAACCGGACCAGATGCCACGCGGATTACCAATCGACAGCCCGGCGAGCACGTCCCGCGTTTGCGGCGGCACCAGCAGCGCGAGGGCGACGAGCAGTAGAACACCGATCACCGCGCGTGCCGTCCAGGCCATCGAGCCCCACGAGAGCCGACCCGCGTCCTGCACCGGTTGCGAAATGCCGAGCGCAAGGGTTGGCACAACGAGGCCGACGCCGATCAGCACGAATTTGACGACGGCGCACACGCTCGTTCCGATCGCCAGCACGCCCGTCGATCTGCCGTTCAACATCAACAGCAGCCCGACATCTTCGAGGATATCGAAGGCTCCCGCGAGCAGCCCTCCCCAGGCAGCGAGTTCGGCGGCCCGGGCCAGCCTGGGCGAGTGGTTCTGTCGTGCACGACCGCTCGCCCAAAGACCGAAAAACAACAACGCGAGCGCGTAACTAACAATAAAAGGGAAATCGAGCTTGACTTGGCATATGGCCGTCTGATGGATCCGCGACCAGCTCTTTATGATGCGATCCGCGTTATGGCTGCTCCAGGCAAGTTCGAGCGAGACGATCCCGGATGGCGCGACCCGATTCGACAGAGGCGCTCCTTGATCCCAAAGCAGGGTCATCAAGATTAGCGCCGCGGCTACAGCCGGAATGCCGAAGACCGGACGGCCGGCAATCGCCGTGAACCATGCGACCAAGGCCCTCATCGCGGATCCTCTCCGCCATCGTAACACTATGCGTTTGCGCGCCCGGCAACACTCGAAGACTTGTGGGAGACGCCCACATTTACGGCGCCAGTGACGGCCCTGATAGCTAAGTATTAATACTGTTGATGCAAAGTGAGGGCTTGAGGTACGGGAAAGATACCCTCCGGGTGGCGTCGCGCGCATCGATCTCTTTTTCGATGACTTGCAGACGCTGCTGGAACATCTGCACCGTCAATTGAGCCTCGGGCGAACTGAATTGCCTGATGTAGTCACCGAGCTTGTCGTATCGGTAGCTCGTCAGAATCTTGCACCACCACAGCTGATAGCTGGCCTCGCCGAACGACGGCATCATTTGTATCAAGGTGTCGTAGGTCGTTGCACCGACTTCCTCCGGCACCTCCGCATAGATCGCGTAGCTCATGTTTGGCAGGTTGATGTAATCCCATTGAGAAAAATTCAGCATCGAATGCAGCGGACCACAGGTCCAGATGATGGTGGTCAGCAACTCTTGCAGTAATTCGAGGCTGTCGATCCGCTCGGGCATCCCGGCGACCCGGCCGCCGTTCTGCGACGCATCCTCGGACCGCAATTCCGTTGCCCATGCCTGCAGCTCCGGATCGGCGGCAACGTCCTCGTCGCGCTGGTAGTATATCTTGAGGTATTCCCCAACAAACGCTTCGATCGCGTGCCAGATCGGCAAGCCATCGTCCCGCATTGGATAGCGCGTCAGCACGCGCGAGTCGGCGACACCGCGGCGCGCGAGTTCGGCCGGAAGAGCGAAGTATCGGATGTTCCAGTCTTTGTAGAGGTTTAAAGGGATTCCCAACGATTCTTGAAGTGTTCCGCCCAACATGCGTTCAACCGGTCCGCCCGGATTGATGAAGGAGACCCGGCCGAGCTCGTTGTCGTAGAGATAGAAGCGAAAATGCGGCGCGAGAAGCAGATGCACGGGATGCTGCTCGGCGAGTTGCCGACGGGTAATCACGGCGATCGGTGCCATGACCATGTGCGTCCACGCGAAATGCGTGCCGATTTCTTGGTGACAGCCGTCAGCGCATTGATAGGCCATCTTCGCTGCGACCCAGTCCAATAGCGGGTCGGATGGCAGAAATACGCGAGCGCCGGCGTTTCGGCGGACCTGGATCCCCACCGGGTGCAGCTTCTCCGCATAGCGGTCCCACCAAAACAGCGCGCGCGGGCTTGGTATCGTGCGGTGCCGCCCCTTGTAGTTGCTGCCCTTTACATGGGCGATGGCGGCAAAGTCCGCAAAATAGAGTGTGCCTGCGGCGGCTTCCCTGGCCAGAGTGTGCCCCTCCCCGCCAACCGCCTGCAGTTGTGCATCGGTGAAGGGAAAATCCGCAGGAATCGCGTCAAGTCGCCGAATGGCCTGCGGATTACACCCGGTGATCCGCTGTTCCGCGAAGCCATCGTCGGCGAGCCAGGTTTCGATGTTCTGCGGTCGCCGGTACAGCGTGTAGAGATTCAGGAAATCGTGCAGATGCACGATAGGATTGATCAACGCAGTGCGTAGTTTACCGAATACGACGTTGAACGGCAGTAGCGTAATAGAGAAAAACCGATGGATCCAATAATAAATGCTGAAATTTTCATGCTTGGGGACGTGATGGAGAAAGGGATACCCCTGGATGTAGTTATAATTGAAGAAATATTGTTTGCGTCGCTCGTCTAGCGTTTGCTTCCGTAATTCCGGATTTGGATCATCTTGCGGAAGATAAGGTTGCATTAGGAAACCTCCCGGTACGGCAGAGCATCAGTTCGGTGCATCGCCCAAGATCACGTCAGC
>WNGI01014633.1_pt1 | contig 15095 bp, 19 predicted proteins | sample 5400621 | NCBI WGS metagenome assembly WNGI01 (sample SAMN13153374, study PRJNA577476) | soil metagenome | isolation source: 20 cm soil or saprolite under Garry oak tree replicate 1 | place: USA:California | collected 2016-06-15 | reverse complement strand
CAGGGGCACCTTCACCTCGAACCCGAACGCCGAGACCAATTTCACCCAGCACACCTTCGACAACCAGACGGCGGCGTTCAGCGTCACACTGGACCGGATCGGGTTCAACAAGACCGGGCAGGCGCTGACGCTGAGGCTCAAGGGCGGCGGGGTGTGGACGCGCGGGGAGGGGCGGATCACCAACTCGGAGTTCGATCGGCGCGTGATCCTCGACGGCGGGGGACGCCTGATACCGGCGCAGAGCCTCGGGGGCTGGATCAATCCGCAGGTTTATCTGACGGACACGCTGAGCCTGCGCTGGGCCGGCGGCGAGCAGCTTGCGCTCAACAGCGACAGACCCGCGATCACCGGGACCCTGCTCGACGACCCCGCGGACCCGAGCGCGGCGGGGCGGAAGTTCTTCCGCGTGAACAACTTCCAGTCCGAGTGGAGCCTCTGGTGGACACCCGGTCCCTTCACCTTCGCACTGGGCTACAACTTCACGAACACCAACTTCAAGAGCGTCAACCTCAGTGGCGGATCGGAGAGCCGACACAACGAGAACAACAAGGTCGAGTTCATCAGCTGGTGGAGCTTCTGAGGCTTTGTTTCCCCGCATCAAATGCCGGTGCACATGCTGCGCCGTGCCCGCGCGATTGCGGCATACGAGACTTTCGCTTGACAAGCGTCAGGCGCGGGTCACTGGCTGATGGAGGAAGCGCCCGCAACCGTGCTCCCCGCGATCATCGACTTCCTCGGCTGAGGAGTCGGCGACTCAGGCGAAGCAACGGGCTCACAGGTGTCGAGCGAGAGATGAGTGCGGATGCCGGGTGGGGGTGAGCGATGGTCAAGCGACCGGGCGACACGACACCAGAAACTCCTGGAGGGAGGGCCGCGGAGCGACTGCGTATGTTTGAGGAGGCCCGCCGCCCGCCCGCCGCCCCGCAGGTCAAGAAGCAGAGACCGGCCGGGAAGGTCACGAAGCCGCCCAAGCCCGCAAAAAGGGGGAGGAAGCCCAGTGCGAAGTAGGATCGACGTCAAGCCCAGGGCGGGTGGCCCGCGTGCGAGACCCGCATCTCGCCCGGGCGGCAAGGCGCTCCAGCGCCTCTTCCATTACCTCGGTACGCGCAATCCCGCGATCAATGACGATGTCGTGGCGGCAGTCCCCGTGGGCAGGGCGGTGCGCCCGCAGTTCGGTCTGACGGCCCGCGCACGCGGAGCGCCGGTCCCCGAGCCAGCGAGAGCGCGGAGGGCGCGTCGAGCGCCATCGTCGAGGCCCTTCGCCGCGGCACTCGCCAAGGCCGCGATGGCACTCTCGAAGCTGCGTCGGCCGACGACCCGAGGCGCGGCTCCTGGGGCGCCGCTGCTGTGGAAGCCGCTCGGACCCTCGAACATTCCGAATGGTCAAACCTATGGGTCCAATCGTGTCGACGTCATCGGCCGGGTGGCCAGCATCGCGATCGATCCGACAAAACCGACGCATGTGCTCTGCGGCGCCGGGGGCGGCGGGATCTGGGAAACTGCCGACGGAGGGGCCACGTGGGCTCCCCGGACCGAAAAGATGCCATCACTCGCGATTGGAGCCATCGCATTCGACCCGAGCAATCCCAAGACCGTCTACGCGGGCTCCGGCGAGGGCAATTTCTACTTCAACCTCGGCGCTGGGGCCTACAAGTCCACCGACGGTGGGAAGACCTGGAAGGTGCTCGCGTCAGCGCCGTTTGTCGGCGCCGGCTTCTTCGACCTTGTCGTCGATCCGAAGAATTCGAAGGTTCTGTACGCCGCGACCACGATCGGGTTCTGCGTTTCAATGAACGGCGGCTCGACGTGGCGCGTCAAGCGATCTGTGCGCTGCTGGGACATCAGTCTTCACCCGGGCGGCGGACCAACGGCCGAGATCCTGGCCGCGTTCGCCGATGGTCTCTTCGTCTCGACGTCGGCCGGTGCGTCATTTGCCGCGGTCGGTCTCCCCTCGGCGCCGGCGGCCACGTGGAGCCGGTTGGCCGTCGATCGGGTGAGCACCTCGCCGGACGTCGCCTATGCCTTCGGGGCGGCCGGGTCGGCGGCCCACCTGTGGCGTCGTACAGGGACGACGTGGACGAAGATTCCGTCGATCCCGGCGCTGAACGTGACCCAGGCTTGGTACGACTGGTACGCTGCAGCGACGCCAAACAAAACGGGCCAAGTGTTCCTCGGCGCGATCGACACCATCCGCGGGGATCTTACCGGCTCGACTTGGCAGTGGACGAACATCACCACCCAGGGCGCCAACAGCATCCATCCCGACCAGCACTGCCTGGCTTTCGCGCCCGGGAACTCCAAGACGATCTACCTCGGGAACGACGGAGGCATCTTTCGGTCGCAGAACAGCGGTGGAACCTGGAAGGCCCTCAACAAGGGACTTGGTATCACCGAGCTCGAGTACCTGGGCAGCGACCCGACAACGGCGAACTGGCTGATGGCGGGGACGCAGGACAATGGGACGATCCGCTTTCGGGGCTCTCTGATCTGGGATCACATCGCCGACGGGGACGGCGGTGACTGCGGGGTCAATCAGTTCAATCCGAATGAGGTTTACCACTCCTATTACGGCGTGAGCCTGGAACGCTCGACCAACCGGGGGACGACCTGGGCCTCGCTCGCGCCGCCGAGCATGTCGGCGCTCTTCTACCCGCCGGTCGAGGTATTCGGCACCACGGTCGGGATCGGCGGTGTATCGCTCGATGTCTCTCGGAACCGTGGTGCCTCGTGGAAAATCGTTGCGCTCGGGTTGCCCGCTGGCGATGCCGCCTCTGCCATGGACATTCCCGACGCAAACACGGTCTTCATCGGAACCCGTCTGGGACGGATGGTGCGACTTGTCTGGAACGGATCCAGCTGGACCAAGACGGCTCTGACGTCGCCCGCGCCACGTTACATCAGCTGCGTCAGGGTTGACCCCGGCACCCCAAAACGTCTCTGGGTAACGATCTCTCAGATCGGCGGTGGGATGGTGTATCGATCGGATGACACTGGCCTCACGTGGGTGAATTGCTCGTCGGGCCTCCCGGCCATACCGATGAACTCCGTCGTTGTCGATCCAGCCAACGGCCAGCGCGTGTGGGTCGCGGCAGACGTGGGGGTCTACCAGACGATGAATCTTGGGGCCGCCTGGGCGAGCTTCTCGCTGGGCCTGCCCAACGCCATGGCCGCTGACCTGCTCTTCCACAGAAAAGACCGGGTGCTGATCTGTGGCACGCGAAATCGGGGTGCTTGGGCGATCGCCGTGCCATAGAGCGAGAAGGTGAACCCCTCGCTGATCGAGAGGCGGGACAACCCGTCGAGAGAGGAGCCGGCGTGGACTTCATCGAACGGTTGTTTGGGATCTCCCCCGATGGGGGAGACGGATCAACGGAGCTCATGTATCTCATCGTGCTCGCGGTGATTGTCGTGGCCGTTGCCTGTCGCCGCACCTTGAGCGCTTTCATGTCTCGGCGTCGTTGACCTTGGTGGCGGCTAGATTGGGCGTCTCGGGTTGTTCCAGGCACTGGCTTTGAAGCGGCGCCGGATGACTCAGGCGAGCGAACGTGGGGGTTCGAGAAGAAAGGAGCGACCGATGAACCATGTCAGTCGGCGCGGTGACGGCGAGATTCTCTGGCTCGGAGGTCACGAACATGGGCGCCCGGTCGAGATCCTCGTGGAACCCGGGACGACAGGAACGAGGGCGTTCACGATGGGGGCCCAGAATCTGCCGCCCGGCGGGCACGTGCCGACGCATCGCCATCCCTATGAGGAGATCTTGTTCGTCTACCAGGGACGCGCGCGGATTACCGTCGACGGGGTCCCGCACGAGGTCGGCCCTGAGACGGCGGTGTTCGTTCCGCCAGACGTTTATCATTCAATCGAGAACGTGGGGGAGACCGAGCTTCGTTTGACCTTCACGCTCTCACCGCCCGGCTACGAGAACGTCTTTCGTGAGCTCGCTCGGGCCGGGAATGATCACCCACGGGTTCCTGCGTAGCTTCTCGGGGGAGGCGGAGGGTGGGCGTGCATGCGGGCGCACAGCACCAGGCGGGTCGATTGCCCCGGTGCGGCGGGCTGGGCCTCAGGCGGCCTACGTGATTCCCCTGGTCGGATTCGCGCTCGCCGTTGTCGGCGGTGGTGTGCTGCGCGGCCGGATCGGCGCGTGGATCAAAAAGGCCCAAGGCTTCGTTTCCGCGCACCAGATGCCGGTGCACGCGCTGCGCGGTGCCCGCCCCCTCGTGAAATGGGCGAATTCCGCCTCCGGGCGCCGCGATCGATGGACGGACCGTCGGTTTTACCGATCGCGCCCGCGAACCGGTGTCACTCCGTGCAAATGTTCGGGTGTGGATAGCGGTGAAGATGTGGACAAAACGTGGGCGAGCTTTGCCCGTTCACCGTGAACCTCGCACTCGAATCCTCGCACCGGCAGTCGGGCCTTCGGGCGTCGCGCTGCGCGTATTCGTCTGAACGTCGGACGACTGACGTCACATCCCTCGTGGTTCGACACCTCCCTGACACGCGGGAAGCCTTGAGAACACCGCGGGCCGCTATTTACCTGGAGCGAGCATCTGGTGCGCTTTTTGCGTCGGGGGCCAGCACCAGGGTGGTGCGCTATGTTGGAGTTTCGCGAAGGCGTGATCGAATTTCTCAAGGAGCATCCTGACTACGTGTGCGCTGAGTGCCTCGCCGTGAGCCTTGGGGTGTCACCCCACGCGACCACGATGATCACGCTGGGTCTGCACCGGGCCGACGGTTTTGAAACCGTTGACCATGTGTGTTCTCGATGCCATCGCCGGATTCGCGTGATTAAGGCCGAGACGAAGACGTAGAATCCCGCCAGTGCGCCGAACAGTCCACGCCCAGGCGGGCAGTTTGGTTCTGCTTGGCGCTTTCGTTGAGCTCCTTGACGTGGCCGGCATTCGGCGCTTCGAACGGACACATGCACTTGGATTCGTCCGGAACGAATGTGCTGCGGATATACCGCACCGATCTACCTCCGGCCGTCCTCACGGTGTATTTCGCCGGCAGCACCGATACGACGCTGGACATGACGCTCTGGGGCAAGCGGTTCAAGCCCGATGTGGCCATCCTTTGCCTCTCCAACGGACGCGACCCCCCAGGACCTCGTCGAGCAGGCCAGGTTGCTACGCACCGACAACCCCAATCTCAAGACGGTGATCCCGCACCATTGGCGCCTCCAACCGCCTCCCGGTGCGCACACGCCGGACGACGTGGCCGCCGCGTTCAAAACATCGGGCATGCCCGTGACGGTGATCAAACCCGAGTTCAAGAAGGTCTATGAGCTCACAAAGTAGTAAGGTTAGACTCTAGGCGAATCATCCCTTTGCTGCTCCTCGCACCACGAAAGGGGACGATCGAAATGAGATCACAACGCAGCATCGTGACGGGACTGCTGGTCGGCGTCCTCGCGAGCCTTCTGTTCGCGGGCGCCGTCAGCGCGCTCGAGGTCGGCCAGAAGGCGCCGGACTTCACGCTCAGCGGCACCGATGGTAAACCGGTCGGGCTCTCGGATCTGACCGCCAAGGGCCCTATCGTCCTCTACACGTTCATCGCCGCCTTCACGGGCACCTGAACGAAGGAATTGCATCCCGGCCCCTCGCTCGCCGCATGGCAAAAAGAGAACAACGCCGTTGGCAAGCAGATCCTCCTGTCCGATTTCCCCAGACGCCAGATGCTCACCGCCTATGGAGCGCTGGAGACGAACGAGCAGAGTCCCGTCTATCGTTATGCCAAGCGTGCGTACTTCATCATCGACAAGACGGGGACGGTGAAGTACGTCAAGATCATGGACAGTCCGCTCAACCTGCTGAGTGCCGATGAGGTGCTCAAGGCGCTCAAGGATTCTGGAGCGGCGCGATGAGGACGAGGTGGCCTCTCGTGCTCGGCGTGGCCGTGGCGCTCGGCGCCACGGCCGCGGTCGCCGCCCCCGACTTCGCGTCCATGCAGGTGATTCCGTACGAGCCGCCCAAGCCGGCGCCCGCGTTCACGCTCCCGGATCTGAACGGCAAGGACGTTCATCTCTCCGATCTGCGGGGAAGGGTGGCGATGCTGTTCTTCTGGGCGACCTGGTGACCGGATTGCCGGAAGGAGTTGCCTTCCGTCAACCAGATGGCCAGCGAGCTGAAGGACAAGGGCTTGGAGCTCGTCATGATCGCCTTTCGTGAGACTCCCGAGCTGGTGCGGCGCACGCTCAAGGAGCGCGGCTACACGGCACAGGTGCTGCTCGACGAAAGCGGTGATATCACGGGCCGCGTCTACGGCGTGTTCGGCCCGCCGACCGTGTATTTCGTGGACCGTCGGGGCAACCTGGTCGGGCGGCTGGTGGGAGCGCGCGACTGGGAGTCGCCGGCCGCCAGAAAGTTCGTCGAGCAGCTGCTGGAAATGAAGTAATCGCGGCAGGCGCGCGGCTACGCGCCAGCACCTGACTCGATCAGTCGTCGTGCGGGTCGGCGGACGGGCCCGACGCGCCGCCGGGGCGACGGCCCCAGGCGCTCGTCCGCCAGTTCTCGTGGGGCTCGGCGCCGGCGCGCCAGGCCGGCAGCGGCATGAGGAGGTACCGGGCGAGGGCGGCGACGTAGGGCTCGTACATCCGCCGCAGCTCCGCCAGCTTGTCCTCGGCGCCGTCCCCGGCGTGCAGGACGACACCCGCGGCCGCCAGGCCCGTGCGGAGACGACCGAGTTCGGACGATGGGAGTCGATCGGGCGCCGAGCCGACCGGCGGCCGGCCGAGCACTTGGGCGAGATCGGCGACCGCGTGGCGCGCCATCGCGAACGTCAGGCTCGCCTGGCGCGCGCACGCGCCTTCGATGCCGACCATCACGAGCGCGCTCGCGTCGAGCACCGTCGTCAGCGCGGCCAGCCACGACTGGTTATCGTGCTGCGAGCGATAGTAGGACAGCACGGGATAGGACAGGTGCGACTCGAGCACCTCGGCGCCCCAGCGTTCCCATTCCGCGAGCAGCGCCGTCAGCTCCTCGTGGTCGGCGCCGACGCCGCGCAGCAGCTCTTCGGCGCTCGGCGGCGACCCCGCGCGCGCGTCGAGCAGCGTGATGTTCAGCTCGCGCCGCGAGAACGACTGGTAGAGAACCGGCAGATACCCGATCACGAGGGCCAGGAAGCCGAAACCCACGCCCGCCTCGATCACCGTGATCGCGCGGCCCGCGCGCGACATCGGCGTCACGTCGCCGAGACCGAGGGTGAAGAACGTCTCGCCGCTCATGTACAGGTGGTCGAGGAAGGCGCCACCGCCCTCCACGTTCAGGCGCGTGCCGATCCCCGCCTGCACCATCGCGAAGGCGGTGACGAGGCTGGCGGCCCAGGCGGCGAGCAGCACGAGCAACGAGAGCGGGCCGTAGATGCTGAGGAAGGTCTCGCGCCGGCCGCCCGGACGCATGCGGCGCGCCAGCGCCGACCACACCCGCCACGTCACCCGGTAGAACAGGCGGGCCGGCCGTAGGCGCCGCGTCACGCGCCGGGGCAGGACGATCGCCTCGAAGGCATCCCACATGATCACGGCGATCCAGAGCGCGCCCGCGGCGGCGATCAGCGACCTCATAGCATCCTTTCGATGTAGATGTTCAAGACCATCTCGCCAGTTCCTGAGCGCATAGTGCGCTAGTCCCGGTAGAATTGCTCGAAGATGGTGACCTGCCCCGGCTGCGGCTCTCGGGCCTCCTCGGGTTTCGCGTTCTGTCCCCGCTGCCGGGCGGTGCGAAGCCCGGGCGCCGCGGGCGCGACGGCGCCGACCCGGGTCGAGCCGAAGAAGATTCCGGCGCCGGCGAAGTCGGACGGCGCCGGCCGAGAGGCCGACCGCCGCCTGCCGATCCTCGAGGCGGCCGCCGCCATAGCGAAGTTCGACGGCTACAAGGAGAACGAGACGGACAAGGCCGAGCAGGAGCGGCAGTGGCCGCAGCTCAAGGGCCAGTTCCTGATCGATCGTGGCGGTATCGTCCGCTGGGCCAGCGTCGAGTGCGCCACCGAGGGCATCGCCGGAGCCGGGAAGTTCCCGTCCGACGGGGAGATCCTCACGGTGGCGCGCGCGTTGCCGCGCACCTGAATCCTGCCCCCGCAAGCATCCGAGGGCGAGCAACCTCCTGGTCGCCGCGCGCAACCAGGTGGGTGCCGCTGCTCGTCCTGACGGCGCTCGTCCTGGTCCTCGGCCGGTCGATTGCGATCGACGACACGCTCTTCCTCGGCGCGGCGGAGCAGATCTTGAAAGATCCGTGGCGGCCGTTCGATGCGGTGACACCGTCGGGCACGACGCCGTTGCCGCTCTGGATCGCCCTCAAGAATCCGCCCGGCCTCGCCTACTGGCTCGCCGCCGGGCTCGCCGTCGCTGGACACGACGAATGGTGGCTCCACCTGATGCTCCTGCCGTTCGCCCTCGCGGCCGCGCTCGGCGGCGTCCGTCTCGGCCGGCGCTTCCTCCGCGAGGCCGACGCGGCGACCTGGGCGACCGCGGCCTGGCTCGCGTCGCCCGCGTTCCTCGTCTCGGCGTCGACGCTGACAGCCGACGTCCCGGCCCTCGCCTTGATGCTGTGGGCCACGGCGCTCTGGATCGACGGCGTCGACGGCGATCGCGCAGCGGCGCGCCGTCTCGGCGCGGCGCTCGTGGGGCTCGCTCTCGTCGTGAAATACACCGCGGTCCTCATGCTCCCGTTGCTCGCGCTCTACGTCGTGCTGCAGGCACCTCGGGAGCGCCGGGCGCCGATGGGTCTCGACCTCTGGCCCGCGTTCGCGCCGTCGCTCGCATGGGCGCTCGTCGGCCTGGCGACCCACGGGAGGATTCACGTCGTCGACTCTCTCTGGATCGTCGACGCGTCGTGGCTGGTGACCTGGCGGGAGGCGCGTCTCGAGCACGGGATCGCGCTGCTCACGTGCGTGGCGGCGGCCGGCGTCTTCCCCGTGGTGCTGCTCGTGCCGGCGCTCGGCCGATCGATCCGAGGGTGGGCGATCGTGGTGGTGGCCGGCGCGCTCGGCCTCGGCGCCGCCCATGTCGTGCCGTCGATCTGGCGGCAGGCGCCCGCGGCGGTTCCGGCCGCGGCCGGGGTTCTGGTCGCGCTCGGCGCGGCTGCGGTGCTGGTCGCCGGCGGCGCGCTCCTCGAGCGCCGGGATCCCGGCGTCGTCTTCGTCGCGGTGTGGTTCGGCCTCTGGGCACTGTTCGTGTGGGGCTGGTCGTGGACGGTCGCCGCGCGCTTCGTGCTCCCGCTCCTGCCCCCGCTCGCCTGGCTCCTCGCGCTCGCGGCGGGGCCTGCGCGGCGTTGGCTCCTGCCCGCGGCGACCGCGGCGAGCCTCGCGGTGAGTGCGGTCGTCATCCAGGCGGATATGTTCCCGGCCGCCTTCCACCGGGCGGTGGTCGACGAGCTCGCGGGCCAGGCCGCGCCGACGGGTCAGCGCGTCTACTTCGTCGGCGGCGGCACGGTGCTCTATTACGGCGAGCGTGTCGGGATGCGCTGGCTCGATCCCGACGATCACACGGCGCGGGCGGGCGACCTCCTCCTGCATCCGTACTGGAGCGCGAACAGTCTCCTGCCCCCGGGGTTCAGGTCACGGATCGCGCTCGTCACGCGCCTCACGGCGCCCGTGCCACCGTTGGGCATCCACACCATGAACCCCGCCGCGGGCGCCGGCTTCTACGCGAGTGCGTGGGGGCCGCTCCCGTTCGCGATCGCGTCGCTGCCCGCGGGCGGCGCGAACGTGTGGCGTATCACGGCGGACCCGGCGCCATGAATCTCTCGGCGGCACCCCAGACATCCCAACGAGGTGGAGGTGGGCAATGGCGATCCGCTTGGACCACACCATCGTGCCGGCAAACGACAAGCTGGCCTCCGCGGAGTTCTTCGCCGAGATCTTCGGTCTGAGCGTCAGGCCGGGCTACTTCGCGCAAGTCCAAGTCAACGAGAGTCTGACCTTGGACTTCGCCGACGCGCCAGAGCCATGGGGTGGGCCGGGTTTCGACCCGAGGGCGGGCCAGAGCCATCACTACGCCTTCCATGTCGGCGAGGCTGACTTCGAGGCGATCTTCAGCCGGGTGAAGGCGAAGGGCATTCCCTACGGTAGCGGGCCAGACAGCCACACCAACGGCCGGGTCAACACTCGCCGGGGCGGGCGCGGCTTCTACTTCGAGGATCCTTACGGCCACTTGCTGGAGGTCATGACCGTGCCGGAGACGGGGACCTAAAGAGCAGCTTCTCCCGCGAGCGACGGTCGTTGTGCGATAGTGAGGCATGCGCTCGGCTGATAGAGAGCCATGACCAGCCAGGCCGATAAGGCCAGTCAGTTCCGCGCCCTGCACCAGGGGCCGGGCGTGTTCGTGATCGCCAACGCATGGGACGCCGGCTCGGCGCGTATCCTCGCCAGGCTCGGCTTCCAGGCGCTCGCGACGTCGAGCGGCGCGCAGGCCGGGACGCTCGGCCGGCTCGACGGCAGGGTGACTCGCGACGAGGCGCTGGCGCATTGCCGGGCCATCGTCGAGGCGACCGAGCTGCCGGTCTCGGCCGATCTCGAGAAGGGGTTCGGCGACGCGCCCGCGGTGGCGGCGGAGACCATCCGCCTCGCCGCCGGCGTCGGGCTCGTCGGCGGCTCCATCGAGGACGCGACCGGCGATCGCGCCAAACCGCTCTACGACTTCGGCCAGGCGACCGAGCGCGTGGCGGCGGCGGTTCAGGCGGCGCGGGCGCTCCCGTTCGCCTTCACGCTGACCGCGCGCGCGGAAGGGTTCCTGCGTGGTCACCCGGACCTCGACGACGCGATCAGGCGCCTGCAGGCGTTCGAGAAAGCCGGCGCCGACGTGCTGATGGCGCCGGGCCTGCCCGACCTCGCCTCGGTGCGTGCCGTGTGCGCCGCGCTCGCGAAGCCGTTCAACTTCATGGTCGGGATCAAGGGCAAGTCGTTCACCCTGGCCGAGCTGGACGCCGCCGGCGTGCGGCGGATCAGCCTCGCCACCTCGCTCTACCGCGCGGCGATGACCGGCCTGGTCGACGCCGCGCGTGAGGCGAAGGACAAGGGCACGTTCGGCTACCTCGACCGTTCGCTCGCCACGCCGGACCTGAACGCCTTCATGCAGGGCTGAGGGGCGATGAGCGGCGCGCGCCTGGCTCAGGCCATCCACGGTGCACGCCGGCCTCGCGGACCCAGCTACCAATGACCGGCCCCCGTGTGCTGCTCTTCTGGACACTGGTGTTCGTCGCCGCGGGCGCGGGAGGCGTCTACCTGGCGGACCAGATGGTTCTGGCCCCGGGCCGCGCGCTCCAGCGGCAGCTGGCGGAACGCGACGCGCAGATCCGCGCCCTGACCGAGCGGAACCAAGCGCTCGAGGCGGCCGTCCGGCTCCTGCGACACACGGAGCGGCGCGCCCGACTCGTGGTGCTGGACCAAGCGCCCGGCCCCGACGGGCACGTCCGGACGCGCGTCCGGTTCACCGAGCTGGACCCCCAGGGCGATGCCATCGGCGAGCCCCGGGAGCTCGCGCTCGACGGCGACGAGGTCTACGTCGACGCGCTCGTCATCAAGTTCGAGGACACGTTCGTGACCGGCGGCGACGCGCTCAAGGGCAAGGCGCTGCTGCTCTTCCGGCGGATCTTCACCGACCGCCGCCGGCCCGCGGACGGAGACACACTGGACCGCGAGGGCCAGATGCCGCAGAGCTACGCCGCGGAACGAGCGCCGACGGCCTTCGAGCGCGAGCTCTGGGCGCGGTTCTGGGAGCTGGCCAACGATCCCGACGAGGCGCAGCGGCGTGGGGTCCGGGCCCTGCACGGCGAGGCGGTCTCGACGCGGCTCCGGAAAGACCGCGTCTACACCATCACGCTACGCTCGACGGGCGAGCTGACGATCCAGCCGACCCGGTAGCCGCGATCTCATGACGCTCAGCGTCCGATTCGTCGGATCCGGTGATTCGTTCGGGAGCGGCGGCCGGTTTCAGACCTGCATCCTGGTGGACGGCCCGGGGTCGCGCTTCGCGATGGATTTCGGCACCTCGTCGCTGATCGCGCTCGCGCAGCAGGGGATCGAGCACAACACGATCGATGCGATCCTGTTGACGCATCTGCACGCGGATCACTGCGGGGGCGTCCCCTTCCTGCTCCTGGACGCCATGCTGTCCGCGAAGCGCGCCCGCCCGCTCACGATCGCCGGCCCCCGGGGTCTCCGAGCCCGGATGTCGGAGCTCGCCGAGGCCCTCTTTCCGGGCATGCACGTGATGACGCCGACGTTCCCGCTGGAGTACGTCGAGCTCGAGGTGGGACAGCCGAACCGCGTGCTGGATCTCGTCGTCACGCCCCAGGCGGCCCGGCACACGCCGCAGACGAATCCGACCGCGCTCCGCGTCCAGGTCGGCGACAAGGTGATCGCGTACACGGGCGACGGCGAGTGGACCGAGGACCTCGCGAAGATCGGTCGGGACGCCGACCTGTTGATCGCCGAGTGCTACTACTACGCGAAGCCCGTCAAGTGGCACCTGAACTACCCCGTGCTCACCGAGCACATGAAGGATTTCGGCGCCAAGCGCGTGATTCTGACGCACATGAGTCGCGAGATGCTGGCCCACGTGGACGACGTGCCCGAGCAGTGCGCGCGGGACGGCATGGTGGTCGAGGTGTGACGCTCGCGTCGTTTCTCGATCGGCTGGCCAGCGGCGAGCCCGCGCCGGGTGGAGGCGCCGCGGCGGCGCTGGCGGGGGCGACGGCGGCGGCCCTGGTGGCGATGGCGTGCCGGGTCACCGCCCGCGCGCACATCAACCTCCAGGAGATCGCGGAGGACGACTTCGCGCGGGCGGCGCGGGACACCCTCGAGCGCCTCGCGGCGGGTGCCCACGCCCGGCGCGCGCTGGCCCAGCGCATCGCCGTGCGCGCGGGCGCCGCCGGCCACGACGCCGGAGGACGGGCTTGACCGTCGTTCTATAGTTTGATACTTATATAAATATGAATACGCCCAAGGTTCATGTCCACATGACGGTGTCGAATCTCGAGAAGAGCCGCGCGTTCTACGAGAGGTTCCTCGGCGTAGGGCCGGTGAAGGTCAAGCCCGGCTACGTGAAGTTCCTGCCCGCGTTCGGCCCGCTCAACCTGGCACTCTCGGAGGCCGGGCCCTCGGAGGGCCGCGGCCGCGTCGATCACATGGGCATCCAGGTGGCATCGCAAGACATCGTCGTACGGGAGATGGAGCGCGTGAAGGCGGCCGGGCTGCCCGTACGCGAGGAGTTCAGCGTGAACTGCTGTCACGCCAATCAAGACAAGTTCTGGGTCCAGGACCCGGACGGCGTGGAGTGGGAGGTCTACGTCCTCAACCACGACATCGAGGACGGCGCGACGTGCGCGACCGACGTCCAGCACCTGCCGGTCGCCACGGGCCTCACGGTGGTGAAGGGCGGCAGCAGCTGCTGCTCGCCAGGCTAGCTGCTAGCCTCCGAAGCGCTGCTTGAGGGCGGCGGGAACGATCGCGGCCGGCTTTCCCATGACGTCCGGCACCAGATAGATGTAGTCCACGAGGCTACCGCTCCAATAGACGTTGCCCACGCCGAGGATCTCCGTGAGCGGTGCTCCGGCCGGCTTGGTGGCGGCGAGCTTCTCGAACTCGATCAACGGCATCGGCATCAACCCACCCCCAGAAGAATATACAAAGAATATATATCGCTTGACATGGTGTCGGCCAGTCCTTTTAAGTACGGGGGTCCTGGACGCGGTCCGGATAGAATGCGTACCCGGATGGGGGAGGCCGGATGCCGACTCGACGTGATTTCCTGAAGCTCGGCTCCGTGGGCGTCGCCGGGCTGGTCGCGGCACCGCCGGCCGCACCCGGGGCGGCGGACGCCGCCGAGACGCCACGCTACCCGCTGCTGACGATCGCGCCGCTGAAGGACATCGGCGCGGGCGCCGCGATCTCGTTCGCGTACCCGGATAGGCATTCGCCGGCGATGCTCCTGCGGCTCGCCACGCCCGCCGTCGGCGGCGTCGGGCCGAACCAGGAGATCGTCGCCTACTGGAAGATGCTCATCTGCCCCTGCCACTGGTCGACGTTCGATCCGGCCAAGGCCGGGACACTCGTGATCGGACAAGCGAGCCAGCATCTGCCCCAGATCGAGCTCCGCGTCGACAACGGCCTGGTGCAGGCCGTCGGGGTGGCGGGCCTGATCTATGGCCGGCACACCAATATCGTGTGACGCGTGCCGGTGAGTCGCGCGTCGAGCGTCGATAGCGTCCCGCTGCCGCCCCCGGGCGCGCAGCGCTTCGACACGGTCTGTCAGTTCTGCATCGTCGGCTGCGGCTACAAGGTGTTCAAGTGGCCGGTGGGACGGGACGGCAGCCCGGAGGCGCAGGGCAACGCGCTCGGCGTCGACTACACGCGGCCGCTGCCGCCCCTCGGCGAGTGGATCTCCACGGCGATGCACTCCGTGGTCACCGACAAGGACGCCCGCCGCTACAACGTGGTCATCGTGCCGGACAAGGGCTGCGTGGTCAACGAGGGGCTGGCGTCCGTGCGTGGCGGCGGGCTCGCGCAGACCCTCTTCGCGCCCGACCGCGCCACGAAGGCGCGCCTCAGCCAGCCCCTCGTCGCGCAAGGGCGCGGCCACGCGCCCATCGGCTGGGACGCGGCCGTCGATCTGGGCGCCCGTGTGATCAAGGCCGTCGTCGATCGCTGGGGGCCGGACGCCGTCGGGATGAAGTTCTTCGACCACGGCGGCGGCGGCGGAGGCTTCGAGGCCAACTGGGCGGTCGGGCGCTTCTTCTTCTCGGGCGTCGGCACGCGGACGGCGTCGATCCATAACCGTCCCGCCTACAACAGCGAGGTGCACGCCGCGGGCGATGCCGGCGTCGCCGCGCTCACGAACGCGTACGTCGACGCCGAGCTCGCGGACACGCTCGTGCTCGTGGGATCGAACGCGTACGAGACGCAGACGAACTACTTCCTCGTGCACATGGTGCCGAACCTCAACGGGAGCACGCTCGCGCGCAAGCGCGAGACGTTCGCCGGCGAGGCGGTGGAGCCCGCGCGGATCATCATCGTCGATCCGCGCCGCACCATGACCGTCGCGACGGCGGAGGCGGCGGCGACGCCCGAGCGGGTCCTGCACCTGCAGATCGAGCCGGGCGCCG
>WNGI01004377.1_pt1 | contig 15098 bp, 28 predicted proteins | sample 5400621 | NCBI WGS metagenome assembly WNGI01 (sample SAMN13153374, study PRJNA577476) | soil metagenome | isolation source: 20 cm soil or saprolite under Garry oak tree replicate 1 | place: USA:California | collected 2016-06-15 | reverse complement strand
TCGACTGGCCGTCGCCGAGAAATCCGCCCGCGACAGCCACGTAGCCGCGCCACTGGGCGCCGGCAACCTCCGAGCGCGGCGCCGGCATGGGCGGATCGCTCTGCCACATCGCCGCAGCGAAGAGGAGCTCCGCAATCACAGCGGGGTTGTACACCAAGAAAACCGCTCCATTCTCCCCGCCGTATGGACCTCTTTCGGCACTCGATACCGAAAGGGGAGAGATCATGCGCCAATCGCTGCTCCGACTCGCTCTGGTCGCCGCGGTTTCGACTCTGACACTCGCCGCCGCGGCGCCGCTGTCCGCCGCACCGCCGGGCGGTTCCTACACCGTCACACCGCTTGTCTCCGACGTTCCGGGAGCCGCCGCGGTGACCGATCCACACCTGGTCAACGGCTGGGGCCTGACCCGCAGCGGCACGAGTCCGTGGTGGGTTGCCGACAACGGCACGAATCTGTCCACGCTGTACAACGCCGCGGGTGCGCCTCAGGCGCTCGTCGTCGGAGTCGACGGCGGGCCGACCGGCGCAGTCTTTGCGGGAATTCCAGGGCAGTTCCTCGTCGGGACAACCGCCGCCCCGACCACGCTCGGCCCGGCGAGCTTCATCTTCGCGAGCGAGGACGGGATGATCCGTGCTTGGCGGGGAGGTTCGACGGCCGCGCTCGTGACGGCGCACGGCGGGCCCTTCGCGAAATACAAGGGCCTCGCGATCGCGCAGCCGACACCCGGCACTCCGCTCCTGTACGCCGCCGACTTCCACAACGCACGCGTGGACGTGTTCAACGGGGCATGGCAGAACGTCACACCCGCGGGTTCGTTCGTCGACCCGATGTTGCCCGACGGATACGCACCGTTCGGCATCCAGACGATCGGCTCGCGCGTCTTCGTGTCGTATGCGAAGCAGGACGCGGACGCCGCCGACGAGATCGCGGGAGAAGGCCGCGGCTTCGTCGACGCCTATGACCTCGCCGGCAACCTGCTCGCCCGGGTCGCGCAGCACGGGCAGCTGAACGCGCCGTGGGGTCTCGCGGCGGCGCCGGCGTCGTTCGGCCGCTTCGCGGGCGATCTGCTCGTCGGCAACTTCGGCAACGGACAGATCAACGCCTACGAGGAAGCGGCCGCCGGCTTCGACCACCGCGGCACGCTGCGGGACTCCTCCGGCCAAAAGCTCGTGATCGACGGGCTGTGGGCGCTCGAGTTCGGGAACGCCGGCGCGAACGGCGACCCGGGCACGTTGTTCTTCACAGCCGGCCCCGACGATGAGTCGCACGGGCTCTTCGGGACGATCACGCCTGCCGGCTGAACCTCTCAGGGACCTGCGCCCACGTGGCGCAGGTCCCTCACTCGCAGGGTGAGACCCTCCACAGCGGTCACCTCGACCTCGCTGCCGACGCGCAACGGGTCGTCCGAGCGAGCCGCCCAGAGCTCACCGGCAACGCGAACCTGCGTCGGCGTCGCGACGACCGCCGTCTGACCGACGAGCGCCTCCGCCCCGACGGGCGACTTGCGCCGCCGCGACCACTTCACGAAGGCGACGGACTCCCCGATGTCCAGCAGGCCCCCGGCCAGCACGGCGAGGACGCCCCACGGCCAGGGGACGACGAACACGGCGAGCAGGATCCCGCCGAGGAGCAGCATGTCCCGAGATTACGGGGCGGCCGGTGCCGCGCCCGCGGGCTCGTAGTCGACGAGCTCGAGGTACACCATCTCGGCCGCGTCGCCGTAGCGCGGGCCGAGCTTCACGATCCGCGTGTAGCCGCCCGGCCGGTCGGCGAAGCGGGGAGCGACGTCCGCGAACAGCTGGTGGACGACGTCCTGGGAGCGGAGCTCGGCGAGCGCGAGCCTCCGCGCATGGAGGTCACCGCGCTTGCCGAGCGTGATCATCTGTTCCGCAAACGGCTTCACCGCTTTGGCCTTGGCCTCGGTGGTCTTGATCCGGCCGTGCTCGATCAACGCGCCGGCCAGATTCGAGTACAGCGCCTTGCGGTGCGCCGAGTCGCGCCCGAGCTTCTTGCCTGCGCGACGGTGCCGCATGGCTAGAGCGCGCCGCCGTTGCCGCTCTCGTCTCCGCGCAGCGTGAGGCCGTGCGCGGAAAGCGTCTCCTTGACCTCCTCGACCGACTTCTTGCCGAAGTTCGGGATCGCGGCGAGCTCGGCCTCGGTCTTCACGACGAGGTCGCCGATCGTCTCGATGCCGACGCGCTTGAGGCAGTTGTACGAGCGCACGCCGAGCTCGAGCTCCTCGATCGGGAAGTTCTCCATCCCGTGCGCGAGCGGCATCTCCGCCGGAGCGCCGTCGGCCTGGGCAGCCTCCCCGAAGCCCTCGATCCGATCGAGGTCGGTGAAGATGGCGAGCTGCCTGATCAGGATCTCCGACGCCTGCGCGATCGCGTCCTTCGGCGACAGCGAGCCGTCGGTGGTCACGTCGAGGCGCAGCTTGTCGTAGTCGGTGCGCTGGCCGACAAGTCGATCGGGATGACCCCGATCGTGTGCTCGGGCCCGCGGTTCAGCTCGGCGGGCACGTAGCCGCGGCCGCGGCCGATCGTGACCGTCATCTCGAGCTTGCCCTTGTCGGAGAGATGCGCGATCTCCAGGTCCGGGTTGAGGATCTCGAGCTCGGCCGGCGCCTCGATGTCGGACGCGTTGACCGTGCCGGCGCCGCGCTTCGCCACGTGCACCTCGATCTCCGGCGAGTCGCCGTGGAGGCGGCAGACCAGACCCTTGAGGTTGAGGATGATGTCGGTGACGTCCTCGCGAACGCCCGTAAGCGTCGTGAACTCGTGCGAGATCCCCTCGATCTTGACCGAGGTGACCGCCGCGCCCTCGAGCGACGAGAGCAGCACGCGGCGCAGCGAGTTCCCGAACGTGTAACCGAAGCCGCGGTCGAGCGGCTCGATCTCGAAGACCCCGCGCTGCTCGTCCACTTCCTCGTGGACGATCCGGGGGATCTGGAATTCCATCAGGGATGTGCGTGTTGCCAAAGCGTTCCTTTCTACTTCGAGTAGAGCTCGACGATGAGTGATTCCTGGACCGGGGTGTCGATCTCCGACCGCTCCGGCCATTTGAGGATCTTTCCGGTCAGTCCGTCGTGGTCGGCCTGCAGCCACGGCGCGACGGACGCCGTCAGGTCGGTCGCGTCACGGATCACCTGCTGCGCCGAGGAGTTCGGCGTCATCGTGATCACGTCGTCCGGCTTGACCTGGTAGCTCGGGATGTTCACGCGCCGGCCGTTGACGTGGAAGTGGCCGTGCCGCACGAGCTGCCGTGCCTGCGCACGCGAGGCCGCGAACCCGAGCCGGTAGACGACGTTGTCGAGGCGCGTCTCGAGCATGCGCAGCAGCGCCTCGCCCGTGACGCCCGTCGCCTTGGTCGCCTTCGCGTAGTACGTGCGGAACTGCTTCTCGAGCAGGCCGTAGTAGCGGCGCGCCTTCTGCTTCTCGCGCAGCTGCAACAGGTACTCGGACTGCTTGATCCGGCCGCGGCCGTGATCGCCCGGCGGATACGAGCGGCGCTCGATCGCGCACTTCTCGGTCAGGCAGCGCTCGCCCTTGAGGAACAGCTTCATGCCCTCGCGGCGGCACTGCCTGCACTTGGGGGAACGGTCGCGAGCCATCAGACCCTCCGCCTTTTGCGCGGGCGGACGCCGTTGTGGGCCTGCGGCGTCACGTCCTTGACTCCGAGGATCTCGAGACCCGCGGCCTGGAGCGAGCGGATCGCCGTCTCGCGCCCGGAGCCCGGCCCCTTGACGAACACCTCGACCTTCTGCAGCCCGTGCTCCATGCCCTTGCGCGCACACGAGTCGGCGGTGACCTGCGCCGCGAACGGCGTCGACTTGCGCGAGCCCTTGAAGCCGGCCGAGCCGGCGGACTCCCACGCGATCACGTTCCCGTCCTTGTCCGTCAGCGCGACGATCGTGTTGTTGAACGACGTCTTGATGTGCGCCTGGCCGATGGCGATGTTCTTCCGCACGCGGCGGCGCGTGCGGCCGCGGGCCGCTGTCTTCCGAGGAGGGGCCATTTAGGTTTTCGCCGTCGCTCTCTTACCGCGACTGACCGTCTTCGCCGGCCCCTTACGCGTTCGTGCATTGGTGCGCGTGCGCTGGCCGTTCACCGGGAGGCCGCGGCGGTGGCGGACGCCGCGATATGCGCCGATCTCCTGCAGGCGCTTGATCGCCTGTGAGCGCTCGCGCCGCAGGTCGCCCTCGACCTGAAGGTTCTCGTCGATGTACTGGCGCAGCTTCGTGACCTCGTCGTCGGTGAGGTCGCGGATCTTCGTGTCGGAATCGAGGCTGAGCGCGGCAGCGACCTTGCGCGCCGTCGGCTGGCCGATCCCGTAGATGTACGTCAGCCCGATCTCGAGCCGCTTCTGATTCGGAAGGTTCACTCCGGCGATGCGTGCCAAGTGGCTAGCCCTGCCTTTGCTTGTGTCGCGGGTTGGTGCAGATGACCATGGTCTTACCGTGCCGCTTGATCACGCGGCAGCGTTCGCACATGGGCTTGACTGAGGCTCGTACTTTCATTCCTGGTCCTATCGGTGTCTGTAGGTGATTCGTCCGCGGGTCAGGTCGTAGGGAGAGAGCTCCACCTTCACCTTGTCGCCGGGGAGGATGCGGATGTAGTGCTTGCGCATCTTCCCGGAGATGGTGGCGAGGACTGAGTGACCACCGTCGATCTGCACCCGGAACATCGTGCTCGGGAGCGCCTCGGTGATCTCGCCTTCGACCTCGATCTTCTCTTCTTTGTTGGCCATGTTCCTTTCTTGTGCCTGCGCACGAAAAGACGGCGGGACGCCCCGCCGCGAGCAGATTATGGTAGCAAACCGGCCCTTGCAGGCGTTTTCGCGCGGGTCAGGACCAGAGGGGAGCCGTCGGTCACAGCGACCGTGTGCTCGAAGTGCGCCGCGAGCGAGCCGTCCTGGGTCGAGATCGACCACTCGTCGTCGTGGAGGTAGACGTCGGGGCCGCCGGCCGTGATCATCGGCTCGATCGCCAGGGTCATCCCGGTCTGGAGCAGCGGCCCCCGCCCGGGCTCGCCGAAGTTGGGGATCTGGGGCTCCTCGTGGTAGGAGCGGCCGACTCCGTGCCCGACGAGTGAGCGGACGACGGCGAAGCCCGCACCCTCGACGACCTCCTGGACGGCATGCGAGATGTCGCCGACGCGATTTCCCGCCCGCGCCTGCTCGATCCCGGCCTCGAGGGCCTGCTTGCCGGCTTCGAGGAGCCGGGCTGCCTCGTCGTCGACGTCGCCGACCGCGAACGTGTACGCGCTGTCCGCGACGAGGCCGTCGAGCGTGATGCCCACGTCGACGGAGATCAGGTCGCCTTCCTCGACACGGTGCTCGCCCGGGATGCCGTGCACGACCATCGCGTTGGGCGAGATGCACGTCGCCGCCGGGAAGCCGCGGTAGCCCTTCGACGTGGGGACGCCGCCGTGCTCGCGGATGAACTCCTCCGCGATCCGGTCGAGCTCCCCGGTCGTGATTCCGGGCTGGACCTGCTCACCCAGCAGCGCAATCGTTTCAGCGACGAGCTCGCCGGCTCGTGCCATTCCTTCGATTTCCTGTGCGCTCTTTCTGATTATCAACCTCTTACCTCCTCCGCCGGGGGAACCTCCCGGTTCCCCCGGAGCCCCTCCACTGCTCCGCTCCGCGGACGGCCCCTTCGTGCCTCATGCGGCGGGCACCTGCTCCAAAGCTGACTGGATCTCCGCGAAAACCTGGTTCTCGCTGCGGTCTCCGTGGATCGGGACCAGGTTACCCCGCACGCGGTAGTACTCGATCAGCGGCTCCGTCTCGCGGTGGTAATTCTCGAGCCGGCGCCGGATCGCCTCGTCGGTGTCGTCCGGGCGGCCCTCGATCTCGGCACGCTTGCGCAGGCGTTCGAACGCGACTTCGTCCGGGATCTGGAGCGCGAAGACGACGCTGAACGAACGGCCGATCTCGTTGAACATCGCGTCGAGGGCTTCCGCCTGCACCGTCGTGCGCGGAAAGCCGTCGAGGACGAAACCCGCCTCCGTGTCCGGCTGCCCGAGCCGCGTCCGGATCAGCTCGATCATCAGATCGTCCGAGACGAGGTCGCCGCGGTCGTAGACGTCCTTCACGCGCCGACCGAGCTCGGTGCCCGCCTGCATCTCCGCGCGCAGGATCTCGCCGCTCGCGATGTGCGGGATGCCGTACTCCGCCGAGATGCGGCTGGCCTGGGTGCCCTTGCCTGCACCCTGCGGGCCGAGGAGCAGGACGTTCAACGGCATGGTGCTACTTGAGGAAGCCTTCGTAGGAGCGCGCCATCATCTGCGACTCCATCTGTCGCATCGTGTCTAACGCGACGCCGACGACGATCAGCACCGACGTGCCGCCGAGTGCGCGGGAGGTCGCCTGCGAGAAGCCTCCGTACTTGATGAAGATGCTCGGGAGAACTGCGACCGCAGCGAGGTAGAGCGAACCCGGCAGCGTCAGGCGCGTAAGCACCCGGTCGAGATATTGCGCGGTCGGCGCCCCCGGCCGGATGCCGGGGATGTAGCCGCCGTAGCGCCGGAGGTTGTCGGCCTGGTCGACCGGATTGAACTGGACCGCCGTGTAGAAGTAGGTGAAGACGATGATCAGCACTCCCTCGAGCCCGATGTAGAGCAGCGACCCGTACGAGAAGTGCGCGTTGATCCAGCTCTGCGTGGTCGGGAAGAACTGGGCGATCGTCGGCGGGAACGCCATCACCGCCGCAGCGAAGATGACCGGGATGACACCGGCCATGTTCACGCGCAGCGGCATGTACGTCGAGCCGCCCGCGGTCTGGCGCCGGCCGACCATGCGCTTCGCGTACTGAATCGGGATGCGTCGCTGCCCTTCCTGGATGAAGACGACGGCGGCGATGATCGCGACGGCGACGAGCGGGAAGAACAGCCGCTCCATCGTGCCGCCGTTGTACCAGGCTGTAATCCCGGTCGGGGCGGACGCGAGGATCGAGCCGAAGATGAGCAGCGAGATGCCGTTGCCGACTCCGCGCTTGGTGATCAGCTCGCCCATCCACATCAGCAGGGTCGTGCCGGCCGTCAGCGTGACGACGATCAGCACGATGCGACCGCTGTTCGCCTCGAGGTTGCCTGCGCGCTTGAACAGGTATGCGTAGCCGGTCGCCTGCGCGGCCGCGAGGCCCACGGTCAGGTACCGCGTGTACTGGTTGATCTTCGCGTAGCCGGACTCGCCTTCCTTCTGCAGCTGCTCGAGCTTCGGCACGACGACCGTCATCAGCTGCAAGATGATCGACGCGGTGACGTAGGGCATGATCCCGAGCGCGAAGAGGGCAAAGCGTGAAAGCGCACCGCCGGAGAAGACGCTGAGCAGGCCGAGGATCGTGCCCCCGCGCCCGTTGAAGTAGTCCTTGATCGTGCTGGAGTCGACGCCCGGCGCGGGGATCCACGAGCCCAGGCGGTAGAACGCGAGGATCATGAACGTGAAGAGCAGGCGCTTCCGCAATTCCGGGACGCGCCACGCGTTGGCTAGCCAGGAGAACACCTACTCCTCCTCGGCGGCGGGTGCTGCGTCTTCGGCTGCCGGCGCTTCCTCTGTGGGCTCGGGCTCTTCGGCCTGCGCCGCAGGCGCAGGCTTCGCGCGCTTCGGCTTCTTCGGCTTCGGCTCGCGCAGAAGCGACACGGTTCCGCCGGCCGCCTCGACCTTCTCCCGCGCCGTCGCGGAGATCGCATGCACGCGGACCGTCAACTTCTTCTTCAGCTCGCCGTTGCCGAGGAGCTTCACGTCCGTCTTCGTGTTCTTGAGCAGCCCCCGCTCGACGAGCGACTCCGGCGTGACCTCCGCCCCGTCGTCAAAGCGGTCGAGCGAGCCGACGTTGATCGGCGCCGTCGATGTGCGGAACGGGCCGATCGGCATCGCGTCTTTCGACGTCGAGCCGCGCTGCTTGCCCAGGCGCATGTAGATCGGCATCTGGCCGCCCTCGAAGCCGGCCCGCATCTTGTGCGAGCCCGAACGCGACTTCTGGCCCTTGATGCCGCGGCCTGAATACCGGCCCTTGCCCGAGCCGAGGCCGCGGCCGATCCGCTTGCGCTCTTTGCGGCTCTGTGCCGGCTTCAGTGACGAAAGATTGAGCTGCTCAGCCATTGTCGACCCTCACCAGGTGGCGGACCTTCCGCAGCATGCCTGCCAGGACCGGCGTCTCGTCGTGCTCGACGGTCTGGCCGATCTTGCGGAGGCCGAGGGCCCGCAGTGTGCCGCGGTGCTTCCCCGTCTCGCCGATCTGGCTACGAACTTGTGTGATCCGGAGCTTGGCCATCGTCACTCGCCCGGGGAACCTCCGGCCTCCGGACCTTCGCCATCGCTCTTCTGCTCGGGTGCTTTGTATGGAAGAACCTGCGAAACGGAGAGGCCCCGCATCTTCGCGACGTCCTCCGGCCGGCGGAGGCTCTTGAGGCCGTTCACGGTCGCCTTCGCCATGTTGATCGGGTTTGTCGTGCCGAGGCTCTTCGCGAGGATGTCGCGGATTCCGGCCAGCTCGAGCACGGCGCGGACGCCCCCACCCGCGATCACGCCCGTTCCTTCGCTCGCCGGCCGCAGCAGCACGCGCGCGGCATCGGAGCGGCCGAGGATCTCGTGGGTGATCGTCGTCCCGTGCTTCGGCACGGTGAAGAGGTTCTTCTTCGCGTCGTCGACTGCCTTGGTGATCGCCAACGGCACCTCGCGCGCCTTGCCATAGCCGACCCCGACACGGTCGACCTCGTCGCCGACCACGACGAGCGCGGTGAACGAGAATCGCCGGCCGCCCTTGACGACCTTCGCGACGCGGTTGATCTCGACCACGCGCTCTTTGAGCTCGCGGCTCTCCTCGCGCTCGATCACCTGGCGTTCGACGGATGTGAATTCCGGCCTCGTGCTCACTTAGAACTTCAGTCCTCCTTCGCGCGCTGCATCGGCAAGCGCCTTGACGCGTCCGTGGTAGAGGTACCCGCCGCGGTCGAACACCACGCTGCCGACCTTGGCCGTCTTTGCGTTCTGGGCGAGCAGCTTGCCGACCTCGGCCGCCTGCGCCGACTTGTTGCCCTTGAAGGACTTCGCCACCTGCAGCCAGCTGGCCGACACGATCGTGCGACCGCTGGCGTCGTCGACGAGCTGCGCGAGGATGCCGCGGTTCGAGCGCGTGACGACGAGACGGGGCCGCTCGGCCGTGCCGGCGACCTTGCCGCGGACGCGGCGATGGCGGCGCTGGCGCGCTTCTCTGACTGTGAGCGTGGCCACTATGCGCGCTTCCCGACCTTCCGCCGCACGTACTCGCCCTCGTAGCGGATGCCCTTGCCCTTGTACGGCTCCGGCGGGCGCACCTTGCGGATCTCGGCGGCGATCTGACCGACCTGCTGCTTGGCGACGCCCTTGACGGCGATCTGGGTCGGGACGGGCACCTCGAACGTGATCCCCTGCGGTGCCTTGATCACGACCGGGTGCGAATAGCCGACGTCGAGCCGGAGGTCCGTACCCTGCAGCGCGGCCCGGTAGCCGACGCCCTGCAGCTCGAGGCGTTTCTCGAAGCCCTTGGTGACGCCCTCGACCATGTTCGCGATCAGCGTCCGCGTCAGGCCATGGAGCGCGCGGTCGTCGCCGCGCTCCGTCGGGCGCGTGACGGTGATGACGCCGTCCGTCTGATCGATCTGCATACGCGCAGGGATGTCCTGCGTCAGCTCGCCGAGCGGTCCGTTGACCATGACCCGTCCGGGCGACAGCGAGACGTTCACGCTCGCAGGCAGTTCGATTGGCTGTTTTCCGATTCGACTCATCCGTTACCAGACGAAGCACACGACTTCGCCGCCGATTCCCTTCTCTTCCGCGGTGCGTTAGGTGACGAGGCCGTTCGACGTCGACAGGATCGCCACGCCCATTCCGCCGAGCACGCGCGGCAGGCGATCCTTGCCCGCGTAGACACGGCGGCCGGGCTTGGACACCCGCTTGAGGTCGGTGATGATCCTCTCGCGGCTCCGGCCGTACTTCAGCTGGATCACGAGGGTATCGAAGCTCTCGCCCTTCTTGACATGGAAGTCCGAGATGTAGCCCTCGTCCTTGAGGATCTGCGCGATTCCCACCTTCAGGCGGGAGGTCGGCATCTCGGTGTTCTCGTGCAGCGCCTTGTTGGCGTTGCGGATGCGGGCGAGCATGTCGGCGACAGGATCGGTCAGCATCGGGCTACCAGCTGCTCTTGGTCATGCCCGGGATGACGCCCTGGTGCGCGAGGTCGCGCAGGCAGATCCGGCAGAGGCCGAACTTGCGGAACACGGCGCGCGGGCGTCCACAGCGGTTGCAGCGCGAGTAGTTGCGCACCTTGAACCGCTGCGGGCGGGATTGCTTGACGACGAGTGACTTCTTGGCCATGCGGTGTTATTGCTCCCTTCCGTCCGCCGCGAAGGGCATGCCGAGGCCGCGCAGGAGCGCGAGCGCCTGCTCGTCCGTCTTCGCGGAGGTGGTAATCGCGACGTCGAGGCCGCGGACTTGCTGGATGTCGTCGTAGTCGATCTCGGGAAAGATGATCTGCTCGCGGATGCCGAGCGAGTAGTTGCCGCGGCCGTCGAACGAGCTCGGGCTCAGGCCGCGGAAGTCGCGGATGCGCGGCAGCGCGATCGCGATCAGCCGGTCGAGGAACTCGTACATGCGGGCGCCGCGCAGCGTGACCTTCGCGCCGATCGGCATTCCCTCGCGGATCTTGAACTGGGCAATCGACTTGCGGGCGCGCCGCATCTGCGCGCGCTGACCCGCGATCGTCGTCAGCTCCTCCACCGCCGAGTCGAGCTGCTTCGCGTCGGTCTTCGCCTCGCCGACGCCCATGTTCAGCGTGATCTTCTCGACCTGCGGCACGTCCATCACGGACGAGAGGTCGAGCTCGTCCTTCAGACGCGCGCGCAGCTCCTGCTCGTAGAGCACCTTCAAGCGCGGCGCGTAGGACGCGCGCGCAGCTTCCTTGCGGACTTCGCGGACGGTCGTGCTCATCGATCGATCTCCTCGCCGCAGTCGATGCGCTTGCAGACGCGCACCTTCACCATCTCTCCGTGCGACTCGCGCTCCTTCATCCCGACACGCGTCGGCCGGTTGCAGACCGGGCAGACGATCATCACGTTGCCGACCGGAAGCGGCGCCGCCTTCTCGATCACACCGCCGGGCGTCATGCCGGCGCTGCCCATGCGGCTCGTGTTCTGGATCGGGCGCGGCTTCGTATGCCGCTTGACGATGTTGAGGTTTTCGACGATGACCTTCTTGTCCTTGGGCCGCGCGTCGATGACACGGCCCTGCTTGCCGCGGTCTTTGCCGCTCAAGATGTGGACGAGGTCGCCCTTGCGGATTCTCATCGTGTGCGCCAACTCAGAGCACCTCCGGCGCCAGGGAAACGATCTTCATGAAGTTCTTCTCGCGCAGCTCACGGGCGACCGGCCCGAAGATGCGAGTGCCTCGCGGGTTTCGTTGGTTGTCGATGATCACGGCGGCATTCTCGTCGAACGCGATCGTCGTCCCGTCGTCGCGACCGAACGGCTTCTTGGTGCGCACGACGACGGCCTGCACGACCTCGCCCTTCTTGACCGCGCCCTGCGGGGCGGCGAGCTTGACCGTGCCGACGATGATGTCGCCGACGCGCGCGTAGCGGCGGTGCGACCCGCCTTTCACGCGGATGCACAGGAGCTCGCGGGCGCCGGTGTTGTCGGCGACTCGCAATCTGGACTCCTGCTGGATCACTTGGCTGCCTCGACGATCTGCACGAGCTTCCAGTGCTTGGACTTCGAGAGCGGACGCGTCTCGATGATGCGGACGATGTCGCCGACGTTGGCGCTGTTCTGCTCGTCGTGGGCGTGGAACTTGACGCTGCGGCGGACGACCTTCTTGTACCGCCGATGCGACTTGATCGTGTCGACCTTGACGACGATCGTCTTGTCCATCGCACTCGACACGACGACGCCGCGGCGTTCCTGGCGGCGGCCGCGCTCGGACTCCGGCTTCGGCGTGCGCGTGATCGGCTTCCGCTCGGCCGAGGGCTCGCGCACGGGCTTGGAGCGCTGGCGCCGCTGCGGTCGCGGCAGTCGCTTGGACTTCTTCTTCTTCTCGGACACGGCGGCAGGCTGCGGTGCGGCCTCCTCTGCAGGGGCCTCCGCGACCTCCGCTTCGGTCGCAGGCGGCTCTTCCGTCGCCTCGGCCGGCACGTCGGGAACGGGCTCCTCGGCAGGAGCCTCCTCCGCTGCGGGCGCCTGGGCCTCCGCGGCCGGCACCTCCTCCGCTGCGGGCGCGTCAGTCACGGCATCCTCGGAGCCGGGGGAACCTCCCGGTTCCCCCGGAGCCCCCTCCCCTGGTCCGCTATCGCGGACGGGCGGCTCCGCCGCCGGAGTCTCTGCGGGCGTCTCTTCGGTGGTCTCTTTGGTCTTCTTGTCTGCCATCTAGCTCTGTCCCAACCTCGCCTCACGCTCGACGCGCACCGTGAGGATGCGCGCAATCTCCCGCTTGGCCAGCTTCAGCCGAGCGCTGTTCTCGAGCGCGCCCGTCGCCGACTGGAAGCGCAGGTTGAACAACTCCTGCCGCCGGTCGGCCAAGGCGTTCTCGAGCTCGTCGTCCGTCATGTCCCTCAGGTCTCTAGCTTTCAAAGAGATCTGCCTCCCTCTTCACGAGCTTCGTCCTCAAGGGGAGCTTCGTCCCGGCCAGGCGGAGCGCTTCCTTTGCGAGCGGTTCCGGCACGCCGGCGAGCTCGAACATCACGCGGCCCGGCTTGACCACCGCAACCCAGTGCTCCGGCGAGCCTTTGCCCGAGCCCATCCGCGTCTCGGCAGGCTTCTGCGTCGTCGGCTTGTCCGGGAAGACATTGATCCAGACCTTGCCGCCGCGCTTGATCTTGCGCGTCATCGCGATTCGGGCAGCCTCGATCTGGCGGTTGGTGACCCAGCCGGTCTCGAGCGCCTTCAGGCCGTAGTCGCCGAACTGCACGGTCGTCTGGCCTTTCGCGTAGCCGCGCCGGCGCCCGCGCTGGTACTTCCGGTACTTCGTCTTCTTCGGGAGCAGCACTACTCGTCAGCCTTTTCCTGTTTCGTCGGGTCCTCGGTCTGCTGCTTCGGAGTCGTGCTGTCAGGTGCGTCGGCGACGGCCGGCGGAGTGGTCTCCACCTTCGGCTCGACCGGCGGCTGCTCGCGGCCCTCGGCGGACGTTGCCGTCTCGTCCGTGCGCGGCTTCTCGACGTTGTCCTGGCCACGCGCGCGGTCGCGAGGAGCCCCGCGCCCGCGGGTCTGGCCGCCGCGGCCGCCCTGGCCGCCGCGCCCTCGGCGGGACGGACGCACGGGGCCGAGCCCTTCGCGGTCACGCTGCCGGTCGCGTCCGCTCTCGCGGGATGCGCCGAGGCCTTCCACGTTCGCACGTCGACGGCGCGCCTGGTCCTGCTCGCCGAGCCGCACGTCCTTCTCCGTGTCGAGGCCGCCGTACCCCTCCGGCATGATCTCGCCCTTGTTGATCCAGACCTTCACGCCGATGCGGCCGAAGGTGGTCTTCGCCTCGACGAAGCCGTAGTCGATGTCCGCGCGGATCGTGTGCAGCGGGACACGGCCCTCGGAGTACGCCTCGGAGCGGCTCATCTCGGTGCCGCCGAGCCGCCCGCCGCACTGGATGCGCACGCCCTTCGCGCCGGAGCGGATCCCCGATGCGAGCGCGCGCTTCATCGCTCGGCGGAAGCTGACGCGGTTCTGCAGCTGCTCCGCGATCGACTGCGCGACGAGCTTCGCGTCGAGCTCGGGACGCTTGATCTCGTTGATGTTGATGTGGACGTTCTTCTTGGTGATCGCGTGCAGCTCTTTGCGCAGCGCGTCGACCTCGACGCCCGACTTGCCGATCACGATGCCCGGCCGCGCGGTGTAGATGTCCACCGTGATCCGCTGCTTGTCCTTGCGGATCAGGATGTCGGACAGACCGGCGTGCGAGAGCTTCCCCGTGATGTGGTCGCGGATCTTGATGTCCTCGATCAGGTAGCCGGGGAATTCCTTCTTGCCCGTGTACCAGTTCGATTTCCAGTCGTGGATGACGCCGACGCGCATCCCGCCGGGGTGAACTTTCTGGCCCATTACTTCGCGCTCGCTTTCTTCTTCGCGGGAGTCTTCTTTGCGGTCGTCGCCTGCTTGGCAGCCGGCTTGCGCTTCGGCTTCGGCGCTGCCTCCGTCGCGGGCTCAGCGGCCTCCGGGGACGCGGTCGCCACGATCGGCTCCGGCCGCTCGGTCAGCCGCACGGTGATGTGACACGTGCGCTTGCGAATCCGGGCGACACGGCCGCGCGCACGCGCGCGCCAGCGCTTCATCACCGGGCCGCCGTCGACGTACGCCGCCGAGATGTAGAGACGGTCCTCGGCGATGCCGTGATTCGCCTCGGCGTTCGAGACGGCGGACTGCAGGACCTTCTCGAGCTCGCCGGCAGCTTCGCGAGCGGTGAACGCAAGCACGGCGCGCGCCTCGGGCACACTCCGGCCGCGGATGTGTTCCGCGACGAGTCGCGCCTTGCGCGGCGACATGCGCACGTACTTCGCCTGTGCGCGCACTTCGCGTGGTGTCTCGACGGTGCTCATGTTCGCTTCTTCACCTCGGTCTTGCGGTCGCCGGAGTGAGCGCGGAACGTCCGCGTGGGCGCGAACTCGCCGAGCTTGTGGCCGACCATCTGCTCGGAGACGAAAACAGGCACGTGCTTGCGGCCGTCGTGCACGGCGATCGTGTGCCCGACCATCTCCGGGAAGACGGTGGACGTACGCGACCAGGTGCGGATCATCCGCTTCTCGTTCCTCTCGTTCATCCCTTCGATGCGGCTCATCAGCCGCTCCTCCACGAAAGGCCCTTTCTTGCTACTGCGGCTCACTTACGCTTCTCCTTCCCACGCCGCCTGGGGCGGACGATCAACCTGTTGGATTCCTTGTGCTTGCGGCGCGTGCGCTTACCGAGAGTCGGCACGCCCCACGGGGTCACCGGGTGGCGGCCGCCCTTCGACTTCCCCTCGCCGCCGCCGTGCGGGTGGTCGACGGGGTTCATCGCGGAACCGCGCACCGTCGGGCGCTTGCCCTGCCAGCGCGAGCGGCCTGCCTTGCCGCCGGTGACGTTCTCGTGGTCGACGTTGCCGAC
>WNGI01012531.1_pt1 | contig 15100 bp, 18 predicted proteins | sample 5400621 | NCBI WGS metagenome assembly WNGI01 (sample SAMN13153374, study PRJNA577476) | soil metagenome | isolation source: 20 cm soil or saprolite under Garry oak tree replicate 1 | place: USA:California | collected 2016-06-15 | reverse complement strand
AAAGACAGCTGATCAGATGGCCGTGCCCCAAATGACGTTATCCAGCAATCACTAGTGACAGCTGGTTTGACCAGGAAAAGGCTCCGTGATGACAAGAGTGAGGATCATGCGTCAAAAAGGCGCGTATACGTGTCTGCGCGACGTCAAGAGGAACGCGAGTTGCATCGTGCCAGCCTTCAGCGGCTGTTCAGCCGTGTTTCGTCAAGGTTTCTGAAGTTGCCAACCGAAACGGAGGTCCATGATTGTTATGGAAAGTTCTACCAAGCAACCTCAAACACCGCGCTTTCGTCTGTAGTTTGTGGTGTGTGCGCTCGATTGGGTTTAGCAGCGGAAGATGGGATGACGGAGCTTCCCGTACAACCACCGCCGAATCGCCATCGACTGAAGCCGTCCATTTTTGCAGATGAGATTAGCCACGTCCTCTCAGGAAATGTTTGGTGATCGTGATTGCAGTATTGCAGTTATATAGAGTACCCTGAGAGATTCATCGGATGGCCCACTCGGATTCGCAGTTGGTTATTATTATTACGTAAAACAGCGGATTAAATCTGTTACTATTAGGCGAGTTGCTGAACAACCGCCTTATTCATCTTCTCAGTATGTGAACACAAGCTTTTGACAAGTACGCTTCTTTCGTACAGCTGAAATAAAACCGGTCACCGGGCCGATGATAACCGCTCCGCATCATTAACCCCTCTGAACCCGATGATACTTACTAAGGGTCTCTTGCTCGGCTCAGCCATCGTCGACTCCCAATGTCGCCCAAGAATGTGCTGCCCGTACATGATGGCGACAACCTGGCCGCTCCTGGCACCAAGAAACTTCCTTCAACTCACTCTATTTTGATAATGGTTAGTATCGTCTTTCTTCTCCTTTGGCACTTTACCTTTCCAGAGCACGGAATACTTGATCTACTATCCAACGAGTTTACCAGGCAAACAGTCCCTTCAAACAATCCTATATTATTGATCAAAGCCCGTAAAGGGGCAGTCGCTTCGCAAAACAAGCTCTGCTCCGAGATTGGCGTGAACATGCTCAAGGGAGGCGGAAACGCAGTGGATGCAGCTGTGGGCGCAGTCCTATGTATCGGCGTCGTTAGCATGTACTCGTGAGTGTATTTATATGTTATTTGCTATACTTCATAACCTCTATTTAGTTCAGGTATCGGTGGTGGGGGATTCATGACAGTACGAATCCCCAGAGGTTCAGGGAAAGCTTCAGAAGCTTGGACGATAGATTTTAGAGAAACCGCACCTCGTCTGGCGAACTCTACCATGTTTAATGATGATCCTTTATCCGCCATGTTCGGTGGCTTATCTGTCGGCGTCCCAGGGGAAATGCGTGGTCTTCAAGAAGCGCATCGTCGTTGGGGAAAGTTACCGTGGAAGAAGCTTGTGGGGCCCAGCATTGCACTTGCGAAGGGTTGGAAAGTTGATAAAGAACTTGAGCGCCGCATACTGGTCAGTTGCTCTTCTTATCGCTTGATGATAACTGAGACAGACAAGTTGTTCTCGGATTTTCTATTGATTAATCCTGACTGGAGTCCCATTTTCGCTCCAAACGGCCGTCTACTAAAGGAGGGTGACATCATAAGAAGAACTAATCTATCGCGAACTTTGTCGGACATAGCTGAGCATGGACCGGATGCCTTTTACAAGGTCCGATTATACATACCTCCGCCTGGTCGTGCTCACCTCTCCAAGGGTCACATTGCGGATTCAATCGTGAGAAAAGTACAGTCCACCGGGGGCATACTGTCTCACGCAGATCTTGAAGATTATCGCGTTAAAGTACAGCCTGCTTTGGAAGGATCATACCATGGGCGTAGAATCATCACGACACATGCTCCAACGTCTGGCCCAGGTAAAGTTGCTTCCGATCGCTTTCTGTGAACTGGGACTCATCGACAATCAGTGCTGCTGCATATGCTAAATGTATTGGAGGGCTTCGACTTGACCAACCACAACGGTGTCAATGTGCATAGAATGGTAGAGGCAACCAAATTTGGGTTTGCCGCGCGGTGAGATGCACCGGGCCTCATTAATACCAGGTACTAATTTTAATTGACATTTTTAGGACAAGAATCTGCGATCCAGACTTTAAATCTTGCGATGTATTCAAGATAGCGTCGAAGGAGTATGCAGCCCAAGTCGCGGCTAATATCACTGACGTAGGGCTTGGTCTGCACTAGTGTTCACTCCGGTTGACGTTTTTGAAGGATCGAACGCATCCTTCAGAATACTACAGACCGGATTATGACATAAAGCACGATCACGGAACAGTGCGTCATAGACTTTAATGAATTTTGAACTTATCCCCACATAAGGAAAAGAGCCACACATCCGTCGTGGATTCGAATGGCATGGCAGTATCAATCACATCGACGATTAACCTAGTATTTGGCTCCCTTGTAATGGATCCGGAGACGGGCATCATCCTAAACGATGAAATGGACGATTTCTCTATTCCAGGGATGCCAAACGCATTTGGGTTATGGCCATCACCATGTAAAGCCTTCGCAGTGACCGTCACCGATGTATTTTGACTACGAGAGCAGATAACTACCCCGAGGCAGGAAAGAGGCCTGTATCATCAACCGCTCCCACAATCATTGAAAATTCCGATGGGTCACTCTATCTTGTGGTTGGAGGCGCAGGCGGGTCACGTATCTTTGGCTCGGTGTTTCAAGTCATCTTGAACGTAGGCTGGGGAATGGACATTGGTCAAGCGATTGGATATGCGCGTTTGCATGACCAACTTTACCCTCCCGTGTGTGTGGCTGAAGAAGCTTTCCCTTCCGATCTGCGGGAAGAGTTAAGAGCGAGAGGACACAATGTTACCAGTTAGTCGTTTTCGGCATACATCGTCAATCCTGAGTGACAACGTTCCCATAGTGGTTGAGCACATTTCTTCTATAATTCAAGGCATAGCGGCAAGTGATGGTTTCATTTACGGTGCGTTTGTGTTAGTGAAAGGTATCATTTCGGTGGTTGATCACGGAATATCCAGCTGCGAGCGATCACAGGAATCTTGCCGCAGTAGCTGCAGGCTACTAGACCATAAATATAGTCACATTTACCCTCATACCATTTATGATATATCTCTTGCATCGATTGCATAAGTAGAGGGACATAGTCACATAGAGGAGTCGATTAGCGCGTCGGAGTTGTACTTTGATGACCGAGTCGGGACCCAAATATTGAAGTGCCGGTCCGGCTCAAATTCGGCAAACCACATTGACGATTCATCATTCGACAATTTTCGACGACTATGAGTACTTACTAGCGTTTTGACTCAGAATCATGATATCACCACTTCTCCAGAATTGAACGACGATTCAATTCTATTCGGCCGGTTACACAAGGAGTCCGAGTCTATGACGACTGCCTTTCGTCATACCTATCAAAAGTTGAACGCTACTGCGAACAAGAAATGTCTTCCATCAACTTTTCTCTAGACCAATTTTGACTTATGTCAAGACGTGGGAAATAATTCCAATCTGGATCTTGGTGGCGATAAGGTGTATGAGATTTTCCTCCACTTTTTGTGTTCAGAAAACTTAATGCATCTAATTACCAGATTCTCCATCTTCCGCTTCCAGAGAACATTTATTGTGTGACAGCCGAGGGACTTGTGAACCGTTGCACTTAGAGGCAATGATTACAAGATATTCGCCCTGGTTTTTTCTCATTGCCGAGACTCGGATCAACGGTGCCATACGGTAGCGCCGAAGCCAAGAAAATTCTTTTCCTGTGATTGACGCTGTCTTCCGGTATGAGTCACCTTGTCCAACGCCAACTCAAAATCACATTGAACAGTCCTTGTCTGGATTCTGTAGTAATACGGGTCCCAGTTCAAGGGATTTAAGGACAGCGATTCCGGGGCTCATTGACAGCTTAGAACTGGGACTACAGTGACATGACGTCAACTGTAGTGTAGTCCGCAATTGGGCTTGCGGCCTTCGCTGTGCCGCTGTGCGTAATTCCTCAGTGAGTGGAAATTGAGAGGCTCAAAGTTTTGCATTGATGAACCGTGGGGCCACTATATGATCCTTTACAGCCATTAGGCACATTTCCATTTTCATGCTGGAAGAATTATCACCCTTCTCATAACGACATCGTGAACCATCAGGCCAACTAAGGATGGGATTTGATCAAGAAAAGTGACTTGCGCACGACACGGGAAGCAATCCCTTATGAGGTACACAAAACTTAGATGGCAATAAATTGACTGGTGATCAAGTACGCCACCCTGGCGCTACGGCGAACGTCGGAAAATGTGGCTAGACCTGAATATTCGGAGTGAAAATTTCATATGTCTGGAATTCTGGTCCATTTTTGGATTCTCGCGTCGTTCGTCACCCCCATGGGACGGTAAACCTGTGAGAGCTTGTCATGAACAGGGCGAAAGAACCGCATGCTGCAACCAGGGCTTTAGAGGCGTGTCAAACATGCCGGTTTAACCAACCGAGTATCGGACCGTTCCTTGTGTCCCCAGCCACAATGTCTGCGAAAGCCCGCTATTGACCCCCATCTGGCGCAGACCCGGATTCCCAGAAGGTCTAGGTATAGGCTGGCACTAGCGCACCCGCGAAGGAAGGCCCAAGCACTGCTTGTCTACCTGAATCTGGGCATCGATAGCGGACGAAACGGAGCCTCGACAACTTATTTCAACAAACAGAGTTTTACCTCATCAGCTATGTCTACAACGTCGACGAGTCTCTTGAACGTAGTCTTTCACTTCAAAGACACCCCCAAATACGGCGCCTTTGATGAGCTGGGAACGCCGCTTCTGTTGCAGATGGATATCAAGGACACCGTCCTGAATCCTTTTTTTCCGGCCAAGATTGCGTACGGCCCCTCTGAGCACTTGATGGTCAATCAATTCTCTGCTTGCCGCCTACTCTACGGTCCTCTCATGTATCTAGCCAACACCCACCAATGCACATCACTCAACGAAGTCGACAGGGTAAGCAGCCTACGAGTTCTCCACCTGCTGAATACGATGAAGATACCCCGGACCGCGGCACAAATTCCGAGTCTATTTGATTTGCCCCTCTGGATCCCTGAGTCAAACGATCTGCATTGAACCGCTATTCGCTAGCGCGATGAATGCAAGTACATCACATCTTCCCACCGGAACAGGCGCCGTTCCATATCCAAAAAGGAAACGAACATGCAGAACACGTCTGTCCATCGGCTCAATATCCAAAAAAGACTCGGAACGTCGTTTTGATACGCGTTTCATGACAATCTTCTGTCTAGTCTGTTACTGTTAACCGCGAGCTAATTTACCCCAGATCGACTGAGTCTGTTAACGGTGCGACTCGGGAAGATGCTTCTTCCGACCCTTCCTCTCCCAGAGTCAAGACGAGCCCTGATGATATCTTCCTATTTTCCCTCGGTGCCGACTTAAACGGTATCATCGTGTCCAAGTACACCCTCATGGGGATACCTATCGGCATTGGTACTGCTTGATCCGGGACTGACGGATTTAACCTGCTCAGAATTCCTTCTGCAATAATATAACGCTCTTCCGAGTCGGTTATTAACCCACCATCAGTGGTGCATATATGAGCGCGGCGCCCAACACGATTGGTAAAAAATAGATCGACGGGTTTGGGGCTCCTCGAGCATATTTGACACGACTATCTTGGAAAGAAACACATGTTACGGATCATTCCATCCTATGTTAATTACAGACAAAACCATATTACCCGGGGCCGGTTCATTCGTTACACATTTCGGGTATAATTATAAGTGAGGTGAGGATTGTATCAGCATGCGAATAAGTGTTATGTATCAGAGGACAATTAAGAACTCCCAACTCTAGCTATGTCGGCGGCTTTGGTCGCTGTTGTCCCTGTGGCTGCGGCTGCGCAGACGAAACTGTCACCGGCACCTCCTGACCTGCAGCAGCTGCCTGATCAGGGTCCTTTTTGTTAAACATGTCAATGGCCGCCCAGAGGTTGCTCGGGGCCTGACTGGCCATGGCTTCCTCCTGTTGTTTAATAAACGCCTCAAGTTCCGCCTTGTGCTCCTCAAAGTACTTTTGTTCTTGCATGTAGTTCGTCTGTGCCTCCTTCCGTTTCTGTTCTAAATAAGATAGCGGAGGTCCATCTGTTTGTTCCGACTACGATCGTCAGCGTCGAAAAGAAATGGAAGTGAGCGTATACATACTTTCTGGGATCCCAGCAGACGAGTAAGAGCAGAAGTCGACGCGCCCTTATGTCCTTTCTTCCATTCCTCGATGTGTTTCGCCTTGGCTTCCGCTTCCTTTTTACCGTATTCAATGGGGATATCCTTTCCTTGGTATGTGGTCAATATTGGTCTGAAGTCAGGCGGCTTATAGATAGCGAGTGCTGTAGAGTACGTAAATACCGACTTTGACTTTGACGTCTAGACGGGTGACCTACATTCAAGGAAAGGTATCATGGCAACGAGACCGCGGTCTTTGGGATCGCCTTTCCACTTCGGGATGATCACAGCATTCTCGGGATGGGTGGAGCAATGATCTGGGTCAGTGTCAAGACATACGACTTTGGTCAAGTCGCGATTTAGGTACGATAGGTCCTAAGAATGGATGAGGGACATATTTCAATTTCAAGTATACAGGAAGGAAGACATACCTTGACAAGACGTCCATTAAGAGAGCGTGTATGTTCTCGGAAGAGCCTATGTGAAATGAACAAGCCATAGCGATCGAGTTTATCAAGAATAGGCGCAGCAGTCTAGGTACATATAGTTAGTAGCGAGGTAACGTGTCGTTGATCTGAGGCACTCACATAGCTTTGTTGACTTGTAAAGATAACGACTTCATAAAATTGTGAAATATATGCTAGGAAATAATCTACACCTGGCCGTTTGGCAGTTCGCCATCCATGTTGGCGCTATGATGAAGGTCAACGCGTACTGTGCGTCTGGAAGAATTATATACGTACGTCCCACGTTGAGGTTACGAGTAGGTCATCGAGGGAAACAACGAGCGTGTAAGGCTTTTGGTGTGGAGGAGGATAAGGTGGGGGGAGCAATTCTGGCCATATTGGCTCACTGAAAAGCTGCAAACTCCACCGTTAGCGTCAAAGCATAGGGACAAGATACCGACGTACGCCGAAGTAGTCTGAGAACCTTTTCGCCGTCCTTCCCCATCTAGTTGAAGGGGCATCCTCTATTTTCTTCAATGAACCGTGAGTAATCGGAAATTTAATTGGGTTTGGCAGATACGCACCATACGCTGTTTCTCACCCGTTGTCAACGTGTCCTTTGCAGATTTGGCGCCTGTCCTCTTAGGCTCCTCCTTGATTTCCGCAGGAACGAAATCGAGGTTTGGCAACTCTGATGTATTGAGTTTCGGCGCATTTTCGCTGCTGTCTGGAGGTGGTTGTTGGGAAGCCCGTTCCGACCCCTGTTCAGCTGCTGTTCTATTGTTGGCGGGTGGACGAGGTGGCGGGGGAGCATTTTGAGATAGACATCTTGTTGCGTGGTAGACCACGCGCCGTTGTACGGGTCTCGTGAGCACCGCGAACATCTGATGGCAGCTGGTCCGTCGGTGCTTGTCACGCAAGAAAGTTTTTCACTATTTGGCATTATTTTTTCTCTCGACGTCATGTAAACTGGAACAAACACGGAATTTGCAACATGCAGAAACTGCAGGGGCGTCTTATCATCAGGCTAACAACACATTGTGAATAACATGTCAGTTCAAACTACCACAGCTGTCAGGAGGATCAGCAACTTAGTCTTCGTTCGGACCGATTGGGACCGAGTAATGAAGCTTGAAGGTTCCAATGATATCGGCGCCCCTTCACTTTTGGCCGTATGGTTGATTCATATTCCAGGGCTCCTGTGACAGGCCATCAACATCTCAGTTGACGAGCGCAAGTGACACGAGCTTGATTGGTAAATTGCCTTGTCCATCAACGTTCCAGCGTCAGGGAAGTCTGATGCACGAAAAGGTCTAGATATCCAAATTACCTGACTGGCTAAGAAACCGCCTGATAGTTTACAACGAGGGCGTTGACAATTCACCCTTTTTTAACCGACATCAAAATTCCGTAGCAATTATTGTTTCACAGGTATTTTGCACCCTCAAAATGCGTAGCATCCACAATTTGGTCTGTTTCAACACATTTACGTCAAACAGTGTGTTGCTCTGCTTGAATAGTGCGCGTCACCGCGTATTGTCCTCGTTCAAGCACCTAGACTGCTTGTGATATGATTAGAGTTGGCGGCGTGAGAGACAGATATCTGTTCAATCAGCAATCGCGTGATCTTTATCAGACTTGCATCTGTATTTTTCAATTGGACCTAAGATATCGCAAGTTCCAAGAATGTGATTGTCAAGCCAAAGAAAATACATACGAACAGAAGCGAACCAGCATTAATATCGGGCGAACGTTACAAAATTGGCCGGCCCAGAGATATCAATATCAGATGCGCTCATTTCAATCCATTTGGCAAGTCATTGCATCGAGAGGCTGCGAGTTTAAAGCCATTGGCCAAAAGCACGCGTGGAACGGGCCTCGGTTCAGTTGCGTTGCGATGTGTTGCGATAGGAAATGCCGAAACTGAGACAAATGGATCATTGGGGGTTCCGCTGCACAGGCCACGTACAATTTACGAGAAATCAACAACGTGTGCGCGTAATGATCCTTTTTTTACTTTCTTATCTGCTCCTCGGAAGCAGTTGCTGAAACGAATGACGACTAGGTGATTTTATCATAGAGTTGCAAGTTAGAGGCTCTGCCGGTAAGAGGAAGCCGTGTTGAATGGGGACAGAATTATGATTGGCCCTTCCAAATCGGGAAATGGCACTAGCGAAACCGTTGGGGTGAAACTGCCGTGAAATTACAAATAGTGGGTTGATATCAAAAACGTTTTTTCTCGTCTTTTTCCTCTGACCTTCACAGCAATCGCCCACCCTTGCACTTATCGCTCTATAAAGGCTCGCCTCTCTACCAAGTAAGTTCCCCCATTCCATCTTCTCCTCCTCTGAGTGCTCATTCTGTTCGGGGTTTAGACCTTGCATTCCTGGATAAATTCTAGGCGTTGCATGTTCTCGAACCAACTCTGTAGCTCACACAACACGCATAGAGGATCCAAACACACCTCCACCGACTATCTGATACGTTATTGATCACCATGGCCCCCCAAACTTTCGTCAACTCTTCTGGATATAACACACCTGACAGCAACGCTGACTCTTTCATGGCCACTCACCCTACTGCGGCCAGGCGTGCTGATTATTTAACGGTTCAGTCTCCCAACACTATCTACACGGATGAGCATATCACAGCTCAGTTCGTCAATCGCGGTGCTCACGTCGTCAACCGGGACGGCCAATTTGTTGTGCAGCCTACTTCTCAGACATTTGAGTTTCAGACTCTGAGAAAGGTTAGCAGAACCGGGTAAGTTACCATTTGGGTCCTGCGCTACTCCGAAGCTGACGAGTTCTACGTCTAGTCTCATGTTAATCGGTATGGGTGGTAACAATGGTTCCACTCTGTGTGCGACGATCCTCGCCAACCAACACAACATCGTATGGCATACCAAGGAGGGTGTCCAGCAGCCTAATTACATTGGGTCTATGCTGCGCGCGTCCACCATCCAAATTGGTATGGATCCTGTCACGGGAAAGGAAGTCCATGTTCCCGTATGCGACGTTCTTCCCATGGTCCACCCCAATGATCTTGTCCTCGGAGGTTGGGATATCTCCGGCGCATCGATGGACAAGGCCATGCAACGTGCCCAGGTTCTCGACTATGACCTCCAGCGTCAGGTCACACCACACATGGCTCTCCTCGGCAAGCCTCTCCCGTCTATCTACTATCCCGACTTTATTGCCGCCAATCAGGAAGAGCGAGCTGATAACGTCATTCCGGGGAATGATAAACAAGCACACCTGGAACATATCCGTGCCGATATTCGCAAGTTCAAGCGAGACAATGAACTTGATCGCGTCGTTGTCTTTTGGACTGCCAACACGGAGAGGTACAGCGATATCATTACTGGTGTAAACGACACTGCAGACAATCTGTTCGCTGCTATCAAGACCTCGCATTCCGAGGTATCCCCTTCTACTCTCTTCGCCGTCGCCGCTATCCTCGAAGGCGAGCCTTTCGTCAATGGCGCTCCACAAAACACGTTTGTTCCTGGGGTAATTGAGCTTGCTGAGAGACACAAGTCCTTCATTGGTGGTGACGACCTGAAATCTGGCCAGACGAAGCTCAAGTCTGTCTTTGCGGAGTTCCTCGTCAACGCAGGCATCAAACCGCTCTCCATCGCTTCTTACAACCATCTCGGCAACAACGATGGCCGTAACCTTTCGGCAGAGAAGCAGTTCAAGAGCAAGGAGATCAGCAAGAGCAACGTTGTAGACGACATGGTCAACGCCAACCGCTTGTTGTATAAGCCGCCTGTGGTTGGACCCAAGGGTGTGCCTGAAGGCAAGGGCGAGCATCCTGATCATGTTGTGGTGATCAAATATGTTCCCGCCGTCGGTGACTCGAAGCGCGCTATCGACGAGTATTACTCTGAGATTTTCTGCGGTGGGAGGTCCACCATCAACATCTTCAACGAGTGCGAGGTATGTTTTGGTTAATTGTTTATTGGTTCATCGTCTAATTGAATCCTTTTAGGACTCTCTCCTGGCCACCCCGTTGATCTTGGATCTTGCTATCTTGTCCGAGCTTTTGAGTCGTGTCAAGTATCGTAATGTCTCCAGGGGCGATAAAGAATTTTCGCCTCTCTATTCCGTTTTGTCGCTGCTTTCCTATATGCTCAAGGCACCCCTTGTCAAGCCTGGTGAGAGTCACTCAAACCCCGCCACTTTCCGTACATTTCTGACAGTATCTTTATCAGGCTCCGACGTCGTCAACAGTCTTAACAGGCAGCGCAATGCTCTTGAAGCATTCCTCAAGGCTTGCGTCGGCTTGGAAGGCAACACGGATTTGTTGTTGGAGACCAGGATCTGGTAAACGCCTGATTTGATTTGATTAGTTCAACACTGTCGGAATGGTTCTTGTATTAATAACGTTCAACGATTGTCATTCAACTGGCTCATGTATTTACTTTATGCGAAATGTCAAACGCTACGTCTTTTTTCAGCTGTGAATATGCGCACTACCGTGGGCAAAATAAGACTTGCTTGGATTTGAAGCTTAAAGGTGGAAGAGTAACTACACAAGCATACTACACCGCGGAGACTCGATGGCTCTTCGTCAGCACGTTAGATCCGCGCATCATCATTATGTTATGGAGCGGTGATAGCGCGTCATACGGGATTGTTCCGTTAGTCAAAATGAATGAAGACTTTGTTATGGGCGTCTAGTCGAGCATGTCGTTATGACCTTAATTTCCGATGAGCCAAATAACGGATCCGCATTATGCTCCTGAAGTTTTACGAGATTAATAAAAAGTTAGGAGCATTTATCTCGGTTCCGAAAGACCTTTCATTGCTCCGTGCGTCTGGCCCGTAAGTCAACGACCTGTCTGCTTCTCAACCGCCTGTATCTACACCAACTCGAGCATCGCGCCTGGCCCTTAACAAGTCAACAACCACCGTACACGTCCCTCCTCCTCCACCGTCGACTCAAGCGTTTTGCCCGACCATTCCCGATGCGCCGTGCATCGAAATCATCCCGGGAAGCATCCTATATTTTTAGCCACTCATGCTGCAGTAATTTCTTTGCCCTCTCTCGTTCCACCGGATCCAGTTGTAACATCGCCCGCAAGAAAGAGGCACATAATGGCAATTCACTCTCATCAATATTATATATCCCAAGGATGGCCTCGATATTTTTTGCACCGTTAGCTCTAAGACGTAGTTCACCTGGCGGATCAATGCTTCAGGCCTTCTATCGCAAATCAATGAACAAATTACTTACCACTTTCGAAGAAATATTCATCGTATTTCGTCCCTCTCCGCACGAAAGAGGGATCAAAGTCGCGGTCGACTAAAGGAGCCATATGCGCTGATGAGATCGGCCTCGCTCTGAGCGGAGAAACGGTGCCGAGGCTTACATAATATCTGGCAAGCATACGACAAATCCGGTAATCCCGAGCAGTCCCACTTTCGGCCGTCCACGCACGCCTCTCGTTCCGGTAAGGCTCAATCGAGGCAGGCCGCAGACTATGTCGTGAGATACAGGAGAAGGTTTGGACAGCCCTGCTAGAGTTTCAGAAGTTTTTACATTTCATTACCATTCTAGTCTTTTCTATACATTCCTTATTATATAAATACAACCCCCTGTACTTAGGTACAAAAGTGAATTATACCCCCTCGAGACTCTCCTATTTGCGAGTGAGAGTTCCTCTTACATTCATTCATTACCACTTGCCCTCGGGCACCCACACTTGCAACTTTCAGTTTCTCAACTTCTCGGTATCTCGACGTTTCGACTTCTCAGCTTCGGTAGCCCACCTAGCTCAATCGGAGAGAGCATCACGACTCTCGTTCAGCATATCTACGACATCTCTCGACTACGGTATTAGGTTATAGGTATTGGTGTTGTGCTCGGCACTCGTACTCTTTCCACTTGCCCCCGCGCCGAACGATCTCCCACGGCCTTCCCCTTTTAGACCGTCGGCAGTCGCATCAGCGCAAGATGGTAAGCTTCAGGAGAATATGATTCCCCAGCACGAGGGTTGAATAGCCATCTCCCGGTTAGGAGCTCGAACACCTTTAGTTGAGGTTATTGAACAGCTCGACTTGCATTGGTATGACCTACCAAACAGCCGAGATTCCATATATCGGCACTTTGGTCCCACCCACAACCAATGATGACTTCAGGGGCGCGAAGAGCGACAGGTTGGATCATGTATGCATGAGTCCCATTGAAGAAGGCGGCTGGATAAGTATAAATAAAAAATCAGTTGTACGGGAGACAACGAAGAGGTCTTGCATTTTACCTGTGCCGAAATCTGTTAGTTTAACTTGGATGTTGGTCCCGGGGTCCTTTGCTTCGTCGGGGGTTATAGCTACAATAAGACGAGATACCACAGGCTCTTGTGAATCAATTGTGTCTGGAACCGACTTCTCTTGGTTCAGAGCTTCGGTGACACTCAACGATGAGATGTGAATATTATCCAGCTTGAGATCTACTCAGGAGTCTTCGTCGAAAATCAGTTATAGGCGGAATGAACTCACCAGTATGGATAACTTCGCACTCACTATGCAAAAAATCCAGTGCCAAGAGGCATTGACTTGCAATCTTCTTGACCAGACGTGTCGGAAACCCACCACCGCCAAGTTGATCCCTCAAGGATAATAAGGTGCTTCCGAGCACATCAGTCACAAGACCGAGATGATTGCCGTGGTTGCTAGTGAGATTAAAATGATCGCGCAGGCCAAGAACATGGGAAGAGCCCGGATGGTTTGAACTCGACCCTTGCTGTTGGATTTTCTCCAGGATCTCCCTCTCGCATGCAACTTTCCCCTGCAGCTCCGTCGGATGTGCTGAGAGAATCTTGACAGCCACATATTCATCTGTCCTTAGAAAAACAGGCTCAACCAGAGACTGTTTCAATTAAAACATGGCATACCTACTGTCTTTCGCCAGCCAAACATTGGAATGCTGCCCCCATCCCAGTTTTCTCAGAATCTTGTAACGGGTGTGAAGAGTGGCCCTGGGTGAAGGCGAGTAGTAGCCGCCCCGGTCCTTGGTGGCAAGACTAAGGTTTTCTTCGGGCCATGCTTGGGGTTTCGAGTGGATAGATGCTAACGTCTTCAGATGGTTTCGAAAGCGCATCATCGCATCATGCTGGAGCGAGAAGAGCGCCGAAAGCAACGCAGCCAGACTTATGTAAGCCGATCAGCCTTTCTTTCTTTAAAAGTTTTTTCCCGAACAGTATGGGTACATGGCAAAGCCTGTCGTACCTAAGGATACCCTACCATACGTAAAGAGGCGAGACCGGGGTCTCAAACTTGGCGAGATGGCGAGAACGCCCAGAGGTAAAAGGAAAGGAACTGATATACCAGTCGCAGAAAGAGAGAAATCAGAAGGGAGATCCCCGAAGGTGAAAGCAGTCGGATTGTCGCAAAGGAAACCGCGCAGCGACGCAATAGGTCGCCATTTTTTTTGTTATTTTTCCAAGAGCGCATATCATCAAAGAGGGAAACATACCTGCTATATGCTGCGAAAACGTGTGCTCGGGTCTGAAACCTGGGCTCGGGGCAAGTGAGGCACGGTGTCAGCGCTCAATGAATAGCATATCCTTTGGGGCGACCATCAACAAACCTGGTTTTTTGATAGTAGCGTACTACGGAGAACTAAGGAATCTCCGCAGAGCTCCGGAATACTACCTACTTAAGTCCTTCTTGGATTTCCTCGCACTTCAGGATATGAAATGCACAAACACGAGCCAGGTGACTAATTTTACCATCGAGCATCTGAAAGCGAGGTTTCCAAATAGAGTCATAACACGGAACAAAGAGATGAGAATTTCCCGCAAGTTACGGAATTACAAGCATATCGTTTACGACCAATAGAAAAATGACTACGGCGTCCGCTCAATCGCAGAAAGTAATCGCCAAATTCACCTGTGATTATAAAATGAGACAGTGGCAAGAAAAAGGAGTGAATTCTTACATTATCAACTTGGCACGCGACTTGGACTTGTGTATCAGTCGGGACGAAGAATGCAGTCGGGCACTGAGGGTAGGTACCTGCAGCACCAAAAAAACTGTCAGACCAACTCATGTTATGAACAGCAAGTAAATACGAACAGTCAGCGCCAGCCCCCTCGCACCCGTTGAAATAACTGCAAAAATTCGCGCCGTAAGCCCGGGCTCAATTCAGAAGGTATAGACATGCTCACCCAAATCCGGAGGTGACCGAGAAGGCGTGGCTAAAAATAAAAAGTCAGGAGCGAACCGCGAATGATCTGCGATCGAGGCAAAGGGTTTGTGACTTACGGAGGTATTAAGGATATATCGGTGCTAGAACCGCTGCCTGCTGTGCTGGGATTGACTAAAGTGGTTTCGATGAGCGTGCAGCTTTCGCCGTTGAATCCACAGGAGCCTATCGGTTAAGAGGTAGGTGAGTAGATGGTGGAATGTTGAATGTGATTAACAAGCACCGGTTTGGAGGTAACTAGTGGAT
>WNGI01004486.1_pt1 | contig 15100 bp, 13 predicted proteins | sample 5400621 | NCBI WGS metagenome assembly WNGI01 (sample SAMN13153374, study PRJNA577476) | soil metagenome | isolation source: 20 cm soil or saprolite under Garry oak tree replicate 1 | place: USA:California | collected 2016-06-15 | reverse complement strand
TGGCCATGACCTTATTTGCGATGGGTGGCGGCTTCGTCTTCGCGTACTACCCAGCGTTCTGGTCCATGCCCACGATGATTCTGAGCGAATCGGCGGCGGCCGCGACCTTTGGTCTAATCAACTCCGTCGGGCATGCTGGCGGTTTTTTCGGGCCTTATATCATCGGTGATTTGAGCACGCGGACGGGTAGCCTTCTGCCGGGCTTCGCGTTCATCGCTTGCACCCGATTTCACGTACTCTACTCCTTATTAACTAGACATGACCACAAGTCCAGAGCCGTCACTTAATTGTTTTTTTTTGCCCGAAGAAGCGACTCGCTCGTTAATCGTTCAAACCGCGGACAAACACATACTCTGTGGCGCCCGTACTTCCAGGCCCGCCGTTGGGAAGAACCAGCGCAGACTTTAGTCGAAAGCCGGTGTTAAGAACATCCGCCATCACCTGTGCGCAGCTGCTTGGATTGACGTTGGGAGCGTTAGCGCTCTGAGTGTAGTGGGAGAACAACGCAAAGAAATCTGGCTGATTCGCTATCACGCTGCGACGTTTATGGTGCCTAGGCCTACGAACCCAAAAAACTGACCTTGCCAATGCATAAACGCGCCCACGGTGACAACGCCTTGCGGGTCCAAATCCGCAGGTCGAAGATGAATAGCCCTTGGACGTCATCATCCGAGTTACCGCTTCCGCTGTTACAGAAGTTTCCCTGAAGTATGGCGTGCGCATGGGAGTTATAGAGGGTGGCGTTAGCCGGACAAGGCAAGGAACTCGCGCGTCGTACGGTTAACTCCGAGCGCCTCACGCGTAGCGTCCGCCGCGCCAGCGGCTTCGTTCAAACGCGCATCTCGTCAGTGCTTGATTTCCTGACGAGATGCCGACATCTCGGTACTAATCGGTTCCTCGATGAGCGACTCAGCGATAATGTGCTCATCGCCAAGTCAACCACTTCTATTCCGAATGACCAGTCACGCTGTTTGGTCAACCACCTTCATTTGTTCTTCATTCATCCGGCCACCGTGCACTTTGATTTTAGAGACAGCAGTGTCGATCTCACAAAGATCCGCGGGCGTGAGCTGAACATTGATTGCTCCTAAGTTCTCGCTTAGATGATCGATGTTGCGTGTGCCGGGAATCGGAACAATGAATGGCTTTTGCCCAAGCAACCAAGTCGGTGAAATTTGAGCCGGTGTTGCACTCTTCTGTCGGCGTCTGCAATGAACAAACCTGTCCGTATGGGTCCAATGCGCCAGCAGGGCGTCAGTGCTGTGCTGGTGCAAAATTCTCAATATCCCTCCTCAGAACGGCCCATTCTAATCCAAGTTTCTAAGAGTCACTTTGGCTAAATTGAGCTGTGCCGCGCGTAACGAGACGAGCCATTGGGATGGAATCTTCAACATCCGGGAAATCCATGGGGCAGAGCGCAACACCCTGTTGTTCGACGCGAATTTGCGGACGCGGTTACAAATCGCTCCTACGGTGCGCTATCGAAAGACCGTTTCGCATGGTCACTCGAATCGAAATGCTGAGTGCCACTTCTATCCTCTCTAGCGCATCAGGCGGGATCGAGAGTGACCTGTCGAACGAGTCGCTTCACTTCTTCTCTGTAGGCACGCGGCGCTTCAGCTCTTCAAACCAGTTCAGCACGACGTTGATCTGCGTCGGGGCGGAAGCCTCTTGCTGGTTTGGCTTGAGCATCAAGAAGCGCTGGCCGTCCAGTGAGACGTCGTAGTTGGGAGTCGTTGCCGGGCTCGTGAAGCTCGGCCGGGTTGTAATCTCCACGGCCATCATCTTGTTGCCGCTGCGGTAGAACAGTTCGCTGCCGTTAGGGTTCCAAGTTGGCTCCGTACCACCTTCCGTCGAGATTTGCCACTTGCCGCCGGGCCCCGGATAAGGCTGCACGTAGATTTCATAGCGTCCGGACTCATTCGAGACATAGATCAGCCAGCGGCCATCTGGGGAAAACCGCGGCACGCTTTCATTGAACGGCGTTCGGAGGAATGGCTGCGCCTTGTGGTCGCTCAGCCGCAGCACCCAGATGTCGTATCCTGTAGTGGGATTGTTTTCCATGAAGGCCAGCAATTGCCCATCCGGGGACCAGGACATCGGGACCTGTGTGTATTCGCTGCTTGTCAAGCGCTCCAGCCCGCCGCTGCCGTCGGCCCGTTGCCAGTAAATGTTCCCTGCCCCATCCTTGTTTGATAGATACGCTATCCCCTTGCCATCTGGCGTCCAAACAGAATTGAGGTTCCTATTCCCTTCAAACGTAAAGCGGGTCAACGTCTCTCGCGAGAGGTCATGCAGCCAGACTTGCGCCTCCCGTTCCGCGATCCCCACAGCCACCCGTCGACCGTCGGGGGAAAGCCTCGGAAAAGTGTAGGAGTGCGTCGGAGCGGCCAAGGGTAGCTCGGTCCCACTGCGAGTGACCCACACCAGCTTTTGATTGTCCTCCTCAATACCTCCGGGAACGTAAACCAGCGAGCCCGTGGCGGAAAGACTATATTGAGCGGCTCCGCTGGCCCTGGATTGCAGGACGCCCTCAACAACGGGGACCGCCGCGCCCAGGACCACAAGTTGCTGGTGATCGAATGGGACGGCCATCAAGTGCAAGAACTCCGGCCAGCGGTGGCTGAACTCCCCTTTCTCGAGTCGTGTCAACGGCTGAGGCTTGCCTCCCGCGTCTGACATTTGCCGGAGAACTGACGCCCATGAAGGTGCGAAGGCTATCATCCCCTGGCTGCCCCAGCTGGCCCCGCCAGGAAACATCGTCTCGGCAAGGGTGAGCACCGCGCCTCCACCTACGGGGGCCTTCTTGAGTTTGTTGCCCACGAAGAATCCCAGCCATTGGCCGTCGGGTGAGAAGAACGGCTCAGTAGCTCCTTCTGTTCCGGGGATGAGCCTGGCATCCAGACTATCCATCGCCCGCAGATAGATCTGCTGTGCGCCGCCTTGCGTGGCCACGTACGCAAGATGAGTGCCGTCGGGTGAAAGAGCCACAGCAGGCTGATCCAGTGCCGCCAGCCGCTGACCGAGCGGCAGCGTAATCACCGCGCGCGTTATGGGCCGTGGCAGCGAGGGCTTGAGACTCCAAATCGCAAAGCCGGTGACGGCGGCAAGGAGCAACGATACGACGCCCCACAGCAGAATTCTTTGCCAGCGCGCACCGATGCCTTTCGTTGCGCCAAGCGGAGCCAAAGCGGCCTGTGAGCCACCTTCGGCAATCCACTTCAATTCGAGCAGCAGGTCGCGCGCGGTTTGCCAGCGGTCCTCCGGGTCCTTCGCCAGACAGCGGCGGATGGCGCGGTCGAGCGCCGGCGGCGTCAGCGGCTTGATCGTGCTGATCGGAGCCGGCTCTTTTTCGAGTATGGCCGAAGCGACACTGAGTTGACTCTTCCCCTGAAACGCACGCTGGCCCGTCAGCATTTCGTAGAGCACCGCACCCAGCGAAAAAATGTCGCTCCGTCCGTCGAGCTCTTTTCCTTCGATTTGCTCCGGAGACATGTACTGAAAAGTGCCGACAACGGTGCCCTGCTGCGTCACCGGCGTCGTGCGTGTCGCGGCAGCCGTGAGCGTCGCTCCCGTCGTCAGCGGAACCGCTGCTTTTGCCAGGCCAAAGTCGAGCAGCTTCGCGCCAGACTTTGTGAGCATGATGTTGCCGGGTTTCAGATCGCGATGAACGATGCCGGTGCGGTGGGCTTTGTCAAGTGCGTCGGCGATTTCCACGCCGTACTTCAATACTTGCGCGAGCGGCAGCGGGCCTTTCTCCAATAGCTTTGCGAGCGTCTCCCCCTCGAGGTACTCCATGACCAGGAAATCGGTACCGTCCTGATGTCCAACATCATGCAGGATGCAAATGTGCGGATGATTCAGGCTGGAGATGGCCTTCGCTTCCTGCTCGAAGCGCTGGCGCAATGTCGAATTATCGGAAAGGTGCGAGGGAAGGATCTTGACGGCGACGATGCGGCCCAGGCGCGTGTCCCGCGCACGGTACACCTCGCCCATCCCGCCCGAGCCGAGCGGCGCGACGATCTCATACGGCCCCAGTTTTGTCCCGTTTGTAAGAGCCATTAGTGGCATGGATTATAGACCCGGAAGAAATCCTCGATGAAATAAACTGGCGGGTCGGGAGTAACATTGCGGAACCACCTGCCAGTAAAACTACTGATTGGGGTGTTTCCAACGACCGTGCCTGGATCACGAGCAAACCGGATGTTATTCCGGGCGAGAAGTTCGCCTTACCGGTAACTTGGGTCCGGGGCATAAAGCTCCGCCTCTTTGCGTTTTCCTCGGTCGCGGCCTCGCACGATCGTTTCGCCACTGGGCTCCGGAGTGGCAGGCCCATTTTCGTACTCCCTCTGCTTCGCGAAAATAAAACTCCGGGTTGTCCAATTCAGAGGGTTCTCGAAAATGACTTTGTCGTCGTTACAGCACAGGCACCGCGCGTGATTTTATCCGGCTTCTCACTGTCGAACTGCATTGAAAAGACAAAGAGAAAACCGGTTTGCCAGGTTTGCCAATTAAGGGCCTCGTGAAAATAGCTAAGCGATTGTGGCGCCTTGCCTTAGCTTATTTTCCCCACTGTTCGCAATGAGGAGGCCGGGGTTCGAATCCCCTCTCGTCCACCATTCCTGATACCGACAAGTGCCGCTGGCCCACTAACGGCCTGATTGCACTTCTCCGGTAAGCGTTTATCAGGCGTTTGGAATCCTATTTTATTTCACGAAGAAGAAACGGACGAGGGCCATTCCGAATGCAAACGCAAAGCCATAGCCAAAGCTCTCTATCTGCATCGCCTGCTTATTCCGCTTCCGTAACGTAGAGCCTACCAGCGACATTCCCAGCCCCGCCAGGATGGGACTGACGAACACGCTGAGCCCCGGAATCCGGGAACGATGAACAAGAGGATGAGGAAAGAACAGGAGGCTAAGTCCACCTGCAACTCCGCCTAAGAACACATACCCGAGAGCCGCCAGCAGAGGGTTTTTGAACTCTGACGTATCAAATACCGCAGCGACCCCACGCAAAATTAAGGCACCAATTGACTCTGCCGCGAATTCAAACGCAGCTTCAAAGAAAACCTCCAAGAGGATTGCGAAGAACTCGACCAGTAGCTCAAGCATTGGCTCTGTCCATTACTACGCTCCAAGCTTAAGCAAAATTACGTGGTTGGTGTCGCCAAGTGCGCGATGTCGGACATTGAGGTTAGTTGTCCGGTAATTAGCGTTTGAACGTAGTCATTCTGGGTAGTTGTCCCCCTTGGATTCTTGGCGACTTTGATAGAATCCGTGAGCCAAACAGGACCAGCCACGCGAAGGGCGGCGCACCACGGGTAATGATTATTGGACTTCCGGTGTCAAGAAAACATCGATACGAAGCGACGCTGAAGTTTGAAGAGAACGCCGGTGACCTAGCAATTCCGCCACCCAGAGTTCAGGTCGATCTCGACTCCTTTGTTAGAGAAGACCTCATCATCGTCGGCGCCATTCTTGACGCTCTCGGATTTGCTTTGTGCTTGGTTGGCGTTGCCATGGCTGTCGCTCCATTCCTTAGAAGCAAATTCAGTCGCTCCAAAACTCTCCCTGAGCTGGGATAGTTCCTGGCAAGTCGCGTTTTCCTCGGTCGCGGCCTCGCACGATAGTTTCGCCACGGGGCTCCGGAGTGGGAGGCCCATTTTCGTACTCCCTCTGCTTCGCGAGAATAAAACTCCGGGTTGTCCAATTCAGAGGTTCTCGAAAATGACTTTGTCGTCGTTACAGGCACAGGCACCGCGCGTGATTTTATCCGGCTTCTCACCGTCGAACTGCAGTGAAAAGAGTAAGAGAAAACCGGCTTGCCAGACTTGCCAATTAAGGGCCCCGTGAAAATAGCTAAGTGATTGTGGCGCCTTGCCTTAGCTTATTTTCCCCACTGTTCGCAACGAGGAAGTCGGGGGTTCGAATCCCCTCTCGTCCACCAGATTTCAAAAGAACTTACATTATTTTCGATTCCATAGGGCGTGGAACGCTAACTTTGGTGTGGACATGGCGCGCCGCCTTTCCAACGCGCTAGTTGACGGTCGCGCGCCAGTTAAGGACCACAGAATAGGTTTCGAGAAAACCCTTGCGAGGTTCTAACACCAGAAACTTAAGTCCATCCTCGGTGACCGCATACTGATTGACGGTAGGGTCTGGCACAAGTCCCGTGTCGAATAGCTTTCTTGGGATTCCTATTTTGGGAGCCGCGCCGCGCTCCACGGTGGCCGACATCATTTTTCCTTGGGGATCGATGAAGAAGAGTTCTTTGCCGTCTCCGCGCCAACGCGGCTGGACGCCGCCTGCCATCGAAACCTGTTTGATATCGTGAAACGACGGAAATGAGGCCACAAAAACTTCCCATGTGCCGGTGCGGTTGTCCCCGTAAGCGATTAGCTGCCCGTCGGGAGACAGGTGAAATTCATCTTTCACGGAGCTTGATGAATAGAGTGCCTTAGGCTTGCTATTGCCTGTGACAGGTATTATCGAAAATGTTTTTGTGTCGTGCGTCAGCAGGAAGCTACCGTCCGGGGACCAGTCTTCGACCCAGTGCCTTTCATGGTCCCCATAGATCGGCTGTGATTGCTGAGTTCCGATTTCAATCTTCTGTACTAGGAACGGCGGATCGGATCCACCGTTGGGAAGAAGGTTGAATGCAACATAACGCGATTCTGGAGACCAAACGGGGTCCGACTGTGCGTGGGGATCAGTCGTCAGAGGAGTCGTAGTATTGCTCGCCAGGTCTATGAGCCACAGACTGCCGGTGGCATGCTGGTGAAACGAATTCAGTGCCAAGTGCTTCCCATCAGGGGAAAGCGTGAATTGCTGAAAATCGATTACCGGTTCGAAGCTGCCAATCACAGCGCCGTCTCGGGCGTACCAGTTGAATTGATCAAACGAGGAGCCTGTTGCACTGCCATAGATAAGCACGCCATTTTGAGAGGCCGTGAATTCGGAAGTGCCGAGATATGCCGGAGAGGCCGCGACGTTGGGTGCCAGCAACAAAGGTTCACCGACCTTTCGCGCAGCTTTCCAGTTCATGCGTTGCGCGAAGAGATTCTGGTCCTGGGCGAACAGCAGGTAATCAGGCACCGCTATGCCACGACTTTGGGTAGCCAACAGCAATGTCGGATCTCCACCATCGAGGGACTGAGCGTAGATTTTCGCTCCCGGATCTTTACTGGTCAGGCTTGTACGAGCTAAATAGATAAAATGCTTGCCGTCAGGCAAAAACTGAACCCACATTTGGCTGACTTCGCCAGGAAGCAGCGACGTCACAGGGGTGACAGTTCCATCAGTGGGCGAGATGCGGAGAATAGGACTATTCACTGCTCTGGCAAAGAGAATGGTGCCGTCCAGTCCCCAGGCACCTTGTGCAATTTCCGGTACGCTGTAGATCACCTCAGGGACTCCACCCGACCGTTGAACCTTCTTCAGCTTGGCCCCCGCCCAGAAGCCGATGAATTGTGAGTCCGGCGACCAGAAAGGCAAAAGCGCGCCCTCCGTCTGCTCAATCCGTTGCGCTTCAGGCGAACTCAAAGCCCTGATCTACAAAAAGCTTCTGCCGGAAGCATCAGTGGCTGCAAAGGCCAACGTCTGGCCATCCGGTGAGACCGCGATGTGTTCGAAGGGATGCCAGTTCCGATGTAGGTTTACCCCCTTGGGCAGACCTAGCGAAAGCCGCAATGTGTTGTTCGACTGAACTTTAGTACGAGACTGCGGCCAAATTATGGCAAGCCAACTGACGCAAACTAGCACCGCACTAACAGCCAGCCATAACGTACGCCGCGATCGCGAAGCAATCGCCTGGGAAGGGACAGGAGTTGTAACCTGATCGGCAACTCTTCCCGGTGACGACCAATTGAACTCGGGCACGTACGACCCAGGCAGAAGATCGATACGGACAACTGGAGTCTGTGCAGCCTCTCTATAATATTGTGCAAGCCTTTTGCGAACTTCGGTCGCTCGCACCCGGACGACCGCGTCGTTTGAGGTATCGTAATCGACCGGCCTACGAAACATTTCGGCGCCGATCATTCGCTCACTCAGAGAGTCCAGGTCACCCGCCAAAGCGTGTTCGACGACCAGTCTGAGAAAGTCCTGGCAACGCTTGCTTGGAGCGAACGCATCGCTCGAAATCACAGACTCGAGCGCGCACCGAACTAAGTTAGCTTGTTCGGCGCTGAGCTTATGGGCCGTTACAGAATGCTGTCCCGTTGCCATCGGCGCTATAGTAGCGCTTAACGTGGCTTAACGGGTAGTGGGTGACATGCCGTAAACCCAAGACAGACAAAAGGTTGTTCGCTTAACGGTTCCTCGGACCAGGAAGCCTGTCAAATCTAACCTGCCTGAACTGTTTCGAACATTCCCAGTAATGCAGGTTTTGTTTATTGTCGCCTCACGCCCGGTGGATCCGAAACACTCATGCACCGCATAAGGGCTGGGGGGACTATGGGACTCGCTACTGTTGGCCTCACACATAGCTTCGCGGAAATAAGCTTTGCGGAAGTGGGCGAGCTGGAACAAGAACGCCTTTACCTCGAATCGGAGATCCTCTCCGAATACAGCTTCGAGGACATCGTCGGTAAGAGTGCCGCCCTTCGCAAAGTGCTGGAGCAGGTTGCTATCGTGGCCCCCACCGGTTCAACCGTGCTCCTGCACGGTGAAACCGGGACTGGCAAGGAACTTTTAGCACGGGCGATTCATAACCTTAGCCCGCGTCGCCAGCGCGCTTTCGTCCGACTCAACTGTGCCGCCATACCTTCCGGGCTGGTGGAGAGCGAATTGTTCGGGCATGAAAAAGGCGCTTTTACAGGCGCGCTCATGCAGAAACAAGGCCGGTTCGAGTTGGCGGACCACGGCACTCTCTTTCTAGATGAAATTGGCGATATTAGTCTCGAGCTGCAACCAAAGCTGCTGCGCGCTTTGCAGGAACGCGAATTTGAACGCTTGGGAAGTACGAAAACGATTCGTGTAGACGTTCGGCTGATCGCCGCAACGCACCGCGATCTGCAGAGCATGATTCGCAACAATCAGTTCCGCGAAGACCTCTTTTACCGCCTGAATGTTTTCCCAATCGAGATTCCTCCGCTTCGCGAAAGGCGTGAAGACATTCCACTGCTGGTGCATCATTTTGTTCTGCGCCACTCGCGCCAGATGCAAAAGCGGGTTAAGTTTGTGCCAAAGCAGGCCATGGAGGCGCTGGTGAACGCTGAGTGGCCAGGCAACATTCGCGAGCTGGAAAACTTTATCGAGCGTTGCGTGATTTTCACGCGAGGGGACGAGCTGAATGTCCCATGCGCAGAACTGCGGCGCTCCGCCGCCCCAGCCCCATCAACATTCGAACAAGCTGAACGCCAGATCATCATCCAGGCCTTGAAAGCCGCCTCGGGGAGAATAGCCGGCCAAGGTGGAGCTGCAGAGCGCCTCGGACTGAAACGAACAACACTCCAAAACAAGATGTACAAGCTGAACATCAGTCGTGCTTGCTATGCCGTGTAAGTGTTTGCGCAGGGCTCGTGCGCTACGCGAGGTATCTATTGACGATTTGAATTGTGATGGGGGGCAAGGCAATGAGCACAGAAACCAGAATGGCAATTGAGCAATCGACACCAATGCCACAGCGTTCCGAGAGCGGGTGAGTGTGCGTTACGAAACCAAGGTTTTCTCGCTTTGGGATCGGAAAGCGGGTGTCGAAGTCGCTCACGCTTTCACGTATGAAATTGCCTGGATACCGGAACGGCAGTGCTGGCGGAGTTTCCTGTGTTCCGTCAACAAGCTCGCCTGAAAAGGTTTTGCAGCCAAACAGGTTGTTCAAGTTACGACAGTAAGGGGGCAGTTATGGCAACAGCAACACAATCGGTCCACATACAAGAATTGGACACGAAAAAGCGGAGTTCCACGTCGCGACATTTTGAAGATGTGTTGCGACAAAGATCGTCGGGCAGGATGAAGCCGTGCAAGCGCTTGTCGAGCTATATCAGGTGTTCAGCTCTGGGCTGCACGCCCCAGGTCGTCCCGTCGGAAACCTGCTGTTTCTGGGACCGACCGGCTCCGGCAAGACGCGCATTGTCGAGGCCGCAGCAGAAGTTCTGTTTGGAGACAGCCGAGCGCTGGTCAAAGTGGATTGTGCGGAGTTCCAGCACTCCCATGAGATCGCCAAACTGATTGGCTCGCCCCCAGGGTATCTGAGCCATAGGGAGACCCATCCGCTGATTACGCAAGAGGAGTTGGCAAAGAGCCACCGAGGCGAGTTGAAACTCAGCTTCGTGCTGTTTGACGAGATTGAGAAAGCCAGCGGTGCACTCTGGCAACTGCTGCTTGGAATCCTGGACAAGGCGACATTAACGTTAGGGGACAACCGTAGAGTCGATCTGTCGCAGACGGTGATCTTCCTGACTTCGAACCTGGGAGGGGGAGAAATCACGGAATTGATGCAAGGCGGGATGGGTTTCATCCAGCCGAACGACATGCCAGCCAAGGGATTAAATGAGAAGGTGGAGAGGACGGCCGTAGAAGCGGCACGGCGGAAGTTTTCGCCCGAGTTTATGAACCGCTTGGACAAAGTGGTGGTGTTCCACTCTTTGAAGCGCCAAGAACTCGATGAAGTGCTGGAGATTGAATTGGGGCAAGTGCAGAAGCGCTTACTGGATCGTACGACGAGTCACTTCCAGTTTCGGATAACGAACGAAGGAAGGCAGTTCCTGCTGAAAGAGGGCACCGACCAGAGATACGGAGCACGCCACTTGAAGCGCGCCATCGAGCGCTATGTAGTCTGCCCGATTGCGAGGCTGCTCGCTACCGCGCAAGTGCGCTCGGGGGATGTCCTTCTGATCGATCGGCATTCGGGCGAAGAGGAGTTGGCCTTTATAAGGGACGCGGAACAGTGCTCTTCCTATGCACAGATGCCTCATGCGGCGGCATATTTGAAGCTTCTTGCGACTGCCTCATCCCGTTAAGTCGCAGCAATGTCTTGCATTCATTCCGTCGAATCCCTCCTGCCCCACAATCGGAACCTTGATCAACGAAAATTGTGGTTGCGATCGCGGCTCGTAAGGTTGTACCTACGCTCCTAGCAACTTCCATCAAGACGTAAAACGTAGCCGACGCGTAGCTAGCAAGGCTTTCGAACGATTTCCCCATCGGACTTTCCGCAGAACACGTATCGCTCCACATCTTGCCCGGCACACGTTTCTTAAATTCGGTTGGATCATCGTGCGCCAGCCTAAGAGTCGGTTCCTTCAATCAACAAGTGTAACGAGCCGCTTTTTTTTCCCTCTTCGACAAGGACGCACTCACTGCCCGGCTTCTGCTGCCCCCATTCGGGCAGATGGTCGTTCGGAAGTCTTTCCCATTGCGTGAATAGCCAGAAAACGCGGCACTTAGTTGCGGCGGAGTTTTGGAAGGTCCCATGCACCTGTGATGTCCGTGACCGCTGGATGTGACAGAGGCATCCGGTCGTGAAGAATGCTCGACATCATGACCTCGATGGCGATGTCGGTGGAGACGGCATGAAAAGGTTCACAAGATTCGCGCTGCGTCATGTGCTAAGTCTGGTGATCTGTTTGCTTTCGTTTGGCGGGTTGTGCTTTGCCCAAGAACCACCTGAAGTAGCGGTGGGTGGGCGCGGCTCGGTATTTGCGCCCTCAGGGTGGCTAGAGCTCATCGTTCCTGTACAAAACCGGATCGTTGTTAAACCCTACGGCTTTTACATTGGCAATTTCAAAGCACCAGTCACACAACTTGACGTTTCTATTCGCGCGACAAAGTTTCTGACGATCACTCCCAGCTATATGCATTACTCGGTTCCTGCAAGCGGGCTTAATACACTCTCGCCGCAGCCGTCGCGATTTACTCGTAGTTACGAGGAGCACCAATTTCGGATCGATGGGGAATTCACGTTCTCTATTCGCAAGTTCGAGATCTCCGACCGAAACATGTATGTCAGAAGGTTTCGGCCAGCGCCAGCCGATGACGTCAACCGCTATCGAAATCGACTCAAAGTCGCGTATCCCCTCACAGTTAAAGACCGCGTCTGGAAGCCTTTCGCCTCATATGAACCTTACTACGAGTGGCGTAACGGTGGGTGGAACAGAGATCGAGTTTGGGGAGGCGTCACGGTACCGCTCAAGGAGGGGCGCGTGTGGTTCCAGCCGTCCTATATGTGGGAAAGCAGTCAACGAGCCAGAGATGTGAAGTACTTGCTCTTTGGCTTGATTATCAAGACGAAATAAAAAACTTCAACTCGAAAGGAAACTTCGAAAGTAAAAGTACTGCAACTGGGGGCCGCGATGCTTGCTCTGATCGTCAGCCTCGTTTTCGCAATAGCCGCGTCGGGTCACGACGCTGGTCAGATACCAACATCTCCGTGGAAGAAGGCGGCGCCGTTCCCGGAGCCGGATGAAGAGCTCTACGGTGCCGCCCTCAACGGCAAAATGTACGTGATTGGCGGCTGGGACGAAGGCAAGGCTGCCGGCATCAACTACGAGTATGACCCGGCTACCGACAAATGGACTCAGAAAAAAGGAATGCCGCGGGCGGCCCACCATGCGGCCATAGCCACTGCGAATGGCAAGCTTTACGTGATCGGCGGCTTCGTGCCTCCAAAGGACACTCAGATACCGACCGGCGGCGCGTGGGAACCCATCGCCGACGTGTGGGAGTACGATCCGGCGGCCGATTCCTGGAAGTCGCTGGGACCAATGCCCACCAAACGCGGCGCTGCGGTGGCCGTGGAAGTCGGCGGCAAAATCTACGTGATCGGCGGCGCAACCACGGTGGCAGGTTCCAAGGCCCCATACTTCACGTTCTTCGGTCCATCTTTGGTCCTCACCACCAACGAGGTTTTTGACCCTGCCACGAACAAGTGGGAGAGCCGCAGGCCGATGTCGGTGGCTCGGAACCACGCGTACGCCGCCGCCGTTAACGGCAAAATCTACGTAATTGGTGGCCGCACTGGCCATGCCTTCATTATGTCCGCTACCAACACGGATGTGGTGGAGGAGTACAGCCCAGTAAGTGATATGTGGAGTGCTCCGAAAGAACGGATGCCGACGGCTCGCAGCGGCGGCGCCTGGGGAACGGATGGCCGCAGGATCTACGTAGCGGGTGGCGAGGTGACTACGAAAGAGCTCGTCGGAGCGTTCCGAGCCGTCGAGGCGTACGAGCCAGCCACGAATTCATGGATCTCACTGCCACCGATGCCGATGCCGCGGCATGGCATCGCCGGCGCGGTGATCGGGAACGAATTTCATCTCGTCAGCGGCATGATTCAGTCCGCTGGAGCGTTGACGTTCCTCGACCCGCGTCTCCAAACCCACACGGGACAGCATGACGTCCTGGAGCTGAACTTCTTCTTTCCAACTCCCCCAACGAGTGCGAAGAAGGAAGAAGCGTCGCCTTCCACGCGTGCAAAGAATGTGGGTGCGGCTCCTTCTTCCGCTGCTGTGAACAACGTAGGCGCGACTTCTTCTTCCGCTCGTCTGAAGAAAGTAAGCGCGATTTCGACCGAGGGCGCGAACAGCGCAGGCACGGCTTCTTCCGGAGGGAAGAAGCCGTACATACGTTACAACGTGAACAGCCCCGAAGGCCAGGTGATGCTCGCGAAATACGCGCAGGCGATCGAGATCATGAGGACTTTGCCGGAATACGATACTCATTCCTGGACCTGGTGGTGGAATACCCATTGGATCAAAGGCCCCCCGGCTTTCCTATGGGACTACTCGAGGAAAAAGAAAACAGAGGTCATCGCCGCACTCCCGAAAGAGTATCAAGCCGATGCCGAAGCCGTATGGGACGGGTGCCAAGCCCACCCGTACAACCCGTCGAATCCTGAGCAATATCAACAGTGGTACTTCCTGCCCTGGCATCGGCTCATGCTCTCTGAGTTCGAAGGAGTCATTCGTGACGTACTGCACGATGAGGATTTTACGCTACCCTACTGGAACCCAGTCACCGGAAACGTCGCCGATTTGGTCGTGCCTGCCGTATTCCGGGTTCCCGGCGGCACGCTCTATAACGGCACGCGCTGGCCCTGGGTCAATGGGGGCGAACGGATCGATATTCTTTACAAGGATTGGATCAACCTGGACGCTCTTAACGAGACGATTTACATCGACTCGCCGACCGGCAACACTGGGTTTAATCCGCGACTCGACCTCAACCCTCATTTCTTGACTCACCTTGCACTCGGCGGCGACATGGCCGACTTCGCAACCGTCGGCGGTGACCCAATGTTCTATCTCCATCACGCCAACATTGACCGCATCTGGGAAAGCTGGAATCGGCTCGGCCACACGAATCCAACCGATCCCAAGTATCTCAATCGCACGTTTGCATATGGGGACAGGAGCGGCAAGCGCGTGGACCTCTCTGTCAGCGCGGGCGACCGCACTGCGCAGCTCGGGTACGAATATGACGGCTATGAAAACCCGCCCCAGCCGCAGCACCTGACGCCCGAGGAGGCCTCCGCCAGAGAGCTCAGATACAAGGCTCTCCACGAACAGGCCATGGGCGGTCCACATGGTGCCCAGCATGTGCATGGCAGCGCAGCCTCGAGCAAGCAGACGAATGGAATTCCACGATAACAGGGACGAACACAGGATTTCTTATGCCCAATCCTAGAATCATCTCGGCACTCGCGCTGCTCTCGACCATCGTAGCGGTGGTAGTGATTGACTACCACCGCGGCGAGCCGGTCAGACCGGTCAAGCCAATCGGTACGCCGCAAACTATCGCGACTCCGCTCGGATTGCCTCCGGTTCCAGTCCCCGCAGACAATCCCGTCACCGTTGAGACAATCGCCCTGGGGAAGCGCCTTTACTTCGATACGTCGTTATCTATCGACAAGTCGGTCTCATGCGCTACATGCCATGACCCCGGCCACGGTTTTGCATATCCGGGGGACGTGTCCACAGGCGTGGGAGGCAAGAAAGGAACGCGCAATGCGCCGACGATCATCAACGCCGCGTATTACACGACCCAGTTCTGGGATGGTCGCGAGAATACTCTCGAAAAGCAGGCGGAAGGCCCAGTGCAGAACCCGGTCGAGATGGCCCACAGCCTCGCTGGAGTAGTGGCGCGCCTTACCAATGACC
>WNGI01021116.1_pt1 | contig 15105 bp, 11 predicted proteins | sample 5400621 | NCBI WGS metagenome assembly WNGI01 (sample SAMN13153374, study PRJNA577476) | soil metagenome | isolation source: 20 cm soil or saprolite under Garry oak tree replicate 1 | place: USA:California | collected 2016-06-15 | reverse complement strand
CCATCGACCCGTTCGGTGGAACCTGCTCGATGTCGTGCCCATCGCGGCTGACGATCAGGGCAAGCTCGACCGGGTCGCCGGCGCCGCGGCCCAGCTGCGCGAACGGCACAGATAAGAAGAAGGGATCCTGAGCGTCCCATTCCGACTCGGGCAGCGCCCTCTGCGGCGGGTCGCCCACGCGGGCCAGGGTCACGTGCCCCCCGCCCGATGCTCGCGGCTCGATCCGGATCACGTAGGCCGGCTCGAAGCCGAACTCGGCAGCCGCGGCGGGAGGCAGGGGCAGGTCGATCGATCCCTTCTGGCCGTCCGGGCTCGTCAGGCCCGAGCAGTACAGCCACAGGGTGATGTTCTGGGCGGCCAGGTCGGCGGCGGAGCGCGGGGTGTCGATGCGGACATAGAGCCGCTCGGCGTCGTTGCCGTAGAACACGCGCTCCACCACGCCGGCAGGCCGGTGCAGGGCCCCGAACCCGGAGCCCACCTGGTAGAAGCCCGCCTTCGACCAGGCCGCGTCCTTGCGCGAGGCCGGGCGAATCTCGGCCTGGGGCAGCCCGCGCTCCGGCGTCGGCGCCTTCTGGAGGATCGGCTGGAACAGCCGCGCGGGGGCGCGCTGCCCCATCACCTTGTAGACGTTGCGCAGGTGCAGCCGGAACTGGTTGTCCCAGATCTGGTCCATACCCGAGTCGTGCTTCCGGCTGAACCACCAGAACCAGTCGCTGCCCTCGGTGATGAGGATCTCGCGCCAAGCGTTCATCGCCTGGCCCGACTCGTGCGGGCGCTGCCGCGACTGCTCCTCGAGCCACGTGCGCGTGTCGGCCAGCAGGTCCCACGCCGTGTTGTGGTCGGGGTCGCCGATCCACGTGTCGAGGCTGGCGCCGATCCAGCTGCCGGTGTGCAGGCGGTGCAGCTGCTGCTGGGGCGGATGCTCCTTCAGGAAGTCGCCCACCGTCGTGGTGACGATGTCCGGGGCCGCCGCCTCTAGCTCGCCGTACAGAGCGTTAAGGAAGTCGTGGCCGTCGCGCGGGTAGAACTCCCACGCGTTCTCGCCATCCAGGGCGATGACCGCGAGGTAGTCGTCATCGTTCTGCTGCTCGCGGATGCGCCGCAGCCGCGCCATCAGGTCTCGCGCCGCGTCGGTTGACGACATGCGCTGGTAGTCGAAGCCGATCAGGTTCGAGAGCGACGAGTCCCTGAAGACCATCGCCACCGACTGGCCCTCGCGGTCGATGCGGTACGGCCGGTAAAGCTGCGCCGGCACGTTCACCCGGCCCTCCGGGTCGCGCCAGATGTGCGCGTCGATGGAGCGGGCCAGCACCTCTTCGTCGCTGATCATCCAGTCGATGCCGGCGCGCACCGCCAGCCCGGCCACACTCTCGCCGACCGCCATCTCCGACGGCCACATCCCACCTGGCCGCCGGCCGATCAGGCGCTCGAACAGCCCCTGCCCCAGCTCGATCTGCCGCTCCGCGTCCTCGCGGTGCGAGAAGTGCCGCTCGGGGAGCTTGATCTGCGGGTTCGCCGTGCGCGCCGCGTCGACATGGCACAGCAGCGGCAGGATCGGGTGGTAATAAGGAGAGAAGGTCAGCTCGGCCTGCCCCCGGTCGGCCAGCTCCCTGTACTTCGGGATGACCTTGGTCATGACCTCGGCCTGGGCTTCGAACAGCGGCTCTTTGTCCCTCTCCGTGAAGTCGCGATCCTTCCGCTTAAGCTCGGACAGGCGCGGATCGGAATCGACCCATACCGGGTCGCACCACGCGAGGTTGAACCAGACCTGGAGGTCGCGGATCTCCTGGGTGCTGAACTGCTGGTCGAGCGAGCGAGAGGCAAGCTCGAGATAGCGCGGCGACTGCTGCACGCGTAGCGCCCGCGGCGACTCGCGCATCCACCGCAGCAGGAACGTTTGCTCTTCGGCCGACAGCTCGCCCGCATCGCGGCTGCTGAGGTTGAGGAAAAGGTCGACCGAGCCCTCCTTGCCGTAGTCCTCGATCTGCGCCAGCAGCGAGGGCACGAGGTTGAACGTGGCACGCACCTTGGGGTACCCGTCTAGAAGCGCTGGCATCTTGAGGTAGTCCTTGGCGCAGCGCAGCCGCACCCATGGCAGCAGGTAGGTGCTGGTGAGGTCGTCCTTGTAGTAGGGCTGGTGCATGTGCCAGACGAATGCGACGTTGAGGGGCTTCATCGACTTCCTAGGTTATTGATTTCGGTGAGGGCGCAGCTTTCCGAGGCGTCACGGACTTTCGCCGCGTGCCTTTCGCCGGCGGCGGCGGAACGTCGGCGCCTTCCAGACGAACGGCCTGCTGCGCGGCTGCGAGGTCGATGCGAAGAAGCAGCTGGTCGATGACCTTCTCCCATGAATAATCACGCGCGGTCGCGAGCCCGCGCTTGCGAATCGAGGCCGCGAGGTCGGGCTTCTCCTTGAGCAAACGCAGGAGAGTCACGACCTCGACGGGATCCTCCGTCTCGAGCACCAGCGCGTTGCGGAACGGGTCCGCGTAGTCCTCACCGGTCGAACCCACCATCGCGAGGCCGCCGGCCGCCATCACCTCGAGGCCAACCAATCCGAACGGCTCGCGGCCGGAGTTCGCGAGCACCGCGTCGCACGCGACGTACACGAGCTCGAGCAGGTCGTCCTTGATGTAGCTGGTCACGTTGATCACGTCCGCGTGCGGGTGCGAACGCAGAACCCGGGCGAGCCCGGCAGCCTCGTCGGGGGCCTTCACGTCTGCGACATGCAGGCCGTGGCTGCGCGCGAGGAGCATGACCTCCACCCCATGCGGCTCGCGGCCGCCGCGGATCAGGAGGCGGACGCGGCTGCCGCTCTGCTTCAGGTACGCCATCGCGGTGACAGCCATCAGCCACCGCTTGTCGGGGTCGAAGCGGCCGATCTTGAAGCACAGGTGGTCCGCTGAGGCCGCCTCGCGCAGCGCCGCAATCGCAGCGGAATCGGCATCGGCGCCGGTCGACGGCGGCACGCCGTTGGGGATGACGATCGGGTTCTGGCCCCACTCCCACATCCGGAACTTCATGTACCGGCTGACCGTGGTGATGGTCGACGCGAACGCCAGCGCGCCCCAGTTGATGCGCTGGAAGCCGAACGTGTTGTTGGCATTCCACAAAATCACGACGCGGTCGCGCAGCCCGCGGTAGTACAGCGAGTCGCTGAGAAGATTTATCGTCGCGGCGGTCTGCCACTCCTCGGCGAGCACGACGACATTGCGACCCGACTCGATCGCCGGCGCGATGATCCCGTCGATCACCGCGGAAGGGACGCTGCGATCCCAGTCGCGCAGCTTGTCCTCCTCCCCGTCGTACACGCCGCCTCGGTGGAACGCCGACAGCCACTGGCACCAGCGGTGGTAGTGCAGCCGGCCGCCCTCACGCGTCTCCTCGCTCGGCAGCTCGGGGTCGCCGATGAAGAACAGGTGGGTCTCGTAGCCGAGCTGCGCGAGCGTTCGCGACAGCCCCTTGACGCGGACGCCTAGGCCACCGGCCTGGCTGTACACGTCTGGGCCCTCGAAGCTGAGGATGACGAAGACCGTCCGCTCGGGCGCCACCTGCACGAGCGTCAGTCGCCAGCGAACGCGCGCAGGGCGAGGGCGTGCGAAGGCGCGTCCGGCGCGCACAGCAGCGTCGTACGCGTCTGCAGTGTGCACTCGAGCGACTCGAGCGAGCGCCCGCGCACATCGGTGGCCACGCCACCGGTCTCGCCGATGAACAGGAGACCCGCCGTCATGTCGAACACGCGCATCGGCACGGGCGCGCAGAACGCATCGAGAGCTCCCGCCGCGGTGTGCGCCATGGAGAGGGCCATCGCGCCGAGGATGCGCACCTTGCTCGAGCGCTCGATGAGGCGCGCCGCGGCACCGAGCGAGCGGGTCGAGCTCTCGAGGCCGAGCAGCTGGATGCGATCCGCGCGCTCGCGGGGCATCACCGTGATCGGATGGCCGTTGCGCTTGACCCCCTGGCCCTTGATAGCGGTCCACCGCTCGCCGCTGACGATGTTGACGACGCATCCAACTGTCGCGTCGCCGACGGCCGGCCCCTCGAGCAGCGCCATCATCACGTTGTAGAACGGAATGCCCTGCTTGGCGTTCAGGCTCCCGTCGACAGGGTCCACCACCACGAGCGGAAGCGGCGCGCCGAACGAGCGCAGGCCCACCTCCTCGGACAAAACAGAGAACTGCATGCCGCGATCCGCGACCGCCTGCAGCTCCTCGAAGACGACCGCCTCGGCTGCACGGTCGAGCTCCATCGTTCTGTCGCCGCCCGCGCCCATCCCGAGCTGATGCCGCCCGGCGTCGGTGCCGGCAAGCGGCGCGACGACGTCACCCACCCGCGCGCCGATGCGGAGAAATGTGTCCAGCCAGTGCGCGCGAAGCGCGGCCAGGTCGCCCTTATTGAATGCGGACCGGGTGGGGCTGATCGCCGCCTCAGGCTTCGGGGGGCGGGGCGCCGGGGTCGACCCGACGCCGGCGCCGGCGGCGGCGCTCGACCACGATCGTGATCAGGTAGGGCTGCTGCATCCCCCACACCTTCTCGATGAGCTGCGGGATCGGTATGGCGTGAGGCCGTTCGATGCCCAGAAGGATCAACCGCTCGGCCAGAGTGTCGGCGAGCTCGGTCCTGTCATGCAGGTTCATCTGCTCCAGGGTTTCGAGGATGTCATCAAGACGGCGCAGACTGGACCTGCGATCCTGATCCTCAGGACGGATCATCGCGCCCTAGAGCTTATATCGCTGTGACTTGCGACAGGGCGAGGGCCACCTCGTCGGGCCGTTCGAACTGAAGCCAGTGCCCGGCGCCTTCGAGCACCTCAAGATGGAAGCGGCCCTTGACATGGGCCCTCGTTTGCTCCGCCTGCCGGCGTCCGAGCGCGGGGTCCTGGTCGCCCCAGATGAGCTGCGTCGGCGAGGTTATGTCGCCCATGCGCTGCAGCCGCTCCCACGCCGCGCCGCCTGTCTTCAGGTTGGCGCGGTAGTAGTTCAGACCCGCGGTCAGGCGGCCCGGCCGCGTCATCGAGCGTACGAATCCTTCGACCACTCGCTCCGGCATCGCGTCAGGATTCGGGCCGACCCGGTACATCGCGCGCAGTCTCCTGCTGTCCTGGTCCGTCAGCACCCTCTCCGCCTTGCCGGCCTGGACGAACAGCCCGATGTAGCTCTGGCGTGTCTGCTGATCCGGGTCCTCGCGGCTGGCAGCGGCCAGCGCGGCCGGATGGCCGACCGAAAGCGCGGTGAGGGTCACGGTCATGTCCGGATGCGCGCCGGCGAAGTACCACGCGACCACGGCGCCCCAGTCATGGCCCGCGATGTGCGCCGACCTGCGGCCGAACGACTCGATCAGCCCCTTCGCGTCAGCGACCAGGTGCTCCATGCCGTAGTTCTCGACACCTTCCGGCGCGTCCGTCAGCCCATAGCCGCGCAGATCGGGCGCGACCGCGAGGAATCCGGCGTGCGCCAGCACATGCATCTGCCGCGCCCAGGATTCGGCGCCTTCAGGGAAGCCGTGCATCATCAGGACCATGTCGCCGTCGGGCGGACCCTCGACGAGGGTGCGGAACCGCAATCCGTTGGCGTTGATCATGTGAGTGCTTGCGGTCACGGCAGTGACTTCACGAAGTCTGAGGCGACGTCCAGCGCCTGGTCCAGCACAGCGAGCAGGCCATGCCCTTGCCCCGGGAAGATCTCGAGCTTGGCGTTGGGGACCACCTTGACCCACTTCTTCAGCAGGTCGATGCGTGCGAACGGATCGCGGTCGCCGCTCATGAAGAGGACGGGGCAGTGGATCTGCTTGAAGTGGTCGGTTCGCAGCTGGTCGGGGAATCCCGGCCGGTGCAGCGGATAGGAAAAGAGGACGAGGCCGGCGAAGTCCGCCTCGACCGCGGCCATGCTGGCCATCCGGCCTCCGTAGGACTGGCCGCCACCGGGTCGACGGCCAGCGCGTCGATGCCTCTGCGCTTGAAACCGACCACGTAAGGCTTCATCGACGCGGCGCTACCCGACGCTCCATGACCCAGGACGACCCTGCGCGCAGGCGCAACCAGGTTGGGCCTCACTGATTGCACGCGTCCTCCACTGTGGAAAAAGTCGATGAGTAACGCACAGCGATTCCACAAACGCGGTTTGCGATTGTGAAGAACTGCATCCTCACGAGCGCTCGCGTCGGGAAATCATTAGCTCGCTCAGTGGTCTATGCGACGCGCGCGACCATCGCTGCATGCATGTCGATTGATGTGATGCGACCGTCGTGATGGTGTCGCGTTGGGACTTTTCGGCCGCATGTCTTGTGAAAAAAATCTTAGCTACCCATTGACGAACGCGATGCACACGATGTATCAAGACAGTTTGGATGGAGTATCTGCTCGCGATTGCCACCACAGAGGCAATGGACCCGACGCGAGTCAGCGACCCATTTCGCACAGCCGCCAGTGTCGTGAGGTCTTATTAGTTGAGGTCTCGCGGCGATACCCATGGGGTTGCAGAGGAGGCAGGTGCAGGACAGGTCATAGATCGCGTCTCACCAAGAGAAGTTGATCGCCAAACCATGGAACCTCGGGTCCGTATCACTGAGAAGGAGGTGCACGAACATGGCTGCTAAGAAGAAGGCCGCGAAGAAGCCTGCTGCCAAGAAGAAGGCCTCGAAGAAGAAGTAAGAGCTTCTTCATCGAGCGATTCCTAAGTTCGTAGTCGTCGATTGCGCCGGGGTTCTGTGGAGCCCCGGCGCTCGTGTTTCTGAGAGCTGCTAGGCCGCCAGTTTGTAAATCGCCATCTGGACCAGCACAGAGTCCGCCGGCTGCGACTTGTCGAGGTTGACGAGGTACCAGTAGTAGTTGCCGGCGGGGCGCACCCGGGTCAGGCCCTGGGTCGTGACCAGCGTTCCGTTCAGCCACACCCGAACCTTCTGATCCTGGTAGGCCACCACAATCCGGTTGACTCCCGCCAGCGGCTGGAGCTGCGATTCGACCAGGCTCTGGCCATCCTCGTAGACGTAGACCTTCTTGTTGTCGCTCTCGAAGTCGGCGTCTACGCAGTGGCCGTCACACCCGAAGAGGAAGCCTGTGTAGCCGGGTGTCGAGGACGGGACGAAGTCGGCGACCAGGAGCAGCGGCCCGGCATCGAGCTTGCTGCTCGACTCGAAGTAGCTCTCGATCTGGTACGCCGGCGACTCGAAGTGGCAGCCGTCAGTCCGCACGGCGATCGTCGCCCCGCCGCCGTCCGCCTTCTTGTTCAGGTCATAGCTGCCCTGGTCCAGCGAGTTGGGCAGCGAGGCGATGGTGCGGCAGTCGAGCTGGAAAGCGGTCGAGGCAGCCGAGAAACCGGGGCACTGAGTGCCGACGGCGCTCTGTTTCAGCTGCGTGCCGGGCTGCAGAACCGTGCAGGGCGTGGCGTTGCTCGTCGAGTCGCTGCCGCCGGCATCGCTGTGCGTCCAGCCCCACACGGAGGCGGACGAGGCGATCAGAAGCGTCAGCGCGGCGGCGATGCCCGCGCTGCCGAGCCGCATGCCCGACCCTGGCCTCGGCTGCGCGTCGACGAGCTGGCCCTTCGCCTGCGACAGTCCCCATCCGACCGCCGCGGCCAGCGGCGCGCCGATGACAGTGATGGCGAGGACCGCGACCGACGTCCACGCCATCGCCGGTCCCCAGCGGTCGCGAGCGCCGAGACCCAGCACCGCCGCAAGACACAGCGATGTCGCGAGCGCGCCCGCGATTCCGACCAGCAGCCAGAAGACTCGGTCCGAGGTCTGCAGCTCGCTGCCGCCGATTTCGATGACGGCGGCCGTGATGATCGTCGCGATGCCGAACGCGACACCGACCCACAGGACGATGGACACCCATGATGCGAGCCCGCCTCTGCGCGCCGCGGGCTGCTGCGTCCCCCACGCCGGCATCGGCGTGTACGCGCCGTACGCAGGCGGCGGCGTGGCGACCGGCGCTTGTGGACCGCCGTATGCAGCGGGCGCATACGGCGACTGCATCGATGGCGCTGGTGTGTACGCGGGAGCAGGCGCCGTGTACGCGGGATACGGAATCGCGGGCGGCGGTGTGTAGGTCGGGGGCGCTGGAGCCGATGGCGGCGCCGGCGTCCTCGGCGCGACATAGGTCGGCGTCGCCGGATACGAGGGTGACGGGGTCATCGGAGGCTGCATTCCCGACGGAGCCGGTGGCTGCGACGCAATCGGCGGCGGGGTGAACGGATACTGCGTCGCGGTCGACGCCACGGCGATGGCGAGCTGCTCGATGAACTCCGTCGCCGTCTCCTGCCGCTGGCGCGGATCCTTCGCGAGGCATGTGAGGATCGGCTGCACGACCGACTCCGGCAGGCTCGGATTCAATTTCCGCGGCGAAGGCGGAGGCGTCATCTGGTGCGCAGCAATCACGCCGAGCGGTGTTGGCGCGTTGAAGGGCACGCGGCCCGTGATCATCTCGAACGCGATTACCCCGAGCGCGTAGATGTCGGCGGGCGGGCCGGCCTCATGACCTGCGCACTGCTCGGGGGCCATGTACGTCGGCGTGCCGACCATCGCGCCGGTCTGCGTGAGCCTCTCGCTCTCGGCGGTCTCCGCGATTCGCGCGAGGCCGAAGTCGGAGAGGATCGGTACGCCGCGGCGGTCGAGCAGGATGTTGGAGGGCTTCACGTCGCGATGCACCACGCCCTCGCTGTGCGCGTAGTCGAGCGCGTCGGCGACGGGTCGCAGCAGTCGCACGCAGTAGTCGAGCTGGATTGGAGCGCCGAGCCGCGCGGCGAGCGTGCCGCCCTCGACGTACTCGCTGACGATGTACGTCACGCCGTCCTGCTCGGCATGGTCGAAGACGGAAAGGATGTTGGGATGCTGCAGGCGCGCGACCGCGACCGCCTCGCGGTGGAAGCGGGCTTTGAAGCCTGGTTGCTCGACGAGAAAGTCGGGCAGCACCTTGAGCGCGACCTCGCGCTCGAGCGCCGGCTGGTAGGCGCGATACACGGTCGCCATGCCGCCGCGTCCGAGCTCGCCGAGGATCTGATAAGGCCCGAGGCGCGTTCCCGGCTCGAGCTTCATGGCCGCGATCATGGGCCACGTCTGCCCCGGTCGCAATAAAATCTTGACTCTCGAACATCTGTTCGATAACCTAATGGACAGCCTCCATCCCGCCCCCCTGCGTCAAACCCCGGAGGCAAAGCAAGGGAGAGATGCAGGTACAAGCACGTCCACTCGGTGGCAAGACCGAGACGCTCGACCACGCGATCGAAGCGATTCGGGTCCGCTTCGGAAGCCAGGCGCTCACGCGGGTGGCGGAGCTACCGCCCCCGCTGCCCTGGCCGAGCGGAACGCCGCTCGATCGCCTGACCGGGATCGGCGGCCTGCCGCGCGGGAGGCTGACGCTGCTGACGGGAACGGGAACCTGCGGCAAGCTCACGCTCGCGCTGGCGCTGCTCGCTCAGGCCACGCAGGAGTTCGCTCACGCAGTGGTCATCGACCCAGCGCGCCAGTTCGACCCGTGGGCGATGCTGCCGTTCGATCCCGACCTCGGCTCTCTGACTGTCATCACTCCTCCCTCTGCGGAGGCGGCCGGCGAGGCCGCCTCCGCGCTCGCCCGGGCGGGGGCCGGCTTCATCCTTTTAATGGGGGAGATTCCAGAGCCCTGGCTGGCGCCGATGGAGGCGGGTGCGGCCCGATCGGGCGCCGTGGTGGTCGGCGTGGTCGACGCCCCAGGCCGCGCGCTGGCCCACGCATCGAGCCTGAGCCTTGGCTTCAGGCAGGCAGGATGGATCTACGAGCGAGGCCAGCTCGTCGGCTTGAACGTGGACGCTCGCTGCTCGAAGAACAAGCTGGCGCCGCCGGTAGGCGAATCAGACCTTGAGATCTTCTACCCGGCTCCTCCCCACCGTAATGGGGGCGCCGCTGAAAGCGGCGGTGTAAGGAGGGGGCGTCAACTCAGCGCACTTCAGCAGCAGCACGAAGAGCCCGAATGCGAATCTGCTGCTGTCTAGCCGGCCACCTCGAGCTGGCGCGCCGGCGCGACCTGTACGGGACCCCCGTCGTCGTCGGAGATGCGGACGGCCACGTGCTCGCCGTTTCCGAAGAAGCGCTCCCTTTCAGCGTCGAGCCCGGGCTTCCCGTTCGTCAGGCCGAGCACCTGTGCCCGCACGCGACCCTCCTCAGCTCGGATCCAGTCGCGGCCGATGGCCTGCGAGAGCGCATCGCCGCGGCGCTTTACGACCTCGCTCCGTGCGTCGAGGTTCGAGTCGATGGCATCGCCTGGCTCGACCTCGAAGGCGTGCCGTCACCGTCCGAATCGATCCGTGAGGCAAGGCGTCGCCTGCGCACCGCCATCGGACGCGAGCCGCGTCTCGGCCTCGCACCTGGACCTTTCTCCGCTCGACTGGCGGCGGCACGCGCGCGACCGGGTCGCCTGTTGAAGATCGACGACGCGCGCGCGTTCCTCGCCCCGCTCCCCACGCGCGAGCTCTGGCTCGACGACGAGCAGATGGAGCGCCTCGACCTTCTCGGGCTGCGCACGCTCGGCGCGGTCGCGGCGATCGGGCCGCGCGAGCTCGAGAGCCAGCTCGGGCGCGAAGGCAAGCGCGCGGTGCTGCTCGCACGCGGGCTCGAGCCGGATCAGCTGACGCCGTGGCAGCCGCCGATGTTCACTAGCGCGCACCGGCAGTTCGAGCCGCCGGTCCAGGATCGCGAAGCCCTGCTCTTCATCGCGCGCGCGCTGTGCGGGGACCTTGCAGATGAGCTTGGACTGCGAGGCGCAGGCGCAAAGCAGATGCGCGTGCGCCTCACCTGCGAAGACGGCGACATCGAAGCGCGCGAATCCGTCGTGCGCCATCCGCTCAGCAGCGCCGCGGAGCTGTTCGGCCTAGCCGGCTCGTGGATCAAGTCGTGGCAGCCGCACGCCCCAATCACGGAGATGTGGATCGAGCTGCCAGTTCTCGAGGCCGCGGGCAGACGTCAGCTGAGGCTGTGGACGGGCGGCGATGGCAACAGCGACGAGGTCACGGCCGGGCCGCGCTCGAGCGCTTGCAGGAACGCCACGGCGATACGGTGGTCCGCAAGCCTCGCCCGGTGCTTCCATCTTCACCCATTCCCTCACAGCGATTCGCGTGACGCGCCTCATAAACCCGCCCACCCCCGTCGCGGTCACGTTGAACGCCGACGGCACGCCGGCATATATCACCGGGTCGTGGTCTGGCCCTGTCGATCCCATTGCCCGCTGGAAGGTCGAGACCGAGTGGTGGGCTCAAGCGGTCGTGCGCGAGTACTGGAAGGTCGTGCTCAACAGCGACCTGCTGTGCGAGCTGTTTCACGACGTGGCGCGGGACGAGTGGTTCATCGAGCGCGTTTACGACTGAGTACTCGCAGATGGCGAATTTCTTACTTTGTGCACAAAAACACGTTATTCCGTGTTCAGAACGTGTAATTGCGCACAAAAGCGGATGCGCGGCGCGCGCAGTCGCGTGATGAGCGCGCCGCCGTACGTCGAGCTCCACTGCCACTCCAACTTCTCCTTTCTCGACGGCGGCTCGCACCCGTATGAGCTGGCGATGCGCGCCGCCGAGCTCGAGATGCCTGCGCTCGCCATCACCGACACCGGCGGCGTCTACGGCGCGGTCCGCTTCCTTCAGGCGTGCCGCAAGGTCGGCGTCAAACCGCTGATCGGCGCCGCCCTCGAGGTCGACGGCGAGGAGCTCGTGATGATCGCACGCAACCTCGCGGGCTATTCGAAGCTGTGCCGGCTGCTCAGCGTCGCCCACCACGACCAACCCAAAGGCGAGGCACGGGCCTCGCTTCACACGGTCTCCGAGCATCGCGGCGACCTCTTCTACCTCAGCGCCACCGACGACGAGCACCGCCTGCGCTCACTGCAGGAGGCGCTCGGCCGCGACGTCGTGTTCAGCGAGTTCCACCACCACATGTCACCCGAGGACGCATGGATCCTCGAAGGCCGGGCGGCGATGGCGCGCCGCTGCGGCGCACACGTCGTCGCAACCAACGAGGTCCACTACCACGTGCGCGAGCGGCGTCGCATGCACGACGCGCTGGTCGCCATCCGCCACCGCATGACGCTTGACGAGGCAAGACCGCACCTCTTCCCCAACGCAGAGCACTGCCTCAAGTCCGGCGACGAGCTGCGCCAAATCTTCAAAGACCACGCAGAAGCCCTCGCCACGCCGTGGGAGATCGCCCAGGAGTGCGACATCGACCTCGACTTTCGCAAGGTCCGCTTCCCGGGCTATCCCGTGCCGCCAGGCGAGACGCCCTTCTCCTACCTCTACAAGCTCTGCTTCGAAGGCGTGCGCGCGCGCTACCGGCCCATCACCCCGGACGTGGCCAAGCGCCTGCAGCGCGAGCTCGAGGTCATCGAGAAGACCGGCCTGGCCGAGTTCTTCCTCATCAACTGGGACCTCATGCGCTTCGCGCGCGAGCACGGTGTGCCGGGCCAGGGCCGCGGCTCAGCCGCGGACTCCATCGTCGCCTACGTCCTCGGCATCACGCGCGTCGATCCCATCGAGCACAACCTCCTGTTCGAGCGCTTCCTCCACGAGGAGATGACCAGCACCCCCGACATCGACATCGACTTCTCGACGGAGCACCGCGAGCAGGTGATCCAGTACGTCTACGACAAGTACGGCTGGGAGCGCACCGGGATGGTCTGCAACGTCGTCACGTTCCAGCCCCGCATGGCCATCCGGCAGATTGGCAAGGCGCTCGGCTTCTCGGCCGAGCTGCTCGACCGGCTGGCCAAAGGCGTCGACCGCTGGTTCAGCGAGGACGTCGAGGACTCGATGTTCGGCTCGGTACCGCCGCCGGACACGAGACCGCAGAGCTGGCAGCACTTCCTCGAGCTGAGCCGCGAGGTGATCGACTTCCCGAGACACCTGTCGATCCATAACGGAGGAATGCTCGTGACGGGCGAGCCCCTGGTGGACATCGCGCCTGTCGAGCCGGCGGCGATGGAAGGAAGACGCGTCGTCCAGTTCAACAAGGACGACGTCGAGGACCTCGGCCTCATAAAGATGGACATGCTCGGGCTGCGAACCCTCTCCGTCGTCGCCGAATGTCTCGAGCTCATCAAGGAGAGGACCGGCACAAAGCCAGACCTCGACGCCCTGACCCTCGACGACCCCAAGGTATTCGAGACGTGCGGCGATGCCGACACCATCGGCGTCTTCCAGATCGAGTCGCGCGCCCAGATGCAGACGCTGCCTCGGACGAGGCCGAAGACGTTCAACGACCTGGTGGTCGAGGTGGCGATCATTCGTCCCGGACCAATCCAGGGCAACGCCGTCCATCCCTACATCAATCGCAAGCAGGGTCGCGAGCCGGTGACGTACGCGCACCCGCTTCTCGAACCGATCCTCAAGGACACGCTAGGGGTGATCCTCTACCAGGAGCAGATCATCGAGATCGCGATGTACGTCGCCGGCATGCGACCGAGCGTCGCCGACGGATTCCGACGAGCGATGACCCGTCACCTCAACCGCGTGGAGATGTCCTCACTGGAGGACGGCTTCATCAACGGTTGCCTGGCCAACGGCGTGCCGCGTGAAGTGGCCGATCAGCTCTTCACGGCAGTGCAGGGCTTCGCGGTCTACGGCTTTTGCCGCTCGCACGCCGCCGCGTTCGCCCGCACGTCATACGAAACGGTGTGGCTCAAGGTCTATCACCCTGTCGAGTTCGGCTGCGGCCTGCTGAACAACCAGCCGATGGGCTTCTACCACCCGAGCGTTCTGGTCGAAGACCTGAAGCGCCACGGCGTCAAAGTCCTGCCGGTCGACATCAATCGCTCGGACGTGCGTTGCCTTCCCGAGCAGCATGGCGACGAACACGCCATGCGCATCGGGTTCAACTACGTCCGCGACCTGGGCGAGGACGGCCGCAGCGCGATCGTCGAGGAGCGCGCGACGAACGGCCAGTACAGATCGTTCGACACCTTCCTTGACCGCCTCAGAGGCAAACCCATCGGCCCCCGCGCAGTCCGCAACCTCGTCATGGTCGGCGCGTTCGACGGCCTCGGCGAGCCGCGACGCAACCTGCTGTGGGGCTGGCAGGAGCGCTGGCACGGCCGCGGCCTGAGACGCGGCATCGAGTCGCAGCACAACCTCCACCTCGACGCGGCGGCGCCAAAAGCAATCCCGGATGTCGACGAGTTCGACGCCAACCAGCTCGAGTACCGAATCTCAGACCTCTCGACAGGCCATCACCTCATCCACTTCTGCCGCGAGAGGCTCGACCAGCTCGGCGCGCTCCAGAGCAAAGCGCTGCCCAAGATCCCAAGCGGCAGGCAGGTGCGAGTCGCCGGTCTCGTGATCACACGCCAGGCGCCGTCGACCGCCAAGAAGATCCGCTTCTTCACGCTCGAGGACGAGTTCGGCCACGTCAACGTCACCATCAAGCCCGACGTCTACGACCGCTACCGACGAATCGCCAACCAGAAGCCGATCCTCGTCATCGACGGCGTGATGCAGCGCCAGGACGGAGTCTGGTCGGTGCTCGCGAACCACATCGAAGCGCTCGAAGGGATACCGAGGCCAAAGACCCGCTCGCACGACTACCGCTGAGCCGAGCAACAGGCATCATGAGCTGTCGTGTCGCGCGAGCACTGGGACCGGCAGGCCTCCAACTGGGCCCGATGGGCCCGCACGCCCGACTTCGACGCGTACTGGAAATATTCGCCTGCGTTCTTCGAGCTCGTCCCGCCTCCAAAAAACCGCACCCTCGAGATCGGCTGCGGTGAAGGGCGCGTCGCGCGGGATCTCCAGAAACGTGGCCACAGGGTCACCGCTGTAGATGCGACGGCCGGACTGATCACTCTCGCCCGCGATGCAGATCCCGCAGGCGTCTATCTCCGATGCGATGCGGCCGCGCTGCCTTTCGACTCCCACGCGTTCGATCTAGCTGTTCTCTACAACTCGCTCATGGACATCGACGACATGGAGAGCAGCGTCCAGGAGGCGGCGAGGGTTCTGAAACCGGGAGGCGTGCTGTGTGCGTGCGTCACCCATCCCATCGCCGACGCCGGACATTTCGAGTCACGCGAGCCGGGCGCACGATTCGTCATCGAAGACAGCTACCTGGGGCAGCGCAGGTGGGTCGAGGCACCGATGGAGCGCGGCGAGCTGCGCA
>WNGI01003768.1_pt1 | contig 15109 bp, 16 predicted proteins | sample 5400621 | NCBI WGS metagenome assembly WNGI01 (sample SAMN13153374, study PRJNA577476) | soil metagenome | isolation source: 20 cm soil or saprolite under Garry oak tree replicate 1 | place: USA:California | collected 2016-06-15 | reverse complement strand
GGACGTTCGTACGGTTTTGATGCGGATGGTCGCGGCCGGGTTACGCGCTGGATCGTCCGGGACCGGGCCCGACGTGAAGCGACCTGTTTCATTGACCGTTGCGCGCGCGAACGGCACGTGCCTCCAATCCCACGCGCGACGCCGACGCGCGCCGACCGTCCGAACGGCGGCACGGCTTTGGCTGTGCCCCGGCGTGCTGCCGGGGGTCTACGAGCCACGGTCGGCGGCGGGCACGGTGCTCCACCAGGTCGTGCGCACCCACCTCGAGCGCTTCCTCGCGGAGACGGCCGCCGCGACCGACGGCGTCGGGGTGCCGCGCTTCATCGAGCGCGAGTTCCGCGACTTCCTGGGCTGCGGCGCGCTCGGCCGGGGCTTCGCCCGCGTGCGATGCGACGCGTGCCGGTTCGAGCGCCTCGTGCCGTTCTCCTGTAAGGGGCGCGGCGGTGGCCTATGGGCGCGGGGACACGACCGCGACGCAGGACGACGCGGCACCGATAGCCGCTCCGACGGAGGTGGCCACATCGCCGGCAGCCATCCCGGCAGGAGTCGACCGGCGCGGGGCTGCCGGACCGGCCGCCGCCGGCATGCCCTTCGCCACTTCCGGACCGGGGGCAGTCACCCGAGAGCCTGCGGACCCGGCATCAAGCGCTGCGCCGCCTAGGCGCTGGCGCTGGGCGGAGCTGCTCCAGAGGGTCTTTGCGGTGGACGTCCTCGCCTGTCCGAACTGTGGCGGCCGCATGCGCCTGATCGCCACGATCGAGGATCCCCGCGTCGTCCGGCGCATCCTCACGCACCTCGGCCTTGCGGGCGACGAGGGTCCGCCGGCGGGCCTGGCGGACCCATGACGATGCCGAACGGGATGATCGTCGCACAATAGGCCGACGGGCGGACGCCGCCTTGGCGCTGCGTCGCCGCAGGGACACGCGCCGCCCGCGCGCCCCGCGGAGCTGCGCACCGCCGCTCGCCGCCATCCCCGCCCCCCGCCGCTCTCCGGCCCGGCCGCCTGCGGTGCTGCCCACCCGCGCGGCCATTGACGCCAGCGTCCTACCGGACGTAGGGACGGGGGGAACGTCCGAGTTCGGGCGTAAACTTCTGCCCCTCCCCGGAAAAGGGGCTTTATTTCGGCTATCTGCTCGTAGGCGAGGGGACGGCGCTCATCCGGCGATCCCCCCGCGACATCCTCGAGTTCGTCCTCGACCTCGAGCGCTACCGGGAGGCGGATACCAAGATCGGCCGCGTGCACTTCGTCGAGCGCAATGGCAACCGGGGCCGTGCGCGCTACGCGGGCCGCATGCGCGGCCTCCCGGGTCCGGCCGAGACCGTCGACTGGGAGCTCGAGCCCTGGTCGCGGCTCCACTTCTGGAGCACGCCGTCCTTCTGGCCCGGCATCCTCTATCAGTTCGACGGGCTCTTCACCTGCGAGGAGACGGCGGAGGGAACGCGCGTCCGCCACCGGGAGGCGGTCTCCCTGCGCCCGCCGCTCGCCTGGGTCGTGGAGCCGCTCCTGCGGGACTGGCTCGCGCGCGACACGGCCGAGGAGATGGCGCGCATGAAGGCGCTCCTCGAGCAGTAGATGGCGACGCCCGTCATCGACATGTGGGCCCCCGTCCTCCCCGTCCGGGAGATCATGGCCCACATCGCGGAGAACTTCCCCGAAGCGATGCTCGGCTTGGTTCCTGCTGCAGAGATCGCCGGCGGAGCTGGTCGCGGAGTTTCGCGCCCTGCCCGTCAGGCCGGCGGTGATGGAGCGGTGGCTCGGAGGGAACGCGGCGAAGCTGCTGGGGCCGGCCTGAGCGTCGGGAGCAGGTCAGCGCCGTCTGGGAAGGAGAATGTCCGGCGCGAATTCAATCACGTGAGCGCTTGGCAGAGGATCTCCTTCCCGACCTGTTTGGCGTCGAAGAACCGCTCGGCGATTCGTCGCGCGGCGCGGCTGTGCTTCTCGTAATCGCCGTTGATCACGTCGAAGGCTCTGGCCGCCTGCTCGGCGGTCGAGAAGCGAAACATGCCCTCGCCGTTGGTAAGGAAGGAGCTCGGCCCGGTATCCTGCAACACCACGGGCTTGCCGCTGGCCAGGTAGCAGAGGGTCCGGTCACTCACCCAGGCGTTTTGGAGCTCCATGCACGAACGCTTCGCGCAGCTGAATTCCCCGCGCGAACGCTGGATGTAGGCCTGGTACATCTCGGGGGTGGCGGCGACCTCGCGCGAGTGGTGGATGCGCCAGCCGCGGCCCTCCAGGTCGCGCTTCTCAGCCAGGTCCCGCTCCGTGCGCAGGAACAACGCCAGCTCGAGCGGCTGTTTCGTCAATCGCGGCAGGTCGGCGAACTCGAGGAACGCCACGCGCTTGGTGTTCTCGTAGCGTTCCTCGGCATCGACGACCCAGTCGGCCGAATCCCAGATCGAGACCGTCGTGAACGCCTCGCAGGCCGGATCGGCCGCGTACGGCCAGCGCTCCAGACACACAGCGGGGCGGATGTGATGCCAACGGAGACCACAATCGGGAATCTTGCCGCCGGGCTTCCCGACGTTCTCACCGGTGGTGAAATAGGCATCATGTCGCGGCACGGTGAGCTGTCCGCGACTGATCCAGAATTGGAGCAACCCCGGGTCGATGTCCACCAGCGCGGTGCGCCGGAAGCGTGCCAGCAGGCCGGGGCTGATCGCGTAGTGAAAGTTCAACAACAGATCGGCGCGCTCGTACACCGCTTCGGCCTCGTCGCGGCTCATGACCAGGTATTCCGTCGGCAACTCGGGTGATACGTCCTTCTTGCCGTTGGTGAGATACAGGGCGAGCTTGCCACCAAGCCCGTAGGCCTCCGTCCGCGCACGAAACGTTGCCAGCGCCGCCGCCTCCCGTTCCGTCCGGCCATTGGTGCGAAAGCCCTCCAGCCAGTACACGTCGCACCCGAGCTGGCGCAGGCCCAAGACGTACTGCAAGTAAACCCAGAAGTGCCCGCCGCCGTCCGGGAAGTTGGCGACATTGAACGCTGAAAGGACGACGGTGGGCATCACCTGTCCTCAAATCGACGCGCTCGCCGGCAGCTGCCCGAGGTCGTGATAACTCACGAGTTGAATCGACCCGGCCGCTAGCGCGTGGCGAACAGCGGGATCGCACAGCGCCCGCAACTCCGCTTCGCGCTCGGCGGCATAGCCGGTGGCCAAATCCGGATCGACGTAACCCGGATGGCAGCTCAACTCGGTGATGCCATCTGCGATGTCCGTCGCCAGCATGCGCGCCAGACTCTCCGCGCTGATGTGCTCCAGATGCGTCTCGCCGCCCCACTGGCCGTAGAACTTCGCGAAGTACCGCACCCTCGAGTGTTCGCGCAGAGGCAGATCATGTTCGCGTGCCAGCTCGAGAAAATGCGGGAGCGCCCGTGGATCGCGATGCACGTTGTGATGCGCATCGAGATGCGTCGGCGGACGGCCCATCAACTCTCCAAAACGGCCGAATTGCCTGCGCAATTCTTCCCGTAGCCGGCGGGATGAAGCCGCTGCCGATTCCGACAACGTGTGCCGCATATCCACGTGCAAACCCACGCTCAACTCCACCGCCGTGCGACCGAACTCAGCCGCCTCCTCACCGCGCGCTGCGTTCACCATCAAGCTGGTGCTGGTGAGGATGCCGCGCTGGTGCGCTTCGATGATGCCGCGGTTGACGCCCCGACTGGCGCCGAAATCGTCGCCGTTGACGATCAGATATTTCATGGCGGCACCGCGCTCACGGTTGGTGAAACGTTGCTCTCGCGTCACCTCGGCGACGCTCGCGCACCGCCACCTTCAAGATGCGTGCCGCGGGGTGCGCCTCGCGCGCGCCGTCCGCTAGCGGCCTTGCGCGAACGCCCGCCCGTGCCTTCATCTGCACAAAAAGTCAGTGAGGGCGACGATCGCACGGATGGTGCCGTGGCCGGTGGAGTGGCGTTGGCAGCAGCAGCCAGGTGGTGTGGGGCGGCTCGCGCATGCGCTCCGCATGGCGAGTGCGCAGGCCCGGTGATGGAGCGCCGGCCTGCCGGCTGGCGACTGCGCAAGGCACGCGGGACTGCAAGGCATCGCCGCACGCGGTCCCGAAGCCCGCCGAGAGCCGGCGCGGGGTGGACGACGGAGGTGTCCGCCAGGAGGCACGCGGGCGCCGGGTGCTCGCATCCTCGCGCGGGGTTTCCTCCGCTGGCGCGGCCAGCACGCACTCGGCTTCGCGCGTCTCGGCGACTACGCGCGCGGACGTCGATCCGTGCGCCGCGCACCGCCAGCGCAGTGTCGTCGCCGAGCCAGCGCGAGCGTCAGCGGGCGAGCACCGCGGCAACGAGCGCGCGGGCCTCGTCCTGGAGCTGCGCCAGATGCTCGCGGCCGACGAACGACTCGGCGTAGATCTTGTACATCGAGCATCGCCTGACGTCTCACAGCCGGATCGAGGAGGACCTCTTCTACCCGGTCGTGAAGGAGCTCGCGATGGAGAGCGCCGAGGAGATGGTCGACAAGGCACTCCAAGAGCACCGCGTCGTCGGTCTCGTGCTCGGGGAGCTGCTCGGCGCCGATCCCGCTGAGGAGCGCTTCGAGGTCGACATGACCCTGCTCGAGGGTGCCGCGCGGGCCGGCGAGGCCGAGCGCTAGCGAGCGCGCGAGGCGCGGGCCGGTCCGACTAGTTCCGGACCTCGTGCCAATTGGAGAGTCTCGCCCCGGCGCCCAACACGGTGCCCAGTGCTCCGTCGTAGTGGATCGGCGTCCCTCCCGTGTCGGCGACGTAGTCGGCGATCACCGAGCCGTAGAAGTCGCTGTTTCCGGAAAATGTGACCGCCGCCTGCGGAGCGTACACGGCCATGTAGCTCTGCTGGCCGCCGGACAGTGTAATGGCTTGATTATTGCTGGGATCTCCGTTGCTCTTGTAGGTCGACACGAAGCTGGAGAAGAGCTTCAAATTGTTCGCGACCGCAGTCGTATTGACGAAGGTGCCGCTGGACGCGTCCATTAGACCGGTGAGGTAGATGTTCACAGGACTCGAGATTTGCAGGGTGGCGTGGCTCTGGAGGGTGATGCTCTGGAAGCAATACGTCCCGCCCAGGAGCGTGACGCTGCCGGTGTTGTGGGAGTCCGTGGTCAGCACGCCAGTACTCGGATCGTAGGTGTAGTTGGTCCCCGAGATGCCCGTCGAGGGGCTGTACGGGGGCCCGCAGACGGGCACGGGCGGGAAGCTGGCGGTCGGCGCCCCGTTGTTTTGCGCTCCCGTCACGGTGGCGCCGCCGCCGACCGACACGGTGCCGCTTGCGGTCGCGTCCCCCTTGACCGCGGTGTTGGTACCACCCACGTTGACGTCGCCGTCGCTGCGCACCGAGGTGCTGCCGGCGGTCGCCGCCGAGTACGCGCCGTTGCGGGAGTCGAAACCGTCCACCAGCGCTCCGCCGCCGACCTTCACGCTGCGATTGCCGAACATGGCGTTGGGGAAGATCGGCTTTCCCGCCACCAGCGCCGTGACGATCCGCTCCGCGCTCCCCACATGGCCGCGCGACACGAGGTAGATCTTGCCATCCCGATCCGTCGCGGGGTCGTTCGCTCCCGACGTCTCGTCGTAGTTGTCCACGGCCTGGACGTAGTATCCGTCGGCCGTCCCGCCGCCGAAGCTCCGGAACCGGTAACTCTTGCCAGACAGCGTCGCCGTCGTCCCCAGGCTTGCCAGCGCGCCGCCCGTGCCGCCATTGCTCAGCTCACCGGCGAAACCCAACGCAGAGGGCGGGTAGCTGACCGTCGCGTCCGCGCTGACGAGACTGTAGGCGTGATTGATGCCCGCTTCGGCGACGCTGAGCGCCTGCCGCCCGACCAATTCCTTGCCGCCCATCTGGAGCTCCGTCTGCGCACTGCGCGTGCCGGCGATGCCGAGGAGGGAGAGCACGGCGATGACGAGCAGGACGAGGACCAGTGCCATGCCGTCCTGCCTTCGCAGTCGGCGGGCGTTGAGCTTCGGCGCGAAGGGATTCATCGGCAACCTCTCCTACCGGACGTAGGGACGGGGGGAACGTCCGAGTTCGGGCGTAAACTTCTGCCCCTCCCGGAAAAGGGGCTTTATTTCGGCTATCTGCTCTACCTGGTGACTCGCGGTGGTCGTCGCCGAGGCGCCGGACGACGAGACAGCGGTCGAGCTGTCGCTCGCGCTCGGCGCCAGGGGCGACGTGCGCATCGAGACGTGTCGTGCCTTCGCGGAGGAGGAGTGCCGGCGCATCGTCGCCGGTCGGTCCGCGGTGAAGTAGACGCGCTCGCCATCTACTGCAGTCGCACCGTCGCCTGCCGATTGAGGTTGGCGGTCGTGGGAATCCCCGGATAGGGGAACAGCGTCGTGAAGGTCTTCTGGGCGGTGACGCGGACATAGACCTGCGGCACGCCCTCGGGGTTGCAGACACCGGTGATGCAGTCCACCGAGCTTCCATCCGCGCACAGGCAGTACCGCTCCGGGGTCACGGTGACACCCGTCAGGTCTCCCGCGGCGGCCAGGGCCGCCTGGGTCATGCCGTCGAAATCACCGGATGTGTCGTTGTTCTGGGCCCCATACTGTGCCCCTGCGCGCGCGGCGTGCGTGATTGCCATGGCGCTGTAGAAGACTCGACCAAAATCGAGGCAGCCTATGAACAGCAGGAACGACAGCGGAGAGATCAGTGCGAACTCCACGAGCGCCTGACCCCGAGGCCGCCTGCCGTGTCGATCAGCGTTAGTCATGTGTCTGTTCCCCGATCCCATTCGCGGAGGCGCGAGTTTACTTCACCGAGAACGAACAGGTAGCCAACGTGGTAGTTCTCCTATCATACGCATTGACGACGGAGACGCTCTTCGTCCCAAGATTGGAGGGGTAGTATACGGTGCTGACGATCGGCGAGAGGCTGAACGTACCGTTAGCAGCAACCGTCCCCCCCGCGTACAGCGACCCGTTGATTATCCACGTCGATATCTTGTCCTTGATGTAGACGTTGACGACCATGCCAGGCGGGAAACCCGAGCCCGTGATGGCGTACGTGGCCTTGTTCATGACCAGGCTCGGGTTGGCCGCGCATTTGTAGGCCGTTGTAGTAGTCCCCCCTCCCGGCAGAGCCGGGCTGGCGGCCAGTGCTGAAATCGCCAGCGCGCCAATCGCGAGCAGCCGGACCTTCCTGTAGTTGCGAGTCGACATGGGCATTCCTCCCTTTCTCTTGTCCACGGTCATTCTGCTAGGGTGATCTTCTTGATGGGGTTGCCGTCTTGAAGGCTGCTGAAATTGGCACTGAGAGTCGTGTTGCCGCCGACGACGACGGTCTTTGCGACCATGATGGTGTAGTTGGCGGCGACCTGACCGCCTCCGGAGAACGTGAGATTCGTGGTCGGGAAGTAGAACGTTCCGTTGAAGTTGAGGTTGCTGCTACCCGCAATGACGTTTGTGCTCTGGCTCGACTTCGGGGTGATCGTCCTGTCCTGGAAGAAGAGGATTCCCACCGTCGGTCCGCTCGTGGGGGCGGAGAGGAAGCCGAGGGTGCCACCGGTGATACTCACGGCCGCGTAGGAGTACCTGCCCTGCTCGGTGTTGTAGAAGGTCACGCCCGTGCCCTGGATCGTGCTGTTTCCGCTCACCGACAGCCCGCCTCCGTTGAGGATGTAGACGCCCGGCTGGAACGTCACCGACGCGCCGCTGCCGATACTGATGCCGTTGCAGTAGACGCCGGGGTTGAGAGTCACCACCCCGCCGCTGACATTCACGGGGGTGGGCGCTCCAAAGTCGCAGCCCGAGAACTGCGGATCTGCTAGCTGGGCGAGCGGGTCCGGCTGCGGAGGAACACCGGTCCGGCACCCCGATGGTTCCGAGGAGCTGCAGGAACCGCTGTAGGTCCCGGTGATGGCGACCGATGTGCCGAACACCGCCCCGGACCCGGCGTTCAACGCGCTGGCGGCGCTCGAGTTCACGACAATGCCGCACGCGGCGCTCAGGCTGGAGCCGCTTCCGTTGGTGGCGAGACCCGTTCCAGTCTGGCCCAGGGCGTAGATGCAGTTCGGCGAATCTTGCACGCCGGCAACCGCCCGCGCGCTCACCTTCGCGCTCGGGAGACCGAGGATGCCCATGAACAGCGTGGGGCGGGTCTGGCTGATGATCGCCTCGACGTACGAGCCATCGCTCGTGTAGTAGCCGCTGCTGGGTGGGATATGGACCGCGATGCTCGTACCACTCACGTTGTTGGTGAACCCGTTGGAGGCGGCGGCGTCGTCCGCCGCGCTGACGATCTGGCCGTTCCCACCTCTCCTCAGTTGCTCGGCTCCGGCGAGGGCAGCGGCGTCGGCGGCCGTCTGCATCTGGCGTTTGCAGTCGAAGAAGTAGCCCGTGTCGGCGGCCAGGCCGACCAGGGCGCAGAGGGCGATCAGGGAGAACGCCGTCATCGCCAGGACCTGGCCTCGCGCGCCGGCCCGCCTGTCGATGCGCGGGTGGGAAGCCGATGCTGCGCAGCGGCGCTGCCGGCCCGTCGCGCCGCGACCCCTTCCGCGAGCGGGTCTCGCTCGGTAGGTTCCGTAGGTCATCATCCGGGTAGCTCGGGATGCAACGCCCGTGCCCGCGGGACGGCTCGAGACGCCCGACAGCAGCGACTTGCGAGAATCCGGTGTGAAATCGGCGCCGTGTGGCACCGACACCGTCTTCACGCCGTCGGCGAGGTCGATCCGATGGGTGTGCCGAACTCGGCACCGATCGTGTCACGTGCGACGCATGGAGTGCACGCTCGCGGCACTCCGGGGGATGCGGCCGCACGGGACGCGGTGTTCATCGGGCGGGCGCCGGTGCCGGCGAAGTCCTTCGACCCGCAGAGCCTATGCGAGACGCGGAGTGACGCGGATCGCCTGACCATCCGCCGTCGGCGCCCAGCAGGGCATCCATCATGAACGGGAGGCGAGCGTCGTGACGGTGGCGTGGGCGTCGTGCCGCGCTTGCCAGAGCTTCACCTCCCGGCTCGCCGTTCTTCGTCTCTTCGCCTGGCCACCTGAGCTTCCAGGCATCGCCGCTGATGAGTACGTGCCTCTTTGGCGTGCGGCGAAGCTGGCCCTTGCGGATGCCGAGCTGAAGTGCCCCCGGGGCTGGCGTCCATGCGACGGCGGGTGTAGGGCATGGACAGTCCTCGGGGCACGCCCGCGCGCGGCTCTCGCGAGCGCGCCCCGGAACGGCGCACGGTGCGCCCGCCAGGTAATCACGAGCCCGTGAGGCGGCCCCTTGGCCCTCCGCAAGCGGATCGTTGCGCGTCTCAGCGCACGCCGCCCGTCAACGGAACCCCTCGTCCCGCTCACCACCGCGTGCCGCAGATCGCGCGTGGCCGGCGCGTTTCTCCTACCGGACGTAGGGACGGGGGGAACGTCCGAGTTCGGGCGTAAACTTCTGCCCCTCCCCGGAAAAGGGGCTTTATTTCGGCTATCTGCCGTGAGGTCGGGCAGCTCGTTGCAGGCGAAGACGCCGCGGTTGGTCCGCGGGATGAACCCGTAGTGGATCGTCTCCTCGTCGGCGAGATAGCGGCCCTCGGCGACTGACCCTCCTGGTCGGCGAGCCGGTATTGACCCGTTGACTAGGGCGGGGCAAGCTTCCCGCTCCCCGAACAAGGACGACCGCCTGGTCGAGCGTCCTAAGTAGCCCCTTCGTGCCGGTCTGGGAGGTTACGTCCCTCAAACGCTGGAGGATGCTATGAGACCGCAACCCAACGCCCCGACCCCTTTGACCCTTGCCAGGGCTGCTCTCCTGGCGCTCGTTGCGAGCACCGTGCTCGTCTTGAGCACCGCGCGGGCTACGCGTGCCGACGGCTGCAAACCTGACGGCCAGCGGTGCGCGACAAACGTCAGTTGCTGCAGCCGCACCTGCATGAAGCCCGCAACGCCCCCGGGGAAAGCAAAGCCACTCTTCGGGGTTTGTGGTACCCCGACGAGCACGACGAGCACCACCGCCACCACCACGACCACCACTACCGCAACCACCCTCCCATCCTGCAGCGGGACCAACGTAAATTTCCTGTGTCACTGTGAAAACGGCGCACCCTGTTCTGCCTTCACATGCACTATGTTCCCCACGACCTGCGAAGGCGCCCGATCGCAATGCGTGGGTGGTCTCTGCCCCACCAACGGCGGACCGGGCGACTGCTCGACGGCCCCCTGCTTTGACTGCACAACGGGTCAACAGTGTGAGTAAACGCTGACGGATAGCCGCCGCGCCACGAGGCGCCCCGAGCTGGGGAACCCCAGCCGTCGCACCCGTGGCCCAGCGCGCAGGTAGAACCCGAGCGGGGCTGATCCTCTTGGTCGGCCCCGCCCTTGCTCGTAAAGCCGGGTGACCCGTGCGACGAACCGCCGGAGCGTCTCCTCGGAATATAGGACCCTCAAAGGGGGTATCTGCCCCGATCTGCTCCTGAGCGCGTCGTATCCGTTCGGCGAACCGCGTCGCTGACACTGAAGAGATACCTCCTCTGGTGCGCCCAACATCCCACCTCGACGACGGTGCCGTCGGCGTAGAGGTGGTCGTAGACCGCATGGGCGTCAGCAACGAGGTAGCCCCGGTAGCCCGCGAGGAGCTTGTCCACGCCGGCGCTGTCGTGACGGGGCGAGTAGCCGAAGAGCACGTGCAGGGCCGGGGCGACGAGGACCCAGAAGTGCCCCGTGCGGCATTTGTCCTTCGCTTGCACGAGCACCCCGGTGGCGTCGGTGCAGAGGTAGGGCTGTGCGAGCGCGTCGGCCCGCATGGCGTCGACGAGCGGCCGCGCGAGCGCGGCGAGCTCCCCATGCCAGCCGCAGACCGTCGAGCGCGCGAGCTCGACGCCGTCGCGCGCGTAGACCGATGGAGCGGCTGATGGTCCTGCCAGCGCCGCACGATCGTGTCGGCCAGGAGTCCCGGTCCCGCCAGCCCGCGGTCGATCGGGAGCTCGGCCGGCTCCGCGATCAGGACGGGCGTTAGGCCGTTGCGGATCCGACCCTTGGGCACGAACTTCGGCCGGATCACGCGCACGACCACTGCGGAGGCGGGGCGCCGCTCGAGCACCTCGCTCACCTCCTCGCCGATGCGCGCAAACTGCATGAGGCCCTGCTCCTGGACCTCGAGCGGGATCAGCTCCACATCCACGCTGGGGAGATGGTCGGGAAGGGGCTTGCGGCCCGTGGGCTTCGTGCGCGTATGCGCGGGGATCGTCTGCGTGGTCGGGGCGAGCAGCGCGCCGGCCTCGCCGAGCAACGTGGCGAGCAGGGCGAGCGTCAGCTGCCGGTCGTCGGGTGGGAGCCGTTCGGCTGCTGGCCGAGCAGGCCGCGCTTGGCTTCTCGTAGGCTTCGAGGAGCTGCACGTAGAGCGTCCGATACCGCTCGCGCTCCGCCTCGGTGCGGGCGAGCGTGTCGCGCAGCGCCGCCTGCTCCGCCTCGAGCGCGGTGAGGCGCTCCGCCACCGACCCGCCGCCGTCCATAGCGCGCCCTACTACTCGAGCGGCGCGCCGATGTCAAGGCGATCTATCTAGCAGACGCGCCCTCCGTGCGCGCTCCGTCCGCGCCTGCGCGCGCCGGCCGGACGCGTCCTGCCGGAGCTTCCAGCGCCAAAACGACAACGTCCCCGGGTTGACGCCTTCCCGCCGGGCGAATCGCTCGGCCGTCAGGCTCCTACCGGACGTAGGGACGGGGGGAACGTCCGAGTTCGGGCGTTCTGTAAACTTCTGCGCCTCCCCGGAAAAGGGACTTTATTTCGGCTATCTGCTCGCCTCGACCGGCCGAGGGGAGTACCGGAGGGTCCGAACTGGCGCGACGCGCTGAGCCTCGATTTCTGGAGCGCTCGTGTGATACGGCGCACCCGGATGGACGCGCCGCTGGAGAGGCGGCTCGCGGCGGAACAAGAAGGCCACGGCATGCCATCTTAACATGGCTGCGATAGGGTCGAGGTAGAAGATGGGCCGACCGTTTCCACCTGAATCCACGCCGTCGCGGGTCGGCTTCGGCGCTGACGTTGCATGGGCAGCGAAGGCACTCATCAGCCAACCCTCGGTGCCCCTCGTCTCGCTCGCGGTGATGCTCGCAGCGACGCTCATCCCCAGTGGAAGCTCGCGCTCGGATCACCATCCCGCCCTTGTGATGGTTGTCCTTATACCAGCGTCCTTCGCGATTGCATTCTTCCACTGCGGTTGGGTTGGCGCTGAGCGCATCTTCTTCCAGCGGCATCTGGAGGGGAAACCCGTCAGCGTGCGTCATCTTGTCGGTCTGGTGCCGGCCTTCATGGGCAGATTCTTCACCGTTGGACTCCTTACTTTCGGCGTCGGGATGATCGTCCTCATGGTGGCTTTCGCTCACACCATGAGTCCGTCGCAGGACACGCCCACACCGCCAGCGTGGCTCATGGTGAGCTTCGTCGTTCTCTTCGTGACGCTGGACTTCCTGCTCACCTTCGTCACCGCAGCGCTCGCCTATACGACCCGCTCGGCGGTACGTGGGCTCGCAATGGGTGTCGCCATGATTCGCCAAACCTGGCCCCGCTCTGCCCTCTACGTGCTCTGCCCGCCCTTGGCGCTGAATCTGCTGCACGTGATCCACCCCGTCAGCGGGCATACTGTGGGGTTGGCGATCAGCTCTGTCCTCGTCTTGATCTCGCTGCTCGCCAAGGGTGCCATTGCCGCCTTCTACCTTCGCGAGCGGGGCAGCTACAGCGAGGACGGAGCCGCCTACATCACCGCCAATGGTATGCCCGCCGCCGGAGCGCCACTTGGCGCCACACTACTCGGCTGGACCCTCATCATGGGCGGGTTATTGGGAGCGGTGTTCGGCGGCTTTGAGCTTCTCATCTACGGGAACCCGTTGTGGTCTTCAAACGCCCAGGTTGATGCCGAGGTGCGGGCAGCCATCGTCAACAGCTTGGTCGCTCGCGGGGTGGGGGTCGGAATGTACCTGATCGGGCTGGCGAGCGGGTTCGCCTTGCTCAGGCGCCGGTCCTGGGCGCGTCCCTGGATCGTGTGCGTGTCGGTAGCCATGCTGTGGGAGTTCGGCTGGAGCGCACTCAGGACGGGGAACCCCGCTTCGCACGTTTGGGAAATGCTCCGGGTCGGCCCAGGCGTGATCGGAGGGGTCAGGCTCCTGCTCGTCGTTGGCACCCCCGTTGTGGCCGTGCTCGCTGTGCTCCTCCTCGCAGTGCGAGTGCGAAGGTGGCTTCCCCCGAGCCCCCTCGGCCAATGGGTGGTCGCGGTGTTCGTGATCGCTGTCGCGCACGGCACCATCTCGTACCAGGTCTGGCGGCAGGACCCACAGCGCCGGCAAGAGCGCTACGAGCAGGAGCTGGCAGCATTGGCCGTCGAGCCGGGTAAGGGGCGACTCGTCATCGCCCCAACCTTCGACGGCACACCCCTCGACGCGAGCTTCGAGGCCGCTGTGAAGTTGACGCTCTATGAGCAGAAGACCAAGACGCATCGCGAACTGGCTGCGCGTTACAGAAACGGCATCGACGTGCCTGACGTGGAGACCGGCATCTACGGGCTCTCCCTCGGCATCGACGCGAATACGGACAACGGCTTCGGGAGCGGGTGGGGTATGCCGGGCGATTTCGTCTCGCGGGGGGGAGAAAGATGGGACCTGCTCCGGAACGGGCTGACCGTCCGTCAGGAGGTCCGCGTCTATCGCGTCATGCGCCTTCTTAAGCCAGAAGACACGGGCGTCGGCTTGGCGCGAGGTGGGTCTCCCCCGGAGTTCCAGTCACCGCTCACCATCGCATGGGGGCCCGTGCCGGGTGCCCGCACCTACGGGTACAGCATCGTTCGACGTTCCCCAGATCGCTCGCAGCGATACATAGCCGGCAACCAAGGGCCGAACCCGACGTGGACGGTGGAGCTACCGCCAACGAAGCCTGGTGAGACCTACGTCCTTGATCTGCACGCCTACGGAAAGAGCGGGCAGGTTGGCATCTTCGAGGTGCAGGGGGCCGGGTGGCGAGGCTTCGACTATCAGTTCAGGATTGCCGAGTGAACTTCCAGACCGCCGCAAGGAGTCAGCCGTCGTCGGCCAGCGGACGGGCGGCAACGGCCATGGCGAGCCCGACCGCGTTTGGTCTGTGCACTCGTGATGGGCCGCTACGGATCGAGGTAAAAGCGTGGACGAGCCTCCTCGGCCTGAATCGCAACTAGCAAGAGTCGGCCTCGGCGCTGACCTCGCTTCGGCGGCGCGGGCGCTTATCAGTCAACCCTCGGTGCCGCTCGTCTCGGTTGCGGCGACGCTCCTTCTTCAAGCACTCCCCAACGACCGGACGGGGGTTGCGCGCTTTGTATTCGCGTCTGCGAACTTTGTCCTCGATCTCTTCCTTCTCGGCTGGTGTGGCGCTCAGCGCGTCTTCTTTCAGCGGCATTTCCAGAGCACGCCAGTCTCAATACGGCATCTCCTCCGGCTCGTGGCGCCGTTCGTCGGCAGGTTCTTCGTGCTCGAATTCTTGGCTGTCATCACCCTCATGGCGCTCTTTTCCCCTCTCGCTCATGTGCTCAGCATCGAAGTCCCGGATCACCCCACTTGGTCGAATATTTCGGTGTCGCTGAAGTTGTTGATGATCCTGTTCATCAGCGCGATCATCGGCGGGGACTTCGCCCTCACCTTCGTGACACCAGCATTGGCGTATACGACCCGCTCGGCGTGGTACGCGATACGCATTGGTCTCGCGATGATTCGCCAGACGTGGCCTCGGTCAGCACTCTACGTCCTCTGCCCACCACTCGCGCTGACGCTCCTCAACTACGTGTTCCCGGTCGGTGGCCTAGTCGTGCAATTGACAACCACGACCGTCGTCACTCTCGTCGGGCTCCTCGCCAAAGGCGCAATCGCCGCCTTCTACCTTCGCGAGCGGGGCAGCCACAGCGAGGACGGGGCTGCCTACATCATCGCGCAGGACGAGCCGCCTTGAAGCGTCACGCTCACGAAGTGCATCGGATCACCGGCGACCAGGTTGATGATAATCTCCCAGCGCGGGCGGTGGAGTCGAACTCCCTTGCCCCGCCCCGACGACGCGACCAGACTTTCTCCATGAAGCTCGCGGCGATCCATCGGCCGCCGGGCTCGTTCGGGCGTCCCCTCCTAGCCCTCGGCGTCACGATCATCTTCGCGTTCACTCTGGAGAGCGGTAGTGCGCTCGGCATGGGACACGGGGGCG
>WNGI01003188.1_pt1 | contig 15109 bp, 15 predicted proteins | sample 5400621 | NCBI WGS metagenome assembly WNGI01 (sample SAMN13153374, study PRJNA577476) | soil metagenome | isolation source: 20 cm soil or saprolite under Garry oak tree replicate 1 | place: USA:California | collected 2016-06-15 | reverse complement strand
CGCCGCCCGATCTGTTGACGTTCATGCGCGATCGGCTGCCGTGGCCCCGGGTTATCGCAGGCTCCGCATGCTTGATTGCTCTGCTGGTTGCCGCGATAGACGTCGGCAATTGGAACGTCTTTTTGCAGTTTCTCTATCGCGTGCCCTTTGGTGCGGACGACCCGCTCTACAACAAGGACATCAGTTTCTATCTCTTCGTACTGCCTGCCTATGTCATCATCAAGAACTGGATGCTGCTCACCCTCGTTCTGAGCGCGCTTTTCGCCGGAATGATCTACCGGGTGTTCGGCGATATCGAATACGACATTCATCATCGATCGATGTCGCCGGCAGCGATTGCTCACGGCTCTGCGTTGCTCGGTCTGCTCTTCGTCGTGGAGGCCGGGTCCTACGGCCTCGACCGATATCTGCTGCTGTACGGCGACAACGGCGTGGTCGTCGGCGCCAGCTACACTGACGTCCATATCAGGTTGCCCGTGCTGTGGTTGCTGGTCGGCCTGTCGATCGTTGCAGCGTTCGCTTGCTGGGCAAACGTCTGGATGCGCACCTATCGGCTTCCCGTCGCAGCGGTCCTGCTCGTCGCCATCGGCACTTTGGTGCTGTCCGGCGTAACTCCCGCGTTGTTCCGGCAGCTGTACGTCAAACCGAGCGAGCTGCAGCTTGAGAAGCCCTACATCGAACGCAACATCGCGCTCACCCGGCAGGCCTATAATCTCCACCAGGTCATGGCGAAGCCGTTTGCCGCCGAACAGAACCTAACCCTCAAGACATTGGAGGCCAACAAGGCGACCATCGAAAATATCAGGCTGTGGGACTGGACGCCCTTGTCGGACACCTACGCGCAACTGCAGGAGATCCGCACCTACTACAAATTTCACGATCTTGACGTCGACCGCTACTGGCTCGACGGCTCCTACCAGAGCGTGATGCTTTCAGCCCGCGAACTGCGGCCCTCGCTGCTGCCGCCGAATGCCCAGACCTGGGTCAACCGCCACGTGTTGTTTACTCACGGCAATGGCGCTGTGATGAGCCCGGTCACCCGCAAGAGCCCCGAGGGACTGCCGATACTCTATTTACGCGATATTCCCCCGGTCGCGGACGGGGGCCCCCAGATTCGCGAACCTCGCATCTACTATGGTGAGGAGCCCGACAGTTACGTCATCGTCAAGGGAAGCACACCGGAGTTCGACTATCCGAAGGGCAAAGACAATGTCTACGCGGCCTACGACGGCACGGGTGGCATTCCGATCGGAGCGACGCTGTGGAGAGGCCTGTTTGCCTACTACTTCAACGATCCGAACCTGGTTCTCTCAAGTTATATCACCGCCGACAGCCGGATCATGATCCGGCGCAATATCCAGGAGCGAATTCGAACGATCGCTCCGTTCCTGAGACTCGACCACGATCCTTATCTGGTCATCAGCGAGGGGCGGATGTTCTGGATGCAGGACGCCTACACAACGAGTTCCTATTTTCCCTCTGCGCAGCCGGCGCAAGGTCTTGATCTCAACTACATTCGCAATTCAGTGAAGATAATCGTCGATGCCTATCACGGAACCGTCGACTTTTATCTGATGGACGCCGGCGATCCGATCGCGGCGACTTACCAACGCATCTTTCCGGGCTTGTTCAAGCCGTTCTCGGCCATGCCGGCGGACCTTCAGAAGCACATTCGCTATCCGGAGGACCTGTTTCTAATTCAGGCGCGGCTCTATCAAAGCTACCACATGGAGACCGCCGAGGTTTTCTATAACCGTGAGGATCTCTGGCAGTTTCCGCGCCAGCCGGGCGGCGACGGCATTGCAACGATGGCCCCGTATTACATCATCATGCGGCTGCCCGGCGAGCCGCAGGCCGAGTTCTTCCTGATGCTCCCCATGGTGCCGAGCCGCCGCGACAATATGATCGCGTGGCTCGCCGCGCGTTGCGATGCACCGGACTACGGCAAGCTGATCGCCTACGAATTTCCCAAGGAGAGGCTGGTCTACGGGCCGTTCCAGATCGAGGCACGGATCAATCAGACCACCGAAATATCGCAACAGCTCACGCTGTGGAACCAGATGGGTTCGCGGGTAATACGTGGCGCGAACTTGCTCGTGATCCCGATCGAAAACTCGCTTCTCTATGTAACGCCGCTCTATTTGCGGGCGGAGCACGGACACCTGCCGGAATTGAAACGCGTGATCGCGGCCTATGGCGAACATGTGGTGATGAAGGAGACGCTCGCCGAGGCCCTGGCGGCGCTGTTCAATGAACCCGGTGCTGCGCCGTCAACTTCAACTGTGACAGAGGAAGCACCCGTCGCAGGTCGGGCCGCGGCAAGTCGGGCGCAGGAGGCGCTCGATCGCTACAATCGGGCAGTCGAGCGATTGAAGTCCGGAGATTGGAAAGGTTTCGGCACGCAGTTCGATGCCATGCGGGAACTCCTGGAGGAAATGAGCCGGCAATCCGCCGGTCACTAGAAACCTTCAACGGCCGATCGAACTGCCGTCCCGGTCCAGCGCGAAATCGGCCGCCAGCTCCGAGGTCGAACCTGCGATCAGGTCGCCGATCAACTGCGCGGCGAGAAAGCTGAATGTGATCCCGTTGCCGCCATACCCATACGCCGCATAGACGCCCTTCGCGCCAGGGACTGGGCCGATCAATGGCAATCCGTCCTTGGTGTTATCGAACGTACCGGCCCAGCGGAATTCAACGTCGAGTTGGGCGGGCGGCCAAAGCGCCGCGAGCCTTCGCGCGAGCACGTGTGATTTCTCGGGTATCAAGGCATCGCGCGCCTTGGGCTCGATGATTTCGTCGCTGTCCTCACCGCCGACGATGATCCGCCCCGCGCTGGTGGTTCTGGCGTAGAGATAGTTCTGACTGTCTTCCCAGATCAGCTCGCCTTCCTTCCAGATGTTTTGCGGTTGCGGCGTCGTCGCAATCGCCCAGCTCGACGACACCGTATGGATTGTCGACTGAACAATCGCCGGCATGACATAACCGGTGGCAAGGATCACCGACCGCGCCTCGATCTGGCGGCCATTCTTCAACTGGACGCCGACCGAGCGGGCGCTGGTATCAAATTCGACGGCTTCCGCCTCGAACAGGCGAGCGCCGCGAGCCATCGCTATTCCGAGCAGTCCGCGCGCCAATTGCATCGGATCGGCATCCGCCGCGTCCGCGGACACGATGGCGCCCGCGCGGCTAATCCCGAAGACATCGAGGAGCCGCGCATGGTCCAAGAATTCCCCGGGCAGGCCGGCGCGCTTGCGAAGCTCATGCTCCCTGAGCAACTCCCTGCTGGTGCTGCCGGCCGCAAGATAAAGCGAATGCTTTTCGCGCATGTCGCAGGAAAGCCCGAGTTCAAGGACCAGCGACCTCAGCCCGATGACGGCGTTGAAGCTTGCAAGATAGGCGCGCGCCGCCCGTTCAAAGCCGTAAGCTTCCGCCAGACGGGTGAGGGGGCGATCGATTTCCCATAGCAGCATCGACGTGCTGGCGGCGGTGCTGCCGCTGCCGGGCAGCTCGCGATCGATGAGGACGACATCGAGGCCTTGGCGCGTCAGGCGCTCGGCGACCAGCGAACCAGTAATGCCGCCGCCGATGACCAGTGCATCGCATTTCATGTTCTCTGCGATTTCACGGCCGGCGGTGTATCGGCCTGTCGCAAACCAGGGTGAGCGGCCGCCGCGCAGTTCGGCCTGTTCCGTCTCCTCTGGGTCGAGTGCGCTGATCACAATCCTCAAATGGTAGCGCGACCGCAAACGAACGGCCTGGCCAGCAAATTAAAATACCGCAGCGCTAGATGTCTAGCTTCTCCAATCGCACCGGCAGCTTGCGAATGCGCTGGCCGGTGGCGTGAAAGATTGCATTGCACACCGCCGCATTGGTGCCGACATTGGCCAGCTCACCCAAGCCTTTGACGCCGGCCGGGTTGATCTGATCGTCCCGCTCGGAAAGCATGATCACATCGACGCTGGGGACATCGGCGTTCACCGGCATCAGATAGTCCGCCAGATTTTTGTTGAGGTAGCGCGCATACCGCTCGTCGATTTCGGTCGCCTCGTGCAGCGCTGAGGACATTCCCCAGATCAGGCCGCCCATTAGCTGGCTGTGCGCGGTGCGCGGATTCATGATGTGGCCGGCGGCGAACGCGCCGACCATTCGCGGAACACGGATCTCATGCGTCCACCGGTTGACCCGAACCTCGACGAATTCGGCACCGAACGCGTAGGCGATCTTGTCGTTCATCTTGTCGCCGCCGACCATGCGCACCTCGCCTTTGTGCATCGCCCGGAACGAATCCATCGGTGCGCCCTCGGGCTTCCACTCGCCATATTCCTCCATGACGCTGACGCCGAGTGCGTCGAAAGCGCGCTCGATGTCGAGCGGGCGATTGCTCTGGGCCGCCTGTGTGCTCGGTGTTTTCGCCAAGCCAATGGTCTCCTTGGCCTTGTCGACAAGGCCTTCCTCCGGCGCGGGCGCCTCGAACAGGCGCCGCCTGATCCGTTCGCATACTGTGATCACGGCGGAGCATGTGCTTGCCGTGGAGTTCGATCCGCCGGCTACGGGTCCGGGCGGCAGATCGCTGTCGCCGATGAAGACCGAGACTTTCTCGAACGGCACCCCTAATCTTTCAGCGGCCGCCTGCCCGATCACGGTGTAGGCGCCGGTACCGAGTTCGTGCCCGGCGATTTCGACTCGCGTGCGGCCGTCGCGCTGCAGCCGGACACGCGCCGCTGCAGGCGCCATCTGCGTCGGATAGCAGGTGGTGGCGCAACCATAGCCGATCAGCCAATCGCCCTCCGACATCGACTTCGGCTCTGCATTACGTTGCGCCCAGCCGAACGCCTCGGCGCCTTCGTCGTAACAGGCCATCAGGGAGCGCGACGTGTAGGGCTTGCCGCCGATCGGCTCCTTCGTGGTATCGTTGACGCGGCGCAGTTCAATCGGATCCATGTTGAGCTGTGTTGCAAGTTCGTCCATCGCGCTCTCGAGCGCGAACATGTATGGCACTTCCGGCGGCGAACGCATGAAGCCGGGCGTGTTGCGATCCGCGCGCACGATTGACACCAGGCTTGCCACGTTGGGACAGGCGTAAAGCCGCGTGGTGGTCTTGGTGCCGCCGACGGCGTAGGGGTCGGGGCGAGACGAGACTTCCACGCCTTCATGACGCAGCGCGGTGAGCCTGCCGTCGCGGCCGGCACCGAGCTGGATCTGATGCCGGGTCTCGGCGCGGTAGGTCGCGATGGTGAAACCCTGATCGCGGGTCGAGACCAGCTTGACCGGGCGGCCCAGGCGCCGCGCAATGCTGGCGATGATGGCCGTGCGTGGCGTCATCGAGCCCTTCGAGCCGAAGCCGCCGCCAACATAGGCATTGATGACGCGAACCTTGTCGGCATCGATACCGAGTTGGTCGGCTACGCCGTATTTCAGACCGTAAACGTATTGGCTCGGCTCGTAGATGATCAAGCTGTCGCCATTCCACACACAACTGGTGGCGAACAGCTCCATCGGATTATGGTGCTGCGTCGGCGTCTCATAGGAAGCGATCAACTTCACCTCGGCCTGCTCGAATGCGCTGGCAAAGTCACCGACCTCGGGATCTTCCTTGAATCGGCTGAGCTGTCCCTTGGCGCGGCCCGACGTCGTTCCTGGTGAATCGAACGTCGAGGTTGGAATGGCCGCGGTATGGTTCACCTTGACCGCGTGCGCGGCTTCGCGCGCGGCCTCAAAAGTGTCCGCCAGGACGACGGCGACGATCTGGCCGTCGTGGGCGATCTCAGGCGATTTCAGCGGCTGGATCGTGGTGGAGGCATGGCCGCCATTGCTGAACAGCTTTGCATCCTTGAGCTTTTCCGCATTTTCGTGGGTCACGATGTCGACGACACCGCGCACCTGCTTAGCCGCGCTCAAATCGAAACCGTCGATGCGGCCCTTTGCGATCGAACTGGTGACGAGATAGGCATAGGCCGGATTGGCCAGCGGAACATCGGCTGCATATTGCGCCTTGCCGGTCACTTTGGCGACCGCGTCATAGCGCGGAACAGGCTGACCCATATTGGCTTTCGGTTCGGGAGCGGCCATCGACATGGTCAAACCTCCATCGCTGCGGCTTGATGCAAGGCGCGCGCAACCACGCGCTTGCCGAGCGCAATCTTGAACGCGTTGTGAGTGTTGGCTCTGGCGCCGGCAAACGCGGCCTCGGCCACGCGCCGCGCCAGCCCGTCGTCGAATTTCTGTCCCTTGATCAGGACCTCCGCTTCGCGAGCCCGCCACGGTACGGTTGCGACGCCGCCGAGTCCTATGCGGGCGTCGCGCACGAGGCCGTCCCGGACGTCGAGCGCGACCGCCGCCGAGGCAAGCGCAAATTCATAGGACTGCCGGTCACGCGCCTTCAGATAGACCGAGCGTGGCCAGCGGCCGGGAATCGTGAAGCCTGAGATCAGCTCGCCCGCGATCAGCGTCGTCTCGATCTGCGGAGAATTTCCGGGCGGCTTGTGCAATTGGGCAAATGGCAGGGTTCGGCCGCCCGATTTGCCGGTGACCTCAACGGTCGCGTCGAGCGCGATAAGGGCTTGTGCAAAATCTCCGGGATAAGTCGCGATGCATTGCTCTGACGTTCCGAGCACCGCATGCATGCGGTTGATTCCTTCCAGCGCGGCGCAGCCCGATCCCGGATGACGCTTGTTGCAGTTGCTGTACGAGACGTCGCGGAAATAAGGACATCGCGTGCGCTGCAGAACATTTCCGCCAAGCGTCGCCATGTTTCGAAGCTGCTGGCTGGCCGCGAGTCTCAACGCGTCGGCGATTACTGGATAATTGCGCTGAATATCGCCATTGGCTGCGACATCCGACATTCGCGCCAGCGCGCCAAGCCGTAGGTTGCCGTCCTCGAGATTGATCGTCGACCACGCGCTGGCAAGCGGATTGATGTCGATCAGAGTGCCCGGCCGCATCACATCGAGCTTCATCAGATCGATCAGCGTGGTGCCGCCGGCGAGCGGCTGGACTGCGGATTCGGTCAACGGATTGTTGTCGGTCGCAGCGGCGGCCAGTGCCGCGACTGCGGCCGACGCATCCTTTGCCCTTTGATACGCGAAAGGTCGCATGTTTGTTAACCTTTCTGCTCGGATGAAATGGTGGGAGCGGCCTGCTTCACCGCCGCGACGATGTTCGGATAGGCGGCGCAGCGACAAATGTTACCGCTCATATATTCGCGGATGTCCTCATCGCTGTTGGCGTGGCCTTCCTTCACGCACGCGATCGCCGACATGATCTGTCCGGGCGTGCAGTAGCCGCACTGGAAGGCATCCTGGTCGATAAAGGCCTGCTGCATCGGATGCAGTTCGTCGCCCTTCGCCAGTCCCTCGATGGTGAGAATCTGCTGGCCTTGGGCGGCCAGCGCCAGCGTAAGGCACGAGACCACGCGCCGCCCGTCGATCAGTACCGTGCAGGCGCCGCATTGCCCGTGGTCGCAGCCTTTTTTAGTGCCGGCGAGGCCAACGTGCTCGCGCAGCGCGTCGAGCACCGTTGTCCGCGGATCAATTTTCAGCGATTTGCTATTGCCATTGATGTGCAGGGTTACGTCGACGGGCATGGAAGGGTCCTGGAGGGGAATGGTGCCGCTCACGGGGGCAGCCGCTTTTGCGACAAGCGGCGAAACCGCGGTTCCGGCCGCGCCCGCGATGAATGAGCGGCGATTGAATCCGGATGTCGCGGGAGAATCGGTAGTATCGATCATGACGGCCTCCGCCGATGGATGGCCCCCGCCTTGGCGGTTAACCGACAAAAAAGGCTGTTGTTCCGATCGCCTTGATGAAGCGACCGCACGCTTTCAACACTAGCGGTCAAGCTTTCGCGAGGCCGGCCCGGCGCACTCAAGGAACCTGCGGCGTGGCTTTCAATCGTGCAATCGGCACAAAAGACGGCGCCCCTCAAATGTGGGACCCCAGGTTATCGGCGAAGATTTTTCTGATTATCTTGTCGAAAAGCGATGCGGAAAAACTTCAGCCAGCGCTCAGGCGTAGCGTGGGTGGATGATCCGTTCCCTCCGTCGCGGCGCGCAATAATAGCCGCGCGCAAATTCGGCCTGGGTGCAGCGGATCAAACGCCCAGCCATTGGCGTTGATGCGGCATGAACGAAGACGGCCCGACGGTGCGTATCAACGGCATGCAGACGCTGGCCTACCTCAGGGGCAAGCTGGCGCTGGTGACGTTCGAGCAGCGCACTCGCAGCGGCGAGTGGCGGGAGCGGACTGGCGAAGTCTACGACAATGGCAATTCGGCCACCATTCTTCCCTACGATGCCGAACGCGGGACCGTTTTGCTGACCAGGCAATTACGGCTGCCGATGTATTTGCAGGATGGTTTTGAGAGCTCGATTGAAGCCTGCGCCGGCAAGCTCGACGGTGAGACAGCCGAAAAGCGAATCATCGAGGAAATGAAGGAGGAACTCGGCTATCGAATAGCAAAAGTGGAAAGACTATTTGAACTCTACGTCAGCCCCGGCGCAATCATGGAGAAGATCGCATTCTTTACCTGCGCCTACTCACCGGCGGACAAAGTATCCGGCGGAGGCGGACTGCCGGAGGAGGGCGAGGATATCGAGGTCATCGAGACAACTTTAGAACAGGCCGCCGCGATGATCGCCGCCGGCGAGATCATCGATGCAAAAACAGTCATCCTCGTTCAATTTCTCCGGGGACGCATAGCGGGCTGAAATCGTAATGTCTCGACCGGATACGTTCCGCCGGGGCTGCTACTTCGCCAGCAATCCTATTGTGCCGAGTATCGCCGCGGCGCTGCCGACCAGCATGATGGCCTGCGGACCATGCGCATCGATTGAATTGCTTTCGATTGAGGTGACCGTTCATTACCGAATAACCTCACGGGATCGGTTCGGTTCCTACGCGCCCTTGCGCTTGACCGCCATGATACGCCAGGCTTCGTCTTTGAGGTCGTCAAGCTTGTAATCGTCGCCGGTCTGAAGATTGAGACGGCCCGGTTCACAGCACACGACGTCCTTGTCGCCAAACCAAAATCTGGAACCGGTCGGGGCATGGATAAGCCTGTCGCCATCCGGCACGAATTGCTCCGCCATTACCTTCATATGCATCTTGCTGCGCGTCCACGGTTTCAGGCTAGCCTTCGTCGCAGTCATTCCAGCACAACGCGGCAGCGCGAATCTCGTTTCAGGAGCGCGCCGCCGTTATAGCGGAACGCGTCGGCGCTCGGGCGGTCCATCAAATCAGGCAGCACCCGGAACGAAACGGCCGCTTTGGCGTTGGCGCCTTGGAGCAAGTAACTTTGGAAAGGAGAAATCCCCGAAAAAGTGAAAGCTCGAAAGCCTCGTCATTCACTTCGGTGGATGGCGAGGTTTTTAGTTGAAAGCTTGGCCGATGCGCTGCCTTGGGCTGTTCGGCCGGCGGCGGAAGTATCTGGCCGCTCGCACCCAAACGGGAACCCAGCTGCCATGGCAATTGCGACGCGGGTTGAACGGATTACCGACGCCGTGCACCTCTGCATCGACATGCAAAACGTCTTCGCACCCGGCGGTGTCTGGGAGACGCCGTGGATGGAACGCGTATTGCCGTCGATCGTCGAGATTACCGCCCGCCACGCGGTACGCACCGCCTTTACGAGATTCATAACGCCTGTCCATGGCGACGACCGGGCGTGCCGCTGGCGCCGCTATTTCGAGAAATGGCACCGTGCTACCCGCGCCGAGCTTCCCGCGTCGGAATTGGACCTCGTTCCGGCATTGCGGCGGTTTGCCCCTCCGGCCGAAATCATCGACAAGCCGGCCTATTCTGGGTTTTACCAATCGCCGCTGGCATCGTTTTTGTCGGAAAAGGGCATTGGCACGCTCGTCGTCACCGGCGCAGAAACCGATGTCTGCGTGCTCGCGACCGTGCTTGATGCGGTCGATCTCGGTTTTCGCGTCGTTATCGTGGAGGACGCCTTGTGCAGTTCATCGGATGCCGGCCACGATGCCCTGATGACGCTCTATCGCACTCGCTTCTCCGAGCAGATCGAGCTCATCAAGGCGGCGGAATTGCCGGAACTGTGGCCCCATGAAACCTGAGGCAAAGGAACGAAAAGTTTTCGCTAGGACCTTGAAACCATATTGTTCCTGAGCCGCAATAAGTTATGCGCCAGTGATGAAGGGCTGTTCGATGCCGATCCACATCTGCTGTGCCTGCGGCACCTCCTATCCCGATGCTGCCGAGCCGCCGTCGCGTTGCCTCGTCTGCGAGGATGAACGGCAGTTTGTGCCGCGCCGGGGACAGCTTTGGACGACTCCGGAGAAGCTTGCCGGCGGGCACGTCAACGCCTGGCGACAACTGGAAGGGGATCTGTTCGAAATCCATACCCATCCGCAATTCGGTATCGGCCAGCGCGCGCTGCTGGTGCGGACTCCCCAAGGCAATGTCCTGTGGGACTGTATCAGCCTGCTGGATGAAGCGACCACTTCGCTCATCCGCGCCTTGGGCGGTCTGCGCGCGATCGCGATCTCGCACCCGCATTATTATACGTGCATGCAGGATTGGGCGCGGGCCTTTGACTGTCCGGTTCATCTCCACGCCGCCGACGCCGACTGGGTCATGCGTCCGGATCGGGCGATCCGCTATTGGGATGGCGAGACACTGGAAATCGCGCCAGGCGTGACGCTGCTCAGGCTCGGCGGCCATTTTCCGGGCGGCAGCGTGCTGCACTGGGCCCACGGTGCCGAAGGGCGCGGCGCGATCCTGAGCGGAGATATTGTGCAGGTGGCGGCGGACCTCAACCGGGTTTCATTCCTTTGGAGCTATCCCAATATGATGCCGCTATCGGCGGCGACGGTGCGCCGTATCGCCGATACACTGGCCAAATGGCGGTTCGATCGGATTTACGGCGCCTTTCCGGGACGCCAGGTGGCGACCGACGGCGCGCGCGCGGTCGAGCGATCCGCAGCGCGTTATGTCGAGCTTTTGAACACTAACCAGCCATAGATTGCAGGAATGTGATGCCAGCCACAACCGCCATGGAAGCCATCGTGATAAAGAAGCACAATGATCGGCACCATCATTTGGCGATGATCATGGTCGAATGTATCTGAACTTGTTGGTCGGCGGACCAATCAGGATGCCCTCGGGGAAGCAGGAGGGGTTTGATGGAACCGACTGATGATTTCGCGCGGGTCGCACTCGCGGACATGTTCTGCGGGCGATGTTCCCGAGCAATGGCTATTCAGCGTCTCCGCTACGCCGACCCCGCTGCTGGATTTAGCTCGATCGATTATAAATGCCTCTCTTGCGGGCATGAGGACATGCGTCCGTATCCTGTTGAAGAACTGTCGCCACCAATCGCCTAGCCCGAGCCGCCGGTCGCTATCGGCGGCGACGTGCTCTGGTCCGAGCCGCCTTCTTGGCTGCGGCGGAGCGACCCGCTGGGCCTTTGGTCCGCGCTGCCTTCCGGGCCGCGGCGGCACGAGCGGAGGCAGAGCGGCGCGAGGCGGCGCGCCGCGCCTGCTTCGAGAGCGCAGTGCGCGACGCCGTCCTGTGTGGTTCGCGCTTGAGGGCGCGCGACACAGCGCGCGCGACGCGTGGCCGGCGGCGAGGCTTCCGCTTGCCTTGCCCTGCCTCATACGCGTATTCGGCGCTTCTGCGGGTCCTTGCCTTGGCTTTGCCTTTCCCCGGAGGGCGGAGCGCCACGCCGGCTCGCCTCGCCTTGGACAGGCCGATCGCAATCGCCTGCTGCGGCGATCGTGCCCCGTGCTCGCCGCGGCGAACCTTTCGGATCTCCTCATGCACGAATTCGCCGGCCTGGGTTGAGGGCGCCTTGCCCTCACGCTTGTCCTTCCGGGCCTTCTCCACGATCTTTCGCTCTGGCATGATCATCCTCCGTAACTCGAAGCCCTTGCCAGCGACTTTTCACTCTGTGGGTTAACGCAGCACCTCGCAAATTGATCCTCGGACCGGCATTGCTCAGGCGATGTGGGTCAGCTTCCCGCACCCTCGATGACCGCCGTCACTTCATAGAGATGCGGATCGATTTGATCGGTCAAATCGTCGAACTTGCGCCAGGCTTTGCGGAAGTCCGGCGATTTGTGAGCCGCCTGCAGTTGTTCGCGGTTTTGCCACTGGATGTAGTTGACGATGCGCCGCCCATCGAGGCTTCGATGCAGGCTGATGGAGATGCAGCCAGGCTGGCTCGACATGAAATGCGCGCGCTCGGTCATCAACGATAGCGCCTCCTGCTGCTTTTCCGGCTCGGCTTCGACGACAGTGATCTGCGTAACCGTCTGATTGCCTGTCTGAATGTGGGCCATGAAGTCACTCCTTCTCAAATTCGGTGCTGCAACGTGGCGGCGCGAAACGGTCCTGGCGTTTCTTTGGTCTCACGTCCCAGTGCTCATCGATCAATCTCCCCGAACACAATATCGAGCGATCCGATGATGGCGGAAACGTCGGCCAGCATGTGGCCGCGCGTCAGGAAGTCCATCGCCGAAAGATGCGCAAAGGAGGGCGCGCGGATTTTGCACTTGTAGGGCCGGTTGGTCCCATCCGAAACAAGATAGACACCAAATTCTCCCTTGGGTGCCTCGACCGCGGCATAGACCTCTCCGGCTGGAACGTGGTGGCCTTCGGTATAGAGCTTGAAGTGTTCGATCATTGCTTCCATCGAGCGCTTCATTTCGCCACGCCGTGGCGGAACAATCTTGTGATCCCTGATGGCGACAGGTCCCTGTCCTTCAGCCTCCCGAAGCTTTTCGATGCACTGCTTCATGATGCGCACCGACTGACGCATCTCCTCCATGCGGACGAGATAGCGATCGTAACAGTCGCCATGCTTGCCAACGGGAATATCGAAATCAAACTCGGAGTAGCATTCGTAAGGTTGTGCCTTGCGGAGGTCCCACGCCGCGCCCGATCCGCGCACCATCACGCCTGAAAATCCCCAGGCCCACGCATCGGCGAGCTTGACCACAGCGATATCGACATTGCGTTGCTTGAAAATGCGATTGTTGGTCAACAGACCTTCGAGATCGTCGCAGACCTTCAAAAACGGATCGCAGAACGCCCAGATATCGTCGAGCAGCTCAGGCGGTAAATCCTGATGCACGCCGCCAACCCGGAAATAGTTGGCATGCATGCGGGCGCCCGAGGCGCGCTCGTAAAATACCATGAGCTTTTCGCGCTCTTCAAAACCCCACAGCGGCGGCGTCAGGGCGCCAACGTCCATCGCCTGGGTGGTAACGTTGAGCAGATGCGAGAGCAGCCTTCCGATCTCGCAATACAGCACGCGGATCAACTGGCCTCGTCTGGGAACCGTGATGCCAAGCAGCTTTTCGGTCGCCAGGCAGAACGCATGTTCCTGGTTCATCGGCGCAACATAGTCGAGCCGATCGAAGTAGGGCAGCGCCTGCAGGTAGGTTTTATGCTCGATCAGTTTTTCGGTACCGCGATGGAGCAGACCGATATGGGGATCGACGCGCCGGACTACCTCACCGTCGAGTTCCAGGACGAGGCGCAACACCCCGTGCGCCGCCGGATGCTGCGGTCCAAAATTGACCGTGAAATTGCGGAGCGCAGCTTCGGCCATGTCGGCCCCTTCCGCCTTGCCGCAATTGAAACGCCCTGTACCTTCTCCTGTTCCGCAGCGATCAGGACGCTTTGTGCCCCCAGTACTGCGATTCCGCGCGCCCGAGATGGGCCTCTGCTGATAAGTGGTGCCGCGGGCTTTCCTTGCGCTGTGTTTTCCTTGCGCTGTGTTTTGCCAAGGTTCCCCTTGTTTCCTTATCGTTCTGGAACTTGTGCCGGCCCGTTCGGGTCCGCGGCCTCTAACGTCATAGTCTCGGTGCCGTGCCTCAGCGAACGGTCGACGTTTAGCACTCTCTGTTGCTGGAACCGAATGCCATTCGCGGACTTCAATATTAACATCTGCGGCATATCGGCGAAGGCAACATCATGGCTACATGTGAAACCTGCGGCAACGACTACGACAAGGCCTTTCAGGTCACGATGAACGGCAAGGCGCATACCTACGACAGCTTCGAGTGCGCCATTCATGCGCTCGCACCGACCTGCGATCACTGCGGAATCCGGATCGTCGGGCACGGCATGGAGAAGGCGGGCAGCTTTTATTGTTGCGAGCATTGCGCCCAAGGCGAGGGCGTTGAAGGTCTACGTGATCGAATCTAGCCTGGGCAACCGATGAGGGCTGGCTCCTGTTCCGATTCGAAGAAGGCGATCTGGTCGGACCGCCTTCTGGTGTGAACCCGGAATTACCTGCAGAAGCGCCGCAACCCGTCCGCGCCAACATACCAGGTGCCGCGCACGCAGGGAGCATCGTAGTAGGCATAGGCGTTTACCTGCAGAAGCGCCGCAACCCGTCCGCGCCAACATACCAGGTGCCGCGCACGCAGGGAGCATCGTAGTAGGCATAGGCGTTAGGTACGGTCACGATCACGCTCGGGCCAATCATCATCCCATAATCACCGTCATAGCTTCCGTATTGACCGCGGGAGGTGCCATGCACGCCGTAGCCGCCGGTGAGGTAATCGACAAAGGGATGGTGCTGACCAAGGGCGCCGGGTTCATGAACCGCTTCCTGCGCCGCCGCAGGGACGGCAAGCGCGCTGGAAAGGATCGCTGCCGCCCCCAGAAGTTTTAATCCGGTCATCGCGTTCTCTCCTTCCGTATGGGGACGTGGTGCCAACCCCGCGCGGAACCGGAGGTTCCAGTGGCGCCGGAACGATAGTTCAAACAGCCGTGAAGTTCCGGCAATTGCAAGCGTGAGAGCATCAGGCGCCCCTGGCCGGAACCTGTGCTGCGAGCCGCGCGTTCCCGTTGTGCAGCGTAATCTCGAAGGGAGCTATCCATGAGTTTTCCTTGGCCGGTCACCGACGAGGAACTGGTGCTCGATGAAGCGCTGGATATTGCCATGCGCTATTTCGACTTGCCTCAGGACGAGCAGCAGTACGCCGCGGTCGAGCCCTTCGCCGGCGAGGCCATCATGGCGGAGTGGCGCAGGGGCGTAAGAAAAAAGATTGTCCTCGCCAACAAGGCCATTGCGGAGATCGAGGAGCACCATCCACTCCGCAAGAAGCTAAGTCCGGTTTCGTGAGCTCTGCTCGGACCGC
>WNGI01002846.1_pt1 | contig 15109 bp, 15 predicted proteins | sample 5400621 | NCBI WGS metagenome assembly WNGI01 (sample SAMN13153374, study PRJNA577476) | soil metagenome | isolation source: 20 cm soil or saprolite under Garry oak tree replicate 1 | place: USA:California | collected 2016-06-15 | reverse complement strand
GCCACGGAAGATCCCGTGACGGTGGTACGCAACATTGTCGAGAGTTTCAGTGGACAGGCGACGGTCGCACAAATCAGCGAATGGCTGATTGGCGACGTCTTCACCGAAGCGGAATGGAAACGCTGGTGGGAATCCACGAAGAAATTGCTCAAAGCGAGCGGCGCATTCTCGATTCCTGCGAAAAAGACCGACTCAATCCAACTGCGCGGCGAAGGCGTGTCGCACACTGACGAGCTAATTGCTTCTTTCAACAAGGCGCGGCAGCCGAAAGAACAAATCGCGGCGCTCGAGCAAATCATAAAATTTCACCAGCAATTCAAAGGCTCCGAAAAACAGCTGCAGCCGATTGTCGCGCAGATCGAGAACGTGGCGGCGCGCAACCAGAAAATGCATCCCGAGCTCGCCTTCGAGCTAATCATCGCGCGCGACGATTTGCTCGAGCGCGTTCCCCTACTCCACACAACGCACATTGGTTTAACACTTTCAAAACTGATCCTTGATGAAGAGAAGCGCTTGATGTCGATCTTGCCAAAATTACCGGCGGCAAAAGAGAAAAAGATTTTGCAAGCGCTGCCAGCCGTGCTCGGGCCTCGCTGGACAGAGCGTGCTTTGCAATTGATGCAGGGAAGTCACGGCCGCATGATCGCGCAAATAGCACGGGTGTTTAGCGACGCGGGTCAACACGCGGAAGTGAAAGCAATGCTCGAACGCAGTATTCGCGAACATTCCGCCACGAGTGAGATGCTGGTTTGGTTATGTAGTGAACGGGAGCGCTGGAGCGACCTGATCAAGCCGGAATTACTTGGCGCGATTTTGGCGGCACTGGAACGCGAACAGCACAATGCCCCCAGTCGCGCCAGCAAGTTGCAGCGCGCGCTTGTTGAGGATCGACAATTGGTTGGAAAGATGTTTGCAGATGGCGATATCGGAGTCGCCCGCGATACCGTGCGTCGGCTTCAACTCAGCCCGTTGTTTGACGAATTAACGAAACGCTCGCTTCTGGGGCGAATCGTCAAAGTTTATCCAGGGCTGGAAAGCATGATCGCAGGCGCACAAACACAAGAAGAGACTGCGCCTCTAATCGTTTCGTGGAGCAGCCTCGAAAAACGCAAAGGTGAATACGAAGAGCTTGTCAAAACCAAAATTCCGGAGAACCGCAAGGAAATCGCAATCGCAAGGTCCTATGGCGATCTCAGCGAAAATTTTGAATTCAAAGCAGCGAAACAAATGCAAAGCGTATTGATGCGCCGCAAAGCCGAACTCGAACAAATGCTGGACAACGCGCGAGGGACTTCTTTTGAGAAAGTGGACACATCTCTCGTTTCGATCGGCACAATCGTCACCTTGCGCGACGCCGATACGAGCGAAGAGGAAACCTACACAATACTAGGCGCGTGGGACGGCGACCCCGACCGGCACATTATTTCGTACCAAACAGCGATCGGCCAGGCGTTGCTCGGGCACAAGCTTGGCGAAGTCATCTCCCTCAACACTGATCGCGGCGCCGCTCAATTTGCAATTGTGTCAATCAAACCCGCGCCACCGGACAAGACCCAGGCAGCCGCTGCTCTTAACGAAATGCCTGCCAACGAAGTGGCGATCGCCGAATGATTTCGCCGAATAGGTTAGCCACCGGAGATTAAGGCAATGCTTCGCGGAAGCATCACTACATCAGCAATTCGTAGGAAAGAACGCTCAGGCAATACATGGCGGCGGTTTCCACCCGTAGAATGATCGGTCCCAGTGTGATGGGGTGGCATTCATGGCGGCGGGCCAGCGCAAGCTCCGCGGGCGTGAAATCGCCTTCCGGCCCGATAAGCATCAATACGCTCTCGGGAAGGTGTCGATGTTCGCTAGAGTAATCAGCGAGGATTCTTTTCAAATGTCGCGCACCGGGTTGAAGCGAGCCGATCAGGCGCAGATCGAATGTCGCAGAGGCCGCAAAAAAGTCGCCGAGCCTGCACGGCGCGTGAACGCATGGCAGCCAATTCTGCCCGCATTGCTTGGCCGCCTCGATCGCAATCTGCTGCCATTTCGCCTGTTTCTGCGCGGCGCTTTCAGGATCGACCTGTACGATTGTGCGATCGGAAATGATCGGCGAAATCTCGGCTGCCCCGATCTCGACAGCCTTCTGCACGATCAACTCCATGTTTTTTCCCTTCGGAATCGCTTGCCCAAGAATGATTCGGCAGCACAGCGGCGGCGCTTCCGCCTCGTGCAATTTGCGCAATTGAATTTCATCGCCGCTGGAATCGACAATCTCAGCAGTGATTTCGTGCCCGCGTCCGTTAAAGAGGACGAGCTTCTCGCCGCGCTTCGTCCGCAGGACATCGCGAGCATGGTGCGCTTCTGACCCGCTCAACGCGAGTGCGTCAGGATTCCAATTCTCCGGCGAGACATAGAAGCGGTGCATGGCAACGGGTTTCAGATTTCAGGGTTCAGAAAAGACATCAATGCCCTAGGAATTTTGAAACAGTGTGCCGGAGGCTTTATTGCGTCAGTCTTCGCTCTCGTAATTAAAGGAGATGTCCGCATTCATCGCCAGCACACTTTCCAGCGATGTGCCTACCGGCAGTTCCACGTTACGTTCCTGGAGCGCCTGTATCACGCTCTCCGTCGCAATATTCCCAACCAGCGCATCCTGTGCGAACGGACACCCACCGAGGCCACCGATAGCCGAATCAATGCGGCGACAACCAGCGTCGTAAGCAGCAAGTACTTTGGTTGAAGCATCGCTGCGTTTGCCGTGCATGTGGACGCCGATGTCATACCCGCCGAAGTCGGCCGTCACTGAACGAACCACCCGGCCGATCAGGATGGACGTAGCGAGACCAACAGTGTCCGCGAGCGAGACGGATCGGATCTTGAGCTCGGCTATTTTCTCCATCGCCTGGCGCACCTCGTCTTCATCCCACGGATCGCCATACGGATTCCCAAAGGCCATGGAGATGTAGACCACCATGTGAAGTCCCGATTCGTCGGTTTTCTTTTTGATCCGCTTCAGAATTTTGTAGCTCTCCGCGCGCGACTGATTCTGGTTTTTGCGCAGAAACGTCTCGGAAATTGAATAAGGATAACCAAGCGTTGTCACGGCCTCGGTTGCGATGGCGCGCTCTGCACCTTTCTCATTCACCACAATGCCAATGATTTCGACATCGTCGGCCGGATTGAGTTGCCCCAGCACCTTTTCGCTATCGGCCATCTGTGGCACGGCCTTCGGAGAGACAAAGCTTACAGCATCGATATGCTTGAATCCAGCCTCGATAAGCGCGCGTAAATACTGTGCCTTCACTTCCGTCGGGATCAGTTTTTTGAGACCCTGCCACGCATCGCGGGGGCATTCGATCAGCTTTACGGTCTCGTTAGGCATCGTTAAGATATTTGGTACCTAGGGGTCAGGCATGGAATAGTTGGGCGCGATGTTCCACTCGTCTTCTTCCGCCGTTTATTATTGGAAGAATTCTTTTGCGCGTTCGAAGAAACTTTTACGCATGGGCGCGTTTTCCTCACCGCAAAGCGCGGCGAATTCCTCGAGCTTGTGCCGTTGTTCCGCATTCAAGCGCGATGGCACTTCCACGAGTAACCGCACGAGCAAATCGCCACGATCCCCACCGTTCAGGTGGATGATACCTTTGCCGCGCAGCTTGAATATTTGTCCGCTTTGGGTGCCGGCAGGAATCTTTAGATGCGCTTTACCTTCAAGCGTCGGCACGTCGACCTGCCCACCCAACGCCGCGACCGAAAAGGGAATCGGAACTTCGCAATAAAGGTTGTCGTTTTCGCGCTCGAAGATCTTGTGTTCCCTGATGTGAACGACAACGTAAAGATCACCTTGCGGAGCGCCGCGAATACCAGCCTCGCCGTTATGTGAGGAGCGTAGCCGTGCGCCCTCGCTGATTCCAGCCGGGATCTTTAATTTAATGCGGCTCAGTTTTTCCACGCGTCCTTCCCCGTGGCATTGCCGGCACGGTTTTTCGATTATCTGGCCGGCACCACGGCAGCGGGGACAGGTTTGTGAAACCTGAAAAAAGCCGCGCGAGCTGATGACCTGACCGCGGCCGCCACACGTGGGGCAGCTAATCGTGCGCGAACCGGGCTCAGCACCGCTACCCCGACATTTATCGCAGGTGTCGAGCTTCGCGATTTCAATCTCTTTTTCGACGCCGAACGCCGCCTCCTCGAGATTGATCTCCATGTCGTAACGCAAATCGGAGCCACGTTGTCGATCTTCGGCACGCCCCCCGCTGCTGAAGAACGTTTCGAAAATTCCGCCGCCGATTCCGCCGCCGCCAAAGACTTCACGGAAAATCTCGAACGGATCATGAAAACCGCCACCGCCGAAACCGGCACCTTGCGCAAAGGCCGCGTGCCCGAAGCGATCGTAGGCCGCGTGTTTATCGGGGTCGATCAGGACATCGTATGCTTCGCCGAGCTCCTTGAACCTTTCTTCGGCATGAGGGTCGTCGGGATTTTTATCTGGATGAAACTTGACGGCGAGCTTGCGGTACGCGCGCTTAATCTCCTCCTCAGAGGCGTTGCGTCCCACGCCCAGAACTTCGTAATAATCGCGTTTGGTCGTCGCCATTTTCTCTTAACCGCAGATTACGCGTGGCCCAGAGATCTCCGGAGAATCCTTACGCTTACTCGCTTTCATGCTCTTGCTCGTTATCGGGAAGATCGACAATAACAGTGAGAGATTCCTCGACATCGCCCGGAATGACAACCCGATGCCTTTAGGAGACCGGGCCTGATGAAACGACAACGCTCGACGGCCGCAGTAAGCGATCCTTGAATCGATAACCGCGGCGGGTCTGGCGGACAACGGTTCCTTCCGAGAACCTGCTCGGTTCATGCGCAATCGCTTCGTGGAGATTTGGATCAAATTTTTTTCCCTCGGCTTCGATTGCTTGCAATCCATTTTCAGCGAGGAAATCGCGGAGCTGTTTCAGAACCAGAGTCATCCCTGAATAAATTGGAGACTGTTCGCTTTCGTCCCGGGCGGCTTCCAGACCGAGTTCGAAGTTATCGACGATCGCCACCAGCCGTTCCAGCAACGAGCTGTTCGCGTATTTGACTGCGTCTTCCTTTTCGCGCGCACATCGCTTCTTGTAATTCTCGAAGTCGGCCTGGCTGCGAAGCGCCAGATCGCGGAACCGGTCAAGGTCAGCTTGCAAACCGGTCATCGGATCCTCTGCTGCTTCGCTTCGTTGCGCGGCTGTCGCAGATGACGATGTCGATCCCAGCGATGTCGTTTCTTCCGACTCTCGACGATGTTCAGTCATGGGAACCTTTTTCATATTTTGCGGATGGCAATCAAAGTGATGTCGTCATTTTGCGGAGTCGAACCGATAAAATTATGCACGTCATCGATGACTCGCTTTACAATCGCTTGGGCGCCATCGGTCGCGCTGGCGCGGACCGATTCGATCGTGCGCCCAAGACCGAATTCGTCTCCTTCCGTGTTTAGCGCTTCCGTCACGCCGTCGGTGTAGAGGACGAGGCAATCATCGCGCTCGAGCGGCACGGCGAAATCAACAGTAAGTCTATCAAACACATTTCCGCTGTCAATTCCAAGGACCATTCCAGGCGATTTTACCGGCGTAACATGTTGCAACTGTCGTTTGTAGAGCAACGGCGCGTCGTGTCCCCCACGCGCGAGAGTGACGCCATCGCGCTCATGATCGAGGATGAGATAGGCCATGCTGATAAACATGTCTTCCTTGATGTCCGGATAAAGCTGCCGGTTTACCTTTCGCAAAACATCGGCTGGGGAAGGATTCCGCGCCGCCTCAGCACGCAAGACACTACGGCAAATCGCCATGATCAGCGATGCCGGAACGCCTTTACCGGAAACGTCGGCAATTACAACACCAAGCCGCTCTTCATCGACACGAATGTAATCAAAATAATCGCCGCTTACCTGGCGGGCGGGCACATTGATGCCGCTGATTTGAAATCCGTTAATGGCCGGCGCTTCCGCCGGAAGCAAAATACGCTGAATGTCTCGTGCGATCTCGAGGTCGTGATCGAGTCGCTTTTTTTCATTTGCCATCGAGTAGATGATGGCGTTGTAGAGGGCAAAGGCGGACTGCTCGGCAATCGATTTGAAAACAACGAAATCCCCTTGCGTAAACGGCGCGCCCATCGGGCCATTGGCGACGGCGAGGACCCCTAGATTTTGTTTTCCGTAGGAGAGCGATGCCGCCATGACCGACGCAGTTCCAAAAGCACTATCTCGCAGTTTCGCCAACTCCGGCGCCTGGGAGAGTTCATTGAAGCAGACGGACTGCCCTGTCTGCCAGACGCGACCGATGATCCCTTCACCCGGAACAATCGAGTGCAGCCGCAGATAACTCTCGAGCGCGATCGGAGTGGCGGCCGCTTGCTGCAAAATATTTGGTGGAACATCTACCAGCGGCGGACAACCTTTCGAGATAAAGGCCGGAGTGAGCCTTCCGCCGGTCCGATCGGTCACATAAAGCGCGCCGCCATGTGCATCGAGAATACGCGTTGCACCCTCGACAATGAGCCGGTGCAGCTCATTAGGCCGAATGATGTCGCTGAAAGCTTCTCCAAGACCGTGGAGGAAATCGAAAACAAGAGTCTCTTCGACCTGAATCTCCTCGTGGGAGCGCTCCAACATCCGAATCCGCCGTCTCTGGGCGTAGGCGGTGAAAATCCACCCGGCCACGGACACGAGAAGCAGTCCGAAGAGAAAAGTCGGCCACATCATGCCAGGGCCAGCTTACTTCGAAGGCGTCTCTTGATGAAGGTCTTGTTTTAGGTATTCGAGAACGTCCTTGAAGCGAAAGAGATTTTCTGGTGCCGCTTCGCACAGAGCCTCGTGCGCCTCGAGAATCGTTCGAGTTTGATCCTGTTTTTTTCCGTTTGCCGATCCCTGATTAGAAGGGCGCGACAACGCCTCGCATTCAGGCGCCGTCGTTCCATCGGCCTGAATATCGAAGATTTGATCAAGACCCAGCCCAGAGAGGAGTTCCCGGCTGCGGTTCCTGCAGTGGACGATGTGAAGATGTCCACGGCCCAGTTCCTTCAAGCGCAACGCCACGCTGGCCATTGTGCCCATAAAAGTGGAATCCATCATCGCGCAATCTGCCAGATCGATCACAAATTCGCGATAGCCGCGGTCCAACATCTCGCGAGCGAACTCTTTCAGATTCCCACTGTTCAGGAAGCTGCCCTTCCCTTCCACTTTCACCCACACGGCTGGACCGTTTACCCCTACTTGAATCGATGACTCCACGTTTACTCATAAATAATACAGGACTGAGAGCCATGCTGTCAAACCCGGTAAGACCGGGCCGTGCAGTTTCCAAACCACTTCGCCATCAAGACCGGAAAAAGTTCCAGGAACTGACCGAAACCGAGAAACCTATATGTCAAAAACGACCGGTCGCGTTATTCCCACATGTAGGAGTGGTTCTCCGCGACAATTCGCCCGTTTTCTACCAACAGGCATCGCCAGGCAATCACTCGGCCGTCATCAAAGTAATCATCGCCGATGACCTTGAATTCTGTCTTACAGGTGCCGCGCACGTTGCGATATGAAATCTCCTGCGCCTGGACGTGTTCGTGCAACTTCTCCTGGCGATACTCCAAACGCACTGTGATATCGGCGGGCCGTTTGGCGCGCCAAAAGAAATCGAAATAATCTCCACATCGTTGACGTTGATCGAGCCCCGTCACGGCGCCGAAGAGCCGGTATTGCCGCTCAAATGTGATAGGCGCATCTTGAAGGGTCGCTGTCTTCTGGGAAGACGCTGTGCTGCCGCCGCCTGTAAGCGCTCCCGGTTTGAGAGTGCTCGTTGTCTGTCGCGCCAGCGCTTGTTGGGGTGCTTTTTCACCTAAAAAGAAAAGTTTCGTTTTTCGAAACTCGAAATCCTTGCTCAACGCAGCCGGGAGTGGCGTCACTTTTTCGACAATCTTGGGCTCTTCGACAGCGCCCATGCTAAAATCACTCAAGACAAAAGAAAACAAACCAAACGCTGTAGCGGCAAACCTCATTGATGCAATAAAACCGGATCTTGAATGCCGTGTCAATCCGCTGCGGCCCAAGTCAAGGGACTGGAAATGGATTTCGCTCCTACCCCAAAACTCGTTTTCTCTCCCCAAATTCGCGCATAAATTTCATGATGGTCGACATTCGTTATGAGCGCGGTGTTTATTTGCCGCAGCAGGATCTCTGGCTCGACCCGCGGGATGCAAAGCGCTTTGCCTTTGTTTCACATGCGCACAGTGACCACATTGCGCCACATGACGAGATCCTCGTCTCCCAGCGCACCGCACGTTTGATGCAAGCTCGACTGCCGGGCAAACGAACAGAGCATGTACTGCCATTTGGTGAAAGACGACGTGTCCATGATCTCGACCTTCTCCTGTTGCCCGCGGGTCACATCTTTGGTTCGGCACAACTTTGCCTTTTCACCGGGAGCGACACGCTGCTCTACACCGGCGATTTCAAACTGCGCCCGGGGAAATCCGCGGAGCACGGGCAATGGCGGCAAGCCGACACACTCATTATGGAGACGACTTTTGGCCTGCCGTGGTACCGATTCCCGCCAACTGAGCAGATCATTAATCAAGTAGTCACTTTCTGCCGCGAAACGATTGACGATGGAGAGGTGCCGGTCCTGCTCGGTTATTCGTTAGGGAAAGCGCAGGAGATTCTCTGCGCACTCGGAGGGGCCGGGCTGACACCGATGCTCCACGGGTCCGTCTACCAGATGACTCGGATTTACGAGGAATTTGGCCAATCGTTTTGCAAATATGTCCGCTACAACGCGAATGATGTTGCTGGGAAAGTTCTCATCTGCCCGCCGAGTGCAAATCGGTCGCGCATGCTTGAAAAAATTCCACGTAAGCGGGTGGCGATGATCAGTGGCTGGGCAGTCGATCCGAATGCAGCTTATCGATACCAAGTTGATGCCGCGTTTCCGCTTTCGGATCACGCTGATTATGATGACCTTATTCGCTATGTCGATCTTGTGCAGCCTAAGTGCGTGTTTACTCTCCACGGTTTCGCGGCCGAATTCGCGCGCGACCTGCGGGATCGGGGTGTGGAAGCATGGGCGCTCACGGAAGAAAATCAAATGGAGCTGGCGCTGCCAAAAAAAACTGTAGTGGCAGGCGTGTCGAGCGCCTCTAATGGAGTCGTGGCCAACTCCGGTAGCTCTAGAGAAGATCGACAACCGCAGATCAATTCAGAGTTTCATGAGTTTGCTGAAGTCGGTGAAGCGATTGCCGCTACGCCGGCGAAGCTCGAAAAGATTCGGCTCCTCGCAGGTTATTTAGGGACGCTGAATCGGGATCAGCTTCCGATTGCGACGATCTATTTTACCGGGAGAATCTTTGCTCAGAACGATCCCCGCGCATTACAAGTAGGTGGATCGATTATTTATCGGGCGATCATGGCCGCGGCGAAATTAAGCGAGCCGGAATTTCGTCGGATTGCGCACAGCCACGGCGACGCCGGGAAAACTGCGTTTGAAGCGCTCGGCGATCGGACAAGATCCGAATTATTTACTCTCGCGCAATCGCGTGATTTCTTCGAAACGTTGCATAAGACGCGCGGGCCGATTGCAAAAACCGAATTGCTGCAATCATTCCTGGCCAGGCTTTCCGCGCGTGAGGGCCAATATGTGGTCAAAATTCTCACAGGAGACTTGCGCATCGGTTTGCGCGAGGGGCTCGTAGAAGAGGCAATCGCCCGCGCGTTCGGCGAGCCACTGGACCTGGTCAAGGAGACAAACATGCTGCTGGGCGATATTGGCACAACCGCAGCGCTCGCTTTCCGAAAGGAATTGGATCGCGCGGAATTATCGCTCTTTCATCCAATCAAGTGCATGCTGGCGACTCCCGAGCCAACGGCAGAAGCAGTCTGGGAACGGTTTGTTGATGCAGGATCGACAAGCGACGCCCACGGGGCGGCGTCTACAGTGTATCTCGAAGACAAATTTGACGGTATCCGCGCGCAGCTTCATCGCAGCGCGCAGCGCGTCGAAATCTTTTCGCGCGATTTACGGCGCATCACCGATCAATTTCCGGAACTGGCGGAGCAAGCGCGGAAGTTCCAGCAAGATTTGATTATCGATGGAGAGATTGTTGCCTTTGATGAAGGTCGAAGCCTCACGTTCTTCGATTTACAGAAACGGCTCGGTCGTAAGAATGATAGCGCGGATCTATTCGAGGGCGCTGCGGCGGATGTTCCGGTGGCATTTATTATCTTTGATCTCCTTTGGTTTGACGGTCGATCGCTGTTGAAAATACCACTGCGCGAGCGGCGGGAACGGCTCGGCCGGTTGCAATTGCCGCGGCAGTTTCAGAGGGCAGAAATAGTTCCCGCACGTTCTGCCGCCGAGATCGAGCAAGTCTTCCAGCAGGCACGCCGCCGCATGAACGAAGGCCTGATGATCAAAGATTCAGAAAGTTTTTATTCACCCGGACAGCGCGGCATGTTCTGGTTCAAATTAAAGAAGGAGCTCGCCACCCTTGATGTCGTAGTTGTCGCCGCAGAACTTGGTCACGGCAAACGCAACGCCGTGCTGAGCGATTACACATTTGCCGTGCGCGATGAAGCGAGCGGCGGACTTTTACCAATCGGCAAAGCCTACAGCGGATTGACCGATGCGGAGATCGCCGAGTTAACCGAGCATTTCAAACAAAATACAATTGTCGATCACGGCCGTTATCGTGAGGTCAAGCCGAACATCGTGCTCGAGGTTGCGTTCAATTCGATCCAACCGAGCACCCGCCATGCAAGTGGACTCGCGCTGCGTTTTCCACGGATCAAAGCCATACGCCGGGACAAAAACGTCGATGCCATCGACACACTCGAATATGCGCGCCAACTTGCCGCGCAACCGAGAAAAGGATAGTGCAGGCCTCTGGCTTGCATAATTCGACTTGCAGGCTGCCAGCCTGCGCACTCTTCCATGGATGGAGAAGACGACACATTATCGGAGCGGGTTTACCCACGGTTGGCGTTGCGGTTATCGGCGGATTTGTTGCTTTTGGCATCCGCCAAATATTGTCAGAACAATAATCAACGGCGGGGCAAAGTCATGGTTTGTTTAGACCGTGGTCGTTTTCAGTTATTCGAAACAAGCGATGAAAATGAATCGCCGATCGTGCGAGACTCAGGGCGTTGCCGGTGAGGATGAGGCTGGCGGTGTGACCGTAACCGTTTCGACTTGGTTTCGGCGCCAACGCTGAGCGTTGGCATAAATCGCCAGCGACGCCATGGACAAAACGATCACGAGCATGAGCACAACTACGCTCTTAGGAACTCGCGACGATGACGGTTTTTCGCGAGATGGTTGCACTGAATTCACGGGAAAATATCGGTGTCGATCTTGCCTGCGCAAACGCGGATTACTCCAAGCGCAACGCGACGATCGCGTCCATTACGCGCTGGCTTATTTGCCCATAGAGATTTTTTGCGTGCGATTCGAGCTCGACAGGCGTAAAAAAAATCGGCTCTCCAACCACGATCGTGATTGGCACAAAATGCAAACCGACGCCGCCACGCGGCAAAGCTTCGTGTGCCCCAAAGATCCGCATTGGCACCACGGGAGCGAGCGTTTTTGCGATCACCAATCCCAGTCCCGGCTGAGCAGCCTGCAAATTACCATCGAGCGTCCGCGAGCCTTCCGGAAAAACCAGCGCTGCGTTTCCAGATTTCAGAACACGAATCAAAGTCTTGAGGGCGCTTCGGTCGATCCCTTCCTGGTTAACAGGGATAACGTTCAGCTTCGGTAAAAGCCAGCCGAGCAGCGGCACTTCCGTCAACGTTCGGCGCGCCAGAAAGTAGATTGCGCGATCGCAAGTAATGCCGGCAAGTGGCGGATCGAGATAACTCTGGTGATTCATGGCCAGAATCACTGGACCTGTTTGAATCATACGTTCCCGATGAATTATCCGAAGACGAAAACATACTCGGCCGATCAAGCGCGAGAGATGGTAACCAAGCCAGTAGTAGAGATTCACGGGTCGAAGCGTTAAAGCGCCAGCCCTTTGAGCTTCAGTTGTTCAATGATTTCACCGACGACCTGGTCGATCGTAAGATGTGACGTATCAATGATGTGCGCATCCTGCGCGACGATGAGCGGCGAGGCGAGCCGCGAAGAATCGGCAAGATCGCGCACGGCGATTTCGTCGCGCTGGCCCTGCGCGGCGCGTCGCTGGAGGCGTACGTCGGGCGATGCGTCGATGTAAAATTTGTAGGGCGTATCTGGAAAAACCACCGAACCGATGTCACGGCCCTCGACGACTAGGTCGTACCTGCGCGCGTAATCGCGCATTTGCCGAACGACAATTCCACGGACTCTGGGAACCCTGCTTACGCGGGAAACAGCTTCATTGACGCGATCCTCGTGCAAGCGATCAGTTGGATCGGCATCATCAATGAAGATGCGCGAGTCATCATTCTCAAGACGGTAAGCGATCTTGACGGACTCGACCGCTTGCCCGACGCGCACGGTGTCGCCAGGATCAATCGCCTTTTGAAGGACGTGCCAGGTGATCGCACGATAAATCGCACCCGAATTCACATAGGCGAACCCGAGTCGCCGGCCAAGCTCTCGAGCGACACTGCTCTTCCCGGAGGCAGCCGGACCATCGATAGCGACAACACGATGGAAATCTTTCCGCATGTCTGAAATTAGTGTGTCGGGAAGATGCAGAGCAAGCCTGCGGAGACACGCAAGCAAACGCTTGCTTGCCGATCAGGCTTCCTCGACTGGCGCAGGAGTCAGTGAACCGATGACCGGCGTGCTAATCTGCATCCGTTTCGAATTGGTGAACTCTTCGAGTACGGTTTCAAACCCCGGATAAGATTCACGAATGCAGTCGGCATCCTGAACAATCGTTTCGCCGTCGGCAAAGAGGCCCGCAATGGCAAAGGCCATCGCGATGCGATGATCGCCGAAACTCGCTACGCGCGTCCCGTGTAGGGCAGCCGGACCATGAATTTCGAGGCCATCCTTCATTTCGGTTACCTGCGTACCCATGGAGCGCAAATTGTGCGCGATCGCGGCAATGCGATCGCTTTCTTTGACGCGCAACTCCTGGGCATGGCGAATGATCGTCGTGCCATTTGCCAGGGCGCCTGCTACCGCCAGGATCGGCAATTCGTCAATGAGCTGCGGCACTTCTTTGCCCTGAATGACGGTACCTTTGAGCGCGACACCCGTAACCTCGACGACGCCGCGCGGTTCAAGTTGATCGACATCTTCGACGGCTTCTCGCACCTGCGCGCCCATTCGCAGCAAAACGCCGAGTAACGCCGTCCGGGTATCGTTTAAACCAATATCGCGTACGAGCAGATGGCCTCGCGGTTGCGCCGCGGCGGCGACCAACCAAAAAGCCGCTGAGGAAATATCGCCCGGAATACTAAAATCGCGCGACTCCGGAACCTGGTCACCGAATACACTGATATTGCCATCGCCATCTTTTGCCGTGCGCACGAGAAAATAATTCAGCATCAGTTCAGTATGATTTCGAGTGATTGAGTGCTGCTCGATCGTGGTTTTGCCCTTGGCAAACAAACCCGCCAAGAGCAAAGAGCCTTTTACTTGGGCGCTCGCAATCGGCAGTCGATAGTGAATTCCCCGCAAAGAGCCGCCACGGATGCGGATTGGCGGCGTCTGTTCCGGACCTTCGGCGAGAATGTTTGCGCCCATCTGACGAAGCGGCGCGATCACGCGATCCATGGGACGTCGAGAGAGCCCGGCGTCACCGACGAGGCGGCTCTCAAATGTCTGTCCGGAGAGCAGGCCAGCGAGAAGCCGCATCGTCGTCCCAGAATTTCCGCAATTAATTTCCTTTTTGGGCGGTGTGAGGACACGCCTTTTTCCGTGGACGATCAGCTTGTCTGGCGCAGGTTGTTCGATCTTAACACCTAAAGCGCGCATTGCGTTGACGGTGCGCATGCAATCTTCGCTCGCGAGAAACCCACTCAGGGTGCACACACCATTGGACAAAGCCGCAATGATCACCGCGCGATGCGAAATGCTTTTGTCGCCTGGAACGGCGATTTCCATGTCAATTCGAGGGGCCCGCTTGATCCGTAGTTCCATAGACGAATTGTGAAATTTTTTGGCGGAGCGAGCGCTTCATTCGCGCCCCGAGACCAGCATCGGATATAAGACGGTGTTGTCCAGCCTCCCCTCTCTTGCGAGGAGGCAAAATCCAAAGATTTTTCAAGTTAACTTTGTGCGAGCGCGACGGGCGCTGGCGCAAGTTAGCGCAATTACGGGACGAGAAAGATTTTGTCGGTGTAAGGATCCTTCACTTCCGTTCCTGGAGGGAATCCTTCCACGTCCACGTATTTGCCGGGCGAAAAAGGACTTTCCACGAGATGAGGCTTGCCAGGAACAGGAATTCCGTATGGATAATCTCCCTTCGCTACTCTCGTGGGCGCAGCCGTTGGAACAGGGGAAGCCGCCCCCTCCTCCCGGGGCGTACCTTGAGGCTGAACGGGTCCATTCGGGTTGAACGGCTGCTGCTGAGGCGGATATTGTTCGGTCTGCGGTGGCGGGTAATTCGCGACGCGATGAGGGGTACGTTGCGGCGGCGGCTCCTCACTACATGAGGAAAGAAAGAAGGCGACGAGCAAGGTAAGCGGCAGTGAGAATTTCATAAACCGGGAATGCTGCGCAAAACGTATCTGCATCCAACCTCGTTGCCAATCACTAAATCGTTTTGCCGAAAGTTCGCCGACAACGCTAATATACTCGCCAAGGAATTTGAATAGTTCTGCCGGTCGCCTTCCCCAAGAGCTTCCGTGACAGCCTCATCAAGTCCCAAGTTCCGATGCTTTGGTAAAGACTGACTAGAATACAATGGCGGACCGCTTTTCATCCGAATCCAAAGAAGAGATGTGGAAGATGTCCCGGGCAGAGATTTTAGTTGTAGATGATGACGCCGTGAGTCGTAAAATCCTAGCGCAACTGCTGGCGTCCGCAGGGTACGAGTGCCGTGAGTGCGAGGATGGGACCGAGGCATTAGAACTTATGCGCGCCCAGCAGCCTTCGCTTCTTCTTCTCGACTTCGAATTGCCCGGGCTAAACGGCGCTGAGGTGCTAAAAAGCCT
>WNGI01006521.1_pt1 | contig 15110 bp, 13 predicted proteins | sample 5400621 | NCBI WGS metagenome assembly WNGI01 (sample SAMN13153374, study PRJNA577476) | soil metagenome | isolation source: 20 cm soil or saprolite under Garry oak tree replicate 1 | place: USA:California | collected 2016-06-15 | reverse complement strand
GACGGATTCGTCCGGTTGGCGAAGGGCGGAGCACCGCCGCCTCCGCCGCCACCTCCCGCCTGCACGCCCACGACCTGCGCGGCTCAGGGCAAGAACTGCGGCACGATTTCGAATGGCTGTGGCGGCACGCTCACCTGTGGTGCCTGCACCGCTCCGCAAACCTGTGGCAGCGGCGGCACCGCCAACGTCTGCAGCCTCCGGACGCCGCCCCCCGCAGCCTCGGCACAGTGCACCGCCACGAACGTCTCGGGCAATCCCTACAGTGGAACGCTCTGTGGAGGAGCGTTCATCGACAATTGCACTCCGGGCGCTCTCTATACATGTACGGGTGGAGCTCGGGGTACGGTCAACAACTGCACGCTCGCCCAGACGTGCTCCACGGGCTGCCTGACCGGGGTCAACGATACGCCGGTCACGGCCAACATCGGGTTCGCGACGCCGGTCGCCAGCGACGTCTGTTTCGCGGACACTGCCCCACTGACGCTCTCGACCAACGCGACGATCGGCGGGAATTACGTCACCCTGACCGCGACGCTGACCCAGCCGCACGGGTCGGCCTTCGTCAACTTCGAGGGAGCCACGCTCGATGTCCCGCCGCTCTGCGGCAACCTCATCCCGCTGACGATCGCGGCAGGCGCGACGTCGGTGAGCTGGGTGCAGCCGACCAACGTGGTCACGACGCCCACGACGGTCCCCTTGAACGTGCTCATCAGCTACATCGAAGCGGCGAGCGGTAGGCTTCGTAACCTCGTCTCGGTCTCGTCGCCCCTGACCCTCAACCCCGGTGGAACGCTGCCCACGCCCCCGCTGGTCTCGTTCAGCGTCACGAATGCCGGCGGGACGCCCATCTCGACGATCCCCGGAGGCACGAATGCCTTCGCCATTGGGACGCTGCCGGCTGCGACCCCCGCTCCCGTGGGCGGGACGAGAGTGACGGTGACGAGCAGTCCCGCGAGCGCCTTCGTGACTGACGGGAGCTTCGTCATCCTTCCGGCTTGCACGACGAACAGCGATTTCGGTGTCCTCACGGCCACGAGCAGCCTGCTGTCCAATCTCCTTACGACCGTCAGCGCCACGACCGGCGGCGCCACGCTGACCCAGAACGTCGTCGTGACTCCGCCGGTGCTCCAGCTCCAATCCCTGACCCTGACTCCTGGGGCGGTGATCGGCGGTGGATCACTCACGGCCACGGTGACCCTCAACCGTGTCGTGCAGGCGACGGATGCGAGCTCTACCGTGTCGGTGAGGGTGAGCCCGGGCAGCCTGTCCAACGTCCAGGTCGCGACGTTCGCGGGGTGCACGGGTACGCCGGCTTGCTCGGGCTCCTTCACCGTGCCGGTCGGCGCCAGCAGCACGTCCGTCACGATCACGACGAGCGCGGTGAGCGCTCAGCAATTCGTCACCGTTTCGGCGAGCGCCCCCTGGAGCATCAGCTCGCCCGCCGCACAATTGACGATCAATCCGGCCGGAGCTCCGCTCCCGCTCTCCTCCGTGACCTTGAACCCGACCAGCGTCGTGGGCGGTAATCCCTCGACCGGCACCGTGACCTTGACCGCCCCGGCCCCCGCCGGCGGCGCCGTGGTGACGCTGGCCAGTACCGGAGCCGTGGCGAGCGTTCCGGCTAGCGTGACCGTACCGGCGGGCGCGACCAGCGCCACCTTCACGGTCACGACTCCGGTGGTCATGGGCTTCGCGGCCCAATCAGACATCATCGCGACGTTTGGCGGAGTGAGCCGAGCCGCGACGTTGACCGTCACTCCATCCGTGGCCGCGTGCACGCCCACGACGTGCGCAGCCCAGGGCAAGACCTGCGGCACGATCCTCGATGGCTGCGGCGGCTCGCTTGTCTGTGGGTCCTGCACTGCGCCCCAGACATGCGGCGGCGGCGGCATCGCCAACGTCTGCGGCCTGACTCCTGCGCCCGCGTCCACTGCCGTGCTGACTGTGACAGCGACGGGACGTGCCGGAGAGTCGATCTCGTCGACGCCGACCGGGCTCAAGGTCAACGTCGGCACGAGCGGTAGCGCCAGCTTCACGACCGGCACATCGGTCACGCTGACCGTGAGCAATGGCCGCGATGCCATCTGGTCGGGTGGATGCTCGAGCGGCGGCGCCAAGGTGAAGAGCTGCACCGTCACCATCAACGCAGCGACCTCCGTCACTGCGAACGTGCAGTAGGCATGTCGGAGATCCTCGGTTTGGGAGTGTCGGAACACGTGACAGTTCCGACGCTCGCTCTGGACCCTGCCCGAACGGTATTCGCGTTCCTTACGGCTTCCGAAATTGGCGCAGAAGATGCCCTTCCTCTGCGCCGACCGTTGGCGACACGCTCGCCCCGGAATCCGAAGGATCGGATGTACCGAAGGATCGATCACGAAACGAACGTCGTGCCCCTTCTCTTCTAGCGAGGTCCACCGTGACGCGTGAGTCTGCTCTCGTGGCGATTCTGATCGTGCTGTCGGCGGTGTTCGCGTTCACGGCGGAGGCTCAGCCGCCGGCGCCCACGGTCCTTGCGCCCGCTGCCGGGGCTGCGCTGATTCAACCGATCACGCTCTCATGGAACGCCGTCGTGGATCCCGCCGGGCCGATCGGCAGCTACACCTGGGAGGTGTCGAACACGTCGACCTTCGGCGTCATCATCGCGTCGGGGTTCACGAATGCGACCGGCGACCCCAACATTCCCACTCGCACGCAAGACAGAGTCAGCGGCCTTCCCAACGGGACCTACTTCTGGCGCGTCAAGGCCACGCAGATCGTGGGCGGCGCGGTCTTCGCGATCGATTCGCCGTTTTCACCAGTGCGTACGTTCACCGTCGTCGGGCTCGGGCCGGCGCCGGGAACACCTAGCTTCACGTCGCCCGCGAACAACGCGCAGTTTCATGTGCGCGAGTTCTTCCTGATCAACTGGACCGACGTGCCCGGCGCCCATCACTACCTGCTGGAAGCCGACGATCAGCCCAATTTCTCGTATCCGCTGACACTCACCACGGATCCGATGAAGTTCGGGACGAGCTTCCGCGCCGGGTGGGGTAACCCGCTCAGCGTGTTCTACCGCGTAGTCGCGGTGTCGGCTGATGGCGTGCGCAGCCTGCCGTCGCCGACGCTGGCCGTGACGATCACGAACGCCGCGCCGGTTCCGCCGCCGCCCGTGCCGCTCTCACCGACCGGCGAAGCCACGGTGACGTTGCCGTTCACGCTCGATTGGACCGACACGGCGAACCCACTGGTCGCCGCCTACGACGTCGACATCGACAACGACCCCAACTTCGCGGGCGCCATCGGCGTGCTGTTCGTCCAGGGGGTCAGCCGCTCCGATTACATGGTCGTGCCGGACCCGCAGGTCCAGGGGTTCAACATCTTCCCGCCCGGCACGTACTTCTGGCGTGTGCGCGCCGTCCACGGGGACGTCCTCGGTCCGTGGTCGGCGGGACAGAGCTTCACCGTCGCCCCGTTGCCGCCGACGCCGCCGGGGCTCGCGGTCTTCCACATCATCAACCAACCCGGAAGCGTCGAAGGCGGCAACTCGACCCAGGCGCGCGTGACGCTGAACATGCCCGCGCCGCCGGGCGGAGCGCTGGTCAGCCTCGCCACTGATATGCCCCATGCCCAGGTACCGACCAGTGTCGTGGTTCCCGCAGGCAAGACCGACGTGACGGTCTCTCCGATCACGACGATCCCGGTGGCGGGCGCCACGATCGGCAGCGTACGCGCCGCCTACGGCCTCGGCTGGCAGGACAACTCACTCGGGTTGTTCCCGCTCCTCTGGGGCATTGCGCTCGACCACGACACCGTGGTCGGCGGCAGTCCCGTGCTTGGAACGGCGACGTTGTTGAATCCGGCGCCACCGGGCGGCGTCGAAGTGGCGCTGGTGAACGGCGACAACAGTGTGATCACGCTGCCCGCGACCGTCTTCATTCCCGCGGGCGGGACCGGCGCGACGTTCGACGTCCTCACCGCGCCGGTTTCGGTTGCCACGCACGTGACCATCGATGCGGGCACCGCGTTCGAAGGCTATCGATCGCCGGGGGCCGGATTGACGGTGGTGCCGCCAGGGAGTCCTCCAGCCGCGCCGAGTATCGCGTCCCTGACGCTCGCGTCAGCCAAGATTCTCGGTGGTGGCAGCACGACGGGGACCGTGACGCTCACCGCGCCCGCGCCAGCCGGAGGCGCGGCTGTTTCGGTGTGCGGCAGCATGCAGGGGCAAGTGGTCACGCCATCATGCTTCCCGCCGAGCGTGATCGTGCCCGCGGGCGGCCTCAGCGCCGATTTCCCGATCACGGCGCCCCAGGTGAACGCGCCGAGCTATGTCCTTATTCAAGCGAGCTACGGCCCCACGGGCGCCATGCAGGCCAAGCTGCTCGAGATCGATCCGGGCCCGCCGGGCGCCTCCGTTCTCTTCGCGTTCGGCATCAGCAGCACGATCGGCGTGATCGGCGGCACGTCGATGAGCGGGACCGTCTCGACTGTCATGCTGGCGCCGGCCGGAGGCGGTGCGGTGACGGGAAACAGCGCGGCCAGCTTCACGATCACGACGAGCCCCGTGCTCGTCGGAGCGACCGTCCGTGTGGACGCGACAGCAGGCGGCATCACGAGGTCTCAATTCATCAACCTGGGGCCCAATCCGAACGCGCCGCCGCTCTTGTCGTCGGTGACGCTCGCTTCGGCCAGCGTGACCGGCGGCAACAGCGCTTCCGGCACCGTCTTCCTGAGCAGTCCTGCGCCGACTGGCGGAGTGACAGTGACGCTCTCGACCAGCAACCTGGTCGCTCGACCCCAGCCGATCGCCACGGTGCTCGCGGGCCAAAGCTCCGCCAGTTTCACGGTGACGACGTCGACCGTGACGGCGAACACGCCAGTCACCATCACGGCCCAATTCGGCAACGCGGCTCCGACGGCCAGCCTGACGGTCTTGGCCGGCGCCGTGCCACCGCCGCCTCCGTCTGGCACGCCAGGCACACCGAGCCTGCTCAGTCCGGCTGACCGGGCGACGGTTGCCCAGCCGATCCTGTTCGACTGGAGCGACACGGCCAATTCAGCGACCTATCGCATCCAGATCTCAACCTCGAACAACTTCTCCCCGATCACGTCCACTCAGACTGTGAGCGTCTCGCAGGCGACGGTCAGCGGCTTGCCGGCTCAGCAGCTCTTCTGGCGCGTCCAGGGCATCAGCTCTACCGGCGTCGCCGGACCGTTCTCCGCTGCGCGCCGCTTCACGGCGCAAGCCGGCGCACCTCCGCCGCCTCCCCCGGCGAGCTTGTCTTCCGTCAGCGTGACCCCGACCTCGGTCGTGGGCGGCAACTCGTCACAAGGGACCGTGACGTTGACCGCCGGCGCGCCCGCGGGCGGAGCCGTCGTGGGCCTGAGTAGCGCCAACACCGCGGTCGCGACCGTGCCCGCGAGCGTCACCGTCGCGGCCGGCGCGACGAGCGCGACCTTCTCCATCACGACGACGTCGGTCACCGCCTCGACCGTGCTGTCGATCACCGGCACCTTCAACGCCGTCTCACGCTCGGCCGTGCTGACCGTCAATCCCGTGCCGCCACCCGCAAGCTTGTCTTCGGTGACGGTCAACCCGACCAGCGTGGTTGGCGGGACTGGAAGCACCGGAACCGTGACGCTGACCACAGCAGCACCCGTCGGCGGAGCCATCGTCGCGCTATCGAGCAGCAACACGGCCGTGGCCAGCGTCCCGGCCAGCGTCACCGTGGCCGCCGGCGCGCTCAGCGCGAACTTCTCCATCACCACCACCGCAGTCACCGTCGCGACGCCGGTGACGATCTCCGGAACCTTTGGCGGGGCTTCACCCACGGCCGTGCTGACGGTCAATCCCACGCCCCCGCCGCCGAGCTTGTCTTCGGTGACGGTCAATCCGACGAGCGTGGTCGGTGGCACGACGAGCACCGGAACGGTGACGTTGACCACGGCCGCGCCCACCGGTGGAGCGATCGTCACGCTGTCGAGTAGCAACACCACAGTGGCCAGCGCGTCGGCCAGCGTCACCGTGACCGCCGGCGCGATCAGCGCGAACTTCACGATCAGCACCACCGCAGTAACCGCCGCGACGCCGGTGACGATCGGTGGCACCTTCGGAGGCGCAAGCAGGACGGCAACGCTAACAGTGAACCCGCCGCCTCCCCCTCCACCACCCGCTCAATCGGCGACGCTGACCGTGACGGCAACCGGGCGAACCGGTGAACGGGTGACCTCGAGCCCCGCCGGGATCAACGTGACCGTTGGCAGCACCGGCTCCGCGACGTTCACGACCGGTACCTCGATCACGCTCAGCGCCTCCAACACACGTGACGTGATCTGGTCAGGCGCCTGCTCGAGCGGCGGTAACAAGGCGAAGACGTGCACGTTCACCCTCACCGGAGCCGCTTCGGTGAGTGCCAACGTGCAGTAGGACGATGAGCGGGTAAGCGCCGGCCGCGGCGGAGGCCTTGATCGTTCGGCACCCGGCTCCAGTCCGGCATGAGCCGGTGTCTGCGTTCGTCCATGAGTCCCTGCTGACATGAATGAGCGTTCCGTGGACAATCACGGCGGGCGTCCGCTCATCTCATCTCACGGGACGACACATGGCGCGAATCGCGGTGCTGGTCATGGCAGCGCTCCTGGCGGGTTGCGCGGAGATCACGTTTCAACAGTATCCCGGGCCGGCAAGGCCCGATGCCGATGTCTCGATCGTGAGGTTGTGGACGGCCAGAACCAAGAACATCTTCGTCACGCCAGGCCTGATCGTCGAGAAGATCGATGGCGTCGAAGCCGGGTCAGTCGGGCGAACCTCCCACGCGTACGTGCTGCCGGGCGAGCACGAATTTCAGGTCCGATTCATCCAGGTCAAGGGCTATCACCTCCTGTGCGGAGCCCTGTGCGACGCGATCTTCAACGAGCCCAAGCTCGTCAAGGCCGCGACCCTGCCCGGCCATGTCTACACGCTGAGGTACATCGACGACCGTGACGGCACGGTGGTGCTCGACGATCGAGGCACGGACTACGATCGTCGCTGCCTGAAGGTCCGAGAATTCTCCGAGGGCACCGGCTGCTGATGCTCTCGTTCAAGGTCGACTTCGACGCCCTTCCCTGGCAGTCCTCGCTCCCGGGAGCGCGGTTCAAGGTCCATCGGGACGGCGCGAAGCAGCTTCGTCTCGTCGAGTTCACCTCGGAGTTCGTCGAGCCCGACTGGTGCGAAAAAGGCCACGTCGGCCTCGTCGTGTCCGGCGCGCTCGAAATCGACTTCCGTGGCCGGGTGATCTCGTACCCCGAAGGCGCTGGGATCTTCATTCCCGCCGGGCCAGCCGGCGCCCATAAGGCTCGCTCCGTCACGGCGGTCACGCGGCTGGTCCTGGTCGAAGACATCTAGGGGCCTGGATGCCGACGGCCGATGAGTATGGCGGGTTGTCGACCGAGGCGCGGCTCGATCGTCTCCGGCGAACGCCGGGCGACCTGGAGCGAGCCATCGCCGACAAGACGGACGCCGAGCTATGCCGGCGTCCCGGCACCCGGAGCTGGGCCGCCAAAGAGATCGTCTGCCACCTTCGTGACGTCGAGGAGCTCTTCCAGATCCGATTCCACACGGTCGTGGCGCTCGACGAGCCTCCCATCCTCGTGTTCGGAGCGAGCGCGAACGATCTGGCGGCCTGGAGAATCGGTGGCGCGATCCGCCATCCCCTGGATCCCGAGCAATGGGCCGAGGAGCGTCAATATCTCCGCAACGACACGCGTGAGGCCCTCGCCGCATTCGAGCGGCGCCGCGCCGAGGTGCTGACGCTCCTGCAATCGCTGTCGCCGGCGGAGTGGCGGCGAGGAGGTTTGCATCTCGGGCGGGGTCGTCTGACGCTCGGCGACTGGGTCGCGCGTCTTGCGGCCCACGACGACAACCACCTCGACCAGCTCGCCCGGGCGCTCCAGGGTCGGGCATGAGTGGCGCCACAGGAGAACATCATGGTCTATTCGTTTCTCGTCGAGACGTACGCGAGCGAGCGGCTGAAGACCCTCAACGTGTGGAGCATGTTCAGGGATGAGGATCTCGACGTCCGCCCGCACCCACGGCTCGACCGTGACCGGACCGCTCACGAGCACATGGTCCATCAGTGCCAGAGCGAAGATCGGTGGTTCCGGACCATGTTCGACATCGACCTCGGCAGCCCGCCGCTGCCCGGGACGGAAACCCGCCTGGCCTTCATCCAGCGCTACGCGGACGATTCCGGCCGACGGCTCGCGCGGCTGAGAGAAAAGAACGAGGCGTGGTGGGCCGAGGACGTTGCCTTTTTCGATACGACGCACAGCCGGGCGTGGACCATGGTGCGGCGGGTGGCCCACACCGCGCATCATCGGGGCGAGCAGACGACGCTGCTACGGCTGATGGGGCGGCAGGTCCACAGCGTCTACGGGCCGTCGATCGATACGGGTGGACTGCCGATCCACGATGCGTTGACGATCAACGCCTACCCGGACATCGACTCGCTGATCGAAGGCGAGCTGCAGGGTGGGCGGAAGGCCGCGCTGCCCGGACCGGGTAGTCACCCGAGCACGGAACGGCCGGGTCGTTGATTGCCTATCTCGCGCGGCTAACGCCGTCTTCGTCGATCCCGATCGCCATGCCCTTCCTCGAGCCAACCAGGGCTGCGGGCTCCGAAGGGAGACGGTGAAGTTGGATGGCCACGGCGATCGTCCGCAGCATGGCGAGGCTGTGGGCGTCGTTCTCCCGGGGCGCGAAGAGATGGTCGGGCCCGAGGACAACGACGTTGATGCCGCCGGGCCACACGGTGTCTGCCAGCAGCACTGCACCGTCATTGGGACCGTGGCGGCGAAGAATCTTGTAGCCCCAAAACACCGTGGCGCCAACAGTGCCCGAGAGCGGGACGGCCACCAGATTCACGACCGCGATCGACTCCGGCATGCGGGCGCCACGCAGCCGCTCGTGGCTCGCCTCCGTCGCCATCGACACCATGCTTGCCCAGTCCCAGCCCCTCAGCCAGAAGACCGAGCGGGCCACCCACGAGGTTGGCGGGCGCAACGCGGTATCGGCGAGCGGCGACCCACCCAGCGCCCCCACGATGTTGATCCACGCGACCACAGGAGCAGTCTCCTCGGGCGCGAGCACGCGGGAAAGGGCCAACGCCGCTTCCGCGCCTGACTTGCTGGCGCTCACCAGGATCAGGCCCTTGCCGTCGCGCGTTTCGGCGCGCACCGCGGCGGCAATCGCCGCGGCGTTCTCCTCGACTGAAGCGTCCTGGCGGCTCGCGATGAGCCGGTTGACGACGCCGAGCCGGTCGAGGACTCGACGCTGGTACGCGAAGTCGGCGCCAGTCTCGGGGTGACTGCGGTACATCCACGACGGCGCGAACAGCACCGTGTACGGAAACGCTCCCGGCCGCCGCAGGCTCAGCTCCGCATCGGCCACGCCGTCCTGGAGAAACCGGTAAAAGGACGCTTGCACCGCGTGGCTCATCCCGTCTGCGCTGATCGCGCGGGCGAAAGAGAGCGCGGCAAAGTCCAGCGACACTTTCTGCGACAGTTCGCGAAGCCGCGTCCGCTCACGCAGCGCCGGCTGGTCGGCATTCGCGTTCGTGCCGGCCTCCTGGACGATGTCTGGCGCGGTGCCCAATCGGTGCGCGAGCAGATCAGCGAGGAGTCCCCGCGCCGAGTCGGAGTCGACCAGCGCCCCGAGATCCTTCGCGGTGAGGTCATCGCGTACGAGGAGCGCCCGGCCGGCACAGCCGAGCGTCAGCAGCGCGACGACCGCCAGGAAACCCGTTCTGCTTCGGATTCCGAACGCCGCGCCCAAGGCGAGTCTCCGGATATTCACGCGCTTCCTACATTACCGTTGGGCGGCGTACGGGGCCAAATTCGTCGAGCGGCGTTCGCCGTGTGCTTTCACGGAGTCGTCAGGCGGCCGGGGATATCGCAGTGGTCGATACCGGAGTATGTTGCCCTCAATAGCGCGGACGAGGAGGGTGGCATGGCAGCCATCGACTGGGCCAACGTGCAACAGCGCCTGGAATGGGAAGCGACGCCGCCCCGATCGCCGAATAGCGTGCCCATCGACGCGGTGAGGCGGACATGAAGGCAGCAAGGAGTTCCGCGCGACCCGCCCGTGGGGCGCCCTCGACATCGCCAATATGCGCGGCATCACCACGCGCCTGCACTGGACCGACGCGCCGTATCATTGGCACGTCAATGATGGCGAGGAAGTTTTCGCGGTGCTCGACGGGCGTGTCGAGATGTGCGTCAAGGAGAACGGTCACGAGCGGTCGGTCGTCCTCGAAACCGGCGACGTGTTCTTCGCCTCGGCGGGCACCGAGCACGTGGCCCGCCCGATCGGGGAAGCGCGCGTGCTCGTCGTCGAAACCGAGGGCAGTGTCTGACCGACGAATGCTCGCCGGCGATATGAGATCGGAAAGGACGTTGGCGCCCAGTGAACGAGACGGTCACCTATTACGCCCAGCGCGCTCGCGAATACGATCGCGTCTATGACTTGCCGCCCTGGCAGGCTGATCTCCGCCGACTCGAGGAGCAGATCACGCGCGTGTTCGCGGGCCGGCGAGTCTTCGAGCCCGCGTGCGGGACCGGGTACTGGACGCGCCTCATCGCGCGGTCGGCCACCGAGGTGTATGCCATCGACGTGAACGAGACGACGCTGACGATCGCCCGTTCACGGCACGACACGAGGGCCAACATTCGCTTCGAACAGCGTGACGCCTACGTCGCGTGTCACGGTGCGCCGAGCTTCGACGGCGGTCACGCCGGCTTCTGGATCTCCCACGTCGATCGTTCGCGCATGGCCACGTTTCTCGCGGCGTTCCATTCGTATCTCATGGCCGGAGCCATCGTCTTCATGATGGACGAACGGGAAACAGAGGGACGCCGCCGTCACGTGCCGACCAGCCGAACCGATGGCGCCGGGAATCGGTACGAACTGCGACGTCTCGAGAACGGCGGCGAGTTCGAGATCATCAAGAACTTCTACGACGAGACGTTCTTCCGTGAGCGCTTCGAGCCGTACGCGTCCGATCTCGTGTACGAGGAGCTGGAGCATTTCTGGACATTGAGGTATCGCGTGCGAGAGCCGATCGCATGAGCGCCAGGGCGAGTGCCACGCGGATTCAGGGATACTGCGCGCTCTGTGTCTCCCGGTGCGGCTCGATCGCCGTCGTCGAGGACGGCCGCTTCGTCGCGCTGGAGCCGGACCCGTCGCACCCCACCGGCCAGGCCCTCTGCGCCAAGGGCCGCGCGGCACCTGAGCTCGTCTACCATCCGGAACGGTTGCTCCACCCGTTGAAGCGGACGCGGCCCAAGGGCGACGCCGATCCGGGCTGGCAGCAGATCAGCTGGGACGAAGCTCTGGATCTCACGGCCACACGGCTGCGGAAACTGGCCGACGAGCATGGTCCCGAGAGCGTCGTGTTCAGCATGGTCTCGCCGTCCACCTCGGCCATCGCGGACTCGGCGGCCTGGATCCAGCGGCTGGGGCGAGCGTTCGGCAGCCCGAACCACTGCGGATCGCTGGAGCTGTGCGGCTGGGGCCGCGGTTATGCGACGCGCTACACCTACGGCATGGGCATGGGCACGGCGGGCACGCCCATGCCCGATCTCGAGAAGGCCGGCTGCATCCTGTTCTGGGGCTACAACCCGAGCGTCGCGCGACTGTCGCACGCGACCGCGGCAGCGGCGGCGCTCCGCCGCGGCGCTCGCCTCATCGTCGTCGATCCGCGCCGCGCCGGGCTCGCCACCAAGGCTCACCTCTGGCTGCGCGTGCGGCCCGGCACCGACGGCGCGCTGGCGCTCGGCATCGCCAACGTCATGATCCAGCGTGGCTGGTACGATCGCGACTTCATCCGCGAGTGGACGAACGGCCCGCTCCTGGTTCGCTCGGACAACGGACGGCTGCTCACCGAGCGCGACGTCGCGCCCTCGGGAAGCGCGCGCCGATATGTCGCCTGGGACGAAACGACGGGGACGCCCGTCGTTTACGATCCCGCGCTTCTTCGCTATCAGCGCGAGGGCGGCAAGCCGGCGCTCTTCGGCGAATACACGATCGGCGCGCGCGAAGCCGGGGTCGCCTGTCGCACGGCCTTCGATCTCGCCGCCGAGGTCTGTCGGCGCTACTCCCCCGACGCGGTCCAGGAGATCTGTGGCGTCCCGGCCGACGACGTCGAGCACGCGGCCCGGATGCTCTGGGAATCGCGGCCCGTCGCCTACTACGCGTGGAGCGGCGTCGAGCAGCAGAGCAACGCCACCCAGGTGGCCCGCGCGATCTCGCTGCTCTACACCCTGACCGGATCCTTCGACGTCGAGGGCGGCAACGTCCAGTTTCCAGCCGTGCCGTCTCCCAACGTCGCCGGCGAAGAGCTGATCTCGCCGCAGCAGCGCACCCGGGCGCTTGGCCTGCCCGACCGGCCGCTCGGCCCCGGTCGCTGGGAGAACGTCACGACGGGCGAGGTGTATCGCGCCATCGTCGAACAGCAACCGTACGCGGTGCGAGGCCTGGTCGGCTTCGGGGCCAACCTGCTCCTCTCCCACGCCGATGCGCGCCGCGGCCGCGCCGCGCTGTCGGCGCTCGACTTCTACGTCCACGCCGATCTGTTCATGACGCCGACCGCCGCGCTGGCCGACGTCGTGCTGCCGGTGGCGACGCCGTTCGAGCGCGAAGCCCTGAAGATCGGCTTCGAGGTGAGCCCGTCGGCACAGTCGCTCGTGCAGCTCCGGCGTCCGGTGGTGGAGCCGCGCGGCGAGGCGCGCTCCGATACCGAGATCGTGTTCGATCTCGCCTGCCGTCTCGGTCTCGGCGCCCATTTCTGGAACGGTGACGTCGACGCCGCCTACCGCCACCAGCTCGGCCCCTCGGGCGTGTCGCTCGAAGCGCTCCGACACAATCCGGCGGGCGTGCGCGTGCCCCTCCAGACACGCCACCGAAAATATGCCGATCGCACCGACGGCGTGCCGAAGGGATTTGCGACGCCGACCCGGAAGATCGAGCTCTACTCGGAGACGCTGCTCGAGCACGGCTACTCGCCGCTGCCCGAGTACGAGGAGCCGCTGATCGGCCCGCGCTCCCGGCCGGATCTGGCGGAGCGCTACCCGCTGGTCCTGACGTGCGCCAAGCACACCCAGTTCTGCCAGAGCCAGCATCGCGGGCTTCCGAGTCTGCGACGGCGCGCCCTGGATCCAGAGGTCGACCTGCACCCGGCGGACGCCACCGATCGCGGCCTTCGCGCCGGCGACTGGGCGATCATCGAGACGCCGGAAGGCCGCATCCGCGCCCGCGTCAACCTGAACGAGAGCCTGGCGCCGGGCGTCGTCTGCGCTCAGCACGGATGGTGGCAAGCCTGCCCGGAAATCGGCGCGCCCGGCTACGATCCCTTCGGTCCCGACGGCGCCAACCTCAACCTCGTCATCGGCGACGCCGCCAGCGACCCGATCAGCGGCTCGGTTCCGCACCGGGCGTATCTCTGCCAGATCCGCCGAGCGGACTGAGTCTTCCGCGGTGAAGGTGAAGCTATGGACGCGATCGTTCTTCGGGGCCGGACGGTAACGCTCCGTCTCCTGTCGCTTGCCGACGCGACCGCCCTTGCGATGGCCGCGTCAGAGTCCAGGGATCAGTACGTCTACACCCGAGTTCCGGACGGCGTCGAGGATGCGAAGCGCTACATCGAGACGGCGCTGGCCGATCACGAGATCGGTCGGCGGATCCCGTTCGCGATCATCTGGCACGACCGAATCGTTGGCTCGACCAGTTACCTCGACGTTCAGCAATGGCGCTGGTCTCCCGGATCTCCGCTCCAGCGAACCGATCGCCCCGATGCGGTGGAGATCGGCGCCACCTGGCTCGCCGCGTCGGCTCAGCGCACGCGGTGCAACACCGAGGCGAAGCACCTGCTGCTCTCCCACGCCTTCGACGTCTGGCAGGTGCATCGTGTCTCGCTGAAGACGGACGAGCGCAACGCCAGGTCCCGTCGCGCCATCGAGCGGCTGGGCGCGATGTTCGAAGGCGTCCGCCGCGGCGACATGCCGGGCCAGGACGGTACCGTTCGCAGCTCCGCGTACTACTCGATCATGCGGGCCGAGTGGCCGGCCGTGCGCAAGACGCTCGAAGATGCGCTGGGCCGATGACGATCCGCCGCGCCCTCTTCGTGCTCGCGGTCCCTGACCTGTCGCGATCGAGCGCCTTCTATCGCGACGTGCTCGGCTTCGAGATTCGCGAGATGGGAGATCCGGGCTGGCGAATGTTCGTGCGCGATGGCTGCCGGATCATGGCCGGCGAGTGCCCCGATGCTCTCCCTGCCCGGCAGCTCGGTGATCACTCGTACTTCGGCTATCTCGTCGTCGATGACGCTGACGGCTACTACCAGCGAGTCCGGTCGGCAGGCGCGGAGATCATCAAGCCGCTGACGACCGAGACGTGGGGAATGCGCGAGTTCGGGCTACGAACCGTGGACGGTCATCGGATCATGATCGGGCAGGATCTCAAGGGCGAGTGAGCGACGTCGGACTCGTCGCGATCGAACCGCTGCACGATCTCACGTTGTCTTCGGTGGGCGAGCTCGTCGCGGAAAGTGAACAGCTCGGATTGCGCCTGGTCCGTCGGCTGGCCGACGAGTGGGCCACGGGGCGAATCGGTTCGACAGGCCGGGAGAGATCTTGTTCGGCGCCTCCATCGATAGACGACTCGTCGGAGTCTGCGGGCTCAATATCGACCCTTATGCAGGCGATGAGCGCGTCGGAAGGCTCCGGCACCTGTGCGTCTTGTCCGCGTTCCGCCGCATGGGCGTGGGCCGGCAACTGGTGGAACGCGTCATGAAGGCCGCCCACGGCCGATTCGACGACGTCCGCTTGCGCACGAACGATGCAGCGGCGGCCCGTCTCTACGAGAAGCTCGGCTTTCGCCGCGACGTCGGTCGAGGCGACTACACGCACGTCGCGAATCTCGCACCCGAGCTCCGCAGTTGACCAGAACGTGGAGCAGCGCGCGCCGTGCCTCACCGCGGCTTCATATATCTCTGGACAGAGTCGGCGGGCTTTACCGTGCTCGAGCTCGGCTTGCCCTGGCGTTTCCGAGGTGTCTGGTTTCCTTACGGTCGTGCGATTGGCGCCGGGGAGGTCGGCTTTTC